>Ga0265292_1002289_pt1 | contig 13665 bp, 16 predicted proteins | sample Munlanlewell296A_FD_189080 | JGI IMG/M metagenome (GOLD analysis project Ga0265292, IMG submission 189080) | Leachate microbial communities from a municipal landfill in Southern Ontario, Canada - Leachate well 296A | ecosystem: Engineered > Solid waste > Landfill > Unclassified | place: Canada...
GTCAGGATGAACTCGCCGATGAATGTACAGGCCACATCTTCTGCCACCCAGGCGGCCGCTGCCATGGGAAACAGCCCCAGATATAGGGATTTGATCAGCAGGCTAGCTGCCCAGGCTGGCAGGAAGGAAATGAAAGCAGTCTCCGTTGGACCTGTGAGCAAGGTAAATATTATGAACGTCAAAATGGTGATGCCCACAACACTGCTACCGATTTTCCAGGCGATAACATACCATTTTCGGTTGGGGGTGGTACGATAGAGAATGCTCTCGCCTGGCTGGGGTTGGAATTCGACAATTGACATAAATTATTTCCCAAAAACCCAGGGCTTTGCCCAGGGAACATTTGGAAAAATCCGCAGTGGTTTTTTGGGATCCACTTTTACCGGCACATTCTTGCCAGGCAATACTTGTTCCAGTGAATCCACCTCTACCAACCAGCAAGTGGAAATCTGGTAAGGTGCTTTACCAGGGAGTTGTATCTCCACCTGTAGGTCAACTTTGGCAAAACCGCCAGCGTTCGAGGCAATCGTCTCGCTTTTACTGATCACATTTGCTCCTGCTTCTATCGCGTGGTGGAAGCCGCCTTCAAATTCCGAAACTTTTCCCCGCATTTCTTGCACATGGCGCCACTGGTTACGGTTCAGGCGCGTAATCAGGAGGGCGATCAAGATCGCAGGTATTAGAATAAGGGTCAATAAAATGACTATACTAATGGTATTCATTCCTTCTCCTCGAATGGGCGAATGAGTTGATTATACTGCCCGGGAAGCTGGCAGCCAGACGAAAAACGGTGCCCCTTCGCCCGGTACGCCAGCACTCTGGACCTCTATAAACTTTGCGTGCGGTTTCAGTTGCCTTGTAATACTATAACCGACTTTCATCATCGTATCAACAACCGTTTTTTGGTTGGAGGTCTTTGTGAATTCCCATGGTTTGTGGATACCCGGCAAAATTTTAAGGTAAATCACCCGTCTGTACTCTTGTTTAGGTCTGGCAATTATGTTAGAATATTGAAAATTATGCCCCATATATAGGGGATTTTATTTATCAAACCACCAAATATGGCGGCTACATTTGTTCTAATTTTCACGGAGTGATGGTCATGCGTTGCCCATACTGCCAGAATGACGACTCGAAAGTAATTGATACCACCCACGACAGTCACGGGGGCATCCGCCGCCGGCGGGAATGCCTGAAATGTGGACAAAGATTCAGCAGTTATGAACGCCCGATCCTGGCAACACCTTTGATTGTCAAGCAGGATGGGACGCGCGAGGAGTTCGAACGGGGGAAATTGGAACGCGGCATCCGCATCGCCTGTGCCAAACGCCCGGTCTCCGCGGCGGATATCGAGCGGCTGTTGGGACAGGTGGAAGCGGCACTTCAGCGCCAGGGTAAATCCGAAATTTCGTCACGCGTGGTTGGCGATCTGGTCATTAAGGGATTGAAGGAGCTGGACCAGATTGCTTACATCCGCTATGCAATTGTTTATTTGAGGCTGGACGATTTGCACGCCCTGCGCAACGAGATTGACCGTCTTTTGTTAGAATCATAAATTTTATCATGCACCGATAGTTCCCGTACCTGGGGCGGAATATCGGTGTGTGTTTGTTTTTGTTCCTGCGCCTCAACTTTTATCGGCATAAAAGAATCGGAAATACAGAGGAGAAACCCAGCATGGCTACGACGATGATCGCCTCGAAAAAGAAAACATTGTCTACCCCGCCGGTTCCCAACGACCTGCCTGGTGTGGAATTGACCGAGAACGCCCGTCAGGTGCTGGTGCGCCGTTACGTCCGCCGCAGTGATGACGGGAATCCGGCGGAGACCGTCGAAGGGATGTTCTGGCGGGTCGCATATCACATTGCGAAAGCTGAGGAATCCTACGGCGGCGACGTGATGGTCCGCGCCCGCGAGTTTTACGTTTTGTTGACCTCCAGGAAATTTTTCCCCAATTCTCCCACTTTTACCGGCGCGGGTACGCCGCTGGGACAGCTTGCCGCGTGCTTCGTCCTGCCGATCACCGACGATATGGGCCGCGACCCGGCAGGCATCTTCCAATCCCTGCGGGACGCGGCGCTCATCCAGCAGACCGGCGGTGGGAACGGCTTCTCGTTCTCGCGGCTGCGGCCCAAGGGGGCGCTTGTCAAATCGTCGGCGGGACAGGCCACCGGTCCAGTGGGGTTCCTGCGGGTCTATGACCATGCCTTCGGCGAGATCGCCCAGGGCGGCACCCGGCGCGGGGCCAACATGGGCGTCCTGCGCGTGGACCATCCCGATATCGAAGAGTTTGTCACCTGCAAAACTGATGAGAACCAGATTATCAACTTCAATATTTCGGTCGGTATCACCGACGCGTTCATGCAGGCGGTGAAGGACGACGCCGACTGGGACCTGGTTTTCCCGGATGTGACCGCGCTGGAATACCGTGGCTTCAGCGGCACGCCGGAACAGGCCAGGGAGAAGGGGATCCCGCTGCGCACCTACAAGACGGTGCGGGCAGGCGAGCTTTTCGCCAAAATTATCAACCAGGCACACCATAACGGGGAACCGGGACTATTATTCCTCGATGCGGCCAACCGTAGTAACCCGGTACCGCACTTGTATCCGCTCGAGGCAACCAATCCATGTGGCGAACAGTGGCTCGGACCTTACGAGAACTGCTGCCTGGGTTCGGTCAACCTGGCCGAACACTGCGGAGCGGATGGACAGGTGGATTGGGACGGCCTGCGCCGCAGCGTCGAAACCGCCACCCGCTTCCTGGATGATGTGGTGGACGCCAACTCCTACGTCCCTGCAGTGCCGCAACTGAAAGAGGCCGCGCATCGGGCGCGCCGCATCGGACTGGGCATCATGGGCCTCGCAGACGTAATGTACCATGTGGGTGTACGCTACGGCTCGCCAGAGGGACAGGAGTTCGGGGCGCAGGTGATGGAGTTCGTCCGTTACCACGCTGTGCGGACCAGCGTAGCCCTGGCGCGCGAGCGCGGGGCATTCCCGTCCATCAAGGGTAGCATCTACGATTTTGAGGATATGCAATGGCAGCCGCCCCGACCAATGACGCCGTACACCGGTGAGTGGGGCCGGCCAGCGCTGGATTGGGACGGAATCCTGGAAGGTATCCAAAAATATGGCATCCGCAATGCCGCCCAGACCACAGTGGCCCCTACCGGAACGATTGCCACGGTGGCCGGATGCGAAGGCTACGGCTGCGAGCCGGTCTTCGCCCTGGCGTACGTGCGTCACGTTAACGACAACGGCAAGGACCTGCAACTGACCTATGCCAGCCCGCGCTTCGACTCGGCCTTGGAAAAGGCCGGGATCACCGGGGAAGCGCGCCAGGAAATCATCGAGAGTGTGATGCAGCATGGTACGTGCCAGGATATCCCCGAGGTCCCGGAAACGCTGCGGAACGTGTTTGTGGTGGCGGGAGACATTCCCGCAGAAGAACACGTCCACATGCAGGCCGCCCTCCAGGCGTTCGTGGACAATTCCCTCTCCAAGACGATCAACTTTCCCGAAGACGCCACCCAGGAAGACGTGGCCGAGGCCTACCTGCTGGCCTGGGAACTGGGCTGTAAGGGTATCACGGTTTACGTGACCGGCTCGCGCGAGAAGGTGGTGCTGGAGACCAAGGCCACCGCGCAGAAAAAACAGACTCCCGCCGTCCCCACCGGGACCGTTATCCTGCCCTTTGGCAACAACGGCGGCGGGAAGCCCGTCTCGGAGACGGAGATCGCCACCCAACTGGCCGCCTGGCACGAGTCCAAGAAACCGCGCCCGCGCCTGCTCCCCGGCAGTACCTTCCGGGTCGAGACACCACTCGGTAAAGCCTTCATCACCGTCAACGAGAACGGCGGCAAGCAGCCGTTTGAAGTCTTCATTAACACAGCCAAGGCCGGTTCGGAGACCGCCGCCGTCTCGGAAGCCATCGGGCGGCTCATCTCGTACATCCTGCGGCTGGCCTCGCCCATCGCCCCGCGTGAACGCCTGTCCGAGGTGGTGCGCCAGCTCTCCGGCATTGGCGGCGGGCGCTCGCTGGGCTTTGGCCCGAACCGGGTGCGTTCCCTGCCAGACGGGGTGGGGCAGGTGCTGGACGAGTATTTGAACGGCCGGAAAACGCATCAGGTAACGGAATCCGAGGCGCAAGCTGACCCCCAGCCTGCCAATGGCAACGGGCATTTCCCCCAGGCTGAACCCGCCGTCTCTGTCATGAAGATGGGTGACCTATGCCCGGAGTGCGGCGAGGCCACCATGGTGAATGAAGAAGGCTGCCGCAAGTGTTATACCTGCGGGTATAGCGAGTGTTAATTACATTTCGCATTTGTTGAGGAAGAATGGGCAGAGGTAATTCTCTGCTCATTCCGTTTTAAGACAAAAAGCGTATAATTCACCCTTGCCGGCGCTCCCGGCGAATTTTTTGATTGAAAGGTATCCATTGAGCGATAGTGAAAGTTTAGCGAAACCCAAACTGAAACTGCGTCTGCAGGAAACCTTTGCGGCCCTGAACCACTACAATTACCGGCTGTGGTTTTCCGGCCAGGTAGTGTCGCTGGTCGGGACCTGGATGCAGAGTACCGCCCAGGGGTATTTGATCTACCAACTGACCGGTTCTCCCGTCTACCTGGGCCTGGTTGGATTCATGGGCGGCCTGCCCGCCTGGCTGTTTACCCTTTTCGGAGGGGTGATCGCCGACCGCATCTCCCGGCGCAACTTGATGGTCATTACCCAGACCGCCATGCTGGTTCTGGCATTCATCCTGGCCGCATTGACATTTACAAATGTGGTCCAACCCTGGCATATCATCGTGCTGGCGTTCCTGCTGGGGGTTGCCAACGCATTCGACGCCCCGGCCCGCGTCGCTTTCGTGACCGAATTGGTCAGCCGCGAGGATATGACCAATGCCATTGCCCTCAACTCAACCATGTTCAACATTGCCACCGTGGTCGGCCCATCGGTGGCCGGGCTGACCTACGCCGCTTTTGGTCCGGCGTGGTGCTTCACCCTGAACGGTATTTCTTTCATTGCCGTGATCGTCGCTTTATTGTTGATGCGCATCAAACCGATTGTCCAACCGTCTCGCCGCGCGACCGTGTTGGCGGACTTGAAAGAAGGCTTGCGCTACGTCTTCTCGCACAGTTTGATCCTCAGCCTGATCGGTTCGGTCGGCCTGGTCAGCATCTTCGGGATCGGGATGTTGACCCTGATGCCGGCTTGGGCAACGGACATCTTGCATGGCAACGTGACCACCAATGGCTTGCTGGTGTCGGCGCGCGGCTTCGGGTCGCTGGTCAGCGCGTTGATGCTGGCCTACCTGGGCAGCCGCAGATACCGGGGGAAACTCTGGACGGTTGGCGCGTTTATCATGCCGGTGATGCTATTTATCTTTGCCTGGATCCGCTGGCTGCCGCTGGCGCTGGTGGCGCTGTTGGGGGTTGGCTGGAGTTTCATGATGATCATGAATAACAGCAATGCGATGATGCAGTCCCAGGTGCCGGATCATTTACGCGGGCGGGTGATGAGTGTTTATACCCTGGTCTTCTTCGGCGCGATGCCGCTGGGATCGTTATTTGCCGGAATTTTTGCCCAGAAGTTCGGTGAACCGTTGACCGTGATGCTGGGCGCGGCGGTGCTGATGGCGCTGGCAATCGCAGCCTGGATCTTCCTGCCGGGCATCCGCAGGCAGGAATAGGGTCCGTTACGAGACGGGAGAAGGGTAAAACATTTCGGGGAGCAGTTTGTCCGCTGCTCCCCGAGGTTTTTTATCACGAGCTCTACAGTTTTCCGAAGGCCACGCCTTTGTAAGTCCATCCACAGGCTGCAACGGCCTCCTGGATGGGTTTCTTGAGTTCGTTCGTGTTGAAGCGGTACTTGTAGACTTGTCCCGGTGCAAGTTCCTCGGTGAAGGCGTAGGCGGCCCCAAACTCGACCGAAGTCATCTGCCCCTTGAACGAACTGGCCGCCAGCGACAGGCTCGGCACGCCGGCCCGCCATTCCACCGTGTTCTCGTGGTCCTGGGCGCGCAATTCGTGCTTCTCCGGGTCGAGTTTCAGATAGATGCGGAAGACTTTGGTCAGGTTGGCCTTGGCAAAGATCTCATACCACGTCGCCTCAACAATTTTCCACTCAGCGATCAGGTCTACGTTTTCGGCGCGGCCGTCCACGATGTGGTAGGGGGCAGTTGGACGGTTGAGCGCCAGCAGCCGGGTCAGTACTTCCTGCGGTGGAAGCGCCGGCACGTTCGAAGCGGGTTTTTTACCGAATAATCCCATGGCGGATCTCCTTTGGTTAGTTTTCCCGACTATATCACCACTCAGCTCGAAATGGTAGAGGCGCGGGGATGAACTTCGTGTACAATAGGAAAAATGGAGGAGGCCGTATGTCCAAACGACTTGTAGTGGTGGCCGGGAACATCGGGGCGGGGAAAACCTCGCTCACGGAGCGCATCGGCTCGCGGCTGGCCTGGCGCACGGTTTTTGAATCCGTGGCCGATAATCCCTACTTGCCGGATTTTTACGCCGACATGCGCGCCTGGTCATTCCACCTGCAAATCTATTTCCTCGGTCACCGCGCCGACCAGTATCTCGAGGCGGCGCGCGACCCGCGTCCTGCCATCCTCGACCGGAGCATTTACGAGGACGCCTACATTTTCTCGCGTGCTTTGCACCATATGGGCAACCTGGCCGAGCGCGACTATCTGGCCTATCGCAAACTGTTCGACCTGGTGGTGGGCAGCCTGCCGCCGCCAAATTTGCTTGTGTATCTCAAATGCCCGGTGGAAGTGCTGATGGCGCGCATCCAACGCCGCGCCCGTAACATGGAGACCGGCATTTCCACCAGTTATCTTTCTCTGCTCGATTCATTCTACGAAGAATGGCTGCGCGCCTTTGACCTGTGCCCCGTGCTGACCATCCGCACCGACGACCTGGACTATGTCAACCAGTCTATGGCGCTGGAGGTGGTGGTGGAACGCATCCAGGAGCGGCTGGGCGGTAAGGAAGAGATTGACTTGCGCGGCAAGTAGACCTCATCAGGTTTTGGAGAATTTAATGAAAAAAGAGAAAACGATGCCCGAAATAATAGATCCCAACGATTTTTTGCCTCGCTACTATCAATTGGCGAATATTTTGCGCGAGCAGATTTCGAATGGCAAGCTCGAAGCACATCAACCTATCCCTTCCGAGCGTCAACTGGAAACGATCTATTCGGTCAGCCGGACAACCATCCGGCAGGCGATTGACCTGCTGGTGCGCCAGGGCTTTCTATACCGTGAGCACGGCCGGGGCACTTTTGTTTCACCGCAGAAACTTCAAAAAGGAATTTCCGAACTGACCAGTTTCACTGAAGATATGAAACAGCGCGGACTTATTCCAGGACAGAAGATACTGGAGATTGGGTATGTTCAGCCGCCCGAAAAGGTTCGTCAGCATCTGGAGCTTCCGGAAGGGTCCGACCCGGTACTGCGCATTGAGCGTTTGCGCCTGGGAGACGGCGTGCCCATGGGACTGCAAACATCTTTTTACTGTTTGCCAGACGAGCAGACGATTACGCTGGAGGAGTTGGAAGAGTATGGTTCGATTTACAGGATCCTCCAGGAGAAATTCCATCTCATCCCAACCGAGGCGGACGAAACCCTGGAAGTGACCCTTGCCACGCCGCGCGAAGCCTCGCTTTTGCAGATCGAACCGGGCAGTCCCTTGTTGCTCAGTGAACGCACCACGTATTCTCAATACCGCCGTGTCATTGAATTTGTCAAAATCCTATATCGGGGGGACCGCTACCGTTATCTTGCCAAACTAACCCGCTAACCCGCGGCGTGCACGACAACCCAGAGGGGGAATCTGGCCTTCCTGTATCAAGGAAGGCTTGACTTTTCCTTTACGGCGTGCTAATATACTAGTGTAATGTGGTCATGTGGTCATTACCACTTTGTGGTTCTTTATGGTGAAAAGGAAGTTGTTCGTGAGCACCATTGACGACATGCAAATCCAACAAATTGTGCAGCGCGTCCTCAAGCAGGTGCTGGGGCTCCCGCAGCAGGGTACTGTCCCGGTGGACACTCCCTCCGTGGCGGAAACAGCTCCCAGGTCCGGTGCGCAGACGGGAGTTCGCAAAGTTGTGGCAATTGGGGCTGACCACGGTGGTTTTGAGTTGAAAGAAACCCTTAAGGCTGACCTGAGCGGGATGGGCCTGGATGTCAACGATGTTGGCACTTATAGTAAGGCCGCGGTTGATTACCCGGATTATGCCCACGAAGTGGCTAAGCTGGTGAGTTCGGGGAAAGCCTGGCGGGGGATCATGATTGACGGTGCCGGCATTGGGAGTTGTATTGTTGCCAATAAAGTCCCCGGGGTGCGGGCGGGAATGGCCTATGATTACTCGTCGGCGGTGAACAGCCGCGAACATAACGACACAAATGTCCTGACCCTGGGCGCCGGGCTGATTGGTGTGAACCTTGCGAAGCAGATTATAAAAACCTGGCTATCCACCGAATTCGGCGGAGAACGCCACGTCCGGCGAATCGAAAAAATTTCTATGGTTGAAAAGCTGTATTTGAAATAGAGGCCATGCTATGGTGACTGAACCCAAAGTAGTAGAGCAACTGGTAGAAATAATCACGCATGAGGTGCTTGCCGCCATGCTAGAACAGCAAGAAAAGGCCAATGTTCCGGAAGGCGGATATTGCAAGTTTACCTGTGCCGAGTCGCAGTGTGTGCGCACCTGCTTCGATCGGGCCGGGAATGTGGTCAGCGCGGGAGCGGAGCGGCTTTCTTCCACGATTGGCATTATCCCTCAGGACTTGAACCTGGCAAAAATGATTGACCATACCCTGCTCAAACCGGATGCCACGCAGGAACAGATAGCCCAGTTGTGCTTTGAGGCCCGCAAGCACGGTTTTGCTTCGGTGTGCATTAATCCCACCTGGGTGGCCTTGTGCGCCAAATTGCTGGAGGGTTCACCGGTAAAAGTGTGCACGGTGATCGGCTTTCCGCTGGGAGCCACCTCGCCGGAGGTCAAGGCTTTTGAAACCCAGGTTGCGCTGGATCATGGCGCGACCGAGATTGACATGGTGATCAACGTCGGAGCCTTGAAAGCGCGTGACCTGGAACTGGTTGCCAAAGATATTCGCGGCGTGGTCACGGCGGCCCATGCCGGAGGAGCGATTGTCAAGGTGATTATCGAAGCCATTCTCTTGACTGACGAGGAAAAGACTATCGCCTGCCTGCTCTCGAAGGAAGCCGGAGCAGACTACGTGAAAACTTCCACCGGCTTTGCCAGCGGGGGAGCCACCGTACATGATGTCGCCCTGATGCGGCGGGTGGTCGGCCCGGAAATGGGTGTGAAGGCGGCCGGCGGCGTGCGGACTTACGAAGATGCCGAGAACATGATCAAGGCCGGGGCCACCCGTATCGGCGCAAGCGCGGGCGTGAAGATCATCCAGGGGCCCAGCGCCGAACCGGCTCCTGCCCCTGCATCCGCCAGGAATTATTGATTTCGGGAGAAGCGCCATGTTGATTGCCAGAGTGATCGGAACGACCGTCGCGACCATCAAAGACGAGAAACTTTTTTCCCGGAAACTACTCATCGTCCGCCAGACGGACGAGAGCGGGAACCCGGTCGGGAAGCCATATGTAGCCGTGGATACCGTCGACGCGGGCATCGGTGAACTGGTCCTGACCTGCGCGGGTTCGTCTGCCAGGCAGACGGCCATCACCAAGGATTCACCCGTCGACGCCGTGATCATGGCAGTTATCGATTCGCTCGAAGTGGACGGCAAAGTGTCGTTCCGGAAATCGTGAGCCGGCTGGTAAAGAAGGATATGCATGATGGGCCTCGATAAAGATCTCGCCTCCATCCAAGAGTCACGTGACCTGGTCAATGCGGCGCATGAAGCCTGGAAGATTTGGAGCCGGGTATCGCAGGTAGACGTTGACCGGGTCTGCGCGGCCATGTCCGCCGCCGGCGTGCAAGCCGCGGAACGTCTGGGAAGGCTGGCGCAGGAGGAGACCGGTTTTGGCGTTGCGACCCACAAGAAACTTAAGAACGAATTCGGGTCGCGCGTAGTCTGGGAAAGCATCCGGAACCTGAAAACGGTCGGCGTGATCCGTCACGACCCCGCCCGCCGCCTGTACGAGATTGCCTGGCCAATGGGCGTGGTGGCGGCTCTCATTCCTTCCACGAATCCAACCTCGACCACTTTCTTCAAGTCTTTGATTGCCGTCAAGGCGCGCAATGCAATCGTCTTTTCCCCTCATCCTTCGGCGAGGCGCTGCACCTATGAGGCTGCACAAACCATGGCCCTGGCGGCCGAGAATGCCGGCGCCCCGAAGGGTCTGATTAGCTGCCTTCAGCAGATTTCCCTGCCGGGCACCCAGGAATTGATGACTCACCGCCAAACAGCGGTTATCTTGGCGACGGGTGGGACGCCCATGGTTCGGGCGGCGCACTCGACCGGGAAACCAGCCTATGGTGTCGGTCCCGGGAACGTACCGGTCTACGTGGATCGTAGCGCGGACCTGGAGAAGGCTGCCCGTTATATTGTCGCTTCCAAGGCTTTTGACTATTCCACCATCTGCGCTACCGAACAGGCCTTGGTTGCCGATCTGCCGATTGCCAGCCAGTTGGCCGAGCTTATGCGGGTCGAAGGCGCCTACTTTACAGACCCGCACGAAACCGACGCACTGCGCAGGACCGTTTTTCACCCTGACGCCAGTCCCAATACTGCGGTAGTAGGCAAATCTGCCCCCTTCGTGGCCGAAGTGGCTGGCTTCCATGTCCCACCTGAGACGCGCATCCTGGTCACCCCGCTCTCCAAGACGGGCAGGGAAGAACCGCTCTCCCACGAAAAGATGACCACCGTGTTGGGCTGGTATGTGGTTGACGGTTGGGAGCAGGGCTGCGAAAGGTCTATTGCAATCATTGAGGCGGGCGGCCTCGGCCATACGCAGATTATCTATGCTAATGACGAACGAGTCATCATGGCTTTTGGTCTGGAGAAGCCGGTCTTCCGCATCCTGGTCAATACCATGGGCACGCTGGGCGCCATCGGCCTGACGTCCGGTGTGATGCCTTCGTTGACTCTGGGCTCGGGCGGTGTGGGAGGTGCGATTACTGGAGACAATGTTTCTGCATATCACCTGATCAACATCAAACGTCTGGCTTATGAGACGATCGCTCCTCCGCTGGAGGCATTTTTGCCCGGTGAGAAACCAGCCAGCCCGACCGCCGACGAAATGGAACGGGTTGTCCGGCAGGTTGTCAACAAAATCCTGGAAAGCAAGAGAACCTGAGAAAACCAAAATTTCTAGTTTAGAAAGGAAGGTACAAAATGGCTTTAGATCCCTCTTTGATTGCTCTCGGCATGGTCGAGACGAAAGGCCTGATTGGCGCAGTGGAAGCCGCGGATGCGATGGTCAAGGCTGCCAACGTGACCTTGATTGGCTCCGAATACGTCGGCGGCGGATACGTGACCGTGATGGTGCGCGGTGACGTGGGCGCTGTCAAGGCTGCCACCGACGCCGGCGCCGCGGCGGCCAAGCGTGTCGGCGAACTGGTCTCGGTTCATGTCATTCCTCGCCCGCATATGGATGTGGAGATGATCCTGCCAAAAACCAGCAAGGGCAGCATCGGCGGCCGGTCCACTGAGCCGAAAACCAAATAGTTTTCAGGCTGGCGGCTGGTGACCGTGACCGGATAATCACCAGACAATGAGAACCTTGCTGAAATCCTGCCGCGCGCTCAAAAAGCGCGTGGCCGCCCGGTATTGCCTGGCGATGCCGGGCGGTGATTTCGGAGAGAAGGAGAAACAAGCATGGCTGATACGTTTTCGCTGCGTTGCTATTGTTATCTGGACAAGATGCAGCCGCAATATGCATCCTTCGTCGGGACGATCACGCAGGGCGATCTTCCAACCGAAGGCATGGCGGCTTTGTACGTAGAGATGGCGCCTGGAAATGAAGTTTTCCGGGTGGTGGATATTGCCGTGAAGGCCACCGAGGCCCGGCCCGGTGCGCAGATCGTTGAGCGCGAGTTCGGGATGTTCGAGGTGCATTCTCTCCTTCAGGCAGCCGTCCTGGAAGCAGGTAATGTGGTCCTGAGCCGTCTGGGACTGAGCATGGCGGACCGTATCAAGCCTCAAGTGGTTTCGATCCAGGTCATCACGCGTGTTGACCCCTACCAGGCCCAACTCATCAACCGTTTCCGGCGCGGCAGCATGCTGGTGGCGGGTGAAACCATGCTGGTGCTGGAATGTGCCCCGGCTGCCTATATCAACATAGCCTGCAACGAAGCCGAGAAATCTGCCAGCATCAAGCTGGTCCATGTGTCCTCGGTCGGGCGTTTTGGCCGCATGTGGCTCTCCGGCACGGAAGCGGAAATCCTGACGGCGAAGAATGCGGCTGTCCAGACGCTGGAAAGTCTGGAAGGCCGGGAAGGCGCATAAGCCGCGGGTCGTCACGGCTCGAGAGGAGCAGCTATGCCGAAAGAGTTCTATACCGAAAGAGATATCGAGGATATGTTCAAGCGCGGTGTGATGTCGCTGAACGTTACCGAGAACGTTGTACTGACCGAACTGGCTTACGAGAAAGCCAAGCGGTTGGGGATGCAGCTGGTGCACAGCCAGCCCGATAATCCTCCCAGCGCACCCGTACGGCCTTACATTACGCAAAAAACAGATCCGGCTGCGCCGACTGCTTTGAACAGCATTTCCACTGAACAAACAGAAAGAGACCTGCAAACGCGCATCCGCGAGGCGGTTGTAGCCCGCATGGGGAACCAGGTCGATTCAGAGTTGCTGGATGTCATTATTCAACGCGTGCTGAAGAGCACGGGAGTGAAGTAGGCAAGATGCTGTTCGGCAGAGTGAGAGGCAGTGCGGTGTGTACGATCAAATACCCGGGCACGCAGGGGTTGAAATTGCTCGTTGTCCAGCCGCTGAATAAAAGCCTGGAACCTATCGGTGTGTTGCAGGTTGCAGCCGATATTGTAGACGCGGGTGCCGGGGACCTGTGCGTGATGGTGCGGTCACGCGAAGCGGCTCTGGCCATGCCGGAGGTCAAGTTCGTGCCGGTTGATCTGGCTCTGGTTGGCATCGTGGATGAGTTGGCGGTCCACCCGGATGGGGAGTTCGATTTCACCCTGAAACGCGGCAGGAATCATTTTGCCTGAGAGACCGGGATGATTCTGGGAAAAGTAGTTGGGACAGTGGTAACCACGATCAGCCACCGGGATTATAAGAACCGGAGGCTGCTGATTGTGCAACCATTAGTGTTGGAAGGGGAGTCGCCCGGCGATGATTTTATCGCTCTGGATAATACCCATGCCGGGATTGGCGACACGGTACTGGTGAACCGTGAGGGAAATGGCGCCCGCCAGGTGCTCAAGAATCCGGATGCCTGCATCATTTCCGTGATTGTGGGGATTGTCGACTCAGCCTATATTGAGGTTTGATCCCTGAAATTTCAGCCCGCCCAACACCCTCATACGGACTCAACAATCTTGTCAAGGGTAGCGACCCGACCCAACAAAAAATAATGAAGAGACGAGACAGATGATGGAAAACAAGCCTGCTCGCCTTTTCTTTGAGGGGTAGGGTAATTATAATACCTCCCAGCTACTGAAAAGCGCCACCGAACCTAAAAAGACAAACACATTCACAGCGCTTCG
>Ga0265292_1002290_pt1 | contig 13663 bp, 5 predicted proteins | sample Munlanlewell296A_FD_189080 | JGI IMG/M metagenome (GOLD analysis project Ga0265292, IMG submission 189080) | Leachate microbial communities from a municipal landfill in Southern Ontario, Canada - Leachate well 296A | ecosystem: Engineered > Solid waste > Landfill > Unclassified | place: Canada...
TTACCTAAAAGCATCCCTAAACCTATTAAACCCCAATTTACTCCTCCTATGATTACTAAGATCTTACCGATCATAGACATAGTGCAACCACCTTTACTACAACAACCTTTACACATAATAATTTATAGGCTTTAGGAAATTTAAGCTTTAGACATTAGCATTGTGTTTTGCTAGAGCCTAGTGCCTAACCGCCTAGTGCCTGTTAACTTATAATGGACCTTTAATAATATGAGGTAATTATATCATATACCCAATAATGCCTCAACAAGATGTCAATGCTAATCAAAGTAGTTTTTTAACCTAGCGATTTTTTCGTGTTGGCGGAGTTTTTCGTGAACTTTGGCTTCTATTTGACGGATACGCTCGCGAGTAACGCCGAATTCTTCCCCAACCCTTTCAAGAGTATGCTGAATACCATCAACTAATCCATAACGCATTTCAAGTATCTTGCATTCTTTCGGATTAAGTTCATTTAAAACTTCACGGATTTGATCGGATAAAATTCTTCTGGAAGATTCTTGGTCAGGACGTAAAATTTTATCGTCAGGAATGAAGTTTTCAAGAGTCGATTTATCATCATCATCCCCCACTGGCTGTTCAAGAGAAATAGTTTCCTGGCTGATATTTTCAATTACGTGAATCTTTTCAACAGGAATGCCCATTTCTGTGGCAATTTCTTCCGCTAATGGTTCTCGGCCCAAATCTTGGCTAAGTCTTCGATATGTCTGTTTATATTTCGAAATAGTTTCTACCATATGTACCGGTATGCGAATAGTCCTGCTTTGGTCAGCTAATGCACGGGTAATAGACTGACGAATCCACCAAGTGGCATAAGTAGAAAATTTATATCCTTTAGTCCAATCAAATTTTTCAACTGCCTTAAATAATCCCAAATTTCCTTCTTGAATTAAATCCAGAAGGCTTAGATTAGCGCTTCTACCTACATATTTTTTGGCAATTGAAACCACCAAACGCAAATTTGCCCTGGCCAATAAATTTTTGGCTTCCATGTCCCCTAATTCTATGCGTTTAGCAAGATCTTTTTCATCAACTGCATGAATGAGAGCATACTGTCCTATTTCTTTTAAATACATTTGAATGGAATCATGTATGGTAGATTTATTTAAATCTTTGTCGGTAACATCATTATCAAGATTAAGCAGATTTCCACCTTCCAGCACATCTATCCCGGCAACTGTAAACTTTTCATAAAGTTCATCCAAAAAAAATATATTATTCTCAATATCGGGAAAAGTTTTTAATATTTCGTCGTAAGTGATAAATCCTCTTTTACGTCCTTTTTCTATAAGTTCAGTCGAAAGACGAGCAAATACGTCTGCTTTTCTTTGGGTAGAAGTAGATTTTTTTATAGCCTTATTTTTAAAGGTTTTTTTAACTTTTTTAACTACCTTCTTTTTTTTAGCTAATTTTTTTATAATTTTCTTTTTAGCTTTCTTTAATTTAGATTTTGTATTTTTCTTTTTTGTCTTTTTCATATATTTTTTAACGACCGCGATTATTTTTAATTTCTTCTTTTCTTTTGGTTATTTCATTTATCTTTTCTAAAATTTCTATTTCTTCTTTTTTACCTCTAAAAGTATTAAATTCCATCATTTTTTTATTCAGTTCTTCATTTAAATACTCTTCTTCGATATTCAATAACATTTCATTAACATCTTTCTGCAAACTTCCGCTATTTGAATAAAATTCTTCCGCTTCGTAAATTAAATCTTCCTTTATATTTTGGTAAATTTCTTTTACTTTATCTATTTTTTTAAAAATCAATTCCGGATCAATTGTTTTATTTTGCATACCCTCTTGCCAAAAAGCTATACCTAAAAGCCGGCGTTCAATGGAGTCTTTTCTGACTTTTTTCTCAATATTTTCTATAGCGGTTTTTGTTTCTTCTGTTTCATATTTTAATTCAGACTCAACTTTTTTTAAATCTTCCAAAAGGGCATTTTCGGCTATGCCGGATTTATTGCTGATAAGCGTAATAAAATGTGATTTTTCTATTGAACTTTCAAGAGCATCAACATATGATAATATTTTATCTTTTATTTCTCTTCCGACTTTGCGCATATTTTCTTTATTACTATCTAATACTTTATCCAGAAGAAATTCTATTATGTGTTTTGAATCACGAATTACCGTGCGCCATGCATCCATGTTATTTTTTGCCTCGCCCATTTGGCTATGGCCACGGGAAATTAGGTCCGCCGGATCAACACCTTCCGGCATGGAAGCAACTTTTACATCCATCCCAAGGGAAAGAGCTATTTTACCTGCACGCGAAGACGCATTAAACCCTGCGCGATCTGCGTCAAAAGCAAGAACAATGTTCGGAGAAAGACGGCGTAATAATCCTAAGTTTGAAACAACATTTTCTTTTGAAACAGTAGAATCTGAAAGAGCTGTGCCAGAAGAAGCAACCGTATTTTTGTATCCTGCCTGGTGCGATAATATTAAATCCATTTGACCCTCAACTAGAATAGAAAAATTATTTTTACGAATCGATTCTTTTGCCTTATCTAATCCATAAAGAACTGCCGATTTGCTAAAGATAGGCGTGTCAGGACTATTTAAATATTTGGCGCCGACTATAGTCGGCGCCCCGACTTCGGTCGGGACCGATTCTGGAAAGATTCTGCCGGAAAAAGCGATTATACGACCGCTTGAATCAGAGATTGGAAATATAATTCTTCCTCTAAACCTATCATAAAATCCCTTATCTGTTTTCTTCGCCAGACCGGCTTTTTCTATTTCTATATCAGTAAAATCTTTCTTCTGAAGATAAGAATAAAGTTCACGCCAGTCATTTTTTGCAAATCCGATTCTAAAATCTTTTATAGTCTTGTCTTCTAACCCTCTTCCTTTTAAATATTTAAGGACTTCTTCGTTTCCCACTAAATTTTTTTCAAAGAATTTAGTGGACTCTTCCATTGCTCTGTATAATTTTTCTTTCTCTCCTTCTTTTTCTTTGTTATATCCTGAAAGCGAAACTCCGGCTTTTTCAGCCAAAATTTTCAATGCACCTTTGAAGTCAAGTCCTTCAAATTCTTCCACAAAAGTAAATATATCCCCTTTAGCGGCACAACCAAAACAATAGTAACTGCCACGGTCTGGCGAAACAAAAAAGGATGCTGTTTTTTCATTGTGAAATGGACATTTGGCTTTTAAATTTGAGCCTGCCCGATCTAATTTTATGTATGAAGAGACTACTTCTTCGATTGAAAGCCTCTCCTTAATTTGTTGAACGGGAGAGTTCATAAAATTTTATTCCTCTTCTGGTAAATGTACCCTGCTTTTAAATCCAGTTCCGGCTGGAATTAATCGCCCAATAATGACATTTTCCTTTAATCCTCTTAAAGAGTCAATCCCACCTTTAACCGCATTTTCTATGAGAACACGATTAGTATTTTGGAATGATGCGGCAGAAAGCCAACTTTTGGTGCGAAGAGATACTTCAGTGATACCAAGCACTATTATTTCCGCTTTCGCTTCTTTTTGATTTATTTTAGCAACTCTATTATTTTCTTCAATAAATGCGGTATTTTCAACAATATCACCGATAGAAAAATTAGTTTCGCCGGCATCTTTTATTTTTCTTCGTGAAAACATTTGGCGAATAATAATTTCAGTGTGTTTTCTTGAAATTGAAGCGCTTTGAAGTTCATAAACTTTGTTTATTTCTCGAATTATATATTCTTCAACTAATTCTTTGGTCCCAAACTCAAATATTTCAGCAATATCTGCCGACCCATCAGTTAAAAGTTCACCTTTCTTTACCTTTTGACCTATTTTTACTATTGGCGTTCTACGAAACGGCACAGCATATTCCATTTCATTAGACTTATTATTTTTAACTTCGACGTCAGAAAGTATTTTTATTATTTTTTCCTTTCCATCTTTATCCTTTATTTCAGAAATTTCTCCATCAGTTTTGGAAATTATTGCTGGATTTTTTGGAATTCTTCTTTCAAAAATTTCTTCAACACGAGGCAATCCTGTGGTTATATCCGTACCGGCAACACCTCCGGCATGAAATGTACGTAATGTGAGCTGAGTCCCCGGTTCTCCTATGGCTTGAGCCGCTATAATACCAACCGCTTCTCCCAGATCAACGAGATGGTTCCTTCCCAGATCTAATCCATAACACATTTGACAGAGACCATGAGTAGTACGACATGTTAAAGGAGACCGAACGAATACTTCTTCAAAACCCATTCCTTCAATATTATGCGCTTCCTCTTTAGTAACTAAAAATCCTTTTTTATAAACTACCTTTCCATTTTTATCTTTTAGGTCACCTGCTAACACACGTCCGCGAATGTTTTTTGAAAGCGGAATTTCAATTCCGGAAATATTTTCTCTGGTTACTATTTTACCTTCTTTCGTACCGCAATCTTCTTCGGTGATAACTACATCCTGCGCAACATCAACTAGTCTGCGAGTTAAATATCCAGCCTTAGCGGTGTTTAAGGCAGTATCCGAAGCTCCTTTTCTGGCACCATGGGTAGTAACGAAATACTCAATTGGAGAAAGTCCTTCATGATAGCAAGGAATAATAGGAAATTCCAACGTCTTGCCTTGGTTGTTTTGTATAAGCCCCTTCATTCCAATCATTTGAATTAGAGAAGTCATAGTGCCTCTGGCTCCCGAAGTAAATAAGTCATAGGTAGAGCCATTTTTATCCAGTGTCTTAGGAAGAGCTTTTTCCAGTTCTTTTTTAGCATATGTCCAAATTTCAATAATCTTTTGGTATCTTTCTTCTTCGGAAAGAAGGCCTTCGTTCCATTCTGATACTATTTTTTCTTCCAATTTTCTTCCTTCTCCCACAATTTTTGTTTTTTCAAGAGGTACTTTAACATTATCCAATCCCCAAGTTGTACCAGAAAATGTTGAATATTTAAAACCAAAACTTTTTATCTTATCTAAGATAGGAGGAGTATCGTCCACGCCATAATGCATAATAAGCTCATCAACAAGCGAAGATAATCTTTTTTGAGTCATCTCGTCACTTACATAGGAAAAATCATTCGGTAAAATACTATTGAAAAGAAGTTTACCAACAGAAGTATTAAAAATTTCTCCGTTAAATTTATTATATTTATGATTGTTTGTTGCTAAAACTTTTATTTTAGCCCGAAGAGATACGACTCCATATTCATAAGCAGTTATGGCAGTGTTGGGACTTGAAAAATATTTACCTTCGCCCAGTTCACCATCAACAGATTTTGTCATCCAATAAGACCCAAGCACTATGTCTTTACTAGGATGCACTATCGGATCGCCATTTTGAGGCTTAAGCAAGTTTTTATTTGCAGCCATTAATTCTCTGGCTTCGGATTGAGCTTCTTCTAGAAGAGGAACATAAACTGCCATTTGGTCTCCATCGAAGTCAGCGTTGAAAGCCTGACAAACAAGCGGATGCACTTGGACGGCATTTCCTTCAATAAGAATAGGGTTAAAAGCCTGGATACCCAAACGATGAAGTGTCGGCGCACGGTTTAAAAGAACATATTTTCCTTGAATTACTTCTTCCAACATTGCCCAAACTTCCGCTGTGCGTTCTTCTATCAGCTTATTTGCTCCACGAATATTAAATGCCAATTCAGCCTGTAAAATTTTGGAAATCACAAATGGTCTAAAAAGTTCAAGAGCCATATGTTTTGGCAATCCACACTGGTTAAGTTTAAGTTCCGGACCAACAACAATGACTGAACGACCTGAATAATCCACACGTTTACCGAGTAAATTTTGACGGAATAAACCTTGTTTGGATTTTAAATTGTCGGATAGAGATTTTAAAGGACGTTTTTGAGATTGACTCATTGCAGCGCTATCGTTTTGTTTTGCAATTGAATTATCTATCAGCGCATCTACTGCTTCCTGGATGATTCTTTTTTCGTTTCGTAAAATTACGTCTGGCGCATTTATTTCTTTTAATTTTTTCAAACGATTATTTCTATTTATAACTCGACGATAAAGATCATTCAAATCGGACGTCGCATGGCGTCCTCCGTCTAATGCAACCATTGGGCGTAAGACTGGAGGAATAACCGGAATAACAGTTAAAAACATCCATTCCGGTCTGATTCCGGCATAGGTCATAGCGCGAATAAGAGAAAGTCTTTTTTGTAATTTTTCTTTTTCAATCATACTTGCCTTTTCAATCATTTTCTCGGTGAGAATTTTTAATTTATTTAAGTCAAGATTTTTAAAAATAGAATAAATAGCTTCAGCGCCTATATTTGCCTCAAAACAAGTGCCATATTTTAAAGAATAATGATGAAAAGAAATTTCATTTAAGACTTTTCCTTCATAAATTTCTAAAATTTCTTTTTTAGTGCTGGAAAATAAATCTTTCAATTTTTCACGGATATTATCATCAGCTGAATTTTTTAATTTGGCTTTATATTCTTTTTCCAAGTTCTGAATAATTATTTCTTTCTCACCCTCATGAACTTTGGTAATTATATATCCGGCAAAATATATCACTTTCTCAAGATCAGATACGGAAATATTAAGAAGTATGCTCATTCGAGAAGGTACTCCTCGTAAAAACCAAATATGAGCAACAGGTGTTGAAAGTTCAATATGTCCCATTCTTTCTCGTCTTACGATGGAACGGGTTACTTCCACTCCGCATTTTTCACAAATAATATCTTTATAACGGATTCTGCGATATTTTCCGCAATAACATTCGTAGTCTTTTTCCGGTCCGAATATTTTTTCGTCAAAAAGACCGCCACGTTCGGATCTGCCTGTACGGTAATTTATAGTCTCGGGCTTAGTAACTTCTCCATAAGACCAGTCCTTTATTTGCTCGGGTGATGCAAGCTTGAGTGAAATATAATCAAAATCAGTTTTATTTAAAGTTTTCATATTTTTTCAAATTAACATCAAGCGCAAGTCCTCGCAAATAATTAAGCAAAACATTGAATGATGCGGGAGAATTTGGCGGTTTAATGGTCTCATTTTTAATAATAGAATCAAATGTCTGAGAACGACCTAATATGTCATCAGATTTAATTGTCAGCATCTCTCGTAGTGTATATGCCGCGCCATATCCTTCCAGCGCCCAGACTTCCATTTCTCCGAATCTTTGTCCTCCGCCTTGAGCCTTTCCACCCAGCGGTTGTTGAGTAATAAGTGAATAAGGTCCGATAGAACGCATATGAATTTTATCTTCTACCATATGATGAAGTTTCAACATATACATATATCCAACAGCAACATCCTGATCAAAAGCTTCTCCCGTTCGTCCGTCAAAAAGTTTTAATTTGCCATTTTCCGGAAATCCAGCCTTTTTTAATTCTTCTCTTATTTCTTCATGACTTGCTCCTAAGAATGGAGGAACAATAGCTTGATATCCTAGCGTATTAGCTGCCATACCAAGATGCATTTCCAAAATTTGTCCCAGGTTCATACGAGAAGGAACACCTAAAGGTGAAAGTATTATGTCAACTGGTGTACCATCTGCCGCATAAGGCATATCTTCTTCCGGAAGAATTCTTGAAATAACTCCTTTGTTACCATGTCGTCCAGAAAGTTTATCTCCGACTGAAATATTTCTAATCTGAGCAACTTCAATCACAATTTTTTTAATAATTCCTGCTTCAAGAGTATGGCCCAAATCACGAGAAAAAATTTTGATACCAATAATACGGCCACGTTTTCCATGTTCCATACGTAAAGATGTATCTTTAACATCGCGCGCTTTTTCGGCAAAAATCGAACGCAAAAGCCGTTCCTCTGGAGTAAGTTCAGTTTCACCTTTCGGTGTAATTTTACCGATTAAAATATCATTCTCTCTGACTTCAGCTCCAATACGCACAATACCGTCTTCATCCAAGTCTTTAAGTTTTAATTCTCCGACATTTGGTATGTCGCGGGTAGTAATTTCAGGTCCAAGTTTAGTATCACGAACTGTACAAACAAATTCCTCAAGATAGACACTGGTAAACTTGCTTTTTTTTACAAGACGTTCGGAAATAATTATAGCATCTTCATAGTTTAATCCGGACCAAGATAAAAAAGCTATAAAAACATTTTGTCCGATTGAAATTTGTCCATCTACGGTGCTTGTTGTATCAGCTAATATATCACCTTTCTTTACTTTTTGACCGACATTCACCGCAGGGCGCTGATGAAATGCAGAAAAATTATTATTTCTTAAAAAATTAACCAGAGCATAGGTTTTTTCAGACCTGTCTGCTGACAAGGCAGGTTTTCCTCCTTTTACTATTATTTTTTTTGCATCTAAATAAGAAACAACTCCATCTTCCAAAGCAATAACTGTTCTTCCGGTATCACGAGAAGCTAAAGCTTCAACACCCGTTGCAACCAACGGCGCTTCAGGAAGTACGCAAGGAACAGCCTGCTTCTGCATGTTGCTTCCCATCAAGGCGCGGTTGGCATCGTTGTGTTCTAAAAACGGAATCATGGAAGTTGCTATAGAAAAACCTTGGTTAGCCGCAACATCAATAAAATCAATTTGATCACGATGAATCATACCCGGGTTTGTTTTTATTCTAGCTGCTACTTTTTCTTCTGTTATTTTTCCATTTTCATTATAAGAAATTCCAGCATGCGCAATATTATATTTTTCTTCCTCAAGCGCATTTAAATATTGAACTTCTCCGGTAATCTTTCCATTTTTTACTTTTATATACGGAGCTTCAATAATTCCAAAATCGTTTATTTTTGCATAAGTGGAAAGATGCAAGATAAGTCCAATGTTAGGACCTTCTGGGGTATGAATCGGGCAAACTCTTCCGTAATGGGAAGGATGCACGTCGCGAACTTCTAATCCTGCACGTTCACGAGTAAGACCTCCGGGACCGAGAGCTGAAAGAGTACGCAAATGCTCCATTTCACAAAGCACATTCTCTTGCGCCATGAATTGTGAAAGCTGATTTGTGGTAAAAAATTCTTTAATGCGAGCTTGCAGCGGACGTTGGTTAATGATGTGAATAGGCATTGCAGTATCAACATCAATAATGGACATTCTATCCTGAATATTTCTTTTAATCTGCATCATTCCGGTACGAACTTTTTGTTGGAGCATTTCTCCGACAAATCTAACACGTCTCTGACCTAAGTGATCTATATCATCAGATTTGGCGCCCGGAGTATTATTCAAAACAATAATATTTATAATTACTGTTATTAAATCTTCTTTAGAAATAGTTCGGCGAGCAAGCTCTTTTTCGTCTAATGCTTTGTCAAAACGCTTATTAAATCTATATCGTCCGACTGGAGAAAGATCATATCTTTCAGGGGTAAACAAAGAATTAATAAATTCTTTGGCATTGTCGGCTGTCGCCATGTCTCCATCTCTTAAACGTTTATATATTTCAATATATGCATCATTTAATGTTTTAGCTACATCTTTTGCTAAACAAGCTTCAATTGCTTCTTTACAAACAGGATTCTTCTCGAATGCTTTTAGCATTATTTCATTGGAGTCATAGCCCATAACGCGCAATAATGCCGTTGCAGGAAATTTTCTTTTTTTATCTATTCTCACATATATTGCCCTATCAGATTCTGATTCTATTTCAATCCAAACTCCACGGGCTGGAATAATTTTTGCGCCGAAGTATCTTTTGCCTTTGCTCTCAGACTCTGTAAAGAAAACTCCAAAGCTTCTGGCAAGTTGCGGTACAATAATACGCTCTACACCATTTATAATGAAAGTTCCATGTGGGGTCATTAAAGGAAGCTCAGACATAAAAATTTCCTGTTCTTTGATAGTACCTAAAATTTTATTCGTTAATTTTACACGAGTTTTAAGAAGCCCTTGATATGAGAGTTTATTTATTTTAGCATCGTTCTCTGCGCAATTAGGTTCACTAAGAGAGAAAGAAGAAAATTCGAGTTCAAATTTTTTTCCGGAGTAATCTATAATCGGAGAAAATTCTTTAAAGACTTCCTTAATTCCTTCTTCCACGAGCCATTTGAAAGACTTAGTTTGAGCTTCTATCAAATTTGGAAATTTTATTAATGGATCCTTATATCTTGAAAAATATTTTTTTGGACGTTTTTCTGTTTGCATATTTTAATTAGACCAAAATAAAGCAACAAAAGGCGAAAGAAAAACAAGGGAAAATATGCTTTTCTTCAGCTTCTTAAAAATGAATTATTTAGGTATTTATGATTAAGTTAAAACCCTGTTAATACAAACGAGATCCATCCAAAACTCAATCAATCTCTTATTTACAAGTATACTTATTTCCGATTTTTTGTCAAACGTTAACTGGGGATTATTTGTTTTTCTTCCATTAGGTCTTGCCTAGCGGAACAATAAATTTTAAATTATAAATCTTATTTCTTTAAAGCTTCACGAGATGCAAGTCCAAATATCCCATCACTAGTAAGCTGATTTTTAACCTGAAATGCTTTGAGAGCTACTAAAGTATTATAACCAAAATAAGTTGTTTCTTCGCCTGCTTGTATTCCTTTAATTTTAAAACCTTTTTCCATAAGCATTTTTTGCAGACATTTAACTTCAGAGTTATTCATTCCTTTGCTTAAAGTCATAGTAAATTCTGCGCAAGCTGAAGAAGTATTTGTAATTGTGCTACCTAAAGCAGAAAGAACATTTGCTGACAATGCTGATTTAGGAATGGAACCGATAATTAAAGAAGTAATGGTAAATGTGCCACTGTAACCATATGCAGTCATAATGCCAGAAGAAGCGTTCAGAATGCCAACACCAATAACATAATTTGAAGCAGATGGAACAGAAGGAATTGTCAAAGAATAGTTACCTACGTTATTTATGGTAACACGACTGCTTCCCGATACTGGTAAATAACTATTACCGGAAACCTGTAACAAGTCAATAACTATACGATCAGTACCATAACCTCCATTCCATGAAACATACATGGTGCCACCCGATTGATAAACCTGTCCACTGTTCGGTGAAAGAACAGTGATAGATGAAGTTGATGTATTTCCAACGTTCACACTAAACGAAGTATCAGCTGTTCCACCCCTACAATCTGAAACCGAAATCTTGACAATGTATGTTCCTGCTGTATTCCAAGTATGGTTTGTGTTGTATGTCCATCCTTGTTTCTGTTGTGAGTTTGTAATTGGACACGCTCCAGCTGCTCCACCATCACCCCAATCTGTAGACCAATACAAATCATCATTATCCGGATCAGTGGCGTTGAAATTAAAGTTAACCGACTGGCCTATTTGGATACTTGGAGGAAGCGTTGAAATCGATCCCATTATCGGCTTAGCATTTGTTGCTATTGAAGAAGTAATTTTGAAATATGAATCACTAAAATCACATTGAGGTATTTCTGCACCTGAGGCACAAATCTGAATTCTATATGACCCATCAGGTACGAAACCAGCCTCAGTATTTCCAGCTTGACCAACTTCCCAAGAAAATGAACGAGAGGAGCCATAATCACTTATATTTTTTGCGATCGGATAAATGTCAGCGTCTTGAAAATGAAGCAGGTTTATATCAAATTGTTTTGGAGCTGGGTCACAGATGGCTCCACTGGGGCAAGTTGAAGTTGTGTTATCCTGCCACTTAATTGTTTGAGTTGTTCCTTTTATCCACGTTTCGCCTCCGTTCGGAGAAAGAACTGTAACCGACGCGCTAGGCGAAATTACACCCCCTACATTCACGCTCAAACTTGTTTTTGCGCTTTGACCACTAGTATTTGTTACAGTAAATGTTGGTGTATACATTCCTGCTTGTGAATAGCTATGTGTAAAAGTTGCGGTTTGTTGAAGTGATTGTGTTGTTTGTGTTGTTGAAGAAGGTGAAAGATAACCTTCATCTCCCCAAACTACAGAATATGAAAGATTTCCACCATTTGGATCATTTGCTGTTACTGTCCAAGTTCCTTCTTGTCCGACATTTAATGATTGAGGACCGGAAATTCCGGAGATAGTGGGACTCCCAGTTGTTGAGGAAGTGATTGTAAATGGACGGGAATCACTCTCTATTGCTCCGGTATCGGTATTTGGTAAGACTCCAAAGATAGCTACTGTCATTTTATAGCTACCAGATTTAATATTACTTGGAATAGTAACAATTTCATCTCCATCGTTAGCAGTATGTTTTGTAACTAAATCAACATATTCTGTAGCTCCATGCAAACTAATCCAGATATTATTCCCTTCTTTATTAGGGTTAGTTTTCCAACTTACTCTGACTTGTTGTCCAGGTTTATAAACTTCTCCCCCGTTTGGTGAAAAGACGGTAATGGAAGGAGTGGTGGGAACTGAAGAATTTATTTCTACTGATTCAGGAATAATATAAGAATAAGATTTTCCATTAGAACCTTGAACGTTAATTATTAAAGTTTTGTCATTTTTCTTATACCAGTATGTTCTAGCAGGCTCACCTTTTGAATCACAGTATAAAAACTTCTTTTCTTTTATAACTATAACGTTAGGCTTCTCGCAATTATAAGATTCAACCGCGCCATTTATCAATCTTATAGACTCAAATACTTCTCCCGTTTTATATACGCCATAATACGTGCCTGCTCCCGATTCGTCAGTTTTAAGCTCTACTGTAGCACTACTGTCATACTGAAAAGAAAATCCATTTGCTTGATATGTTTTCAAATTAGAAATAGGTGGGTTAATAACTCCTCCATCACAAGTCAAAACTTTTATCTTTGCTCTGGTAATCGTTCCAACGTATCCAGTAGGACTGATGCCATTAGATTTCTGAAAATCTTTAACAGCTTTTTGTGTCATCAATCCAAAATATCCGGTTGGCTCTGAATTAAGATATCCCTGCGATTGTAAAAAATCTTGAAGGGTTGAAACTTCTCCATTTTTATTCACATCTCTGTCTCTATATCTAAGATTGTTTTGTAATGCTACGCAATCTGATGCTGGGTTAGGGTCAACATCCCCTACTTGAGCAAAAGAAAAAGCTGGAACAACAAGAAGACTTAGAACAAACAAGATTCCTATATATTTTTTCATATTTTTTGCGTTAATTTATAATAAAATCCTATTAATTTAACCTCTTAATTATACATTAAAAAACACCATTAAGTATACCCCCCCCTCAAAGTTTTGCAAGACAATGAGCTTGTGTTAGGCCTTGTCTAACACAAGTAGCATTTCTTAACCTATCATATATGATACATTAAGGAATTACTTTTTTTGTTTCCAATTTTCAATAAGTCGGTGATTTCCAGAGAGAAGAATCTTAGGAACTTTGTAGTTTTTATTTTTGTATTTTAAAATTTCTGGACGGGTGTAAACTTCACTTGTTGATATACGTTCTTCCTCTAGAGATTCATATTTGCCTAAAACTCCCGGAATTTGGCGAGAAACACAGTCCAACAAAATCATCGCCGGAAGTTCACCGCCAGTCAGCACATAATCCCCTATTGAAAGTTTTTTAGTTTTTAAAATTTTATCAACTCGCGCGTCTATACCCTCGTATCTTCCGCAAATTAAAATAACATCCGTATATTTTTTCAAAATTGTTTTCGCATAGCTAGTTGTAAATTTTTCCGCACTCGGAATAAAATTTATAATTAAAACTTTATGACTCTTGCCTTTCGCTACGCTCAAGACCTTCGCCACTGCTTTGAGCAGCGGCTCGGCCCGCATTACCATCCCTGGACCTCCTCCATATGGCTTGTCGTCCACCGGC
>Ga0265292_1002291_pt1 | contig 13660 bp, 14 predicted proteins | sample Munlanlewell296A_FD_189080 | JGI IMG/M metagenome (GOLD analysis project Ga0265292, IMG submission 189080) | Leachate microbial communities from a municipal landfill in Southern Ontario, Canada - Leachate well 296A | ecosystem: Engineered > Solid waste > Landfill > Unclassified | place: Canada...
GTCGCTTGTGGACGCGGCTAACAAGGCTTCCGAACACGCCGGAGACGGGCCTCAACCACTTGATAGTAAAGTATTAACGCCTAATGGATTTGTAAAAATGGGTGATATTGTTGTTGGTGATATAATTTGTGGGACAGGTGGCACAAATCAAATTGTTCAAGGCGTGTTTCCAAAAGGCAAAAAGCAAGTGTTTAAGATGAAGTTTAATAATGGCAGAGAAGTAAAATGTTGCAAAGAACATCTTTGGACGGTGATTACTTCTTGGGGAATAAAAAAGATAATTACGACACAACAGTTAATGGAATATGGTTTATTTTACGATAAGGGAGAATTTAAAAATTATAAATTCTATGTTCCATTAGATATGGCAGAGTTTTCTACAAAGGAACTTCTACTTGACCCTTATTTAGTTGGTGTGTTAATTGGTGATGGCTCTTTAAGTGGTAATGATAGCACCGAAATTTCTTTGGGTATAAATAAGGAACATATTATTGAGAAAATAACTCTACCCGAAGGTTTATCTTTAAGCGTTGGCTTTGATGAATTAAAAAATTATTTCAGGGTAAAGATTGTTGGTAAAACTCCAAATAATAAAACTATTCGTGATTTATTGGAAGAAATTGGGTTACAAGGCACAAAAAGCGATACAAAATTTATTCCTAAAAAATATCTTTATACTGACTCGCAGTCTCGTCTTTCTTTATTACAAGGATTATCCGATACAGATGGACATATAAATGAAAGAGGATTATTGGAATATAGCACCGTTAGCCCAAATCTTTATGCAGATGTATTAGAATTATTGAGGGGCTTGGGGAAAAACGTTCATTCGTATCTTCTTAAAAGAAAAGATGGGTCGTCTTATTCTAATAAATCAATTTATAGAATTAGTGAGTTAGCGGGGTATCGGTATGGAAATAAAATTATTGAAATTGAACCAACAGATGAAGTAGTGGAGATGCAATGTATAAAAGTTAGTAATAAAGATAATTTATATTTTACAGATGATTATATTCTTACGCACAATACCAGCACCACAATCGTTTTAACGAGAGCTATTTATGAAGCTGGAATGAAATTAAGAGGACTTATGGGTTTCGGCAAGACCTCGTTTGAGATCAAAAAGGAGATTCAAGAAGCAAAAAGGGTAGTTTTAGAATTACTTCAGAAGAAATCTAAACCAATTAAGACTAAAGAAGAAATAAAGAGTGTAGCTATAGCGGCTTATGACGACGAACCGATGGCTGAAATAGTGGCCGATATGATTGAAAAAGTTGGTGAGAACGGGGTTATTCTCATTGAGGAAGCATGGGGTAGAGAAACTGAAACAGAACTTCAAACTGGGATGAAATTTCCCGCTAAATTAGCTCACGGATTTTTCGCCAATACTCCCGAAGAAGGATTAAGTTTAGAAGGATTCCCTATTTTGGTAACCGATTTTGATTTTTTGAATATAAACGATATACAAAATATCGCACAAGATGTTAGCCGAGCAGATGAACGGGGATTGATAGTAATAGCGAATAAATACGAACGAATAGGCATTGAACAAACTATCAAAATCAATCTAACTAATATACAAAACAGAAGCGCATTTAAGATTTATCTCGTCAGGACTCCCTCCTTTTCTTCCAGAAAATACGAGGACTTGGCTGTGTTTCTCGGTGCGAGATATTTCTCGAAAGAGAAGGGCGAAAACGTGATTGAATGTAAAATGGAAGAACTTGGCAGAGCGAGTATGTTCAAGGTTTCCAAAATCGGGGAAGGAATAGCAATTGGTGGCGCCGGGAAGAAAGAAGATGTTAATAGGCGGTTATTGGAATTGAAAATGTTACACGCAGATGAGAAAGTAAAGATGCTGAAAAACGCTTTTGAACAAGATATAGCGGCTCTTGCTTCTTCAATAGGAATAATTAAAGTTGGAAGTCCGTCTGACGGAGAGACCGAACACATTAGATTAAAAACCAAGAATGCTGTCAGGTCGTGCCAAGCGGCGATTAAGGAGGGAGTGGTTAGAGGTGGAGGTTTGACATTAAAGGAAATTTCTGATACCCTTGATGAAGGAAACATTTTGAAGGAGGCGCTGAAAACTCCCTATGATACGATCCAAAGAAACGCCGGGGGCAAACTGGAAATCCCAGAAAACTTATACGATGCGTTGAAAGTTGTGAGAACAGCGATTGAACAATCCTGCAGTCAAGCATTGATGTTAATCAACACGAATGTTATAATAGCTTTTAGAACCGAGCGTGGACAAGATGAGGCGGCGGAAATTATAGCCGAAGCTATGAATAAAAATAAAGGTACGAATAAACGAGAAGATTATTAAAATGACATACGAATTTGCAAAAAAACTAAAGGAAGCTGGGTTCCCCTTTGTAAGAATAAATAGAGGGGATATGTTTGATAGAAATGGTTATTTTGATTTTAACCCAGAAGGAAAGGAAGAAATTGGAGTACAGTATTTTTATATCCCCAATTTGTGGTTAGAATCACAAAATAAGGTAGAAGATTACTAAAATGCCAATATATGGCAAATAAGATAGGAAGACCAGCGAAGTATGATAAAAAGGAGCAGATACAGAAGTTATTTGAGAAGTATGTAAAGATTTGCTCCAAAGATAAAAAGATTCTAACGAAAGCGGGATGGCTTTATGTTTTGGATTTTAGTAGAGAGAATTATCGGGAATATAAAGAAAAGACAGAGTTTGTTGACACCTTAAGACAAATTGAGGCATTGATTGAGGATGCGTGGCTTCAAAGATTGACTGCTACAGGTGCGACAGGAGCTATCTTCTATCTCAAGAATGCGTTTAAGGAAGAATATAAAGATAGAAGTGAGACCGACATTACTTCTAAAGGAGAAAAGATAATCGGCATAAATTATATAAAACCGAATGGGAAAGATTCTTCAGATTGAACCGACATATAAACAAGACATTGCTTGGCAGGTTTTAGATGATAAAGAAACCGAAACCCTTGTATTTGGCGGTGGAGCGGGTGGAGGTAAAAGTTGGCTCGGTTGTGAATGGTTAGTTTCAATGTGTGTGCGTTATCCAAATACGCGTTATTTTATTGCTCGTAAGAGATTAAAGACATTAAAACAAACAACCCTCATTACCTTATTCAAGGTATTTAGAAAACACGGAATGAAACCTGATATACATTATCGTTACAGGGAACAGCAATCAGTAATAGAGTTCTTAGAGTCAGGTTCAGTGATAGATTTATTAGAGGTAGATTTCAAACCGAGTGATCCCGACTATGAGGATTTAGGAAGCTCCGAATATACTTCGGGATGGATAGAAGAAGCCGGAGAGATACATTTCGGGGCTTACGATACCTTAAATACCCGTGTTAACAGGCAATTAAACGACAAATATGGCATCCTCGGAAAGATTTTGATAACTTGTAATCCCAAGAAGAACTGGCTCTATAAAACATTTTACAAGTCGTTCAAAGATGGGACACTGCCGAAGAATATGAAATTTATTCAGTCGTTAGTAGATGACAATCCAAAGAACGAACAAGGATACCGGCAGAAACTTTTGGGAATAAAGAATGTTGCCAAGAAACAACGGCTCTTATTCGGCAAGTGGGAATATGATGATGATCCTTCGGCTTTAATTAACTTTGAAGCCATTTCCGATTTATTCACTAATTCAATAGAAAAATCATTTGAGAAGTATTTAACTGTAGATGTAGCTCGGTTCGGTGAAGATAAGACCGTCCTAACTTTATGGAAAGGATTAGAAGCATATAAAACAATTATTCGGGCAAAGCAAGCTATCAATATAACTTCAGATTTAGTACGGACAGTTGCCTATGAGGAAAGTATACCATTCAGCCACATAGCGATTGATGAGGATGGTGTGGGTGGTGGAGTAGTTGATAATCTTTCGGGAGTGAGGGGATTTGTGGCTAATAGTTCACCAATGAAAGATATACGGTTAAATAAAAATAGCGAAGAGATTCCGAATTATCGTAGTCTGAAAGCCCAATGTGCTTATATGCTTGCCGAGGAAGTAAATAATCACCGAATGGCCGTCAGAATGGAAGATAGGATTATTTGCGATGATGAGATTGACTATGAGGATTTATTGACTGAAGACTTGGAACAGATACGGGCGAAGGATATTGATTCAGATGAAAAGAAACTTGATATTGTTCCGAAACTGGAGGCGAAGGAAGCATTAGGGCGTTCTCCTGATTACGGAGATACTTTCATTACGCGGATGTTATTTTTCTTGAAACTTCCATCAATGGAAGATGGACAGGTTTCCTCATACACGCCCCGTTTGAGAGAATACAAATTAAAAAATTTATAGTATTGATTTTACAAAAAAAATAAGGTATACTTATAATAATCGGTGAGCTGGGTTGTCCGAGCTGGATAACCTATGATTGGAAATATACTTTATGACGAAAAAGACAAGACGAAAATACTTTCGCCTCTTTCTGTTTATTCTCCACCTGAAGAAGTAAGGAAATTAACTGAACGAATTAGTCAAGATTATCAGGTTGGTTTCAATTTGCAAAACAAATCTTTTACCGAATTTAATGATTACTCATTATTTCAACGTATGGATATAGATCAAAAACGCTGGAATGCCTATCGCCAACCACAATCAATGGATGTGGATGAAGAGTGGCGATGGAATGGCATCAGGCCTATAACAAGGAATAGGATTATAGGAATCGTGGCTCAAATGACTTCAAAGATAGTTATTCCCGCGCCTTACGCGCAAAATGACAAAGACGAGATAGATGTGATGGCGGCTCAAGTGATGAGGGATTTAATGGAGTATGACATACGAAACTCCAACTACATTGATAATTATATAATGTGGATTACGGATGCTTTGGTTAATCCGGCCGCTTATCTTGGTGTAGGGTTTTTTAATGCAATGCAAACAATTAAAGAAGAGAACGAGGGAAAGATTTCAAAGAAGGATGTTTTGGATAATGTATTTTCGGGTTTTCAGACATATAACATTCCTTTGGACGAAGTGTTAATAGGAAACTTCTACCAAAAACAATTAGATAGGCAAAAGTTTGTAATTCGCAGGAGATACATTGAATACGACGAAGCGAAAAGTTTGAAAGGCGAACACGATAATTTTGAGTTTGTAAGACCGGGAATAAGAAACTTTTATGATTCTGGTTTAATGCTTTTCTACGAATCATTTGACGAAACACTTCAAACTTTGTGCGAAGAAATTACTTACTACAACCGGTTGGAAGATCAAGAAGTCCAGTTTATGAATGGTATTTACGTTGGAGACAAAGACACAGAAGCAAATATGATTAAACATCGGGACAATGAGAACCGACCTAAATACAATTTCGGAGTGTTGGGATATGAAGATATTTCATCAAGATTTTTCTTTTACAAATCGGCGGCGTGGAAACTTGGAGACGATGACGAGTTGGTCATCAGAACAGAACAGTTGCTTGCCGACGCGACATTTTTGGAAACAATGACTCCAACTATTACGACTGGTCAGGGACAGATGAGCGAGGCGATAATGATTCCGGGCAAGAATACGGCGTTTGAGAACCCTAATGTGAAAGTAGAACCGATACGATTGGGTAGTTCTCTTACGGCGGCATTCAATTTGCTTTTACAAAAACAAAGGGATATGTCGGAATCCACCCAAGACCCGATGATGTCAGGCGTTCAAACCCTGCCCAAAACAGCAACCGAAGCCGCTTTGTTGGTTCAACAAGCCAAGATAGCGTTAGGTAGGTTCGGTAATATGCTTGCAAGTTCACTCAAGAAAGTAGGCGGACTGATGATTGATGTGATTCTCCAACACCAGACAGTAGGTGATATTGAGGAGACCTCGGACGGACAAACGGTTCAGAAATTCAAGACGTTTTTTCTTACCAATTCGGGCGAACAAAAACTCAACAAAAAAATAATGTTCAAACCCGAAATGATGGGGCAATCTCTTAGTCAAGAACAAGTAATGGCTCAATCCAACGACCTTATGACACAGGAAGGCGGGGTTGATTCAAATTCAAGGATATACGAAGTGAACCCCGAAGCGTGGCGAAAACTGAAATTCTTTTTAGAGGTTGATGTCGAAGAGCTTTTGCCTTTATCAGTAAAAGCGGCGCAACAAACGGCGCTTCAATCACAAGGACAGAATTTACAGGGACAACCAATGCAAATACCTCAAAAGGTCGACATTGGATAAATAAATAATTTCGTGATATAATATAAACTATGACAAAAACATTAAAACAAAAAAAAGCAGAGAAACTTGAGAAACTTGAGAAACTTGAGAAACTTGAGAAACTTGAGAAACTTGCTAAAGCAGAAGCTAAAGCTGTAAAGAAAATAACTTCTTTCTCGGATATAGATTCGTCTTCATTTGTGAACGAAGTAAAGGCATTGAGAGCCTTCAAAGCAGTTTATGGTGGAGCCAAAGGAGGTTCGGCTGAATTGGTTTTGATTGGAAAATTGGCAGGGGAGTTTCGTGGTGAAGAATTGGTTAAAGCCGTTTATGAAGGTCTTGGCGGGCTTGTGAATGCCGCTAAAGCAAAAGTAAATAGGGCGAATGAGAAGAAAGCGGCGAAGAAAGCGAGTTTGTAAAGCGAGTTTGTAAATTGATATGTAAATTGATAATTTAGAGTTGGTGTTAGGCGGCTCCTTTAAGAATCCGATTACGAAGTTTGGTTCCAGCTCACCTAATTTCTATAGTTGGATTCTTGAAAGAGCCGCTTAATGGCTCATTAAACCACCTAAAAAGTGGCAGTCGCGGCGACTAATAAGCCGAGTCGAAAAAAAACACTCGCGGCGAGTATAAGCCGAGTCGAAAAAAATGTTCGGTGGGCGAACTAAAAATCCAATAATAAAATGAAAAAAAACGAAATTGAAGGAGCGTTACCTTCTGAAGAAGTTGAAGAAGAAGCTGGAAACGAAAATCTCGAACTGGAATCGGAAGAATCGATTGTCGAAAACGAGGAAAACGAGGAAAGTTCGAACGTATATGAGGCGGAGGATTTTAACGAGAAACTTGAAAAGGAAAGAGAGCGTCTTGGTTTGAAGATTGACGCAGAACGTAAAAAGCGTATAGAAGCTCAAAAAGGTTCTATACCTCGTGAAGAAGTAGAGAAATTCATTGACGAAAAAGTCGGTCAAATTCAAAAAACAATGTTTAGAGAACGAGCCGAACTTATCGCTGAGCGACTGGCCAAAAGCCCCGCAGAGAAAGAGTTGATAATGCTTCACTACGACAATTCAATAGTTCCTACGGGAAACCTACAGGAAGATATTGAAAATGCACACGCTATCGCCAATCGTAAACAAACTCAAGGCAGAATCTCCGAATTAGAAAGTTCTCTTAAATCCAAAAAGACCGTTTTAAGCGGCTCTGACGCGGGACAGCCGACAGAACTGAAACCAAAACAAAGATATTCACAAGAAGTCATTGAAGCGGCAAAGTTCGCGGGTGTAACGCCGGAGGAATTCGTAAAAAAACAAATTAAGTAATTCTCGCAGAAAATTTGCTGGGATATAACGCGGAGAATCTAAAAAATGGCACGAAATGACATCACTATCAAGGAAACTGGAGGCAGAAACTCCGTTCCTACTGATAGATGGGTAGTTTCTTCAGGTGGCACGCTTAAAATAAAAGCGGGAGAACCTGCGAAACAAAACGCTACCGCCGATGAAAACGTCATCCTTCTGGTTGACGCTGATTTGACGATAGCGACTGATCAGCCAATGTCCGGCATTGCGGCTACCGATTCTACGGAAACGGCAAGCGCGGCAGGATATTCTGACCAGTATGTCCCTCTTCCGGACATTAAATGGGAGATAAAAGAAAAAACTGCATCATTGGCAAATACACAGGCAAAAATAGATGCTTTTATCGGTAGTTTATTTCTGATTGACCTTACATCATCCGTTTTTACGATGGATTCGGCTTCAGCAACAGCTACCACAGCGGCTTTCCTTATAGTCGGAGGAAATCCCAAACGCTCAACAGTCCACTTCAGGATTCGTCCTGATGCCACTTCGTTTGGTCGAGCGTCTGTATAAACTAAATTAAAATACTAAAATGATTAAATCTAGTACAAGTCCTAATGTAGCGCATACAGCGCTCGATTTCGTCTTTGACCAAGGTTATCAGGATGAAGCGCAAATCTCTCGTGGACGGGCAAAAGCAAGCGACTCATTAATCTTCAAACAAGACACAACCTCTTCCGACAAAGTCATTTTCGACCAGTTGGGAACTGGAGGTTTGTTTGGAGAAAGAACTAATGAGGAAGCCGAACTCCAACAGAGTTCAGCCAGAGCGACAAATAACGTTGTTCTGACTATTAAAGAATTCGCGGATTCAGTAGATGTTCCGAAGAACTTTATGGACGACGAGAAACACGGAGTTGTGAAAAAAACTGTGGCATCTATGGCTCGTAGAGCCAGACTTACGCAGGACGATTACAATATCAATCGTTGGGCGCTCGGTTTCACGACCGTGGTTACCAACGATGCGGTGGCGTGGTTTTCAAACTCTCACACGACTATTGATGGCACAACCGTTGATAATCTTGAGACGGGAACTTTGACACCGTCCAATCTTGAGACGCTTATTGTCTCGTTGGGTCGGCAGAAGAATCAGGGAGGAATCTTGGGTCATTTTGACGCAAATCTTCTTTTTGTTCCGTTGAACCTTTTGAAAGATGGTTCGGAAGTCATTGATTCCGATTTACTTGCTGGAACGGGAAACAACAATATCAATTATCTTTCTCGGAAGTATCCGGGTTTGGAATTGAAGTTTTCTCCGACTCTTGATGACACTTCAACGACAGCCTACTTCTTGGCTTCAAACGAGCATTCGTGCACTCGTTGGGTAAGGGAAGCTATCGCAACGAATTACATTCCGTGGGATATTTCCAAGAACAAGGTCGGAACGTACCAGTGTTGGTTCAGGGAAATTACTAATCCGATTTCTTATGAAGCGGCATCTGCTTCGGACGGGTCAGTGTAATATAGCTTAATAATTAGTTAAGCTCATAACTAAAAAAATATGACTAACAAAATTTTAAGTTATTCATCGTTCGGGATAGCGGTTTTGACATTGGTTCTGGTGGGTGTTTTGGTATTCGGTTCTTCTCCCGTAAAATTGGGAGGAGTTACGAATTACGATGCGCTTTCGCTTTCTGAAACACTTTCTGTAACCGGAGTTTCTACTATGACAGGTGGAATAACGAGCGCGGGAACATTGACTCAATCGGGGGCGGCGGTATTTTCAGGAAATACATCGGTGGTTCAATCAGCTTCTTCTTCTATTTATGTAGGGGGGGCGGATAACACGGGTTGTATTGTTCTTGGAGATAGTTCAGCGCCAACTTCTACAAATAAGGTTTATATAACAGCGACTGGAGCAACAATTTCAGCCACTACAACAAAACCGCAAATTTGTCGTTAAAGATTGGTTCTTTCTTTCTATCCTTCTTCTTGTGAAAGGAGGATAGGATAGAGAGAATCAAAGGTCGTCAAAATAAAATAAATATATGAAAATAATACAATTAGTTTTCGGAATTTTAGTAATAGGGTTACTTACTTTTGTCGCGTTCAATTCAAAAGGCGGAGTCATCAATTTTGGCAGTGGAATAGACACAGTATCGTTTTATACCGACGCAACAAACTCGTCTTCTTCGGTCTTGGCAACCGCAACTACAACAAATCCAATTCTTTCGTTGAATATGGGCAGAACAAACGCTATAGTGTGCAATAACTCGGCAAATGTTGTTTTTCTTCATCAGAAAGGACAAGCAACTACTACAGGAGTAGTTGTAAATGAAGGAATACCAATTTATCCGACTTCTACAGCGGGGGCGCAATGTCAGAGTTTTCCCGGACTTAAGGGTTATCTGTTTGGTATAGCTTCCGCTACTTCGTCCGTAACGGTTAGCGAATGGAAATAAAAGTATTAAACAAAAATGGCCGTAGGAAATTACGCAAAAATGTGGTATAATTAAGAAATGCCAAAGAAAAAAAAAGAAAAACAAGTGAATCATTAAAAGGAGAAAAATGTTATTTATGGCAAGGTGGAATTACGCCAGAAAATCGTAAAATAAGAAATAGTTTAGAATTGCGTCTATGGCGTGAATCAGTTTTCGCAAGAGATAACTGGACTTGTCAAAGATGTGGAGAAAAAGGTATATATTTACATTCGCATCATATCAGGAACTTTTCAGAGGAGATAGAATTGCGGACAAGTATAAATAATGGTATTACATTTTGCCGAAATTGCCATCGAGAATTTCATAAAAAATACGGATATAAAAATAACGCACGAGAACAAATAGAAGAATTTATAATTACAAAATAAAAAATGACAGGAAATTATACATATTTAGATTTTTTGGCGGGTGTAGCAGATGCGAAACGCCGAACAAATTTAGACAACACTATTACCGCTCGTAATTACCTGAACCGAGCGGCTCGGCTTGTTGTATCCGAAGTGGATTTGCGAAGCGCCAAGAGAAACTCTGCTTTGGCTTCTAATTTATTTGATGACATTTATTCCTATGCCTCGCCTTCAGATTTGAAAGGTGATGCGGTGATTGATTTGATTCCGCAGGTCAATCGAGCGACCGACTTCCGATTGGAACTTGTCTCGGAGCAGGAGTTCGATATGAAAAAGACGATTAAGAGCAATCTGATTGCTATTGCCACAGATGAGTTGGTGAAACGATTGATGTTTTCGGGTGATGTGGACGATACGGTTCTTAATCCCGCCACACTTGACGGTTTAACACAAGACGGCGGGACTTGGATATTATTCGGCGATGCCACGGCTGTTGCGGCAGACACGACTAATTATGTGAAAGGCGGCGGTTCGATTAAATTTGATTTAGTGGGTGTGGGAACGACTGCCGGCATTTCAAACATCGGACTGACTACTTTTGATATTACGGATTACATAAACAACGGCTCGGTGTTCGTTTGGGTTTATATTAACTCAACAACCAATCTCACTAATTTTATAATCAGGATAGGAAATGATATAACCGCCAATTATTACACCCAGACTAAAACTACTACACACGAAGGCACGGCTTTTGTGAACGGTTGGAATCTTCTACGTTTTGACTTCGCTTCTATGTCGCAGACGGGAACTGTTGCTTCCACGACTTGTGATTCAATAGCGATTTATATGACGAAGACATCGGGCAAGTCCGATGACGGATACAGGTTTGATGACATTTCATTTCACATTGGACAGATTCATAATGTTCTTTATTACTCCCGTTACCCTTGGCAATCTTCGGCTGGAACTTTTATTGAGAATTCTACGGCAGACACGGATTTGCTGAATGCGGAAACAGAAGAATTTGAATTATTTGTCTTTCGTGGTAAAATGGAGTTGTATCGTGAACTCCGCCGTTTTGATTTGGTTGAAGATGCTCGTAAAGAATACGAAAAACTTAAAGCCGATTATAAAATGAAAAATCCCACCGAAAAGGTAACCCGCAATCGCTACTACTATAATATAAATCTTTATAGAAGAAACTTTTAAAATGCATAACCGATATAAAATAAGAAAATTTGTTTGTCTGGGTTGCGGCAAAGAAGTAGAAGCGAGGAGGTCAAAAGATAATCTAAAGTTTTGTTCTGTTTTTTGTCATCTTAATTCAAAAAATCCTTTTTTTGGTAAAAAACATTCTGATAAGGCAAAAACAAAAATGAGTGAATCAAGAAAAAAACTATTTCAGGATGGTTTAGTTATTGGATTTACAAAAGGGCATAAAGATTTTGTTCCAAGCGAATCAAGAAAAAGTCAGGGAATAAAGATGAGCAAGTTTTGGAGCAAGTTTTGGAGCAAGTTTTGGAGCAAGTTTTGGAGCAAGTTTTGGAAAGATAATCCAGAAAAATCAAAACTCAAGTCATTAAAAGTAAGCGAGAAATTGACTGGTAAAAAACTTTCCCCAGAACATATCTTGAAATTAAAAGCGGTAGATAGAAGTTATATTACGGGAAAAAATTCTCCAAATTGGAGAGGTGGAAAACCAAGATGTTTTACTTGCCAAAAGGAAATTTCTTATAAGGTTGTTGATTTCATAAAGTCGTTTGAAACTATAAGAACTTTTTAATATGCTATACGATCCATCAATTAGAAAAAGAATTCTTGAGAGTGCTAAACGGGCGGACTTTAATGACTTATTAGCTTTCTTGACCGACCCTAAAATTTCTCTTAAAGATAAATTGGATGAACTTCAATCAATGAAGGAAAACGAGGATTGGCGAAAATCCGCGGGAGCTGTCGGAAAATATATTGGAGAACAAGACATTATCAGGAATTTCGCTCAAGTTTCACCTCTTGAAGTTATTCCGCAAGGAAAACCTGTTCCAATGCCTATCATAATAACTTCCGACCAAGCCAGAAATCAATTCAACGAGAATCTTCAAATGCTTCAGAGATATGAAAACCAGTTTCAAAACCAGTTTCAAAACCAGTTTCAAAACCAGTTTCAAAACACTCAAAGCACACCTCCTTTTGCTCCTAAAAAGCCGAAACCAAATATGACAAGGGTTGTTTAATATGGCGCAACAATTTTTATCATTACAGCCGTTTCAAAATCCTGAATCTTTAGGATTGACAAGGGGGAAAACTCCCGGTGGAGGAACTGCGTTCTTTGACGCTGAAAAGAATTTATACATTCAAGGAATGGGTAATCTTCAATTAAGAAATGATTTAGTTTCTATTTCCTTGACATCCCCGACACCCCCGACTCCCACGATCCAACCGAATCAATCTCAACCGCAGTTATCACCGCAGTTATCACCGCAGTTATCACCGCAGTTATCACCGCAGTTATCACCGCAGTTATCTAATCAACCTGTTCAATCCCTCAACATCTCAACGGGCAACCCAGCCCTGAAAACTCTTTTTGATTCAACAAACCAATTTCTTGCCGATTACCAAGCTAAAGGTGGAACAATAACTCCTGAAATTCAACAAAAAATTCAGACGATAAACGATGCCGAAACACAAAAGTTATCTGCGGTGGCAAGTGGAAGGATAGCGGCGGAGAAGAAAGACGCTCCCGTGTTAGATACTTCGTTAAAAGCGGCGGATACCGCCACCAAAACCCAGCAAGCTACATTAGACGCGCTTTTAGTCGATTTGAAAACCGCCAGAGCATCGTTTATTACTTCAATCACTCCCACTCAAGCCGAGACCGATTTACAAAGTAAATTAATTACTTTAAGAACTGAACGGAAATTGCTCCCGCTTGAATTAAGACAAGAAGGCATCTCTGCCCCCGGCATCGGAGCAAGACAATTTGAAGACGAACGGACACGATTGATTCAGGAACAGAATCTTTTATTGGAACTCGGATTAAAACAATCGGCAAGACAATACGCGACAACTGCGAAAGAAAAACAAGTTGAGTTTATCACAAAAGACATAGAACTCACGCAGAAAATCAACGATGAACTTTATAAACGCGAACAAGATGTAATCAAGAATGCGCAGAATTTGAGCAAAGATTCTCTTACGGCTCTTGTCAATATCGTAGATGATAAAAAAGGGTGGGGTGGGTTGGCGTGGGAAGATTTAGACCCGCAATCTCAATCTGATTTGATGAATTTGATTAAACCCTATCCTGGCTTGACGATTCCGATGATTAGCGA
>Ga0265292_1002292_pt1 | contig 13654 bp, 11 predicted proteins | sample Munlanlewell296A_FD_189080 | JGI IMG/M metagenome (GOLD analysis project Ga0265292, IMG submission 189080) | Leachate microbial communities from a municipal landfill in Southern Ontario, Canada - Leachate well 296A | ecosystem: Engineered > Solid waste > Landfill > Unclassified | place: Canada...
TTGCCACGGCAAAACCAAAACGCTGGGCTCGCGCTTACTTCAACCGCGGATTGTACCTTTTTGCCCGGGGCGGCGGACGACCGCTTTCCTGCCGGGCCGCAGACGACTTTTTTTTCCTGAGCCCGGAGGGAACCGTTTACGCATGTAATGTGCTGGACCTGCCGCTGGGAAGTCTCCGTGAATCGACATTTGAGGAGATATGGAACTCAGAGGCGGCAATCGAGGGAAGGAAGCAGGTCCATGCCTGCGGCATGGGATGCTGGATGGTCTGCACGGCACGCTCTTCAATGAAGCGGAACCCGGTCAAAGTCGCAAACTGGGTCGCAACGGGAAAAGCGAAAGTCGCGCTGAAAAAGCCGGTCCTCTGATCTCCGGCCTTCGGTTTATTTCGTGAGTCGATATTTCATGAGTCATCAATGAAGATAGCAGTGCTGGGAACCAAGGGCATACCGGCCCGGTTTGGCGGCATAGAACGCCATTGTGAGGAGCTTTATCCCCGGATTGCCGCACGCGGCCATGAGGTCACTGTATTCGTGCGGCGCTGGTACACGCCGGTCACCGGACCCTACAGGGGCGTCACCCTGAAAGCCGCGCCGACAGCAAATTTCAAGGGTCTGGATGCTTTCGCTCACACCGCCGCCGGTTCATTCGAGGCGATGTTCCAGGGTTTTGACATAGTCCACTTTCATGCCATCGGGCCCTCATTGTTCTCTTTCATGCCTCGCCTGAGCCGTAGCGGTACCGTCGCGACCGTACATGCCCTTGACTGGCAGCGCGCAAAATGGGGCAGGGGCGCACGGGCCGTGCTGAAGGCAGGAGAATGGGCGTCGGCCCACTTTCCCCAGCGCACAATCGTCGTATCCCAGGAGCTGAAAAAATATTTCATGGAAAAGTACGGCCGCGAGACGGTCTATATTCCCAACGGCGTGGTGCCGGTCGAGAAGCCACGCGCCAGAGACCTGATCGGGAAACTGGGTCTTGAACCAGGCAAATATCTCCTGTTTCTGGGACGCCTCGTGCCGGAAAAGGGCTGTCATGATCTAATTCAGGCATACCTGGGGTCGGGGATTCAGATGCCGCTCGTGATAGCGGGGGGAACCAGCCATTCTGACGATTACGTGCAAAGGCTGAAAAGCATGGCAGCGGATATATCTGGAGCCGATCAGCAGGGCGATGGCAAAGGGCGGGTCATCTTCACGGGAAATGTAGAGGGTGAACTGCATCACCAGTTGTCCGGGCATGCGGCGCTTTTTATACTGCCGTCGATGCTGGAAGGACTGCCCATTGTGTTACTGGAAATGCTGTCTCTGGGCATACCTGTGCTGGCCAGTGACATCGGGCCGAACCGTGAAGCTTTGCTGGATGGAGAATTCGGCGCCATCTTCAAGGCTGGAGATGTCGCTGATTTGCGCTCGAAGCTGGTACAATCTCTCAAAAGACTTGAGGAGCTGGGGAAAAAGGCCGATGCCGGCCGCAGGCATGTGAGGAAAGCGAACGATTGGGACAAGATTGCAGAACAGACTGAAAGAATTTACGAAGAGATTCTGGCAAGCTGAATCGTCAGCATTAAACGCGATATCTCCCGTAACCACGCCCGACGCGGCGCTTCTGGCAACAGTGGCCGCGGGGGAGGTCGAAGGCTCCGTGCTATGGGCGAAGAAGAAGAAACGCAAGCCCGCAGCCGCGCCGCCAAAGTCGCCTGCGAAATCTCCCGCGAAGAAGAAGGTACGCCACAAGCAGATTCCCGGAGAGGCACGAAAGCAAAAAAAGCCAACCTTTTCCAAAAGGGCTGACAAGTATTTCGACGGCTGGAGCGCGAAGCTCTCCGGTGAGGCGTTATCGGGCACCGACTGGGCGAGGCTAGCGGTCCTGGCTGCGGGTCTGCTGGTGATCATCTTCTACGGATTCAGCGCCGGGGGTTATTTCCCGATCCGGCGCAGCTATGGCGAACTCTGGGTTCTCTATCTGGTCGTTCTCGGCCTGCTGTTCAACTGGCAGGTTCCAGGCAGGATGTCCCGCCTGGGAATGGCGGAGGTCGGGGTTTTCAGCGCTTATTCGCTCTGGATCCTTTTATCCGTGACCTGGTCATACACCCCCGCCGAAAGCTACAGCGAGTTCCTGCGAGCCATTCTCTACCTGTCGGGTTTCCTGCTTTTTTACCTATATATGGCGCGGCGCGAGTGGCTGACCCTGTTGGGACACGTGTTCGTGACGATAGTGGCGATTGTGGCGCTTTCATCTCTGATGGGAAAGATCTTCCCCGATCAGAAGCCGTATGACTTCGACGCCAGGCTGAGCAACCCGATAACTTACTGGAACACCATGGCCCTGTTCGCGGTGATGGCTTTCCCGATCGGGCTGAGGGTGCTGACGGAGAAAGCAACAAATTTGCTGACCCGCTGCCTGTACGCCTCGGCTCTGTTTCTCTTCCTGATCGTCATGTACTTCACTTTTTCCCGCGCATCCTATCCGCTTTTTGTGATTGTCATCGCCGTATATATCCTGCTCTCGGTAAACCGTCTGCGTTCCCTGCTCCAGACCTGTATCACGCTTTTCTGGGCCGCGGTGACAATAGGTATCTGTTATCTGTGGCTGCCCGGGATGCTCAAGCTGTCTCCTGATCTTGATGAGCGAGTAGGCCAGGGGCACAATCTGGGTATTGTCATGCTGGTGGTGCTCCTGCTGGTGCTGGCGTCGCAGTTCTTGCTGCAAAGGCTTGAGAAACGTGTCGTTATCACAGTCGAACAAGCCGCAAAGATCGGTCGCGGACTGGCTGTGGCAGGGCTTGTCGCCGTCATCCTCACGAGCGGACTTTATATCGCTAAATATGGGAACCCGATTTCCAAGATCAGCGCGCAGATAGGAACTTCCGAAGCGAAGAGGACCGAGGCCGCGCAGACGGCGGAAGAAAGGCTGTTCAGCCTCCAGTCCGAAAGATTCCAGGAATACAAGGTCAGCCTCGATACTTTTTCGGCTCATCCGATTACCGGCACCGGTGCGGCTACCTGGTCGGTCAGCTGGATGCAGAACCGTCCCGGCTTTACCGACGCGTCCGGCAAGATATATGACATGCCCGTAAAGAACGGCCACTCGATATTTTTTGATGCTCTCGCGGAGCTGGGCATCGCCGGCATCGGGCTGCTGGTCGCCTTCTTTACCCTGTTCATTGTGATAGCCGTAAGGGACCTGCGTTTTCTGGGACACACCAGGCAACGTGAGATCTACGGAGCTTTTTTCGCGGCCTGTCTGGCGCTGGTAATACATGCACAGTTTGACTGGGACTGGCAGATGCCGGTGGTCTTTCTGTCGTTCGCCATGTTCGCGGGAGCGCTGCTGCGGTACGGGATGCTGTCCCGGGCTGAGGCGGCGGTGGAAGGTGAAGCACGGGTCAGCAATGAGAATTCCGCACGGGGTTTTATCCTGGGCAGACCATCGGTCCTGAGATGGGTCGGCGGTGGCTTGTGCCTTGTCGCCATGGTGCTGGTTATCCTCTTCCTTTTTTCAGAGACCCGCATAGAGAGTGCCAACGAGCAGACCAGGACGATCGCCGTTCTGGCACAGCAGGGTAACATGACGCTGCTCGGCGGCAAGTATATCGAGATGGAAAAGACGGCGAAGTCAGCCAGGAGTTATGACATCTGGAAGGTCGAGACCGAGCCGATCATTCTGCAGGCGATCGCCGTCCAGGGCCAGGGCAAGGTAGACGAAGCCGAGGCGCTGCTTCTCAAGGCCAGCGAGATCGAGCCCAACAACTACAAGATATACCTGAACCTGTCACGCCTTTATGTGAGCATGAAGAATGTTGACAGGGCGGTAGAGACTATCAAGCAGGCCAGAAGGCTGAATCCGCTGGAGTCCAAGGAGATCGGGCCGCAGGAAGAGCAGGTCCGGGCTATTGGCGGGGCTATATACTACAGGTACGGGCCGGACGGCGTACTGATCGTCGATTAAGGTAAGCGATACCGGGTGGAGTTCTACTTCTTCTCGTACATGTCCCGGTAATATTCCTCAAACTCGCCGCTCTTTATCTTCTCCCACCACCAGCGGTTATTGACGTACCAGTCCACGGTCTCCTTCAGGGCTTCATCGAAATCGTATTTCGGTTTCCACCCCAGGGCGCGGACCTTGCTGCAGTCGATCGAATACCGCAGATCGTGGCCGAGCCGGTCGGCTACCTGCCTGACCAGAGACTCCGGCTTGCCGAGGATCTCCAGGATCTTCTTCGTTATATTGATGTTGTCCCGTTCGTTGCCGCCGCCGATGTTGTAGACCTGTCCTACCTCACCCTGATGCAGGACGATGTCGATAGCGTCGCAATTGTCGGTCACGTATATCCAGTCACGTACGTTGGTACCGGCTCCGTACAGGGGCAGGTCGAGGTTTTCCATGGCATTGGTCGCAAACAGCGGTATTAATTTCTCCGGGTACTGGTAGGGGCCGAAGTTGTTAGAGCTGCGGGTGATAAGCGTAGGCAGGCCGAAAGTCGTGTGATAGGCCATGACCTGCATGTCGCCCCCGGCCTTGCTGGCCGAGTAGGGGCTGCTGGGTTCGAGTATGTCGGTCTCAGTGAAGGACCCCTCGTTGATGCTTCCATAGACTTCATCGGTGCTTATCTGCAGGTAGCGGCCGACGCCATGCTGGCGGGCGGCCTCCAGCAGCACATAAGTGCCGAAAACATCCGTATGGATGAAGTCGCCGGGGCCGCCGATGGAACGGTCTACATGCGACTCGGCGGCGAAGTTTACCACCGCGTCGACCTTGTCCATCACCTTGTCGACCACGTCCTCGTCGCAGATGTCGCCCTGCACGAAGCGGTAGTTGGGGTTGGGTTCGATATCCTTGAGGTTGTCGAGGTTTCCCGCGTAGGTCAGCTTATCGAGGTTGATCACCTTGTAATCAGGATGCTTGCTGAAAATCAGGCGTATGAAATTGCTTCCTATAAAGCCGGCGCCCCCGGTTACAAGTATCTTCAAGGTAAGTCCTCCATCAATAAGTTATCTGTCTTACAAACTCTTGCCTGTCATCCTGAGCTAGCCTGCCATCCCGAGTTAGCCTGACACCCCGACCTTGTCTGTCATCCTGAGCGAAGCGAAGGATCTGCTTCTCTCTTAATTATCATCATCCTTCAGCTCGCCCAGCGCCGTCAGACATTCTACCAGCCCGTCGTGCCAGTCGGGCATGATGATCTCGGGAGCACGCGTATTGGCGAGCACCGAGAAGGCCGGCCTTGGGGCCGGGGCGCCGAATTCGGCGGTCGTCGTCGGCTGCAGGTCGATATCCACGCCTGCCAGCCTGAAGATCTCGGCGGCGAAATCGTACCACGTGCACTGGCCGCTGTTGGTCATATGGTAGATGCCGGGCTGGTCCAGCCGGGTTTCGACCAGTTGCCTGATAGCGATCGCCAGATGCCCCGCGTAGGTCGGTGAGCCATACTGGTCGTTCACGACTTTCAGCTGGTCGCGCTCACGTCCGAGCTTCAGCATGGTCTTTACAAAATTGGCCCCGTGGTCGCCGAAAAGCCAGGCTGTGCGCACGATCATGCATCGATCCGGCAACGCCATGAGGACCTGCTCCTCGCCCGCCAGCTTGCTGCGGCCATACTCCCCAAGCGGCGCCACCGGATCTTTTTCGGTGTAGGCCTCTCCTTTGGTTCCGTCAAAGACATAGTCCGTGCTGATGTGGATCATTGACGCCGGCGCCTTGCCTAACAAGCCGTAATCCTCAGCGTCAAGTCCCGCACAGGCCCGGGCGATATTGCCGGCGCCCGTGGCGTTCACGGCATATGCCGCATCCTTGTTGGTCTCGCAGCCGTCGACATTCGTGAATGCTGCTGAGTTTATAACAAGCTCAGGCTTCACATCCACGATGAGCGAGTTGACCGCGGCGGGATCGGTTATGTCGATCGCCCCTCCCACATCCGTGCCGGGCATATCCGCACCGATCACTTCGTGGTCTGGCGATAAGGTCTTAAGAAGATCATGGCCGAGCTGCCCGGCCGCGCCTATGACAAGGATTCTCAAAGGTACATCATCCCATCTGGATATCCCAGTCGTACGGGATCTCGTCGGTGTCGAAGGGCAGACGGTACTCGTCGGGGTTCTTGTAGTCGTAGGTCTCGGTCGAGACATTGACCACGATTCCTTCACGTTCGCTGATGCATTTCCAGCCGTGATAGACGCCCGGTGGTATCTGCAGCAGTTTGGCGTTGTAGTCACCCAGGAAAAACTCGTTGACCTCGCCCTTCGTGGCAGAGCCCTCGCGCGTGTCATAGAGCACTACCTTGAACATGCCGGTGATGACGACGAAGTTGTCGGTCTGTATCTTGTGAAAATGCCAGGCTTTTACCACGCCTGGATAAGTCGTGGTCATGTAACACTGCCCAAACTTGATGAACAGGTCGTCGTCGGCGCGCAGCATCTCGGTCAAACGGCCGCGTTCGTCGGGCATGACCTTAAGGTCCTTGGTCTTTACTCCCTCAATCATTCATCCTCCCATGTTTTAAAAAGATCCTTCGCTTCGCTCAGGATGACAGTAATCTGTCATTCATGGTGATTTGATACTCTTTAAACTATCCCGATCCACGAATTGTCCCCGACCATGAACCGGTAGGCTTTCGGTTTAGTGTCCAGCCTGACGATCTCCACGTTCTTTCCGATGAGGCTGCCTTCCATCCGGCCGCGCAGGTCCAGGACCTTGCTTTGCTCCAGTATGATCGAGTGCTCGATCTCCGAATTGCGGATCTCCGCGTCGCTGTATATGGAAGTATAGGGACCGATGTAGCAATCGTGTACGACGGTCCGCTCTCCGATTATAACCGGGCCCCTGATGGTGCAATTATTGATTTTCGCGCCTTCCTCGATGATCACGCGGCCATGAATCTTTGAGTTTACCACCTCGCCGCGGATGTCCCCATCAAGGGCATCAAGAATGAGGCGGTTAGCCTCCAGCATGTCCTCGAGCTTGCCGGTGTCCTTCCACCAGCCCTGTACCACGTGTGGTTCCACACGCTTGCCTTGATCGATAAGACACTGGATAGCGTCTGTTATCTCCAGCTCGCCGCGCGGTGATGGTTTGATCGCTTTCGTGCATTTGTGTATCGCCGGCGTGAACATGTAGATTCCCACCAGCGCCAGGTTGCTCTTTGGTTTTTCCGGTTTCTCTACGAGCCTGACAACCTGTCCGTCCTCGACTTCCGCCACGCCGTAAGCTTCCGGATTGGGAACTTCCTGCAGCAGGATAAGCGCATCGGGAGTGTTCTTGACGAATGAATCCACCAGGTCGCTGATGCCATCGCGAAGAAGGTTGTCGCCCAGGTACATGACGAAGCTTGAATCACCCAGGAACTCCTCTGCGGTTAGTACTGCATGTGCCAGGCCCAGAGGCGCCTCCTGGGGGATGTAGGTGATCGTCACGCCCCAGCGTTCACCATTGCCGACAGCATCCTCGATCTCCGCGGCAGTATCGCCGACGACTATGCCGATGTCGGTGATTCCCGCGTCCCTGAGCGATTCAATGCCGTAAAAAAGAACAGGCTTGTTCGCCACGGGAACCAGCTGTTTGGCGCTGGTGTGGGTAATCGGCCGCAGGCGGCTTCCAGTGCCGCCACTAAGGATGAGTCCTTTAAGATTCACGCTGGAAAGTATATCAAAATTTGGTCAGATTGCGCTCTATTATCGTTCCGGGGCCGAAACAAAGTACTTATCGCAGGGAGCGCGATGCAATCCTGTCAGCCGGCGACGTATCGTCATCCACATAACATGTTCTGTCATCCTGAGCCAGTTTTGTCATCCACGCAACATGTTTTGTCATCCGGCACAACAGGTTTTGTCATCCACACAACATGTTTTGTCATCCTGAGCCGCAGGCGAAGGATCTGCTGTGTGCATGGCGGCTAAAAGCTTTGTTATACTTGCGCATGAAGAATTTGAACGAATCAGGCATTTCCATGCCTGATTCCCGCTCCACCCGGGCCCATAGCTCAGTTGGTTAGAGCATCCGACTCATAATCGGACGGTCGCTGGTTCGAGTCCAGCTGGGCCCACCAATGTCAGACCGCCCGGAAACAATTGATTACCACAATTCCTCTGTCGCTTTTCTTATTCTTCAGCGCAACTTGCCGTACTGACAGCCGTGTTGTCTTGTATTGCTTGCCGGATCAGCGGTCTGGCTTCGTCAATCATCAATGCATAGCCGACATTGTTCTGGCTTAAGGATCTGGCAAAAATTATTCCGGCTACGGATCCATCCGCGGCGATCAGCGGTCCGCCGGAATTACCAGGCTCCACATCGACCTGGACTTCATAAATATTCCTGATCACCAGTCCCCGGTTATATATGTTGCGCCCCGTGGCAGTCACATGGTCAATGATCACCCCGCTTCCTGCAACCAGGGGACCGCCTCCAGGATAACCAAGGACTGCGGCAGCGTCATTATTTGGCAGGACCTGACCGGTTAACGCCAGCGGCGGATCGGCGAGACCGTCTACACGCAGCACAGCGACGTCGAGATCGGGGTCGAACCAGATCGGCGTCGCCTGATAAGTTCCGCTTCCGTCAACAACTTCAGGAGCGGCAATGCCGCCTACCACATGAGCGTTTGTCACCACTATCTCATTGTCCACGACGAAACCCGATCCAAAAACCATCCCCCCGCAACCTTCGCCCTGTATTTTAACCACCGAGGCCTCATCATTGATCACTGCCTGATTATTAACAGTGTTGGACGGAGAAACGGTTGTGTGCTGAGGCTCGAGTCCCAGAAAGACATTCGGAAAGCCGTTGGGACTGATTATCTTTTCCAGCTGCGCGAAGATATCAGGTGGGGTCGGGAAAATTGCGTCCAGTTTACGGACGATAAGAGACTGCTTTACCGCGCCGCCGATATCATAACTCCGGACATTGGTCAGGGCGGAAGCCCCCAGCCAGACTACGATAAGAGTAAAGATCACCGCCAGACCGGCCCCGAGCGCCTGATTGAGTCTGCCCAGGTGCAACCGCCTGGCTACAGTATTTAAACGCAGGCCGGCTATTTCGCCCAGATAGGCAAGAAGCATGGCCAGTCCAAATTCCACACTCAGTACGATAAACAGTTTTACCAGGGGGTTTGAGGCATGAGGGGCTATCCACATGGCCACCTGTGAGCCGAGTAACAGGCCGGCCACAAAACCGATGGACGACAACAGGAGCTGCATGAGACCGGCCCTGATCCCTCTGACCACGGCAGACAGCAGAAAAGCAATAATTATCAAATCCAGTATATTCATGTCTCCAGCACAGGCAGGTTTCTATCCAGGAATATCATAACGCGAAGTGGTCGCCCACCTTGAAACTGTTTATTGTACTGACTCAGGGTGACACGTAAGTGGTCCAACACCAACTCCGGAATGCTCCCCTTTACAGAATCCTTACAGAATCTTGATATTACGCCCGCGCCCCCGGTGTTAAAATTATTGGGTATTATCGTGCAGCATTCGAAGGCGCGGCTCCCGCCGCAAGGCTTTCATTGGAGGTAAGGGATTATGAGGAATCGGCATAGACTCCTGTCAATATTATTTATGGTGGCGCTATTGATCATTGTTGCCGGTGTGGGTAGTTATGCCCTGGCACAGTCGAATGACGGAGCTCAGCCGCCGGCCAACGGAGCCAAAGAAGTTTCCCGGCATGTTGATTACGATCTGACCCTGCAGGTAACCGGCGACCTGTCGGTGGTGGATCCGAAGCTTGCGGGAATCCTGCCTTTGAATCTTAAGGCAACAGGCGGTGCTGATGTCAGTAAGGGTGAGAACGGGCCCGAGGTTGCTGGAAACCTGCAGGTAAAAGGAATGGATACGATTGTTCAGAAGATAGCCGCTGGAAACGGCGCCAGCGCCGCGCCGTCGGTGCTGGGTGCGGGCATAGTCAATAGCGCCCTGTCAGATCTGCAATTCGTCGCGCTGGACAATAACATCTATGTAAAGCTGGCGGGGACCTGGTACAACGCTGGCGATGTATCGAAACATCGCGGCGGGAAACCGGCTGGTGATTCGATAAATAATTCAGAAAAAAGAAAATCGCATTAAAATCATGGGCGGCCCGCAGGGCCGCCCATGTATCTATCCGCAGATTCGCTTTATTTGTGTCCCTTGTTCGACGCCAGGATGCTACCAAACACGAACCACGTTCCCAGAACAAACCCGAAGTTATACCAGTTACCGATATATCGGTCTAACAATCGATTAGCGCGTGGCTTCCGCGGCGCCAGTGTCGTCTCCGGACCTGGCATTCGGTTTTCTAATAGAAGCGGAGCCGCTGCCTGACTTAGAAGTTCCCTTTTCTATTCGATTGCTAAGATCGACGCCAAGTTTGTCCATGTTCATCAGCATCGAAAGCAGCCCCAAAGAATTTCCCATGGAGCCACTACCGTCACCATCTCCACCACCGCCCATGTTGACCAGAGTCTCAGGCACCAGGGGTATCCTGCCCTCCTGTATGGCTTTCGTGAACACCTTCGCGACTTCCAGGGTCAGTTGCCGCTGAGGCCCGCCGAATGCTTCCGATTTAACCAGGATCGCGTGGGCTTCGCCATCGCCGATTGTCGACGCTTTCTCGCCCTCGGCCCGCGCCAGGGCCTTGATGCTCTCCGCATCCTGCTTGGCCTTGGCCAGCTCAGCCTTGCCCTGGTTCTCATTCACCTGGATATTTATCTGTGACTGGGTAAGCGCTTTTTGCGCTTCGGCGGCGGCCATGGCTTCATTGAGATTCTTCTCTTTTGCGGCTGCTGCCTGCTGCTGTTCGTAGGTCGTCATCTGCTCTTTGGCGATCTGGCGGTTTCTCAGCTGGGCCAGGATCATCTCGACATTGGCGTTGTTCGGATCAGCGGATTCCGGTGTGCCGATAAGGACCTCTTCTAATTCCAGGTTGTAATGCTGGAAGCGTTCCCGCATGTCTGCCGTGGCTTGCGCCTGTATCTCCATGCGGTTCTGGATCAGCTCGATGAAAGTCTTCTTCTGCCCTTCGTTCTTGAAGTAAGCAGAAACCATCGGATCGAGCGTGTCGTTGACCAGTTTCTTGATCTCGGCAAATCTTTGGATTACCAGCGGCGCGTTTTTGTAGTTGATGTGAATGACTACTGAGAGCGGCAGCAGCAGCTCGAAGGCATCCTTGGTTATCATGTTGACCTCGGCGAGGTTCTCATCATACTGATGCGCGCCCGTTTCGCCCGCGATCCACTTGAGGATGATATTGGTCGTCGGTACCTTACTTATATTGCCGGCGTAGATGTTGAAGGCATACTTGCCCGGCATCAGCGGATCCTGCCAGACACCCCGGTAGCCGTTTTCCACCAATTCTCCGTGCTTGTAATCTTCGCCTGACTGGTCGGCTCCCTTGGGGCCGATATACGAAACCACGACGCCGACGTTGCCGACTTCGATCACGGTCTTGGGAAGCAGGTCGACGGTAGCGAAAAGACGGTTGATGAAATACGTGCCATCGGTCAGCACCTGATACTGACGGCCGCGCGAGCCGCATGCCGACAGGAACTTTTCCGGATCCTGGAAGTTGTTGTGGTATGTTGTCGCATCCTTGGGGTTGTCACCGACCGTGGGGGCGATGATATCCTGATGGGAAAGAGAAGGCCCGTCGTGCACGGTGACAATGCCCATCTGATCGCTCTCACCTTTTATCACAACGGGAGCAAAGCCATAAAGATTGGACAGAAAGGTCGACATGCCGAGGATATTCTGGTCTTCTTCCTCATTGCCCATCGGCATGTAGTAAGTCTGGTTGGCGGTCAGGATCACAAACTGGGCCAGGTTAAAAGCGTAGGTGCCTTCCCGCAATATTGCTCTCTGAGGCCCTTTTTGACCCTCATTGTTTATATAGAAAGGAACATCCTGGAAGTTATTGCCTTCGATCACTTTTCCAAGAGTTTGCTGTGGCGGGAGCGGCTCGCCGTCCCTGGCGAATATATAGCCGATCTGGCCCTGGGGTATCGTCACGAGGGGGTATCTATGGACGCGGAACATAATCGGCGTTCGGAAATGGATGCCGCCGCGCAGTATTTCCGGCTGATAACCCGCCTCCCCGTTGAGCGCAATAATGCGACCCTCGAGCGAACCCTTGGTTGACCACCATTTTTCCACGATGCCCACCTGGTCGCTCTGAATGACGCGAACGCCTATCAATTTGAATATGACAAACAGAAGGAGGATAAAGCCAAGAATTCCTCCAATAATTGTCAACCATGGAGTCAGCTGCACCGATGCATACATGGAATCTCCTCAAGGTGAATGGCCTGGTCGGCAGACCGTGGGTTTGTTGACCGGAAGTCTAGCTATGTTAGCGCATTATATTGGTATTGTAATTCGGTGTCTATAGTACTCGTAGTGTTTGCAAGAACGCGTAAAAGCCGGCATCAGCCCGGCTTTTACGCGCAACATAAACATATGCAATATCTGTTATCTAACTGACGCAACGTCTCATTGCATATTCACGCAGTTCACGCAGGCGGGTTTGAATGATTGACCGCAACGACCACCCGAAGAAGTGCTCCTGTCGATTACTTCTTCTTTTTCGAAGCCAGTAAGCTTCCAAACACGAACCACGTTCCCAGCATGAACCCGAAGTTATACCAGTTACCGTTGTTGTGGATCTCGTAAATGCCCACGCCGTCATCAAAGAGGGAGGTGATAAAAGCGATCGGCAGAATCAGTCCATGCCATAGCCCGGCCCAGAAGCCTGCAACCCCGGACGAGCCCGCAGTGCCTGTCTGCTGATTCGATTGGGCGCAGCCGCCAATAAGCACCGCAAGTAACAGGCAAAGCAACAGGATCGATATCGTTTTTCTCCAGTTCATGGCAGATTCATTCCTTTCCCGGTCCGGCCGTGATGCGGTGTTCGGACAGTACCCTGTTTTGAATATGTCACCAGCTGCGATCCATATTCATCGACCACATTCAATCTCCTGTTTGAAGGGAATTAAAACAATAAGAGCCGGTCGGCTGAATCTTGCAACTTATAAGCTGGAATCGGTTAGATCCACGCAAATCATCCCCGAAATCCTGCATCGTATCTCCGCCTGGTTACACTATCCCGTCAAGTGGGAATCATGTCCACGCATCAAAAAACAAAAAACCCAGGAGTGGAGGCGGCTGATGTCAATCGAAGACAACAAAGTACTGGCGCGTCGTTACCTTGAGGAAGTCTATTCGAGGGGGAACCTCGAAGTCATCGATGAGTGCCTTGATCGTGACATCCAGGATCACGAGGAGTTCGGCGACCAGATGCCCGCGGGGCTCGTGGGAGTCAGGGAGCTGGTAAAGGCGTTCAGGGCGGCTTTCCCGGACATAAGCGTCACTATCGATGATCTGGTGGCGGAGGGCGACAGGGTTTTTATCCGCGCCAGCTGGGTAGGAACCCATAAAGGCGAGTTCATGGGGATAAGCCCCACGGGCAAGCGCATCTACTTCTCTTCCATGGATGAGATCCGGGTTGGCGATGACAGGATCAAGGAGCACTGGCGCATTACCGACACTATATGATTCGTTATGCAGCTGGGCGCTGTTTCAATACCTGACGAATTTCCTGGAGGCAGTTCACTTTACCTTGATGGGTAAGAAGCTGGGCAAAAAAAGCGTGATTTCCGCATAAACCGGGAATAATAAAATGTGCTCAA
>Ga0265292_1002293_pt1 | contig 13642 bp, 13 predicted proteins | sample Munlanlewell296A_FD_189080 | JGI IMG/M metagenome (GOLD analysis project Ga0265292, IMG submission 189080) | Leachate microbial communities from a municipal landfill in Southern Ontario, Canada - Leachate well 296A | ecosystem: Engineered > Solid waste > Landfill > Unclassified | place: Canada...
CAAAAAATATGCTTGCCACAAACGATTATATTATACCCCATTGGAATAAAGCAGTTCTCATTGATAAGGCACCATTTTATATGTGGTCAAGCGCCTTTTTTTCTAAAATATTCGGCTTAACCGAACTTTCCATGCGTCTCACATCAGCGGTCAGTGGCTTTGGAATTATCGTACTTGTTATGTGGTACACCTATACAAAATATGGTCTTTTGCCATCACTTATCGCATATTCTTCTATCATATTTAATAACTTATTTATCTCTCGCTCTCGAAGCGGAAATTTGGACTCATTGACAACTCTTCTAGTGTTTGTTTCTTATTTTGTCATGATTTCCAAATATAAATATAGACTTTTATTATTAGGATTCTTATTTGCCATTATGTATTTAACTCGCACTTCTTTTATGATTTTTCCTTTAGCTATTTTTGGCATACACGAAATATTTTTTAAACGGGATGAATTCAAAAAAAATGTAAAATTCTATTTGTCATTTTTTCTAACTTTTATCGTCTTTTCTGGTTGGTGGGTGCTACTTGGTTATCAAAGAGAAGGAATGCCATTTATCAATTACTACATCTTCAATTCAGATCAAAGTACTGTTTCAGGAGCATCATTGAGTTTATTTAAACTCGATTATTTTTATTACAGTTACTATTCTCTTCAGAGAAGATTATTTTTCCTTTTCACAGCTGGTTTAATCCTCTTGATTCCAAAGTTAAAAAAACCAGAATACTTAACTCAATTTCTGTTTGCGACCGCTCTATTAATACTTTTATCATTTTCTCAACGCACCAATAATTGGTACCTGATGCCATCACTACCTTTCTGGTCACTTGTTATCGCATATGCCGTCTATCGATTAATGAGTATTTTTAAACCATTAAAAATACTACCACTTCTTCTCTGCGTTGTTATTTCTTATATTTCCTATCGGACATTTACACAAAATATTATTCCAATACTTTATACTAGTTCCGCAAAAGGTGAAGCTGAGAGTGGAAAATATATAGATATATATGCAGGTAAAGATGATAATATTGTTCGTCTAGATCATTTATATCCAACGCTTATATACTATTCAAACAGGAAAGTATTTGTATCCCCAATCGGCGCCTCTACTCGTGCGTATTTTCTCTCAAGAGAAGACTTACTTGATTTAATTATTAAAAAGAAAATACGATGGGCAGCTGGTCAAAAAGAAGCAGTAGACAAGTTTTTAACAGATAATAATGATCTACAATACGAGCGGATAGAAATTAATCACGATGAATTTATCCTGAAGTTTCTTTAAATCCTCTATCATAAAATTGACAATTAGCTGCTTTTCGATAGAATTCTACTACTTGATGCCTTAAGAAACGGCATAAACACTATGATTCAACAACTGGAAACTAGACCAACACACTTTTTGGCATGTAAAACATGCACCGCAGCGTCAGACCATCTTCGTGAAGCACGAAAAAAGCTAAGAGATGAAAATCGTCCAGTGTTAGAGTTATGTGTAAGTTGTGAAGATATCCAGACACAAAATCATGGCCTCCCGGCAACTGCTGCTATGACCATTTACGCAAGCTATGATAATGAAGGCGAAGAAGGAAAATCAGAGCCAGTTACCCTTAATGGAAATCAATCAAATTTAGTCAGATGTATAGGCGCACTCTAGATAAATAGATATGGATAAAATACGCGATATCGTGATGTATGGAAATGCTGGGTGTAGTGATTGTCGAAGAAGCAAACAATTACTTGAACTTCATAAGGTTTCCTTTACCTATCGAGATGTCGAGGCTGATCCTGATGCTGATAAGGAATTTCGTGAATTGATCGGTAATGACAATCGGAGCCTGCCAAGACTTCTATTTCGAAGTGGTGCAGATACGGCGCATATGAGCATCGATGAAACGCTTATCGAGCCTTCCAATGACAAGTTACTAAGAGAGCTGCGGATTCATCATTGGATTATTTCTTGAAACCCTCATCAAAGATAATTCAATCTCCCCAATCAATACATTGTTAAGTAAAATACTATAAGTTTGCCATTAGGTGTAAAATGCTGGCATGACTGTTGAAAACGTTACTCTTACGGCGCCGAAGTTGTGGGGAGAGATCGTTCAAACAAATCCTGATACAATTGTGGCGTTAACAGGTGCACATTATTTTCCGGCTTCACGTGGAATCGCAAGTCACAACATACCGCTACCAGAACACAAAGGAATGCTTCTGGAACAAGACTTACTTGAAGGTCTGACACCTGAAGTAGAACACGATCTTAGAATAGGTATTCCATTTCCCAAACGAGTCCCGTATCCTGTCTTTGCAGTCGCATCCCCGGTATATGTCTGGACCGGCGATCGCGGTGATCCATCTGAACAAAAAGTGTGGGCAAGAACCATCTGCTATGAAAATGAGGCGAGCTTGAAACAGATGAGAAAATGGAAAGATGTACAACCAAAAGCCATGATCATGGCTGATTTTGACTGTGCAGGTACTCCTAAAAATTTAAAGAGAATTACCGATGTCTTAAGAAAAGACGCGACAAAATCAAGATGGGTATTACATACGGGTAACTCATTTCACTTAGTAGACGAAGAACTGATTGAACCAATCCGTTATCCTTGGCACATTGGTAAACTAATAAATGATTTTGCCTCTACGACACATCCGGCACGACGGAATATAATTGAGGCATTCGGAAACGAACTACAGAATCATTGGTATCATCCAGATAAATTAAAAAGGTGGACGAAAGAAGTTTTACGCACATTTAAACATTATGATGATACAACAGACGATGGAATGCCATTTATTTTAGACATCCGTCATGCTGCTCATTCAATTGACGAGTATCTTCGCTTTATGATTAACGAATGGGGAGGATTTGGGTTTTTAAGAATTAGCGGAAAATTATCATCTGACCGGCCGCCTGTCGTAGTAGCAAGACAGCGTCCAAGAAGGAATATAGAATTATTAAATCTTTCATCACTCAGATCTGCTACCCGACAAATGCGATTACTTTAATAATAACTAGTTATTAGAGTCTCATTTGCTAGGTCTAGTCACCTAATCCCCGCTATCAAACCCCAAACTACTCCAATATCATTCCCAGCAATAAAAAAGAGGGACGCATGATTGACTTTTTATTATCAAAGATTTAAGGTACATAAGCTATGCTAACTCAACAAGATATCGACGAAATAGACAAACTCATCACAGAGAAACTTGACGAAAAAACGAAATTACTCCCCACAAAAGATGATTTCTTCGGCAAAATGGATGAGGTTATGGGAGAATTAAAAGCAATCCGCGAAGAACATGCACTTCAAGGCAATACAGTATCAAATCATACCGACCAACTGGAAAAACAAAAGGGTCAAATTGAACACTTTCAGCATCATACCGCTCATCCTCCAGGAACCTCTGTACTCGCCTAACTTCTCTTCCGAAGGAAGGCGGGAATTTATAAAACAAGGATATCATTCAGCTTCAATACCCTCAAATAATTTTTAACTAAATATTGTTTCTATACCATGGCTTTCCAATAACGGGTTCGTTTCATCACCTGGTTTATAAAGTGTACCTGCTATTCTCGCCCCATGACCTTCACTCTGATTTTCTATCACACGCCGCGTATTTCCTATTGCCCAACAAGAAAAAATTCCTGGCAATGCAACTTCATACTTGGCATATGAGGCCAGTGGCTCGTTATCAAACAACGGTCTCCAAAATGCATATCTAGTCCCCTCACCTGGCATCATCAAACGAAACAATATGTCTTTTCTGATTGACCTGAGTTTTATCGTCATATTTGTGTAAGTATACCATACAAACTATCCTATAGCAAATAAACTGAACATAAAGTCTCATTTGTGGAGACTAGTTATCTAATCCCCACTCTCAAACCCCAAGCTACTTGCGATAAGAGCTCCTCGCAATAGAACGGAGGTATACAATTGATATGTATATAACAATAATGTACTATATCAGGATATGGATTTTGAGAAACTTCAACGTTTTGAGTATTGTCTAGCAATTATGGCAATGAAATACGCATTTCGTAGTCGGAGTGCTTTACGCTTAGGTTATTCTTTTCAGGGCGGTCAATGGGGGACGGAAGCTACTCGTGTTTCTGGCAAGTATGAGAATATAGCAGATACGGCGGTAGTTATGTTACGCAACATTTCACCTCGTCTTCGAGTTTATGATGGTAGCATAAAGAATTCGTGGTCTTTGCAATAAGCAAGCCCTATCCGATATATAGGAAATGAAGCTAGAGGTGAATAATCTTCTTTGTGAGGGTATTTGTTTCTTTTTGAAAAAATTCTTTTACGTCTTCCCATTTTAATTCTGACAACATATTTGGCATATTGACCTCTTGCTCTGCATCCTCAAAGTAATCAAGTGATCGCAATATTGCATAGAGGTGATCTTCCAAAACACCGTATTTTTTTTGATAAAACTGGATCATCTCATGTAACGTGTACTTTTTGGAAAGATAATAGACATCTATAAAATCTCTTTTCGTTCCTCTGCTTTCTATAGCTTGAATTTTCATAGCGGCAATATCTTTAAGGCTTGCTAATTGAATTCCTTCAAATAAAACTGTTTTTTCAAGAAGCGGGTATTTGTAATAAAACATGCTAAATTTTGTCTTCCCTATTTTCCCCCAGACAGTCCTTTGCGCTGTGCCTTCTTGAACAAACTCAGGCAGGGTTGAGAGTTTTGTAGAAAGTTGGGATTCAATAAAGTCGTATTGAGTAAAAAAATCAAGATCCACAGAAATTCGATGCCCAATCTGAAGAGCTAATGCAGTCCCGCCGGCAAGATACGCCTTGTTAATTTCATGTACACCTGAAACTAACTTGATAGCCCGAAATGTATCGGGAAGTAAGGTTTTTGTAAACATGGTACCTTTTTTTTATCAATCCAAAGAATATCTGCCCAAAAATTGCCTGTGGGACGTGCTAAATCTTTTGTCCCCATAACCACTTTTTTTATATCATCTTGACCATATGTTTTTACCAGCCAACGAATGTCTGAAAGGTTGCCCCTGTCTAATAATCGTTTTATCACAAGATGTGCACTCTTATGAATTTGTAGTTCGTCAAATGCCACATCCCAAAAATACGATCGGAAAGATTCTGGAAGTTTAGTATTTTCCTCTTGTCTCATTGCTATTATTATGTCATATTTTTGTGATAATTTCCACTTCCATACACCCCAAACAATTCACTATAGTCCACCCTTTGGGTGATAAAGATAACTAACGGAAGTATCACAGAAGACCAAAATTGGACAGCTCACTTTATTTCTTTTTCCAAATATATGCAGCTATCACAAACAGGGCTACTCCAAAAATGGTGTGCACCGTGTGCAGTGGCGGCAAACCAATTGCTTCATGATTGAATGGAAACGGTGCCGTATGAAAAAGTAAAAAATATACCCCAAGTGTTAGAAGAATAACTATCGATACTGATTTTTTATTCATATTATTTCTCCAATCTATATCCAGTATAGAGTGAAGATTCTTCTTTCACAACATAGGCGTATATTAACTTCTCTGACGCAGAAATACGGGGATTTATAAGACAGATATTATTTTTGAGGCCAAATTCTGTTTTAGTACCTGAAAAGAACTGTTTACCTTTTTAAGTCTTGAGCTTAAAGTATCAGATGAAGCAGTGAAAGTCAAAGCTTAGCTTTCACAGCTTCCCACAGAAAAATTTTGCGGAACTCTAGTACAATCAGTTTACCGTTATCATGAAAATTATAGTTACTGCTGACATTCACTATGGCGTTGGCAACAACCAAAGAATAGTAAAAAACTTTGCCAGAAAAATTATAAGAACAAAAGCCGATGTTCTTCTTCTGGTTGGTGATACTTTTGCTTTTGACACACAACTTCTGGTTGAGTGTTTAACATTATTTGCTCCATTTAAAGGTGATAAACTTTTTGTAGCTGGAAACCATGACTTGTGGACACGGGGAACAGATTCGTTGAAAATCTATGAGAAAACATTACCGCGGATCATCAAACAGTGCGGTTTTCATTCACTTGACCAAAAACCCTTTGTTAAAAATAGGATTGGTTTTGTGGGCAGCGTTGGTTGGTATGATTACTCATTCAAAAATCCGAACAAGCCGATCCCGCAAAACTATTATGTGGGTAAAAGTTGGCCCGGAGTTGTCTCCTGGAATGATGGGCTCTATGTGCATCTCGGAATGAGTGATGAAGCCTTTACAATAAGAATTAACCGTAGGCTCAAGCGGCATCTTGCCTTGGTAAGTAAACAGGTACGTACAATTATTTGTGCTGTTCACCATGTGCCTTTTCGACAACTATTACGAACAGGTCATACGTCAACTGATTCATTTCTAACCGCTTTTTCTGGAAGTGAAGAAACGGGTGAAATAATCCGATCGTTTCCCAAAGTTAAATACGTTTTCTGCGGGCATACCCACCAGAAGAAAAGAGCAAGCATCAATGGAATTACAGCTATCAATATCGGAAGCGACTATTTACGTAAGCGCTTCGAAGTTCTTGAAATATAACGTTACTCATTTTTTCTCCTCTACGATTTCTCCCTCCACAATCTGACTTGTATCAAAATCAGGTGAGTGAGATTTCTTTTTAGGAAATGATTGCGTCTTGGCAACTTTTCTTAACAGATAAAAAAGCGCCAGCGGCGCTATAGATACCAGTAACTTTCTGACCACTATAAATGGAATCATTCTTTTTCTTAGTATGCCATAAACAGGGAGGGCAAAAAACTAAGCAATACCAAAGTGATGATAATGATAGTCACCCATTTCTTAAGATTCATGGTTGCAGTTTATTCAGAATTTCCCCGAGCTTCTTTATTTCGTCTCCGTATCTGCCCCAATCTCCCTCTTTTTGGGCGCGGATAGCTGCTTCATACGTCTCGGCAGCCTGTTTGAGCAGATTTTCCTTACTCGTGCCTGCCTGCGCAGGCAGGTCGACCGTTGCTTGCCCCGCCCCGCTACTGCGGGGTTGGCCGATACCTGTGCCAAAGAGTCTGGCGAGCCCTACATCCAATGTTTCCTCCATAACTATTTTATTTTCATAGGCGATAATGACGCGTTTGAGCTCAGGAATTTTACCGGCATCTGCCTTAAGATAGAGCGGTCGAACATAGAGAATCGATTCCTCAATCGGGATGGCCAATAGGGATCCTTGAATAACTGCAGAGCCGCCCTGATCCCACAAGGAGATCTGGCGACTTACCTCTGCATCCTGATTGATTCGGCCGATAACCTGTTTGGGGCCGAACACCAGTTTATCCTTAGGGAAGCGGTACACGACCAGTTTGCCATACTGCTCGTTGTCATTTCTGGCGACCATCCAAGCGGAAAGATTGTCTTTGGCCCGTGGTGTAAACGGCAGCATCAGAATATACTCCTCGATTTTTTCTCCCGGAAGCTTCATGATCATGTGACGAGGTGTCATTGCAGGAACCTTGCCGTCCGACTCCCGTTCTCCTTCTTGGGCAATGGATGGTATTTCCCAGAGATCCTCTTTGTTATAAAAGATTTGCGGATCATCCATATGGTACGTGGTATAGACAGCGGTTTGCAGAGAAAAGATGTCCTCGGGATAACGGAGATGTGATATGAGGCTTGTGGGCATCTCGGAAAGCGGGCGGAAGATTTTAGGGAACATTTTGGCATAGGTTTTGATAATCGGGTCATCTAAATCAGCTTGATACAAACTCACCGTTCCGTCATACGCGTCTACCACTGCTTTGACCGAATTTCTAATGTAATTAACGTTACCACCATTGAGAGCCAACGGCTGGGAATATGGGTATCTGTCGGTTGATGTGTATGCATCAACAATCCAATAGAGTTTGCCTTCTGCAACGACCATGTAGGGGTCGCGGTCATAGGTGAGAAACGGCGCAACTTTTGCCACTCTCTCTTTGACATTCCTATGATAAAGAATACGACTTTCGCCGGTTATGTCACCTGATAAAAGCATTTTGAGTGTGCCAAAGCGAAACGCGTAGAAGAGTCTACGCCATGGAGAGTTGAGTTCTACGCCACCCTGGCCTGCATATGTGGTGTATACATTCTCTTCTCCTTTGGGATAATCAAATTCTTTCGATTTGGTTTTCGTGATGACATAATCGTTGAGGATCTCTCCGTAGTAAATTTCCGGTCTCGTTACCTCAAGTTCTTTCACTTCCGACTTGGGCGGCAAGTCTTTAACGAACAGTACGGGTAGTCCCTCGGGAGTAACTTGATTCACTGGTCCGGCCGCAACACCGTATCCATGGGTAAACGTCAACCGTTCGTTAATCCATGCTTTGTTTGGAAGGCTGTCGGAAGCCAGCTCCCTCGGTGAGAGCATAATCTGCCGTACCTCTCCGTCTATGATGTAGCGGTCGTTATCTACGTTTGCAAACTCATAGTACGTTCTGATTTCTTGAATTTGCGAAAAAGTGGACAGAAGCGGTGCCCTGTCCCAAAGCCTCACATTTTTAATTGTCAGATTATTGGCGGTAATGTCCGATGCGGTAATGGATTTATCCGCGGCGATTTCCCGCTCTTCTATCTTGTCCAGTCCATACGCTTTGCGGGTGGCTTCTATATTATGTTTAATAAACGGCGTTTCTTTCACGAGTTCATTTGGCGCCACGATTAATTTTTGAAAAACACTTGGGATGATGCTGGAAACCAGCCCTACCACAATAGTAAGGGAAATCGCTCCTACAAGCGGCGAGATTTTTCCGCTAACGCCATAATATAACGCCAGAAACGCAGCAAGCCCATAGACAAAGACAGAGATCTTTATGATGGGGATCAATATGTTCGCATCGGTAAACGCCGCGCCGAAAACCGGACCGCTTTGAGCGGTAAGGAGATTATAGAGGGAAAAATACGTGCCGATTGCCACAGTTACAAGGAACAGGGAGAGGAGAATTCCAATGTGGAGTCTTGCCTTTTGGTCAGTGGTAGAATGTTTGAGCAATTTGACAGGCGGACCACCGAGTTTTTCAGATAAACGGCTGAGATTGAATTTCCCCAAAAGCGTGGAAAGATCGAGACTGCCGCGAAGAAGGTAAATAGTACCGCTTGTAATAAGCGATAATAAAATAAGCATTCGCATAAGGCCGAGTCCTAGTGAATAGACTGGGAGGGAAAACACGTAAAACGCTATATTACGGCCAAACAGTGGATCCGTCTGGCCAAATGGGGTGGCGGATATAAATTTCAAAACGTCCTGCCAGCTGGCAGCTGCAACAAGTCCGATAAAAAAAGATACGGCTACACACATAACGATGCCAAGCTTTTTAACAATACGATCGTTTAAACTCAGAGGTTGACCAATAAGAGCTTCGGGGATAGCGAGCATCCAGGGAATTTTCGAACGCATTGCGACCAGAAAGTTCGTCAGAAGAAACGAGGCCGCAAACAAACCAGTAGCAAGACCAAGAACGATTTTTGTGCTGAGTGATGTAATAAAGATTTCAGTAAAGCCAACTTCAGAAAACCACCACCAGTCCGTAACGAACGCAACAATGCTGGAGAAAAAGATGAAAAATGCAGCGGCGACTGCTATGAATGTCCAGGAAAATATTTTTGTCATATTCGTCTACAAAAAAACCGACCCCTGTGTCTTGGCCGGTTATAATTGATGATGGTTCTTTACTGTAAGGTGCTCGTCTGCTAGACCATTGTACCTTACTGCTCCGCATCACCCAAGGCGATATTAGACTATATCTTTTATACCACAAAGTAATGTACGATACTAGTAGTACTAATAAAGGGGAGTAGCTGCCCCGCCAATGGCGGGGACGAGAATATCGTCAAGACATTCCTGCCAAACGCGGGGGTCGGTATCTCAACAAAAGCAAGACCTTTAGTCAAACCAGCATACTGGAGAGACTAAGGTTTTTTTTGTTTATCAATATGAATCAAAACGTCGGATTGTCAGATACACAAGCCAAAGAATTGTTGACCCAATTCGGGTATAACGAAATTGTTGGTAAACCACGACAAACACCTTTGCAGATATTCTTTACCCAATTTACGAGCGTGCTCGTGGTTCTTCTGATTATCGCCTCTGTCGCCTCTCTGTTTTTGGGAGATCTATTGGATGGAATTTTTATTCTCCTCATCGTTATTCTCAACGGTATATTAGGTTTTATCCAAGAATACAAAGCCGAAAAAACTATTGCTGCTCTAAAGCAAATGACTGTTGCCTCGGTGCGGGTCATACGAAGCGGCGTAGAACAGAAAATAGATAGCAAGCTTTTGGTTCCCGGTGACGTAATCATCCTTGAAGAAGGTGATAAAATCCCGGCCGATGCCACACTTTTGGAAAGTCTGCATTTGGAGGCAAACGAAGCGTCACTTACCGGCGAATCGATGGCTGTAGAAAAGAATACGCATGAAGAAGAAAAAAAACATATATTTTTAGGTACTATTGTCGCCAAAGGCAGAGCCAAGGCGCTCATCACCGCGACCGGAATGCAGACGCGTTTTGGTCAGATTGCGGCTTCACTTTCAGAGATTAAGGAAGAAGAAACCCCTTTGCAAAAAAAACTGGATGCCCTAGGCAAACAGTTGGGAATCCTAGCGCTTGGTGCAAGTAGTACCGTGTTTGTTATCGGTTATTTCGCCAAACACCCATTGATTGAGATGATGTTGACAAGTATAAGCTTGGCCGTCGCCGCGGTTCCGGAAGGGTTACCGGCAGTCATCACCATCACATTGGCCGTTGGAATGCAGCGCATGGCGAGGGAGAAAGCAATCCTTAGGAAGCTTTCATCGATTGAAGCGCTGGGAAGTGCAACCGTGATTGCCACGGACAAAACCGGCACGCTGACCAAAAATGAAATGCGGGTAACCAAGCTTTGGTTTGAAGGTATCAATTATTCCAGCCAAGACAAGAAGTTGAAGCTGTCTCAGGTAGGTTTTGGCAGGATGCTTGCGACTGGCGTCATTTGTAACAATGCGAGCTTAGTCTATAAACACGACCATGGAAAACACGACATTTTAGGAGACACTACCGAGGGGGCACTGCTACTTTTAGCGCAAGACAAGGGCGTAATCTCCGAGCAAGTAAAACAAAACGGCACGCTTCTTGAAGAATTTGCTTTTGACCCCGTACTGAAAATGATGACGGTCGTATGGGAAAGCAATAAACAGAGGATTGTCTACACCAAGGGCGCCCCGGAATCTGTTTTAAAAAGTTGCACCTTGGATCAAAAGACGAGACAGAATATTGAAAATGAATTTCGTGAGTATGCTAAAGAAGGCCTGCGCGTTATTGCGCTCGCATATAAAAATGTTGATCACACGCCAAAAACCCGCCATGAAGCGGAAAATAACCTCATCTTCATAGGGTTTATGGGGATTGCCGATCCGCCCCGCGAAGAAGTGAAAGACGCCATTGCAATAGCAGAACGTGCAGGGATCAGAACCATCATGATCACCGGCGATAATGAATTGACCGCCAATGCCATTGGTTCAAAAATTGGACTGATTAAAAAAGGTGAAGAGATTATTACCGGAACACAGTTTGCGGGGCTTTCTGACGAAGAGGCTCTGAGTAGACTAGATAAAATTCGCATTTTTGCCCGCACTACACCCGACCAGAAGCTGCGCATCGTACAGCTTCTGCAAAAAATGGGCCACATCGTTGCCGTGACCGGAGACGGGGTGAATGATGCTCTAGCTCTCAAACAGTCAAATGTTGGAGTGGCTATGGGTATCACCGGCACAGACGTAGCCAAGGAAGCTGCTGATATGATCATTACCGACGATAACTACGCAACCCTGGTGACGGCGGTTGAGGAAGGTCGAACGATTTTTGACAATATCAAATCGGCTGTAAAATATTTAGTCGGGTGCAATGTGGGAGAAGTTGTCGCAGTTGTTGTAGGCATGCTTTTGGGTTGGCCGCTTATTTTGACGCCACTACAACTTTTATATATCAATCTTGTTACGGACGGCTTGCCGGCGATCGCTTTGGCGGTTACTCCCAAGCATGGCGGTATTATGAAGCGAAAACCCAGAACTAGCAAAAATATTTTTGACAGACTGGATGGAGTTTGGTTTATGGAGGTCAGCGTTTTGACGGCGGTAACAACATTGATTGCCTTCTGGATAGGACAAAAACTCGGTAATCTGGAATTGGCCCGGGCAATGGCATTCACTACCATCATCCTCGTACAGCATTTTATTTTACTCGATGTTTGGACACGAGATAGCTCTATTTTGAAAAAGAACATCTTTGCTGATAAAATTTTCCTCATGGCATTTTTCGGCCCACTTATGTTACAGCCGCTTCTTATTTACGTCCCGCTTCTGTCCGGTATTTTTAAGATCACCCAGGTTTCGCTTCTTCAATTGGCACTCGTCGTAGCTCTTTCGGCAGTACTCCTCGTATCATCAGAGATCCGAAAGGCCGTATTCTTACGAAGAAAGTCTTGAGACATGGAACAAATCATAAGCCTGATCAAAAGCCTGTCACATACCATTCCCCTTGACGTGTTTGCTTTTATCGGCTCGTTTATGGAAGAAATCATTGCGCCGATTCCGTCTCCACTTGTTATGACCACCGCCGGAACGCTTGCCCACACCCAAAATCACACACTGCTGTACCTATTTTGGCTGGCACAGGCTGCATCTGCCGGAAAAACTATTGCCAGCTGGCTCTATTATGTGGTGGCAGATAAAACAGAAGACTTAGTTTTAACCCGCTTTGGAAAGTTTATTGGCATCTCCCATCATGATGTAGAAAGCGTTGGCAAGCACTTCAATGGCACCTGGAGAGATGATATCGTCCTTTTGGTGGTGCGGGCGCTTCCCATCATGCCTACATCGCTTGTGTCAATAGTGTGCGGATTTATCAAGCTCAATATGCGAACGTATCTCCAGTCTACATTTATCGGATATTTTATCCGCAGTTTCATTTTCTTGTACCTTGGCTTCACAGGCATGGCAGCCTATGGTAATTTAGAGGGAAACATGAGTAATATCGAGTCATTCATGAAAGTAGCACTCACTTTTGGTCTTATTGGCCTTTTGGGGTGGGTATTTTACAAGCGTTGGAATATATGAATAGAGACTCTTTACTCTTTCTCATTCTACGTCGCACAATCATTGTAGTCTGAAGCAACAAACGCATTAACTCCTCTGCCTCAAGAATGCAGGGATATCAAATTCATCCTCTTCTGGTGGAATATCATCAACGCTAGGCGAAAAAATCGGTGCATTGTGTGCTGTTGGATCAACTATCGGAGTTACCGGTGTGCTGGACTGATTATTTTGTGTAAACATAGCGCCACCACCCGGCTGACGCTGCTGCGGCATGCCGTATCGTACATCACGCGTTGGTTTGCTGGTCATCTCACGAAGTCTTCTTTTCGTCTCATCAAATCCTGTGGCGATGACGGTAATTTTTATCTGATCAACAAGCTTCTCATCAATCGTTGCACCAAAAATTATATTGGCATCCGGGTCTACTGCTGAAGAAATCAACTTGGCTGCTTCATCTACCTCGGCCATCGTGACATCATTTCCTCCGATAATATTAAAGAGTACTCCTTTGGCTCCCTCAATCGTTGTCTCCAAAAGCGGTGATGCGATAGCAGTCCTTGCGGCTGTTGACGC
>Ga0265292_1002295_pt1 | contig 13632 bp, 12 predicted proteins | sample Munlanlewell296A_FD_189080 | JGI IMG/M metagenome (GOLD analysis project Ga0265292, IMG submission 189080) | Leachate microbial communities from a municipal landfill in Southern Ontario, Canada - Leachate well 296A | ecosystem: Engineered > Solid waste > Landfill > Unclassified | place: Canada...
CTGCGTCCATCACCTTAAACGCGACCTCGCAGACGCCCGTGGTGTTGGTGATGTGGAGCGACAGGTTGGTATAACTGCCGTCCCTCACCCCATCTATCGCATCCAGGCGGTCGATGACATCCGCTGCCGCCGGCGCGGACTCGCCGCTTGCGGAGTCGGCCTCGGGCAGATAGCCGCTATCCCGAGTCTCCGCAGCCGCGTCCGCGGGCACGGGTTCAGCGTGCTGCGGCCCGCAGCACGCAAACGCGCCCGTGACAAGGCCTGCCGTCATCAGAGATGTAAGAGAAAATAGTTCATTCATAAGGATTCCTTTGCATCGCCCAGCGGCCGGACCATCCGTCCCCGGGCCCGATGCTTGTGTGGACCTTATCGGCGTTCAGTTTGGCTTGTTGCTTGTTTTTTTTTGATCAAACAGGACCCTCTCAAAAGAGGTCTAGAGGAGGATCTTCTTTTCGCGACCAGACAACAGAGCCTCGTCGAACAGCCTGATCACGCCGTACTCGCCGTCAAAGCCGGCCTCCCTGATTACTCGCCCCTGCCTGAGCCTTGATATCGCCTCGGCAAAGATAGAATTCCCCTTGGCCCCTATCTCCTCAAGAGCGACCTCGGACAGCAGCCGCAGTTCAGGACCGAGCTTCGCCAGCAATGCTTCGTACGCGGCCGTCACGCCCTTTGTCGCAGCACCCGCATCGAGTATCTCCGCAACTATCTCGACAAGCGGAATGAGGCTTAAGACCCTGCCGCCGGTCGCGGGTGGCGCGCATCCCTCTTCCCTGTCCGCGAGTTCTTCCACGCGATTGAGCACACCGACGGTCACCGGCCTGCCGCACTTGGGACAGATCTCCCTGAGTTTGCGCGTCTCCTTTGGATCGAGCCGCACATCGCAGTTGCGGTGTCCGTCCAGGTGGTATTTGCCCTCTTCCGGAAAGAACTCGACCGTGCCTACGTAGCCAGCGCCGGTCTTGAGCGCATTGAGGATGGCCCAGTAATTCAGCTCCGCGTCGAACATGCACGCCTCCCGGCCGAGCTTATGCGGAGAGTGCGCATCCGAGTTGGAGACGAGGCGATATTTATCGAGGGAGGAGACGCGCCAGTTCATCGCGGGGTCGGACGACAGCCCGGTCTCCACGGCAAAGATATGCTGCGCCAGGTCGCCGTAACATTCCTCGATCGAATCGAATCCCGACTTCGATCCGAGCGCCGAGAACCAGGGCGTCCAGATGTGCGCAGGCACGAGGAACGATGACGGATCGGACTCGAGCACGATCTCCAAAAGGTCGCGGGAGTCGAGTCCAAGGATCGGCCTTCCGTCGGACTTTATGTTCCCGATCCTCGCGAGCGCGGAGGAGACGCGCTCCGCCGCGTCGAGGCTGGGGACATAGACTACGTGGTGCACCTTTCGCGTGAGATCTCCCTTTTTGTAGATCGTGGAGATTTCTACGGAGAGGGCGAAGCGCACATCGCCCCTGCAGGCCGCGGGCACGTCCTCGTCCACCTTCGTCCGCAGCTCCGGCCTGAGCTCAAAGAGCCCGCTCCCGTCCGTGACCAGTTTTTCCGCGATTTCCGCCCGCCACGCGGGGTGCGTGAAATCCCCGGTCGCGACCACCGCGATGCCCTTCTTCTGGGCCCAGATCGCCAGGTGCTCGAGGTCGCAGTCCCTGGCCGTGGCGCGGGAATATTTGGAATGGATATGAAGATCGGCAATGAATTTCATGATCTGTAGATGCGCGGTATCCTCTTTGATATGCCGCAGAGGATCTCGTAGGTGATCGTGCCGGCCCAGCTTGCGATATCATGCAGCGTGATGCGCTCCGAACCTTGGGCGCCGAGCAGGACGACTTCGTCGCCAACGATCACGCCATCGACATCGGTGATGTCCACCACGATCATGTCCATTGTCACTCGCCCCACGACCGGCGCCCTCTTCCCGAGAATGAGCACCGACGCCTTGTTTGAGAGCGCCCACGGGTAGCCGTCCGCGTAGCCGATGGGGACGATGGCGAGCCTCGTCGGCCTCAGAGTCGTGAATGTCCCGCCGTAGCTTATGCGCGTGCCTTCGGGCACGCGCTTTAAGAGCACTGCCTTGCTCATGAGCCCCATCACCAGCTTGAGCTCATCGCCTGCAAACGAGCTGCCGTTGCAGTCGCCGTAGAGCGCAAGCCCGGGCCTCACCCACACCTCAGTTGCGTGGGGCACATCCACAGGCTTTCCGTGGAGCACTGCCATGCTGTTCGCCACGTGCCAGATCTTTATCTTTCCGAGCGCCTGCTCGACCTTCTCGCGGCACGAGAGGAAGAGCTCCATCTGCGTTTCCGAGACATCCTCATGATCTGCTTCAGCCAGGTGGGTCATGACGCCCTCGACCGCGAGATGCGGACACTGCTGGATCTTGGCGAGCAGCGGACCCAGCGATTCGGGCCGCACGCCCAGCCTGCTCATCCCCGTATCTATCTTGAGGTGGACTGCGATCCTGCGGCCTGCTGCTTCCGCGTCCGCTTCGAGCGAATCCAATACACCGCTGGAATTTATGACGGGCGTGAGGTCGGCATCGACCATCATCTTCGATGCAGGCGAGCCCATGCCCATGAGCCCGCCCATCACGACGATTTTCGTCTTGATCCCTGCGTTGCGCAGCTCGAGCCCCTCTTCAACAGTAGCCACCCCCAGCGCACGCACGCCGCAGCCCGCGAGCGTTTTCGAGACCTGCACCGCGCCATGGCCGTATGCGTCCGCCTTTACCATTGCCATGATCCCGCAACGCGGGGACACGCGTGACTTCAGCACTTCGTAGTTGTGCGCGAGCGCCGCGAGATCGACCGTTGCCCAGGTGGGCCGAAAGAGGATGTTTTCGTTTGCGTCTTTCACTGTAAAATTCCTGAATTTTCCATAAATTAATGCGCGCTTCTAACAACGCCATCCCTCATTGTCAAAAGATTAGAGGTCTTAAGACCCCAGCGTGCTGAAGCAGTACGCCGACCCGTCCTTTGAGCAAACCTTAACTATATGACAAACAAAACAAATTCTGCATGTTCGAACTTCATCAGCCTTGGGGACCGTGGCACCGATATTGCATATTAATGCACATATGAAACGTCTACTTACATCTATCATTATAATTGTAACCATCGGCCTCTGTGCAGCATGCGGAGACAGCGGAGTGAGTTCGGCGATCCAAACCCAGGACACCCAGCCTGATTCGAGCACCCCCTTCGGCATAGAGGACGGGAGCGATTCCAGCGGCGGCGCCACGGACGTGAGCGAAGGCTCCACCGGGAGCGCTTCTTCAGGTACTTCAGCCAATAAGACCGTCGCCTTTGTCACACAGAAGAGCAGCGTAAAAAAAGAGGCGACTGTGGGCGTTGAATACAAACAGAAATTCACGGCCAAAGACGCGTCCGATTACGTATGGTCGGTCGCCGGCATGCCAAAGGGGCTCGATCTTGTTCCTGACACAAAATATCCGCAGAGGGCTATGATTTCCGGCACGCCGGAAGAGGCAGGAAATTTTTCCATAGACGTCAGCGTGAAAGATGCGGAGGACGAATCGCGCTCGGCAACGCTCCCTTATACGTTGAAGGTCAAAGCCGGCAAGAATGGAATCATCGGCGTCTTGCCCAACGTCGAGGTCCTACCCGTCCCTGCGCTCGAAAGCACAACCTGCAACGGAAAGAAACCTGTCATTGAGGTCGTCAACAACGGCAATTACAAAGAAAATCTTGAGGTGGTCACTGTGTTGCTGGGGGGGCTGAATGAAAATCTAAAGCTGCAGGTCAAGGGCGGCAAAGGGCCTTATACCTGGACATGGAAGAGCAAAGTCATAACGACGAAAGACAGCAATCCCGAGAACGTCACATGGACGCCCGTCGGCGATGGCGGACCGGAGTTCGCTGGTCAGCCCGCGAACATCGCCTTTTGTAATGGTTTTAAGGAGATTGCCACGCAACTTGCTTGTCTAAGCAAAGTATTGACCGCAATTGCTTCCAGGAAAGCCGAGACAAAGGACACAATTCTGCACCTCAGCGGCGCTTACAGGTACGGCGATGCACTGCTGCCGCAGGATCCGCAGGAGGAGCTTGTGGTGCAGGTCACAGATTCGTGCAGCACGACAAGCGACCCCAAAAAGATAACCTTCAAGCTCCAGTACCCGGCTGAGAAGCTCGAAGACCTCATGATAAGGCTCGATTTCCCAAGTGTGAACGCGATGTGGAATACGATAGGCCTCTATGTAAAGATCCTCTTTCTTAAACAGACTGTGCTCACGCCAGGGCCGCGGCAAAATCCGGAACCTCATCTGCTCGGTACCTGCTCCAGCACAGATGCATTAAACGAATGGAACGCCCACGCGCTTGACTGGATCAAGGAGGAGATTCCAAATAACCTTATAATCGGCGATGCATTAATCGACATAGAAGCGCTCTATCAGCAGTTGGGCAGTCCCAGCATTGACGATATATCTTACACCAACGCCGTCTCGAGCCTCAAAGTGTATAATGAGCAGTTGAACCTTGCAGCAGGCATCAAGCAGATCGTGATAACCGGGAGTCACTGTACTCAGATTTTCGGTGTTGCGCTGGAATCAAATTATAGGACATCGTCGTACATTAATGCTCTACCCCAGGACACCCAGAACTGCAGCAATTCGATCTATGTGCTCAATGTCGGAGATAAGGAAGGCGCTAATCAGATAATATTCAAGAAAAAAGCCGCACCCGACTATCGAGGACTGCCTGCCCTGCAACGCCTCAGAGAAAGCGGATTTCTCATTGGCCCTGAGGCAGCCGCCGCCCTAGTGAAGTGGGAGAATCAGTAAGGCCTGCAAAAAACATCACGACTTTGCGTTTCTCGCGTTTCCGGCACTGCGCGCCATAATTCCAGGACAATTTCCTATTGCATTCAACGCGTTGGGAGCGTAAAAGGCGCGGCCTATGAACAGAACGATTTCCTGCACTTACATCGGGCACGCCACCACGGTCATCAAACTGGGCGAGACATCGATCATCACCGACCCCCACCTCGGAAGGCGCGTGCTCCTGTCGCGGCGCCGCATGCCGCTGCCCGTCAATCCGGGCGAGCTGCCGGACCTCAGGGCAGTGCTCATCTCGCACACGCACTGCGACCATCTGGACATCTCGAGCTACAAGTACATCTCATGCGGCGTTCCGATCGTGGTGCCAGAGGGATGCGAGCGCGCAATCGGAAAATATATGCCGAATCCCGTGATAGAGCTCACGCACTTCGCAAGACACGAGCTCGCGGACGGCACCGAGATCACGGCAGTGCCTGTCGTGCATAGCGCAAGCCACATCTGCCCCTTCTATCCGACGAGATCGAATGCTTATCTCATCCGCAGGCCGGGCTCTGAAGGCAGCGTCTATTTCTGCGGCGATTCCGCATACGGCCCCCATTTCGCCGAGACCGGCAAGCTCGCGCGTATCGATGTGGCGCTGCTTCCGATCGGCAGCTACTCGCCGCGCTGGTACATGCGCCGCATACACATGACACCCGCGGAGGCGGTCACGGCATTTGAGGAGCTGCGCGCAGCTCACATGATACCGACCCACCACGGCACGTTCAGGCTTTCGCTCGAAAATCCCGAGGCGCCGATCCGCTGGCTCCAAAAAATCCTCGAGGAGCGGCCTGACCTCGCGTTGCGAATCCACCCCCTCACTCCGGGCGAAACGCGCATGTACGACATCCCCGCCTCTTCCTCGGAGCACAAGGAGCAGGTCGCTTGATTGGGATTAGCCCCTCTAACCTTTGACACGCATCCATCCCTCTGTTATGCGCCTCCTTGCCGCTAGGGGTGCGAACTGCTGAGAATCCACGGGACCCGTGGTTACCCTCAGGACCTGATCCGGATAATGCCGGCGCAGGAAAGCGGCGACGCAATCAATTCGCACCTGTTTTCGGGTGCGTTTTTTTTAATGCTGTGACTGGTCACGAGGATCTGCGTTATGAAAATCATTCTCAATGGCAAAGAGCATGAACTTAACATCGAGATGCCCTTAACACAGCTGCTACATCAGCTCGACGTGCCTCGCGCCGGGACAGCGGTGGCGATCAACGGCGCCATCGTGCCGCGCGACCGCCATGACACCCATAAACTCGTTGAGAGAGACCGTGTAGATATTCTCCGAGCGATAGGGGGAGGATAATTGACCCTAAAAATCCTAAATTCGAAATGCGAAACTCTAAACAAATCACAAATTCGAAATTTCAAATTCGAAACAATGGTTTCATCTAGGTTTTGTTTGGAACATTAGAATTTAGGATTTAGAGTTTGTTTAGGATTTAGTATTTCGCATTTAGTATTTTCAGGGGACGAAGAATGAAAACCATGAAGTCAACATTACTACAAATCGCTGACCGCACATTTCACTCCCGTCTCTTCATCGGCACCGGCAAATTCTCGTCGCACGAGACGATGCGTGCCGCGCTCGATGCGTCCGCCGCGGAGATCGTGACCGTAGCGCTGCGCCGAGTCGATCTCACGTCACCCTCCTGCGACATCCTCAGCTACATCGACCGCAAGCGTTATCTCCTGCTCCCCAATACATCGGGCGCACGAACCGCAGAAGAGGCCGTGCTCCTTTCAAGGCTCGCGCGTGAGGCGGGACTCGGCTCCTGGATAAAGGTCGAGGTCGTTCCCGAGCCGCGATATCTCCTGCCCGATCCCGTCGAGACGCTGAAGGCGACGGAGATGCTGGTGAAGGAGGGCTTCACGGTGCTTCCTTATATGAACGCGGATCCCGTCCTTGCGCTTCGACTTGCGGATGCGGGCGCCGCGACCGTGATGCCGCTCGGGAGTCCTATCGGCAGCAACCGCGGGCTCAAGACCCGCGATGCGATCCGCATCATCATCGAGCAGGCGCGCGTCCCGGTGGTGGTCGATGCGGGGCTCGGCGCGCCGTCACACGCGGCGGAGGCCATGGAGCTTGGCGCCGATGCAGTGCTTGTAAATACTGCCATTGCAATCGCAGAGGATTCTTGCGCAATGGCGCACGCATTCAGGCTTGGAGTTGAGGCAGGACGGGCGGCATACGAAGCTGGATGTCCCCCTGCGCTCGAGGGCGCATCTGCATCCAGCCCGCTAACGGGATTTTTGAGTGATCGGTGATTGGTGATCAGTGATCAGTAAAATCTGGATTATCACAAGATTTGTCTGGTCACTGATCACCGGTCACTGTTCACTGAACACGGACGATATGCACTCTCTTGATACTCTCAAAAATGCGTCAACTCTTTCGTGGAATCGCGTGGCGGCTCGGCTGGGTGCTGAGGACCTTTCACTCGCAGAGGCCGGGACACTGCTCACCGAGGAGGCTTCCCTGCATCTCGAAATAATGGCGCAGGCGGCGCACGCGCTCACGCGGCGACGGTTCGGCAATACGATAAAGCTTTACGCGCCGATCTATCTCTCGAACGAGTGCGTCAACTCGTGCCGCTATTGCGGGTTCAACGCCTTGAGCGGCATCGCGCGAAAAACGCTCTCCGCCGGAGAGGCGATCGACGAAGCGAAGGCGGTGATCGCCAGGGGGCACAGGCACCTGCTCCTCGTGGCCGGCGAGCATCCGCGGGCGCTCCCTCTCGATCGCATCGAAGAAATCGCCCGGGCGATCCGCCCGCTCGCAGCCGGACTCGCCATGGAGATGCAGCCTTTTGACGAGACCGGATACCGAAGGCTCGCCGGCGCAGGGGTCGACGGCGTGACGCTCTATCAGGAGACATACGACGAGGCCGCGTATCGCGAGATGCACCCTGCCGGGCCGAAGAGCGAATTCGGCTCGCGTATAGCGGCCGTAAATGCGGCGGCGCGCGCGGGCATGCGCTTCATAGGCATTGGCGCGCTGCTGGGTCTCTCGGACTGGCGGCGCGAGGCGCTCGCGCTCATCGCCCATGCGCGCGAGCTCATGCGCGCGCACTGGCGGTGTGCCATATCGGTCAGCGTGCCGCGCATCCGCGACTGCGCCTCGGGCTTTGCCGCCCCCTGCCCCGTCTCGGATCGTGAGCTCGCGCAGATGATCTGCGCGCTCAGGCTCGCGCTGCCGGACGCCGGCATCATCCTGTCGACGCGCGAGCCCGCTTCGCTGCGCGACCGGCTCCTGCCGCTCGGCATCACGCAGATGAGCGCGGGTTCGATTACAAGGCCGGGCGGCTACACGGCGCAGACACCTTCGGGCGAGCAGTTTCACCTCGAGGACACGCGCACAGCGTCGGATGTGGCAGCGATGCTTGTTGAAAAAGGTTACGACCCGGTGTGGAAGGATTGGGACGCGCATCTCGTGGGATAATGAATCCCCTCCCCTTTGTAAGGGGAGGACGGGTGGGGTAGCGGTTCTCCCCCTTTGTAAGGGGGAGTTAGAGGGGGTAGATCACGATCTACCTCCCCTTCCCCTCCCCGCCTGCCGGCCGGCGGGCAGGCTTACAAAGGAGGGGAAAAATGGCTCAAGGAGAGGATCGCTCAATGACACAGACACAAATTTCCTTCGCTCAAAAAGACCTCATCACGGAACAGATGCACATTGTCGCCGAGGGTGAGCGCCTGGACCCGGAACTCGTGCGCAGCGAGATCGCAGCGGGCCGTCTCATCATCCCGGCGAACATAAACCATAAGAACCTGAGGCCGATCGGCATCGGCCGCGCGTGCCGCTGCAAGATCAACGCGAATATCGGCAACTCCGCGCTCTCGTCGGACATGGGAAGCGAATTCTGCAAGCTCTCCGCCGCACTGGAGGCCGGCGCAGATGCGGTGATGGACCTCTCGACCGGAAAGGACATCGACCAGATACGCCGCGGTATTATAGCGCGCTGCCCTGTTCCCGTCGGCACGGTCCCTCTATACGAAGCCGCGGAAAGTGTAGAGCGGATCGAGGACCTCAGCGTGGAGAAGCTGTTCGAAGTCATCGAGCGCCATGCCCTGCAGGGCGTGGATTTCATAACGGTGCATTGCGGACTGCTGGCGAGCCATGTGGGGCTCGCCGTCAGGCGGACCGCCGGTATCGTGAGCCGCGGGGGGGCCCTGACCGCTCGATGGATGCGAAAGAACGATCAGGAAAATCCACTTTATACGCACTTTGACCGGCTGCTCGAGACCTGCCGTCGCCATGACATGGCGCTCTCCCTTGGGGACGGACTCAGGCCCGGCTGCCTTGCCGATGCCTCGGATGCGGCCCAGTTCGCGGAGCTCGCGACATTGGGCGAGCTCGTGCGACGATGCCGGGAGGCAGAGGTCCAGGCCATGGTCGAGGGGCCGGGGCATGTCCCCTTTGATCAGATCGAGATGAACGTGAAGAAGCAGATAGAACTCTGCGACGGCGCGCCGTTCTATGTGCTCGGACCGCTTGTGACCGACATCGCTGCCGGACACGATCACATTACATCTGCCATCGGCGGCACGATGGCCGCATACGCCGGCGCCTCAATGCTCTGCTATGTGACTCCGGCGGAGCACCTGGGGCTCCCGAACGTGGAACAAGTGCGCGCCGGCGTTATCGCGCACAAGATCGCCGCACACGCGGCGGACATTGCGCTTAACCGGCCAGGCAGCAGGGAGCGCGACGACGAGCTTTCCCGCGCGCGCTATGCCCTGGACTGGAACCGACAGTTCGAGCTCATGCTCGACCCTGCGGGCGCACGCCGCATATGGGAGACCGCGCACTCGAACAAGGTTGACTCGCACGTATGCACCATGTGCGGCCCCAAATTCTGCGCGATGAAGATATCGAGGGAGATCGCGGATCTGTGAGCTGACCATAGCCTGCTATTCCTGAATTTTTATTATATTTCAATTAGTTCACAGGCCAACCTCAACCATCGCATCACTCCCGCTATTTCATATTGCAAGTTTTCTATTATTTATTAAGCTTCAAGTTTCAAGAGGTTGCCGATAAGTTCTTATGGAACGCGTAAGCGTTTTGATCGCAACTTGCAGGGGGGCATGGACATGGCAACAGATTCAAGACGCATTGAACAGCACATACCCGGCCCGCCTGTATGCATGCGCCCGCATCACGAAATGCCAAAGCATCGTATGCCTATGCAGAGCGAGTCAGAGGTCATGCCTGCCAAGAGCCAGGTTATTTGCATCGCCAGCGGAAAGGGCGGGACGGGCAAGACCTTTGTCGCGTGCAACCTCGCGGTTGCCCTCGCCCGCCTGAGAGACCGCGTAACCATAGTGGACGCCGACTTCGGCCTTGCAAATGCCCACCTCATGCTCGGGATCGAGCCTCAATACGATATCTCGCACGTGCTGGAAGGCGGCAAGGACTTAAACGACGTGCTGGAGCGCGGGCCGCTTGGCGTGAAGCTGGTCCCGGGCGGGGCCGGACGCACAGGGCTTGCGATGGCGGCAGATGCGGATATCGAATCCATTGTGCAGGGACTGGACTCGCTCGAGGGCGGCTCCGATATCATAATCGTTGACCTGGCCGCAGGGATTTCGCGAAGGGTGGCAAAGTTCCTCACGATGGCCCACGACATAGTGCTCGTCGCAAATCACGAGACCACGGCGCGATCCGATGTCCATGGCATGATAGGCATGCTGGCGGAGACCCTTGGCGCCGCCACCGTGCACCTCGTCATCAACATGGCGCGTGACCGGGAGCATGCGGTGGTCACCTTCCAGCAGATCTGGAGCCGCGTGAACCACGCCTGGCGCGGGCGAATAAAGCTCTTTTTCTCGGGCTGGCTGCCAAAGAGTCCGTTTGTCCACAATTCCATAATGCGCGGAAAACCACTGGTCGTTGCATATCCCCAATCCCAGCCGGCGCGCTGCATCACGACCATGGCAGAGAGGATGCATAAGCATCACCTCGTATGGCGCAGCCGCCAGGTAGGTCGCTGGGGAGTCCCGTCCGCCTTTGCGGGCCTTGGGTCTCTCGCCTCCCAATAGCCTCGCAAAAATTGACTAGGCCGCAGTTTTTTGCCAAACTCCCGTACATGAGAGACGCTGGTTACACGAGACAAGAGCGCTCGTTCATCATGCTCATGCGCATATGGGCGACCGCTTTCCTGGTTGCCGCTGTCATCTTCGCGACTATCCCCGATGTACTGCTCAACTACATAAACGACATAGGCCGGGTCTTCGCGGCGTGGCAATCGCCGAAGGTCGAGTACGGCAGCCGCTTCTGGCTGGTGCTCGCGGTCGCCCTGCTGGTGTCGCTCGCCTATACATGCATGGTGGCGCAGGCAAAGCCCCTGCGCAACACGGGCTACACCAGGATCGTGATACTCGCAAAGTTTGTCTCTTCCCTCGGATTTGCGTCCATGCTCTTTGTCGATGGACGACAGTTTTATTACCTCGTCGGAGCCGTGGTCGACGGTCTCATCTGCGTAATCACGTGGCGATTCTATGCGCGTGCGACGAAAAGCCGAAACTGATCCCAGATGCCTCATGATCGCCATCAAGCGCGCGCAAGAAAATGCAGAGACCACGCTGCGCGCGCAGACTCGCCTGCCGGCCTTGGCGAATTCATCAGCCAATGGCTCGACTCTCCGGCTGGACGGGGCATCGCCGGAACCCTCATCTCCTGGTACAACGGGAGCAACGTGGATGAGTTCGGGCTCGATACGTCCCTCGTGGAATTCCTGAGGCCCCTCTTCCAGTTCCTCTATTATCAATACTTCAGGGTGGATGCCCTGGGCGTGGGACACATCCCCGCGAAGGGGCCAGCGATAATCGTCGGCAATCACGCGGGCGCCTTCCCCTACGATGGCGCCATGGTGCACCTCGCCGTTTATAACAACCACCGAAGAAAACGCGGGGTCCGCTTCCTCGTGGACGACTTTGTCTACGATCTCCCGATCCTCGGCACATTCATCCAGAGGATCGGCGGAGTGCGGGCCTCGCAGGAAAACGCGCAGAAGCTTATCGAGGCCGGGCATCTCATCGCGGTCTTTCCTGAAGGCACAAAGGGGATCGGCAAGTGTTATGACGAGAGATACCGGCTGCAGCGCATGGGCCGCGGCGGGTTTGTGAGGCTTGCCATGCGGACTCGCGCGCCGATAGTCCCCGTCGCCATAGTGGGGAGCGAAGAGACGCATCCGATAATCTGGAAATCGCAGCGGCTTGCAAGGCCGCTTGGCCTCCCCTTCGTGCCGTTCACCCCGACTTTTCCATGGCTGGGGCCGCTTGGGCTCGTGCCCCTGCCCTCAAAGTGGAAGATCATGTTTGCGCAGCCGGTGCGCTTTGACAGATACTCCGCAAAGGACGCGGAGGACGAGGAGCTGGTCAACGAAGAAGCCCTTGGCATCAAGGCGACGATACAGCAGATGCTCGATCAGGCGCTCAAGGAGCGCAAAACAGTGTGGCTCTAAAGGAGGATGCCGATGAAGGACAAGGAGTTGCTGGAGCGGCTCGATCGGATCGAGTCTGCGGTCTCTGCAAAGGGACACATGATGCAGGATTATTCCACCGTCAAGATGGCGGTGCTGGACCTGATATCGGTCGTGCGCGAGGTGGTCCGTGATACAAAAAAGCGCTCAGAGTGAATCCGTACGACAATTTATTGCTCAGATTTTTTGGAGGCAGAGATGCTAAAAATAGATCCAACTAATTTGATGGCAGATGCGGTCGGAGATGAAAACGGACTCACGTCCGCAGACCTGGCTGCCATCGAGAAGACTGCAGGCGCCGCGCATGAGAAGTTCATGCAATGGCGCAGGACGCAGGACGCGATATTCTACGACATCGTTTTTGATCCTCTTCTCCTCGACGGCATTGCGGAGGCGGCAAAAGACGTCGCCTCGCGCTTTGACGAGCTCGTGGTGCTGGGCATAGGCGGCTCGGCCCTGGGGCTTCGGTGCGCCGCCCAGGCTTTGCTGCCTCCATTCTGGAATCTCAAAAATAAGGAACAGCGAAACGGGAGGCCCAGGCTCTTCGTATGCGACAACATCGATCCTGAAAGCTTTGCAGGACTCCTGGATCTCGTGGACATCAAGCGCACTTGTTTTACCGTCATCAGCAAGTCCGGGATGACGACCGAGACGGCTGCGCAGTTCATCATCGTGCTCGAAAGACTCAAGCGCGCGGTCGGCGAGCGCTGGCGCGAGCACCTGATCATCATAACAGATCCGGAGCGCGGCGAGCTGAGGCCCCTCGTGCAGAAAGAAAAACTTCGCTCATTTGCTATTCCTCCGAAGCTCGGCGGTAGGTTCTCGGTACTCTCCGCAGTCGGCCTCTTCCCTGCGGCGTGCGCAGGCATCGACGCGACAGGGCTCGTCTCTGGCGCCCGCGCCATGGCGGAGAGATGCTCCGGCAGCGCGCTGGAAGGAAACCCGGCATATCAGCTCGGCGCGTATAAACACTTTCTCGACTGGAAAAAGAAAAAGACGATCAGCGTGATGGTCCCCTACTCCGATGCGCTCATGCTGGCGTCCGACTGGTACGCCCAGCTCTGGGCAGAAAGCCTGGGAAAGCAGGGACACGGGCAGACGCCTGTCAAGGCGCTGGGCGCAACGGACCAGCACTCGCAGGTGCAGCTCTACATGGAGGGACCCCGCGACAAGGTCTTCACGTTCGTGGGAGTCGAGTCGTTCCGAGTCGCGGCGGATGCCGCGCGCGTGAGCGGCGCAGCGGAGGCGTTCAAGTATATAGAGGGAAAAGACCTCGGAGCGATCCTGCGCGCCGAGCAG
>Ga0265292_1002296_pt1 | contig 13628 bp, 12 predicted proteins | sample Munlanlewell296A_FD_189080 | JGI IMG/M metagenome (GOLD analysis project Ga0265292, IMG submission 189080) | Leachate microbial communities from a municipal landfill in Southern Ontario, Canada - Leachate well 296A | ecosystem: Engineered > Solid waste > Landfill > Unclassified | place: Canada...
CCGTCGCCGCCGCCGACTGGACGCCGCTGATCGCGACCCTCGCCGTCATCGGGATCATCTACGGGGCGCTGGTGGCGATGGTCCAGAAGGACGTGAAGAAACTGGTCGCCTACTCCTCCGTGTCGCACCTGGGCTTCGTCATGCTGGGGCTGTTCGCCTTCAACCTGCAGGGGATCGAGGGCGCCATCCTCCAGATGGTCAACCACGGCATCTCCACGGGGGCGCTCTTCCTCATCGTCGGGATCATCTACGAGCGGCGCCACACCCGCCTCATCTCCGAGTTCGGGGGGCTGGCGAAGGTGGTGCCGGTCTTCTCCCTCTGCTTCATGGTCGTCACCCTCTCCTCGATCGGCGTGCCCGGCACGAACGGCTTCGTCGGCGAATTCCTGATCCTGCTGGGGGCGTTCAAGGTCCAGAAATGGTACGCCGTCGTCGCCGCGACCGGGGTCATCTTCGCCGCCGTCTACATGCTCTGGATGTTCCAGCGGGTGATGTACGGGAAGATCACGAACGAGGAGAACCTTCGCCTCACCGACATGAACGGGCGGGAGGTCGCGTACATGCTCCCGCTGCTGCTGTTCATCCTGTGGATCGGGGTCTACCCGCAGCCGTTCCTGCGGCGGATGGACGCCTCCGTGAACGCGTTCGTCACGCGCTTCGAGGCGAAGAAACAGGCGGCGCTCGCCGGCTCCCCCGCGGGAGAGACGATGCTCGTCCGCTACTTCGACGGGAAGAAGTGAGCGCGCGATGACGCCGATCCCCTTCGACAAGGCTGCGTTGGTACAGGGGCTCTACAGCATCCTCCCCGAACTGGTCGTGATCGCCACGGCGATCGCGGTCCTGCTGGCCGACCTGCTCCTCCCGGAGCGCGGGAAGAAACGCCTGTGCCACCTCGGGATCGCCGGCACGGCGATCGCGATCCTGGCCGCGCTGTCGCTGGGCCCCGGGCGGATCGATGGGTTCTCCGGAATGATCGTCCACGACGGGGTGGGGCTGTTCATCACCCTGACGATCCTGGCCGTGGCGCTCCTCACCCTGCTGATGGCCACCGGCTACTCCGAGTGGGAGGGGACGCAGAAAGGGGAGTTCTACGCCCTGCTCCTCTTCTCCACCGCCGGGATGCTCTTCATGGCGAAGGGGACGGATCTCATGACCGTCTTCCTGGGGCTGGAGACGATGTCGATCCCCATCTACTGCCTGGTCGGGTTCCACCGGAACCGGATGACGTCGCTCGAGGGGGCGCTGAAATATTTCCTCCTCGGGGCGTTCGCCTCGGGGTTCCTCCTCTACGGGATCGCCCTGATGTACTCGGTGACCGGGACCACGAAGATCCCCGCGATCGCGGGGATGATCGGCGACCTGCGCCTCTTCGGGAACCCGGTGTTCGTGGCGGGCGTGGGGCTGCTCCTGGTCGGGTTCGCCTTCAAGGTGTCGCTCGTCCCCTTCCACATGTGGACCCCCGACGCGTACCAGGGGGCGCCCACGTTGGTGACGGCGTTCATGGCCGCCGGTGTGAAGGCGGCCGCCTTCGCGGCGCTCCTGCGCGTGACGCTGCTGACCTTCCCGGCGCTCGGGCCGGTGATGACGAACATCCTGTGGGTCTTGGCGTTCCTCACCATGACGGTGGGAAACCTGTCGGCCCTGCTCCAGGACAACGTGAAGCGGATGCTCGCTTATTCCTCCATCGCCCACGCGGGGTACATTCTCGTGGGGCTGGTCTCCGGGGACGTCGCGGGCGGGCAGGCGGCCCTCTTCTACCTGCTGGTGTACGCCTTCATGAACTTGGGCGCCTTCGGCGTGGTTATGCTCCTCGCGCACAAGGAGGACGACGGGTACGACATCGGGAACTTCACGGGAATTGGCTTCCGCTACCCCGTGCTCGGCGGCCTGCTCACGCTGTTTCTCGTGTCGCTGGCCGGGATCCCGCCCACCGCGGGCTTCATCGGGAAGTTCTACCTGTTCAGCGCGGCGGTGAAAAACGGCTACGTCGGGCTGGCCGTCCTGGGCGTGCTGAACAGCGCCGTGTCGGTTTATTACTACCTGCGGCCGGTCGTCTACATGTACATGCTCCCCGCGCCGGGCGAGATCCCGGTTCCCCGGCCCCCGCGCACCGCCTTCTCCCTCGCCCTGTGCATCTCCGCGGCGGCGGTCCTGGTCCTCGGGCTCGCGCCCCGCTCCGTCCTCGCGTTCGCCGAGCGCTCCATCCTCTCCCTGCTGATGTAGCGGTTTCCTAAGGTCGCGGGAGCGGGAAGAAGCGCGGCACGCGGCGTTGGTACTCCCGGTACTCCTCGCCGAACTTGCGCACCAGCCGACGCTCCTCGAAAAACGTCCCGAGGTAGAAGTAGGCGATGACGGCTGCCGCCGTGGCCGCGCTGCTGCGCGTCTGGACCGGGTGGAAGGCGAGCAGGAGGGAGCAGCCCAGGTAAAGCGGATGGCGCACCAGTCCGTACCCCTTCCCGGTGAAGAGGCGCTCGTTCCGCCCCGGTGTTTCCCCTTCCCCTTTCCGATGCCGTTCCCACTGGCGCAGGCCGACGAACTCCTTCAGGTCCCACGGCGTCCACAGGAGCAGGCCCGCTCCGAGGATCTGCATTCCGTGAAAGAGGAAGCGGACCCATCCGTCGATGCGGTAGAGGGGGATGTCCGGGAGAGCGCGCACGTAAAGGAGCACCGCGGCCGTGGCGGCGGCGGAGTAGAGCGTGAAGAGGAGCCGGTGGTACGCCCCGAACCGCTCCTCGCCCATCACGCGTCGGGCCCACCGCTCGTACGGTTCCGACACGGTAACGCTGTGGAAGAGCGCGAACGCTCCCCACGCAACGATGACTCTCCATGCTTCCATCGGACCATGGTACATCCTTCCGGTATACTGGTCCCCGTGAATTGCCCGTACTGCAAGATCCCTTCGATGGCCGCGATGAAGTCGGGGGAGGTCGAGGTCGACCGTTGCCGCACGTGCGGGGCGGCATGGTTCGACCCCGGCGAGATCCGCGAGCTGACGCAGGGGCGGCTGCCCGGCGCGGAAGATCCGGCGCCTCCGGACGATCTCGCCCCTCCGCCGCGGGAAGGGAAGGGGGCCGCCCTGCGGCTCGCCTGGAGGGAGGCCGCGGGACTTTCCTGTCCGCGGTGTGGCGAGCCGCTGCGTCCCGTCGACTTCCAGCTCACGGGGGTCCCGGTCTTCCGGTGCGGAGGGTGCGGCGGGATGCTCGTTTCCCGGCGTTCCGCGAAGGCCCTGTCCGCACGCTTCAAGTTCCAGCGCGATCACGCGCAGCTCTACGAATCCCTCGGCGCCTCGATGGCGGAAGAGGTCCGGGGCCGGATGAACCGCCGGCTCGGCCCGGACGTCGGCGAGGTGCGTGCCGGGCAGATCCCGCTGCCGGTCCTCGTTCCCCTGGCGGACGGGGCGTCTCCCGGGTCGCGTCCTCCCTTGGTGGTGTACGGGATCCTCTTCCTCACCGTGGCGCTGCATCTCCTATCCTGGATCGGCGCGGGAGACGTGGCGGGTCTGCAGGCGCGCCTGGCACTCCCTTCCGGGACGGGATTTTCCGGGGTGCCGAAGTTCGCGCTGCTGGCGACCCCCTTCCTTCACGGAGGGGTCGTCCCGCTCGGCGTCGGGTGCCTTTTCCTCTTCGTCCTGGGGGACAACGTGGAAGATCGGCTGGGGCGGGTTCCGTTCCTCCTCTTTTATCTCTTTTGCGGCGCGGTCGCGGGTGCGGCGCACGTCCTGTGGGGAAAGGCGGGGATGCCCGCCGCGCTCGGCTCCGCCGGCGCCGTGGCGGGGGTGCTGGGCGCCTACCTCGTCTTCTTTCCGGACGTGCCGATCGAGATGTACGGGATGGGCCGGGTCGTCACCGTCCCCGCGTACCTCTTCGCGTGCGCCTGGGCGGTCGCCGTGTTCCTGTGGGGGTGGGGCCCGGGGCCCCTGTCGAACCTGCTCAACCCCGCGCCGTACAGCCTTGCGGGACACCTCGCGGGGTTTACCACGGGCGTGCTCGGCGCGGCCCTCCGGAAGTATTGGGAAGCGCTTCCACTCCGACCGAGGTCAGTGGCCAGCTGACCCTGACGTCCCGTTCTTCAGCGCCAACCCGGGAAAATAAACCGATCGGTTTCTTGTCGGAATGTGAATAAATATTTTCCCAGAGTGCGAAGTTATATTCCAACCCAAGGCAGGTGTTGAGTCCTGTTCTTTAGGCGTCGCACACCCTTTATTTTCGTAATTAGTTGATTTAGTTGAATTGCTAATATGTTTTATATTGAGAATTGTCGGCAGAAAGATTGAATAAGGTTTCTCGGTTTCCCGCCTTGTGACGCCGGTTTGCATCCCGGTTTGGAGGCTTGGTCGTGGCCGTCCAATACCTGTCGGCTCGATGGCCATTTCCGGGGGGGGGGCTCTGCTGAGGAACTGGACGGGGTGCGACGAAGTTTGCTCCTGTTTGCATGCTGCGATGGTACAAACGGAAGTATCGCGGGAACTTATCGGATTCCGGAATTCCTGGAGGAGAAACGGGTTGCACCCCTTTATTCCGTCACCCTCGCAAGATGTATCGTTCAACGGATTGATTTGTGTAGAGATATTTCCTTCGGACGTGTTCGGTACGCCATTTGAATAAGAGTGCGTGACCTGAAATAAAACATCCAGGAAGCGTGGATGGATGAACCGGTCGGCCATGGGGCGGACGCCATGGGAGGCTGAAGAAATACCCATCGGGAGGGGGTGAGGCAGGAACACGGCAAACGATTACCGGGGATAAGGACACCACTTGACAAGCGGCAACCGTGAATCTTGGATTCGGTCACCTGGAGAACCTCGCCTACGGGAAAGGAGGAATTGCATGAAGGTAATTCGAGCCGTACTGGGGGTCCTGATTCTTTTGACGATCGGAGGCGGGATCGACTTCGCGGAAGTTTGCGCTCCAGACCAAGTCGAGGCGCAGCCTGGGGTATGCATCATCGACGGGACCAAGGTTCAGAAGTACGTGAATCCGCTGATCATCCCGCCGGTGATGCCCAGGGCGGGTTTCCGGTGGGATCCGAAGACAAGAAAGTTCGTGGACTACTACGAGATCGAGGTCACGCAGTTCTCGCAGCAGATCCTTCCGGCGGCCGTTGCGGGGCCGACGACCGTCTGGAGCTACAGCGCCGTCGGTCAGCCCCAGACGAAGAACTACCCCGCCTTCACCATCGAGGCGCTGAAGAACCGTCCGGTCCGGGTCAAATGGATCAACAACCTGATAGACCCGCTTACCGGGAATTTCCTCCCCCACCTGTTACCGGTGGACCAGACCCTGCACTGGGCGAACCCGCCGCAGGAATGCAGACCGGACATGACGGGAACAAGCATGATGGGAACGGATTGCGAGGGGGTCAGCCAGGAAGCCTACATCGGTCCGGTCCCCCTGATCACGCACGTGCACGGCGCGCACGTTACGCCCGAGAGCGACGGGTACCCCGAGGCCTGGTGGCTGCTCGCTGCGAATAACATTCCCGCTGACTACGCCACCGCGGGCTCGAACTACAGCGACTACCTGAATGGCTCCGGCAAAGGGAAAGGCTTCGCCGTGTTCCAGTACCCGATCGACCAGCCGGCCACCACGCTCTGGTATCACGATCACACCCTCGGCATGACCCGCTCGAACGTCTACGCCGGGCCGGCGGGGTTCTTCCTGATCCGTGACCTCCAGGAGGCGAAGCTCAACCTCCCGGGACCCCCGCCCCTTCCGGGTTCCGCGCTGTTTCCGTTCCTGAATCCGAACAACCCGAATATATCCGGTTTCTTGCTCCCCACGAGATCCCGATCGTCATCCAGGACCGGTCGTTCAAGCCGGGCGGCGATCTCTTCTACCCGGACAACCGGGACTTCTTCGAGGGCCTCGAATCCGGAACCCTTGCGAGAAACGGCGTAAGCTTCTCCCCGTTCTCGGACGTGGCCCCCATCTGGAACCCGGAGGCTTTCTTCAACACCATTGTGGTGAACGGCCGGACCTGGCCCTTCCTGAACATGGAGCCGCGCAAGTACCGCTTCCGCTTCCTGAACGGGTGCAACTCCCGGTTCCTGATGCTGCAATTGAGGGACGTTGCGTTTGGAACCGATCCATCCGTTCCGACCAACTGGCTGACTCCTTCGAACCCGACTCCGTTCAAGCAGATCGGTTCCGACCAGGGTCTCCTGGGCGGCGTTCCCGCGGTGCAGAACCAGCTCCTGATGGGGCTGGCGGAGCGGGCGGACGTCATCGTCGACTTCTCGGGCTACAGGCCCGGCGACAAGATCGTCCTGACCAACGTCGGACCCGACGAGCCCTTCGGCGGACTTCCTGTCGATCCCGCCGTCGTCGCGAACCCGGCCTCGACCGGCCAGGTGATGGTTTTCAACGTCGTTCCGCTCAGGCTGCGGGACTTCAGCGCTTCCCCGGCGACCCTGCCGGTTCTCCCTTCCCCCGTCGTCGCACCGACGCGGAAGGTCTCCCTGAATGAGGTAGAGTCTGCGACAGAGCAGGTCTGTTTCGATGATGCATCCGGAGAAATCGTCGGTCCGGTGGTGGGTGTATGCCCGGATGGTTCAACGGCAGGGGCCTTCGGCCCCACGGCGGCCCTGCTGGGCACGGTAAACGGCGACGGCTCGGGCAATCCCCTGCGGTGGGCGGCTCCCATCACCGAGAACCCTGCGCTCGGTGCGACCGAGACCTGGGAGATTTATAACAACACCGTAGACGCCCACCCGATCCACCTGCACCTCGTCCATTTCCGGGTGGTCGACCGTGAAGTGCTGAACGAGAACTCGCCGAATTACAATTCGGGAGCCCCGAATATTGGGGAGAAGCGCGGTCCCGAGGCCTGGGAGACGGGGGGGAAGGACACGGTGATCGCCTACCCGGGCGAGATCACGCGGGTCCAGTCCACCTTCGACATCCCGGGGTTATACGTCTGGCACTGCCACATCGTCGAGCACGAGGACAACGAGATGATGCGGCCGTACTGCGTCGGAGACATGGCAAACTGCGATATTTAGATAGAAACCCCTGAACCGGAAAGGGCCGCCCCCGGGCGGCCCTTTCCAAGGAAAACCGGGGGGACCGGAAGGTCCCACCAGGACCGGAGGGCGAACTGGCATGATGGTCATCTTCAGGGCGATTCTCGTCGTCGCGTTCCTTTCCGGCATCTGTCTGGCGGGCGAAAAATCGGAGTTGAAAGACGAGAAGGAGAAGATCAATTACAGCATCGGCTACCAGATCGGCGGGGACTTCAAGCGGCAAGGGGTCGAACTCGACCCGGACCTCCTCGTGAAGGGCATCCAGGACGCCGTAGGCGGAGCGGAGCCCCGTATGCCCCCGCAGGAGATGCGGAAGACCCTGGTGGACCTGAAAAAGAAGGTCGAGGCCGACGAGCGGAAGCGGCGGAGGGAGAAAGCCGGGAAGTACCGCGCGGAAGGGGAGGCGTTCCTCGCCGCGAACGGAAAAAAGGAGGGCGTGGTGACCCTCCCGAGCGGGCTGCAATACAAGGTGCTCGCGGCGGGAAAGAGAAAGTCGCCCAACCCGACCGACAACGTGACGGTCCACTACCGCGGGACCCTCGTCGACGAGACCGGGTTCGACAGCTCCTACAAGCGGAACGAGCCGGCGACGTTCGGTGTCGACCGCGTCATCGCCGGGTGGAAGGAGGCCCTCCCGATGATGAAGGAGGGCGCGAAGTGGCAGCTGTTCGTCCCGTCGAAGCTCGGCTACGGCGAGCAGGGCAGCGGCTCCAAGATCCCCCCCAACAGCACCCTGCTCTTCGAGGTCGAGCTGATCTCGGTCCAGTCCGGCAGGTAGCGGCCTCTACTTCCCCTTCCGCAACACCCGCTTGTCGCCCACCCGCAGGGTGACTTTCGTCGCGTCGAAATGTTCGAGGAGCGGGATGATGTATTTCCGGGAGAGCCCCGTCATCTCCTTGAACTCCGGCACGGTGACCTCGCCGCGCTTCGCGAGAAACGCGACGAGCTTCTCCTGGATCCCCCGCAGTGCCGCCCCGTCGAAGAGCAGCTCCTTCACACGGACGATCTCCCCGGCGCGGGCGAGGCCGTCGATCACCTTCTCCACCGCCCGCGGGTCCGTAGAAACGCTGTTGACCGCCTCGAGGAGCTCGGCGCGGCCCGGCGCGGTGTCGCCCGCCTCGCGGATGAACTCCGCGACCTTGCGGGCCAGCGGGCTCCCCAGTTCCACCGCCTTCGGCTTGCGGGCCGGGAGGAAGTGGAGCTCTCCTTGGCGGGAGATCGAGGCGTTTCCCTCCAGGGCGAGGGAGAGGAACCCCGGATCGGGGGGAACGGGGAACAGGGAGGCGATCTCTTCCCGTGGGAACCCGCCCCGTTCGGGGTTGCGGTCGTGCAGCCGCGTCAGGGCCTGGGCGCAGAAGGACGATGCCGCGGAAATAGCGGAACGGTGCCATATTTTTCCCGATGTGGGGAGTTCGGTGATCATCCCCCTGGCGGCGAGCTCCTTCAGGATTCCGCAGGTCCGCTCCGCCCCAATGCCAGCGACGACCGCCGCGTCCGCGGGAGTGACGCCTGCCGCACCGGCGTCCTCTACCGTGGCCAGGACGCGCTCCGCGGAGTCTTCCGAGCGCAACCGGGGAAGAGCCTCCGGGACCGCCTTCCCGGCCCCCCTTCGGGCGGGGGGTTTCGGATGCAGTACGGCTCCGCCACCGACGGTGTAGCCGAAATTCGCCAGCGGGGAGAACCCCCGCATAATGAACCGGTCGCCGCCCGAGAGGACCGTCTCCTCGGAGAGGAGCACCCGGCCGTACCCTGAGCCTCCCGGCGGGATTTCGGCCTGCCCGTAGAGGAGGATCCTCCCGAGGCAGGAGAAGGTCCCCGCGTGGAAGGAGACCTGGCCCCGGTGGCGCAGCGGCTTGGGGACCAGCGGAAGGTACTCGACGAAAACTTCCGCGGACTTCGTGGGGGTGAACGTGCCGGGGCGGCACAGGACCGACCCGCGCGGGGCGCTCTCCTTCTCCAGCCCCTGCAGGTTGACCGCGGTGCGGGTCCCCGCGGACGATCGCTCCACCGGGCCGCCGTGGACCTGGAGCCCGCGCACCTTCGCGACCGTCCCCCCGGGGAGGATCGCCACCTCCTCGCCCGTCGCGACCGACCCGCCGATCACCGTTCCCGTGACCACGGTGCCGAACCCCTTCATCGAGAAGGAGCGGTCCACGGGAAGGCGGAACAGGTCCGACGAGTCCTTCCCCGGGATCCCGGCGGCGATCCGGTCGAGGGCGGAAACCAGTTCGGGGAGCCCCTCGCCGGTGGCGGCGGAAACGCGGACGATCGGGGCGCCCTCGAGGAACGCTCCGCGGACGAGCGCGCGGATCTCCTCCTCCTGGAGGTCCATCCACTCGCTCTCCGCCTTGTCGCACTTGTTGAGGACGACGATCCCGTGGCGCACCGCGAGAAGGCGGCAGATGTCGAGATGCTCGCGCGTTTGCGGCATCACCCCCTCGTCCGCCGCGACGACGAGCAGGACGATGTCGACCCCCGCCGCGCCGGCCACCATCGTCCGGACGAACCGCTCGTGTCCCGGCACGTCGACGATGCCGGCGAGCGTCCCCGACGGGAGGGAGAGGCGGGCGAATCCGAGCTCGATCGTGATCCCCCGCTCCTTCTCCTCCTTCAGCCGGTCGGGGTCGGTGCCGGTCAGCGCGCGCACGAGGGAACTCTTCCCGTGGTCGATGTGCCCGGCCGTCCCGAGGATCACGGTTTTCGACATGAGAGGTATCTTATCGTAACCGATCGGTTGCGGTACTATGTCGAACATGGGCGGCTACTCCCGGGAAGAGTCGATCTTCGGATGTTCCGGACCGGCGGGGGAACCGCCCCCGCACCGCGTGCCGGTGGAGGAGAGCATCGACCTCCACGCCTTTTCGCCGCGGGACGTGGTCTCCGTCGTGGAGGAGTATCTCGCAGCGGCGGCGCGGAAACGGTACCGGGAGGTGCGCCTGATCCACGGGAAGGGAACGGGAGCCCAGCGGGCGGCGGTGCGCGCGCTACTCGCGCGCCATCCGCTCGTGGAGAGCTATTCGGACGCTCCGCCCGAAGCCGGCGGGTGGGGGGCGACGCGGGTGATCCTCAAACCGGAACCGGATTAATTGGCGGGGCGTAAGGGCCTGTCCATGAATAACTTGTGCGATCTGGGCGCCGATTCATCCCGGCGGGCGGCGTTGCTCGTCGGTCGAATACTCTCGGTATTCTCCCTCCTCGCGCCTTGCCGGCCGGGCGACTCGACGCCCATATCTGCACACCTTATTCATGGACAGGCCCTTACTTCCGGAGGGCGATCTCGACCCGGTTGACGCTTTTCACGACGGCCCGGTCCTTCTTCACCCGCTCGTTGCTTTTCAGCGAGCGGCGAAGGAGCGCGAGCGCGGCGGCGTGCAGCGGGGTTTCGGGCGTGTCCGTGATCCGGTAGGCGATCCACAGGCCGTCCCGCTTCGAATCGACCAGCCCCGCTTCGGCGAGCGTCTTCAGGTGATGGGACACGTTCGGCTGGGACCCCTTCAGCACGTGCTGGATCTCGCACACGCACAGGGGCCTCCCCTCGAGCATCTTCAGGATCCGCAGGCGGGTCTCGTCGGAGAGCGCCTTGAACAGTTTCGATGTTTTCTTCAATTCGAATATCCTCCTTTTAAAAGCCTACCCCGGCGGTCCGTGCACGGTCAAGATGGAGCGACGATTTTTCAAGCGGGGTTTTCCGCCTGAGGGGAACCGTTTCAGGAGGCAGGCCGGTGTGGGCGGCGGGCCGAGGGCGGTGTTATGATGGTCCATCCCCGCTTTCCCGCGGAAAGGAGAGACGATGGCGTTTCGCGACCTGCGCGACTATCTCGCCGCCCTTGAAGCGCGCGGCGAACTCAAGCGCATATCGTCCGAGGTCTCCCCGGAGCTCGAGGCGGCGGAGATCGCCGATCGGGCGGTGAAGGCCGGGGGGCCGGCGATCCTCTTCGAGAACGTCCGGGGAACGTCGGTGCCGCTGGCGATGAACCTCTTCGGCACGATGGAGCGGATGTGCTTCGCGCTGGGCGTACCGCGGCTCGACGACATCGCGGAGCGCGTCAAGGAGGTGATCGAACCGGAGATTCCCACGAACTTCCTCGAGAAGCTCAAGATGCTCCCGAAGCTCGCGCGGCTCGCCGACTTCGTCCCGAAGACCGTCTCCTCCGCCCCGTGCCAGGAGGTGGTCGAGAAGGACCACCCCTCCCTGTCGTTCCTTCCGGTGGTGAAGACATGGCCCGGCGACGGCGGGCCGTTCATCACGCTCCCGCTGGTCTTCACGAAGGACCCGAAGACGGGACGCCGGAACGTCGGGATGTACCGGATGCACGTCTACGACGAGACGACGACGGGAATGCACTGGCATGTACACAAGGGGGGGGCGCAGCATTACCGGGGATTCCGGGGGAAGAGGGAGCGGATGCCCGTAGCGGTCGCCCTTGGCGGCGATCCGGCGACGATCTACGCGGCCTCCGCGCCGCTGCCCGAGGACATGGACGAGATGATGTTCTCCGGTTTTCTGAGGAAAGAGCCGGTGGAACTCGTTCGCTGCAGGACGATCGACATCGAGGTGCCCGCGCACGCCGAGGTGATCCTCGAAGGATACGTCGACCCCGACGAGCAGCGGGTCGAGGGCCCCTTCGGCGACCACACGGGGTACTACTCCCTCGCCGACCGGTACCCCGTCTTCCACGTGACGTGCGTCACCCGCAGGAGAGATCCCATCTATCCGGCGACGATCGTCGGGAAGCCGCCGATGGAAGACGTCTACCTCGGGAAGGCGACGGAGCGGATCTTCCTCCCGCTCCTTCGGAAGATCGTCCCCGAGGTGACGGACATGAACCTCCCGATCGAGGGGATCTTCCACAACTTCGCCTTCTTCTCCATCGACAAGCGGTATCCCGGCCACGCGCGGAAGGTGATGTGCGCCGTGTGGGGGCTGGGTCTGCTCATGTTCTCCAAGTTCGTCGTGATCTTCGACTCCGACGTGAACATCCAGGACATGAGCGAAGCGCTCTGGCGGATCGGGAACAACGTCGACCCGCGCCGGGACACGATGATCGTGGACGGCCCCGTGGACGCCCTCGAACACGCCTCCCCGATCCAGCACTACGGCTCGAAGATGGGGATCGACGCGACGCGGAAATGGGCGTCGGAAGGGTTCGCGCGCGAGTGGCCCGGGGACATCTCGATGCCCCGGGAGATCACCGACCTCGTCACCCGCAGGTGGAAGGAGTACGGCTTCTGAGCGTCTTCCGCCGCATCGGCGTCTACCTCGAGATGGTCAAGGTGGCGCACACCGTCTTCGCGCTCCCCTTCGCCCTGACGGGGATGTTCCTTGCGGCCCGGGAGCTCGGCGCGCGGAACGCGCTCCCCCCGGCCCGGACCGTCTTCTACATCGTCCTCGCGATGGTGGGGGCGCGCACCGCCGCCATGGGATTCAACCGGCTGGTGGACGCGGAGATCGACGCGAAGAACCCCCGGACGAGGGGCCGCGCGATCCCCTCGGGGCTGGTGAGCCGGCCGATGGCGCGCGTCTTCATCCTGATGTCCGTGGCGCTGCTCGCCCTTTCCGCCGCGAAGCTCAACGCGCTCAGCCTCCAGCTCACCCCGGTCCTGCTCCTGCTGCTCTTCTCCTACTCGTACATGAAGCGGTTCACGTGGGCTTCGCACCTCATCCTCGGCGCGTGCCTGGGGGCGGCGCCGCTGGCGGCGTGGATCGCCGTGACGGGGGGGGCGGACGCGCGGGTCCTCTGGATCTGCCTCGCCGTCCTGTTCTGGGTGGGCGGGTTCGACGTCCTCTACGCGCTGCAGGACATAGACTTCGACCGCCGTGAGGGCCTCCACTCGATCCCGCGGTCCCTCGGAGTGGGCCCCTCGCTGTGGATCGCCCGGGCGTTCCACCTGGCGATGGCGGGCTTCCTCCTGGTGGGGTATCATGTGTTCGGACTGGGCGGGTGGTATCTTGCGGGGCTCGCCCTGTGCGCGGCCGTGCTGGGGTACGAGCACGCGATCGTCCGGAAGGACGACCTCTCGCGGCTGAACATGGCGTTCTTCAACCTGAACGGGGTCGTGAGCATCGCGTTCTGCCTGTTCACCTACCTCGACCTGGTGTTGCGGGGCCGCCCATGAAGGTTCTTCTCGGCATTTCGGGCGCCAGCGGCGCGGCGTACGGCGTCCGCACCCTCTCCCTGCTCCTTGCGCGCGGCGCGGACCTGCACGTTCTGGTCACGAAGACGGCGTGGGGGATCCTCGCCGCGGAGGTCGGGGACGGCAAGCTCCCCGGCGGCGCGGACGCGCGGCGGAAGTGGCTCGCGCGCCTCTCCTCCTCCGCCCGGCCGTTCCGCCTGTACGACGAGGACGATTTCGGGATCCCGTTCGCCTCCGGCTCGAACGCGCCCGACGCGATGATCGTCGCCCCCTGTTCCATGGGGACCCTCGGGCGGATCGCCCACGGGGTGTCGTCGTCGGTGCTGACCCGGTGCGCCGACGTGGCCCTCAAGGAGCGCAAGCCGCTGGTCCTCGTGGCCCGGGAGACGCCGCTGTCCGTGATCCATCTCGAGAACATGTTGACGCTGGCCCGCGCGGGGGCGCACGTCCTCCCCGCGTGCCCGGGGTTCTA
>Ga0265292_1002297_pt1 | contig 13615 bp, 13 predicted proteins | sample Munlanlewell296A_FD_189080 | JGI IMG/M metagenome (GOLD analysis project Ga0265292, IMG submission 189080) | Leachate microbial communities from a municipal landfill in Southern Ontario, Canada - Leachate well 296A | ecosystem: Engineered > Solid waste > Landfill > Unclassified | place: Canada...
TATTTTCCATAACCAATTGACTAACTATGAATCGCACTTCTTGCCTGTCCGCATATGCATTAATAGTACAGGCAGAGCCAATGACCGCTCCTGGCCGACCTGCGCCCGTTGATCATCTCGCAGTCCACTGTCCGCTGCTCCTCAGCTAGCCGACCTCGCCTCACCAATTGTGAAGTATTGCTGATTGGCCCGCATTTTTTGAAGTGCTGCAAGGATAAATCAATGGCTATGCAATTTTTCCTGCAACCACACTTTAATCAATGACTGGTAGGGCACATCCCGTGAGTTCGCTGCAGCCTTGATGGAATCAAGAAGGTGCTGGGGCAGCCGCAGTGAAATCGTTTTTGTCGTTGGCTTCAAATTGGGTAGTACGGCCCGTTGTGCTTTCGTCCAATCCAAATACTCTGTGGAGTCGTGCGTTTCCCAAAAAATGCGCTCTTCTGTCTCATTGGCAAATTTGGGGACCGCTTTAAGTTGTTTGCTCATATATCGTCCGCTCCTTCCTGTGCATGTCTCTGGCCGAAATCACCCGGATCTTCTCGCCAGTATTGCGTAGGGTGAAAGTGATATGCAATGTTCGCCCTTCGTCCGTCTTACCTAATGCGTGAAAGCGTGACTCACCTTCACTATGTTTCATGTCGGCAATCAGTAGTAGTGGTTCATTGAAAAAGACCTGCTCTGATTCAGCCATTGAAACGCCATGCTTTTCATTCTTGCGAGCGTTTCCTTCGTCCCAGTCGAAATCGACAATCTTGGTAAGATCAATCATTGGCGTATATTATGATGATATACAATGTAAAGCAAGTTTGGTCGTTATTAATGCCAGTTGGAAGGGGTGCCCGACCGTCTCAAGTTGGCCGATCTCGGACTGTCGAATGCTGCCTGACAAATAGAGCGACTTCAACAGAAAAGAATATATATGCCTGTAAGTGGAGGCAACAAAACTGCACTCAATACAAGCATTATTAACCGTGACAAAAGCTAACGATTGTCAGCGTGTTTTGGCGGGTGAGGGCGGGCCAATAATGTAATAAAAACAATTAGATAATCAACTCTTAATCCGTTTGTCGCAGGTTCGATCCCCGCACAGCCCACCAATGAGAAAGGCCTCGCAGAAATGCGAGGCCTTTTGTTTTCCTCTCCGCTTCAATACCCGTCGTATAGCTCGTCGAAGTCTTTCTTGAAGTGCTCAAGCACCTTGGCACGTTTCACTTTCAGTGTCGGTGTGAGCAATCCGTTCTCGACGCTCCATGCTTCGTTCAGCAGGGCGATGCGGCGGATGCGGGCGTAGCCAGGGAAAGATTGGATGAGTTGCGTCACACGTTGCAGAGCATAGGCCTTGGATTGCGAGGCGCGTAAGCTTGCTGGCCAATCGGCGGAGAGTCCGCGCTCATGCATGGCGGCGCGCCAGCGGTCTTGGTTGATAACAGCCAGGAGTCCGAGATACGGCTTACCTTCACCGACCACCATCACTTGCTCGAACAGCGGATCGGCAAGGATGGCAGTCTCCATATCGCTAGGGGGCACCTTCTCGCCATTGGATAACACGATGATCTCTTTGATGCGCCCGGTGATGGTGATGCGACCTTGCTCATCGATGCGCACCACATCGCCCGTGTTGAGCCAGCCATCGCTACTCAACATCTCTTTGGTCGCTGCCGCGTTGTTCCAGTAACCCAGCATCACGTTCGGTCCGCGTACCTCTAGTGCATCGTATTGTCCTAGACGCACCTCCAGATTGGGGATGGGATTGCCTACGCTGGTGGGTAGATTGCTGTCTAGACGGCTCACGCTGATGACAGGGCTGGTCTCGCTCAATCCATAACCTTGGATGATGGGGATGCCAAGGCCGATGAAGGTGCGTGCATTGCTGGGGGCGAGTGCCGCACCGCCCGATACGGCGAGACGCAATCTGCCGCCAAGGCGCGTCGTGAGTTTGTCCGCCACTAATTTCTTCAGAATGGGCCACAGCAGATGTTTCGGATGCCAGCTCGTTCGGCCCTGCGCATGTTCGAAGCGACTGTAGCCGACATCGATCGCCAACTCGAACAACTTGCGCGCAGACGCAGGACCTTTCTCCAACTTGCTGCGCATGCCCGCCTGGATGCGTTCGAAGATGCGCGGCACGGTGACCAAGATGCTTGGACGGATGACCGAGAGGTCATCTTGCAGTTGTTGGATGGAGCGTGCATAGGCGACCGTCGCACCCGCCATTACGGGCAGGTAATAGCCCGCCATCCTTTCGAGTGCATGCGACAGTGGCAAGAAAGACAGGAAGGTGTCGTTAGGAAAGACATCGAAGCACTGCAACGCGCCCGATGCGTTACTCATTATGTTGCGGTGGCTCAACATCACGCCTTTGGATTTGCCAGTCGTGCCAGAGGTATACACGATGGTGGCAAGTTTGTTCGCATCAGTATTCAGATGATGGAAGCCTTGATGCTCATCAGGTAGCCACTCATCCACGCCGCGCAGACGTGGGTCGCTGTCTCCTTCGGGTGGGGTGTGCAAAGTGACGATACGTTCCAACGCAGTGAGCGAGGTGCAGGCTTCGCGCAACGGGTGCCAATGCGTCGCACTGTCGATGAGCAATATCTTCGCGCCGGAATCGTGCAACACGTGCGCCACGTTCTCTGGGCGGTCAGAGACATACAGCGGCACGGTGACCAATCCCAATCCCAGAGCCGCTTGGTCGTACATCACCCATTGCGGACAATTCTTCAGCATGATGGCGACTCGGTCGCCGGGCTGTAAGGACTCGTGCCGCAGCGCAGCTTGCCAGCGTGCGACTTCCTCTTCCATCTCGCGCCAATTCAACTCACGCCACTCACAATCATGATCATCGAAGTAGCGATAGGCGAGATGTTCTGGTGTACGTCGCGTGCGTTCGTGGAACAGACCGTCCAAAGTCTGGGCGATGTCCTGCGAGATGAGGTCGGTCTTGGCGCTCATGTGTTTCTCCCTGTTGTGATGTTCCGCCTCTATGTGCGGTGAGCCTTAAAACTCTACAGATGGACGTATCACGAACGTCAGCTTGTTTGCTGTTGCATCTTTAAGTAGCCCAGAATATTCGTCTGGGCTGGTCCAGATGAAACCTGTACTGAAGGTCGGAATGAACTTATAACCGAGTAGCGGCATCTTCTTTCCTGCGATCAATTCGGAGCGCACCAGCTTGCCGTCGTGCTGCAAGAAATGCAGGCGGAAATCAAAGTTGGTGTTCTCCAGCCACGTTAGGTATTTAGAGCGGAGGTCGGTGTTGCTGCGATGCAGGTTGATGTAGGTGACGTTGTTCACTTCATGGTTGCGGTTGAATTTGCCGCCGAAACGAAAACTCCATGAGAGCTTCTCATCGTCGTATTCCAGTTTGCCCTTGATCTTCCATTCCAACTCACACCATTCGTCATCCACCAAGGTGTTGCTCTTGATGTGCTTGGTGCCTGCGCTGAAGAGATAGCCGGTGTAGCCGTAATTGTTGCCTTTGCGTTTCTCTTTGGGGCGCTTCAGTTTTGCCACGTTGCCGAAAAACAATGAGACAGCCCACGGTTCTTGGAATCCCGCAGTGAGCGAATCGATGATATTGAAGTTGCTACCGATATTGCCTTGCTTGTAGAAGTCAGGCGTGTGTTTTTTGAGATGCGTGCCCAGCAGTGGCATGGGATACATACTCGCCTCAACTAACATGTATTGTGGCACCAGCGAATCTTTGAGCAGCTCACGAAAGATGACTGCCTCACTGTTGGAGGAGATGGTCGGTATGGGTTTGTGTGTCAGCGGGATGTTGTATCCCACATCGGTGTAGTAGGGGTCTAACTCGTACACGAACTCGGACTTCGCTTCAGTCGCCTCTTCGCCATCGTCATCCTCTTCATTGGCAAGAGCACTGCCGATGCAACAGAATGCCAAGCAAGATGCGATGGCAAAAAGTCGGACTGGATACAGATGCATCCATGTGAACGAGATGGGCATGGGGCAGGATTCTAACTGCTGAAGCCTGTTTGTGGGGCGGGAGTGCCCAGTGCTTCCCTGATGAAAACACTAGGCTATTTCTGAATGGCGCTTATCTCTGTGTCGATCTTGAGAGGGCGATAGTTGGACTCACATCGCGCCGCAATATCTTGCCATTCTTGGTGCGCGGGAAATCTTTGGCGATGTAGAGCGTCTTTGGGGCTTTGTAGGCGGCAAGATGTTCGCGCCCGAAGGCCAACAACTCGTCTGCCGTGGTCGTGCTGCCCGCATGCAAGATGGCATAGGCCACGACGAGCACCTTGTCCTTTTCGATCTCTTCGCCTACCGATGCACAATCGGCGACTGCTGGATGTGACTTCAACACACGCTCGATCTCATAGGGCGAGACGCGATAGCCAAAGCTCTTGATGATGTCGTCCTTGCGCCCTAAGAACCAGATGTAGCCATCGGCATCGTAGCGCGCATAGTCGCCCGTGAAGAACCAGCCGTCATGGCGCAGCTTGGCAGTCTCTTCGGGCAGATTCCAATATTCCAAGAACAAGCCGGGGTCGTTGTCGGGCACGCTGATCATGCCTTCTTCACCGGTGGCGACTGGCTGCAAAGTCTCAGGGTCCAGCAGTTGGATGGCATGGCCGGGTTGTGGGAAACCCGCCGAGCCGGGACGTATCGGACGCGACTTGGTTTGGCACAGGTAGTAAGAGAACTCCGACATGCCGACCGCTTCGTAGATGTCCACGCCAAAACGCTCGCGCCATTGCGTCAGCACTTCATCAGAAAGATGTTCGCCCGCACTCATGCAGTGACGCAGGCTGGGCACGTCGGCTTGGGTGAGGTCGCTCTTCTGTACGATCTGGCGATAGATGGTGGGAACCCCTACGAAGATGGTGGCGCTATGCTTCTTGATGAGGCGAGGCCACGTGTTCGCATCGTTCTTACCTTCATGCACGATGACGGTCTTGCCGAGATACAGCGGGTCCATCAATCCCGAACCCAGTACATAGGTCCAGTTGAATTTCCCGGAGTGCATGATGCGGTCGCCTTCGGGCGCGAAGTCGAACCAGTAGGTCGAAGCCGGTGTGCGGCCGATCATCGCGCGGTGAGCATGCAACACGCCTTTGGGATAGCCCGTTGTGCCTGAGGTGTATACCAGATACGCAGGGTCGGTCGCCTTAGTGGGGTGTGGCGCTTCCCACTGTTTGATGGCGGCCAATGCGGTGTCTAGGTCTTGTACATCCAAGCCGGCGACGGTCTCCACCGCACCGGGGCCAGAGAGCAGGACATGGCGCAGATTGGCCGCGTCATGCAATTTATCTTTAAGGGTCGCCCAGGCAGCTTTGTCGGTGACGAGTACCGATGCACCCGAGTCTTGTGCCAGATACACCACCTCTTCTGCGGTGAGCAAAGTCGAGGTCGGCACCGCGATCGCGCCGCGTTTCATCGCACCTAAGAAAGCGGTGGGGTAGTCCAAGCTATTCGGCAAACGTACCAACACGCGCTCACCCACGCCCACGCCGAGGTCGCGCAACACTTGACCGAAGCGGCTCGTTCGTTCAGCCAGACCTGCGAAAGTGATCTGTGAGGTGCCGAGCTTGTCGTCCTCTACGATCATGGCGATGTTGTCGGCGGCAGGCTTGCCCAGATGTGCATCCGTACAGGCGACGCCGATGTTGAAGAATTCGGGGACTTGCCATACCCAAGGGGCGAATGGTTTAAGAGTGGACATGGTTTCTCCTAAAGGATGATGCCGTACGGCCAGTTCTCGCGTACCACTTGAGCTGGCATGAGTTTAAGAACGGTGAGGGCGAACTCGGTGTCGGCAGGGGTGAGGGCGCGTAATGAATAGGCGCGCAACAAAGTCTGCAACGCTTTACCGAACATCGGTGGGTCGAGCATCTCGCCTTCGAACTTGATGGCGCCACCCAGCAATGCATCCGCTTCGATGGCCGCTTTCAAAATCTGTATCTTGGTGGCGACCTCGCTGGGAGAGGGGGTGTAAGCGACCTTGCACAAGTGGATGTGTGCGGGGTGGATGACTTGCTTACCCGTCAGTCCATTGGCCGCCTCTTGGCACGCATGTTTGTAGACGATGTGCGATTCGTTCTCGCCGTGCAAGTCCAGCCAGCGACGTACGTCGTGCGGTTCTAAGAAGTTGGTCGGCATACTGCTGGAGCCGATCAAGGTCTCCACGCCACCGATGACGCCCTTGCCTGCGATACGTGCTTCGAACATGATCTGGTTGAGAAAATACTTCAGCTCTTCCGTCCAATGTTCAGGCGTAATCTGGATGCCCATCGCTTTGGAGAAGTCGTGGATACCGAACACCACGTGCTTCACCGTGTTGTACTGCATCAGCTCGGGCGCGATCTTGAGCGACTTGGGATGTTCGATGATGGGCTGGATGGTGATAGGGTGCTTCAGCCCGACGAGGAAACTGGAGAGATCACGTACCTCGGGTGCGCCATAGGCTTCGCCCGCTTTTGCCAACATCACCACATCGATGTATTCCGACATATCTTTCACCAGCGCCATGTCCTTTTCGTACTCTTCGGTACGGAAAGGATTGACGCGGATAGCGATGGCGACTTCATGTCTACGTTGGAAATGCGGCAACTCTTGTCTTAGGAGTTGGCGACTCAATTCTTTTTGGCGACAGCCATCTTCCAAATCGAAGATGAGGGTATGAGCATGCGTGGCATGCGCATGTTTCTTCATGCGCAACGCAGCCGCTTCCAGATCTTCGTAGATGCCCAAGGCGGGAGAGTATTTGACGGGCGGGTAATACAGTTGGATACCAGGCCAGTAGCCCCCCAGCATGCTGGTGTCGATATTCTTGTACTTTTTGTCTTCGGTCGTCATATCGCCTCCTGCGTCACTCACTCAAGTTGATTCAGATAATGATGCTCATTGGTCAGACACAACCCCAGTCGCCACTCCATCGGTTTGTCGCCGTAGGTATAAGAGACGCGTTCGATACGTAGAAGGGGAGTGTGGGTCTTCACGCCAAGGCTGGATGCCGTCGCAGCATCGGCACCTATCGCAGTCAGTCGTTCCTCTGCGCGCACCATGCGTATGCCAAGCTGGGATTCGTACATGCGATACATCGAACCGTTGAACGACTCGATCAATGCTGTGTTCACGCCCTTGAAGGAAGCGGCCGGCAAGATGATGTAGTCGATGATGGTCGGTTTATCTGCCAGCAGGAGCAGGCGCTTGATCTCGATGATGGCGCTGCCTGTCTTGATGCCGAGTTGCTGTGCCACTTGTGCAGGTGCTTTGCTACGCTCACAACTTAGCAGTCGATTATCTAATAACTGATTACTCCCATCCGCTGCCACCAGGCGCAAGAAGCGCAACTTCACACCGTCTTCAGAGTGGGTCGATACGAACGTTCCCTTACCCTGACGCCGATTGAGGATGTTCTCGGCAGCGAGTTCGTCAATGGCTTTTCTCACCGTGCCTTGGCTCACACCAAACTGGGCTGCCAACTCCATCTCGCTGGGGATAGGGTTGCCGGGGCTCCACTTACCCGCGATCAGGCTTTGTGTGATCAACGCCTTGATCTGCCGATAGAGCGGCTGGAACACAGGGGATGATTTGGTGTCGGGCATGTCAGTCATGGCTGGATGATGGATGGCGATATTTATAACACGCAAAAAATCACAAGTCCAGCATCTTATGTCTTATAGAAGATATAAGAATTTCATTGACACTGATTTTGTGCGTGGCTAGAATCGGTTAGCAATCAAAGCAATGATCTTGATGTTGTAGAACTCATTAGGGGAAGCCTATGAACAAGTACTTTCGGCCGCGCCGCTCGATGCTCTATGTGCCAGGCTGCAACACGCGCTTCCTTGAAAAGGCGCGCACGCTGCCAGCGGATTCCTTGATCCTGGATCTGGGAGATCCCATCCTCATCACGGCTAAAGAAGCCTCGCGCCAGAACGTGGTGGAGGCCATCAAGCAGGGCGGATACGGTGAGCGCGAACTCGTGGTGCGCGTGAATGATCTGGCATCCCCTTGGGGGCATGACGACATCAAAGCGGTTGCAAAACTGGGTATCGATGCGGTGTTGTTCACCAATATCGAAAGTCGGCAGAACGTACTTGATGCCATAGATGTGTTGGACAAGGCGGGCGGTGAAGCTGTGCCCGTGATGGTGATGGTGCAGAGCCCATTGGCGGTACTGCATGCAGAAGAGATTGCCAGTGCGTCCAATCGTATCGCCTGCATGATCGTGGCGACCTCGGACCTGATCTCGCAGATGTATGCCCATACCACCAAAGACCGTTTCCCTTTGCTCACCAGTCTATCTATGGTGATCTTGGCGGCGCGTGCCTACAACCGTGGCGTGGTCGACGGTATCAACAGTCACCTGAAGAACATGGAAGCCTTCGAATATGCTTGCCGTTTGGGGCGCGACTTGGGGTTCGATGGAAAGTCTTTGGTGCATCCCCTACAACTCGCTTACGCCAATGACGCTTACACCCCCAAGCAGGTCGAGGTGCTCACCGCGCGTGAGATCATCACCGCACTGTCCGAAGCGAATGCGGCAGGGCGTGGTACCGTGGTGGTGAACGATAGATTGGTCGAGCATCACCACATCAAGTCGGCACAACGGTTGCTCAATCTGAACGAGATGATCCAAAAACTGGAAGCTTCTTATGCATAACTCAAAGACATCTTCAGCGCTCGGACGTGGCAACTTCTTCGAAGATTTCCACATCGGGCAGGTGTTTCAACATGCCACACCGCGTACGGTGACCGATGGCGATAGCGCCTTGTACATCGCGCTCACGGGCAGTCGTCATCTGTTGCCCAGCGCGCAAACCGTTGCGCATGCTTTAGGGTATCGGGATAGGCCGCTAGACGACCTGCTCGCATTCCACATCGCCTTCGGCAAGACCGTGTCTGACATCTCAGTTAATGCGGTCGCCAATCTGGGTTATGCCGACATCCGCTTTCTGACGCCCGTGTATGCGGGTGACACGCTGAGTACCACCTCCACCGTCATCGGACTCAAACAGAACTCGAATGGAAGCAGTGGCGTGGTCTATGTGCATTCGGTGGCGCGCAACCAGCATCACCAGATCGTCATCGAATGGAAGCGTTGGGTCATGGTGCACAAGCAAGACCAGACCGTTCCCGCACCGGCGACGCACGTACCCGAGCTACCCGCCGTCGTGCCCGTCGAGCAACTGCAAGTGCCAGCCGCTTTGGATTGTGCGAAGTTCGAGACCGTGCTCACGGGCGGGCAACGCTTGTGGGATGACTATCAAGCAGGCGAACGTATCGACCATCCCGCAGGCATGACCGTGGACGATTCCGATCACACCCTAGCGACCAAGTTGTATCAGAACAACGCGCGTCTGCACTTCGATGCGCAGATGATGAAAGACACGCAGTTCGGACGCAGGCTGATGTATGGCGGCCATGTCATCTCCATCTGTCGCGCGCTGTCTTACGATGGCTTAGAGAACGCCTTGGGCATACTCGCCATCAACGCCGGCACACACTGCAACCCCAGCTTCGGTGGTGACACCTTCACCACTTGGACTGAAGTGCTGGAACGTTGGGAGATAGCTGGTCGTAAAGACGTCGGTGCCTTGCGGTTGCGCATGGTGGGTGTGAAGAATGCACCAGCCAAGACGATACCCAGCACGCATATCGAGAAAGACGGCAAGCGGGTGTATCACTCCAACGTCGTACTCGATCTTGATTACACCGTTTTCATTCCACGTCGATAAGGAAGAACCATGTCAGCTATTCACCCCAACCAAGCTCTGTTCGGCGGCGAGAAGCCATTCCCCATCATCCCCAGCTGCGAACATTTCGCGGGGAGCGAGAAACTCATTCTGAAAGCCTTGTCGTTGCAAGACAGCCTTGGCCCCATCTTTGACATCACCTGTGATTGCGAAGACGGTGCCGCCGCAGGGCAAGAGCGCGAACATGCCGAGATGATCGTGCGTGTGTTGAATTCAGAAGCGAACAAACACCGCATGGCCGGCGCGCGCATCCATGACTACACCCACGCCGCTTGGCGACTAGACGTGGACATCTTGGTGGGCGGGGCAGGCAAGTTGTTGGCCTACATCACCATCCCCAAATGCACCAAAGCCGCACAAGCGGCGGAGATGATCGCCTACATCCAAAAAGTGGCTGCGTCGCACGGCATCACGCGCCAGATCCCCATCCATATCTTGGTCGAGACGCACGGCGCTTTGCATGAGGTGTATGAGATCGCTGCACTGCCGTGGTTGCAGGTCGTGGATTTTGGCTTGATGGACTTCGTCAGCGGACATCACGGTGCCATCCCTGCCAGTGCGATGCGCAGTCCGGGTCAGTTCGAACATCGCTTGTTGGCGCGCGCCAAAGCACAAGTCGTAGCCGCCGCATTGGCACACGGCGTCGTTCCCGCGCACAATGTCACCCTCGATCTCAAGAACACCGAAACGACTTTCTCCGACGCCAGCCGTGCACGCAACGAGTTCGGTTTCTTGCGTATGTGGAGCATCTACCCCACCCAGATCCCCGCCATCGTCGATGCCATGAAACCCAACTACGACGAAGTCACCATCGCCAGCAACATACTGTTGGCGGCGCAAGCGGCAGAGTGGGGTCCTATCCAATACGACGGCGAATTGCACGACCGCGCGACCTATCGCTATTTCTGGGAAGTGCTACAAAAAGCGAAGATCACCAACGTCGCCATCCCTGTGGAAGCGAACGCGGCGTTCTTTAGTTAAGTAGATGGGATAGAAATCGCTCGTATCAAAATCAACAGGCTTTATTTGCAGATGAAACGCTCTCAATTTGGGAGCGTTTTTCTTTGTTGAAAAACATAATTTGAAGTCATAAGGCTGAGTAAATCAGAGGTGGCCTCGTGAAAGTTGGAATCGATCTGTTTTTTTGCGCGAGAGGCTGTTCCTCGGCTGAGAAGCTGACTTCAATACAACATCTTCGACCGACGGTTTAGTCCACGATTCAGAAATAAACCATCGTAATGGGTTAGCTGCAAAGCGGACTATCACGACGTGCCACAATGTTCGTTACCAGCTGGCTGTCATTTGTCGTTCAGCAAGCCTTGCAGTGTTCGATGGTCTCGTTCATGTTGCGTCCTGCGGATTCTGGTGCAATGCTTGGCTCACGATCTCGCGCGTGAGATGGGGCGCGAACAACTCGATGAAATGATAGCCGAAGCCGCGCAGGTATTGGTTCTTGCGGATGGCGATGCGCGTCGTGCTGGCTTCGAACAGATGGCCGGCATCGATCATCTTCAAGTGTTTGTCGCGCTCCGGTACGAACGCCATCTGCGCCACGATCCCGATGCCCATCCCTAACTCCACATAGGTCTTAATGACATCGGCGTCGATGGCGGTGAGCGCGATGTTGGGCGTGATTCCCGCTTCGTTGAAAGCCTGATTGATCTTGTTGCGCCCAGTGAAGGCGAAGTCGTAGGTGATGATGGGGTATTGCGCCAACTTCTTCAGTGTCAGACGCTTCTCTAACAACAGCGGATGTTTGAGCGGCACCACCACGCAGTGATGCCATTCATAGCAGGGTAGGGTGACCAACTCGTCGTAGAGAGCGAGACTTTCGGTGGCGATGCCGATGTCTGCTTCTCCGCTCATTACCTGTTCGGCGATCTGGGTCGGGTTGCCTTGATGCAGGCCCAGCTTCACTTCGGGGTAGTGCTGGATGAACTGTTTGACCACGGGAGGAAGGGCATAGCGTGCCTGCGTGTGGGTGGTGGCGATGGTGAGTGCGCCCACCTGCTGATCCTTGAATTCTTGTCCCACCTGCTTCAGGTTCGCCGCATCCAACAACATGCGCGCCGCCACTTCCGCAATGACCTTGCCGGGATCGGTCAGCGCAGCGAGGCGCTTGCCGTTGCGCACGAAGATATCGATGCCCAATTCCTCTTCCAATAATTTGATCTGCTTGCTGATGCCGGGTTGGGATGTGTAGAGCGTGGCGGCGGCGGCAGAGATGCTCAAGTCGTTCTTCACGATCTCGTTCAGGTAACGTAATTGCTGCAGGTTCATAGCGGCCTCTTAATAACGTATGGTTATATCATCCTAACATATAACCATTTAATAAAGATAAGCCGGTCAACTACCATGCGCACCTATCTGAGGAGTGACACATGGATTGGCTTTACACCCTGTCGGGATTTTTGGTTGGATTGATCGTCGGAGTGACCGGCGTGGGCGGCGGTTCGTTGATGACGCCGCTGCTAGTGCTGTTTTTCGGCGTATCACCCGCGACCGCAGTGGGAACAGACCTGCTGTATGCCTCCATCACCAAGTCGATGGGCGGATGGGTGCATGCGACCAAGGGTTCAGTCGATTGGAAAGTGGTGAAGTTGTTGGCGCTAGGCAGTATTCCGGCAGCCATCCTCACCATCATGCTCTTGAAAGTGTTGGCATTAGAAGAGAAGACGCTACGTGGCTTGGTGACGAGTGTGTTGAGTGTGGCGTTGCTGGCAACGGCAACGGCCTTGTTGCTGAAAGACTGGATCAAGAAGATTGCTCGGCGCGATGACGGTACGGTGTATGAGATTCACCATCGTCATTTGCCGGCAGCCACTGTGATAACGGGCGTTGTGGTTGGTGCGCTCGTGACCATTTCATCCATCGGTGCTGGTGTGTTGGGTACGGTGGCGATCCTGTTCTTATATCCACGCCTACCTGCCGTGAAGGTGGTGGGGACGGATATCGTGCATGCGGTGCCGCTCACTGCAGTGGCAGGGTTGGGACACATGACGCTCGGCACGGTCGATTTCGTGTTGCTCGGTAGTTTGTTGCTGGGTTCGTTGCCTGGCATCTACATCGGCAGCCACTTAAGCGCCAAGGTGCCGGAAAAAGTATTGCGTCCTTTGTTGGCAACCCTGTTGCTCATCATTGGGCTAAAGATGGTGTTCTATTAATAAGGTGAAGACATGAGCACGAATAACGCAAACAAACCCAAATCGGTGAGCTGGTTCAACGGCTGTGGCGGACGCATCGGCGTGGTGATCGGCCAACAAGGCGAGCATGCCTACATCGGCGCTGCGTTGCGCCATGATGAAGATTCGGATGTGGCGCACATCCTAGCTTATGGCGCCAAGTTTTCGCTGGCGGCAGCAGAGTTGCTGCCTGTCTCCAAACAGTATCCGGCTGAAGGAAGCTAAATGTACCGCTACGATAGATTCGATCACCAGATCACGGCAGAGCGCGTCGCCCAGTTCCGCGACCAAGTGCGCCGCCGCTTGTCCGGTGAGTTGACGGAGGACGAGTTCCGCGTACTGCGTTTGCAGAACGGTGTGTACATGCAGGTGCATGCCTACATGATGCGCATCGCGGCTCCCTATGGCTTGGTGAGTGCGGCCCAGATGCGTATGTTCGCGCACATCGCCCGCAAATATGACCGCGGTTATGGCCACTTCACCACGCGTCAGAACGTGCAGTTCAACTGGCTCAAGTTGCAGGACACACCTGACATCTTGGCTGACTTGGCGACAGTGGAAGCGCATGCCATCCAGACTTCGGGTAGTTGCATCCGCAGTATCACCAGCGACGAGTTCGCCGGCGTGGCGCGTGACGAGGTCGTCGATCCACGCCCATTCGCCGAGATATTGCGCCAGTGGAGCACCTTCCATCCCGAGTTTCTT
>Ga0265292_1002298_pt1 | contig 13614 bp, 14 predicted proteins | sample Munlanlewell296A_FD_189080 | JGI IMG/M metagenome (GOLD analysis project Ga0265292, IMG submission 189080) | Leachate microbial communities from a municipal landfill in Southern Ontario, Canada - Leachate well 296A | ecosystem: Engineered > Solid waste > Landfill > Unclassified | place: Canada...
CGGCTCGAGGCTATGATTGCCCGGTCCCAACTTGCGCGTGCCGCGGGACGCCCGCGGCGAGGAGTACGGGATGGCGTTGTTCCTCGACTCAGCTCACCTGGAGGACGCGCGCCGCGCGTCGGCGCTGGGATTCGTCGTCGGCGCGACCACCAATCCCGGACTGCTGGCCCGCGCCGGACACACCGACGGACTGCAGGCGCTCCAGGCGCTCTGCCCGCTGTTTCCAGGCACGGTCTTCTACCAACTGCTCGGTCACACGCCCGATGAGATGCAGGCTGAATCCGTGCCCTTCTTGAGCATCGCCGAAAACCTGGGACTGAAAGTGCCGTGCACGGTGAACGGCCTGGCCTTTACGGCCCAGGTGTCTGCCCGGGTGACCGTTGCCGTCACCGGGGTCTTCACCCCGGCTCAGGCGTACCTGGCGGCACAGGCCGGCGCCGAGTACGTTATTCCGTACGTCAACCGGGTCACGCGGGCGACCGGGGATGGCCCCGGGCTGGTGGCGCAGCTGGCTGCGATCCTCGATCCAACCGAATGCGAGATCCTGGCCGCGGGCATCAAGTCTGCTGCCGAAGCGGTCGACACTCTGTTGGCCGGCGCACAGCATGTCAGCCTGCCGCTGGATGTGATCCTGGCTATGGCGGAGAACCCGCTCACGGAGAAGGCTGTCGCGGATTTCGAGGCTGCCTGGGCGGCGCGCGGTTCCACCGCCGGCTAGCCGAACTCGGGGCGCGCACAGCATCCGGCGGAGGCATTCGGGGAAGCGCGGCACACGCACATGCCGCTCACGAGTTTCCCATCCCGAATGGGCCGGCGGCGTCGTACAATAGGCCAGATTCGGCACGGGAGCATTGCGTGGCCCTCCAAGGTCGAGACAAGAACAAAGAGGAAGCCCTCGCGTGGCGGGCGATCCTCGGCCTGATCCTGGCCGGGGCCGCCGGGGTGATCCTGGTGACCGGTGTGATCGTACACGTGCTGGTGCGCGATTTCACCGCTCGGGTCTCGGGCAACGTACTTCGCCCGTTTTCCGGCGGCGGTGATCTTGCCCCGGGCACGACCGCCGAGCCGGGGGCGACTCCCTTGCCTGAGCTCGAGACGATCAACCCTCAGCCCTGGGACGGCAGCTCGCGGGTCACACTGCTTGTTATGGGTCTCGACTATCGCGACTGGGAGGCCGGCTCAGGGGCGCCGCGCTCCGACAGCATGATGCTGGTGACGATCGACCCGATCACACACCAGGCGGGCATGCTGTCGATCCCACGCGACCTGTGGGTGGAGATCCCCGGCTTCGACCACAACCGCATCAACACCGCCTACATGCTCGGGGAAGCCTATCGCATGCCCGGCGGCGGCCCGGCGCTGGCGCGCCAGACGGTGGAAGACGTGATCGGCGTGCCGGTCAACTTTTACGCCGTCATCGACTTCAAGGCCTTCGAGCGCATGATCGACGAGATCGGCGGCATCGACGTCCTGGTCGAGGAGCCGATCCGTATCGCCCCGATCGGACGGATGTCGATCAACCTGGAAGCCAAAGCCTATCACTTCGACGGCGCCCAGGCGCTAGCCTTTGCCCGCGTGCGCAAAGGCGCTGGCGATGATTTCGGCCGCGCTCGCCGCCAGCAACGGGTCATCCTGGCCGTGCTCGACCGGGTCGTGGGGTTCGACATGCTCCCGACCTTAATCACCCGCGCGCCGGCGCTCTATCAAGAACTTGCCAACGGGGTGCGAACCGATCTCTCCCTCGATCAGATGGTCTCGCTGGGCTGGCTGGCTGTCCAGATCCAGAAAGCGAATATCCGCTCCGGCGTCATCGGCCCGCCCAACATGGTCCGTTTCTACACGCGGCCGGATGGGGCCAAAGTCCTCGGTCCAGTGCCGGATCAGATCCGCCTGCTGCGGGATGAAATCTTCACCGCCACCAGTGGTTTCGGGCCCTCAGCCGGCCTCAATCCGCCGGTTTCACCCTGAGGTCGTGCACCGATGTTCCCGCCTCCCGCCTCCATCGCCAGCACCAGCCCCCACCCGACACGTCCGCCGGAGACACCCCGCCGTCTGCGCCCATCGGTTGCGGTGGTCCTCGGCCTGGGCGTGTTTGCCTTCGTGGTCCTGACCGTCGCCACGCTGACCGGCGTCGCCTCAGGCCGCCGGCAAGCGGGGCTGTCCACCGACGAGATGCTGGTGCGCGCAGCGCAGGAGCAGTTCGACCGGGGCGTCGAGGACCTCCTGGCGACGCGCTATGAGCTGGCGCGCCAGCGCTTCGAGTATGTCCTGCAGATCAATCCCGACTATCCGGGGGCAGCGGAGCTGCTCGATCGCGCCCTGACGGCACTGGAGCTTCCGACACCGATGCCGAGCCCTACCGGCCCCCCGCCGACTCCCACACCCACCCTCGACGTCTCCTCGCTGCAAGCTCTGTTCGACCAGGCGCAGTCGGCCCTGAGTCAGGGCGGCTGGTCGACGGCGCTCGAAGCGCTGATCACGCTGCGCGGCCGGGACATCACCTACCGCGCAGGCGAGATCGATTCGCTCATGTCTCAGGCCTTGCGCAATCTGGGGCTGGATGAAATCCAGCGCGGGCTGCACGAGCAAGGGATCTATCACCTCACGTTGGCGGAGCGCTTCGCACCGCTTGACAACCAGGCCATCGCGTGGCGCAACTCGGCTGCTTTCTACATGGCGGCCAACTCGTACTTCGGACTCGACTGGGCGGAGTCCGCCCGGCTCTTCGGGCAGATCTGCAGCGGGCAGACCTGGGATGCCTGCCGCAAGTACGCACGGTCGGCGATGGAGTACGGGCACCTGCTGCTGGCAACCGGCGACCCGTGTGGCGCGTCCATTCAATACGATCAATCGCTGCGCACGTTCGACAACTCGGCCCTCGAGCCGACCGCCGACTTCGCCGCCAGCTCGTGCCTGACGGCCACGGCCGGTACACCGACGTCGACGACAACCACTACGCCGACGCCGACGCTCTTCGTGCTGATCACCGACACGCCGTCGCCCACCACGACCGATACGCTGGGGGCCGATACGCCGACCCCGACGGAGACGGCGACCGAAACACCGACCGAGACTCCCACGGAGACGCCGACCCCTTGACAGCGGCTCGGGAAGCCATCCAACCGGGTTGAAGTGCTGATGCCGGCGCCGAGCGTCTCGACCCATTTCCCAACCGGGCCCACATGTCCCGCGGCGCGCGATGCCTGACCCCGTCACGCGCGTCCTCATCGTCGCCGAAGACCTGCTGGCGCGGGCCGGCCTGGCCAGCGTCCTCCACGGTCGGTCCGACGTGGTGATCGTCGGACAGAGCGGACCTCTCGGTGACCTGGAGGCGATGATCGCCGCCAGCCGACCTGACGTCCTGCTGTGGGACCTGGGATGGGCGACCGAGCCTGACCTGGATGAGCTGACGGTCCGTTCGGGCGAGCTTCCCCCGATTGTGGCGTTGCTGCCGGTCGGCGCGCGGGTGCAGGGAGCGCGCCTCGCGAGGCTGCACGGCCTGCTCTTTCGCGACGCTGCGTCGGAGACGGTTGCCGCGGCCGTCCTGGCGGCGGCTCGCGGCCTGCGAGTCATGGACCCGACCCTGGAGCCGTTTCGGGCAGGGCTCGAACCCATGGAAGCTCTCCCCCTCACCGAGCCGCTCACCGAACGCGAGCTCGAGGTACTTCGCCTGGTTGCCGAAGGCCTGGCCAACAAAGCGATAGCCGCCCGTCTGAGCTTAAGCGAACACACCATCAAGTTCCACTTGAATGCCGTGCTCCGCAAACTCGGCGCGCAGAGTCGCACCGACGCTGTCGTCCGGGCGACCAGGCTTGGCCTGATCCTCCTCTAGCCCCCCCATTCGATCAGGTGCCTCCCAACCACTCGAGCAGTAGAGGCCCGCGGTCCCCGCTGGTATCGTGGAGTCACGGCGCCCTCCCGGTGCCGATGAGGAGGTGCTGGATGAGCAGCGTCCTGATGGACCTTTCGTCCGCGATGGCCAGTGCTGTGGAATCGACCGCCGCGCACGTCGTGCGCGTGGAAGGCCGGCGGGGGGTCCCGGGAACCGGGATCCTGTGGTCCGCCGACGGTGTGATCGTCACCGCTAACCATGTCGTACGCAGGGATGATAGGCTGCAGGTCGGATTACCCGATGGGCGAGAGATCGAAGCCACGCTTGTCGGCCGGGATCCGACGACCGATGTTGCCGTGCTGCGCGCCTCGGCCGCGGGTCTGGCTGTCCCGACCTGGCAGGCGATCGAGACGGCCCGGGTGGGGCACCTGGTGCTGGCCCTTGGGCGTCCCGGGCGAACGGTCCAGGCCACGCTGGGAGTCATCAGCGCGCTCGGCCAGGAATGGCGAACGCCGGAGGGCGGGGTGGTGGACCGCTATCTGCAGACGGACGTCGTGATGTACCCGGGATTCTCCGGCGGCCCCCTCCTCAGCCCCGCAGGCGGATTGCTGGGCCTGAACTCCTCGGGTCTGTCACGCGGCGTAAGTCTGACCATCCCGGCGATCACCCTTCAGCGCGTCGTTCCCATGCTGCTGGAGCATGGGCGCGTCCGCCGGGGCTACCTGGGAATCGGTGCACAGCCCGTCCGGCTTCCGGAAGACGTCGTCAGCCAACTTGGCCAGGAGACCGGGGTGCTGCTGATGTCGGTTGAGCCGGGAGGCCCGGCGGCGAAGGCCGGGATGGCGCTCGGTGACACACTCGTCTCGCTTGAAGGCGCTCCCATCCGCCATATGGATGATGTGCTGGCTGCCTTGGGGGGTGATCGGATCGGCTCGACCCTCGCCGCGCGAATCCTGCGCGGCGGCGCGCTGCAAGAGATGCGCGTGACGGTCGGCGAGCGAGGGTGAGGCGATGGCCGCACCCGGGTTCCTGGCAGCAGTTCAGGGCGACCTGGTCGCCGTTGCCGAAGGCGCACGCGCCGGTCTGGTTCAAGTCCGAGATGGCGTGCAGGGCGCGGGCTCCGGGACGATCTGGGAGGACGAGGGGCTGATCGTGACCAACGCACACGTCGCCCGGCACCGCCATGTGGAAGTCCTCCTTCCCGGCGGCCGCCGATCGATAGCGCACGTTCTGTCCGTCGATCCTCATCGCGACCTGGCGGTCTTACGCGTCGAGGCGCACGGATCGCCGGGGCTCGTCCCGGGCTCCTCCCGCAACCTACGACCCGGCGAGCTGGTGATGGCGGTGGGGCATCCGTGGGGCGTGGAGGGAGGGACCACTTTCGGAGCGGTCATCGGCGTCGGTGCCGATCTGCCGGAGAATCCGGCTCCGGGGCGTGAGCTGATCGCGGTCAGCCTGCAGCTTCGTCCCGGACACTCCGGTGGTCCGCTGGTCGATGTACAGGGAAGGCTCGTCGGGATCTGCGCCATGATGGCCGGCCCCGAGGTGGGCCTCGCCATCCCGGTGGAGGTGGTCCGGGATTTCCTGCAGGATTGGCTCCCAGGATCTCAAGCCCGCGTGGCATGAAACCTCAGCGCCCCCTCCACCTCGAGGGGGCGCCGTCGATTCCGCCACGTTCCCCACGGCTGCCTACACCGGAACCGTGTAGACGCGGTAGCGCTTGTACTCCTCCGCCCCCAACCGCAGCGAGATCTTGTTCGTCTGCGGGTTGTCCTCGCCCGTCAGGCTGCCGTCCAGCCAGCGATAGCCTCGACGCAGGCTGACCTCGCCGATGCGTGAGAGCATCCAGGCTTCCAGTCCCATTCCCCAGTACGCCGGCTCGACGGCCAGGATCTTGAACGATACCGAGCGGATCCGGCGCATCTCCCAGGCCAGCCGCAGGTACTGCCATGGATAGCGCAGCCCCCCAACGCGATGGAACGCCTCGGCGACGTTGGGCACGGCCAGGCTGAAGCCGACCTCTTGCCCGTCGACCAATGCGAACCAGATCAGATCCTCGACCAGGATCGGGCGCAAACTGTCGGCAAACCGGAGCAGCTCGTCCTCGCCCATCGGGGTGAAGTCCGGCAGGGTGGCGAGCGAGCGGTTGTAGATCCGGCGGACGATGCGCAGATCGCGGTCGAACTCCGTGAGCTGAGCTGGCCGGAGCGAGCAGCGCGGGTTGCGCGCAACACGATCGGCGACGTGGCGGAGCTTGGCCGGCAGGAGCTCGAGATTCTCGCCCGCCTTGTACGAGTCGAAGCGGTAGGCGAGCGTATCGCTGTGCTCACTCCACCCGGCCTTCTCGGCCATGCGCAGGTAGTAGGGGGGCGTGTGGCCCTCGAACAGCGCCGCCGGGCAGTCGTAGCGTCCGACGAGGAACCCGGGGAAGTCATTGTCCCCGAAGCTGCGCGGCCCGACCATGTGGGTCGCCCCGCGAAGGTAAAGGTATTCCTTCGCCCGGTCCGTCAGGGCGGTGAACACCTGCTCGTCGTCCACGAATTCGAGGAAGCCGAAGATCCCCCATCGCCGGTCGTGGACGCGGTTGGCGGCGTGATCCAGTGCCACACCGATCGTCCCGACGACCCGCCCGCCGCGCCGCGCCGCGAACCAGTCGGCGTCACCCTGCTCGAAGAAAGGGTTCTGGCGGCGCAGCCACTCGATCTGCTCGGGCCACAGCCGCGGGATCCAATGTGCATCCCCGCGGTACAGCTGATAGGGCAGGGCGAGGAACTCGCGCCGGTCTGCCTCGGTCACAACGCGCTGAAGGCTGAGGTCCGGTTGGCTCATGGGATTGGCGGGCATCTGGGAGGTGCAGCCGTCATGTGGCCGAGGCCATGGCATGCAGCAGGGCGCGGGCCAGCAGGGCGTCATCCCTGGCCCGGTGCGCGTTCGGCAGGTCCAGGCCGACCTGCCGCCGCGCCGCCTCCAGGCTGTGCCAGCGGAAAGAGCGGCGTGACGCGTCCCATTCGCCGCGGAACTGCGCGTACAACAGCATCAGGCAGAAGAAACCAGTCGTGTCGACCGCCTCTGTCAATCCGTGACGCGCCAGGGTCTGGCGGAGCAGGCGGGTGTCGAAGTCGGCATTGTATACCGCAACGCTGCGGGATTGCATCAGCTCGCGCAGCCTCGGCCAGATGTCCGGCCAGCTCGGGGAAGCCGCCACCGCCGCATCGGTGATGCCGTGTATGGCCACGGCGTCCACCGGGATCGGGCGCGTCGGTCGCACGAGGCTCTCGAACAGGACCGACCCTTCGGCATCGAGCAAGCAGACCTCGACAATCTCATCCTGCGACCCGAGGCCGGTGGTCTCGGTGTCCAGGTAGCAGGGGCCTGCCTGCAGCCTCAGGCGGGCCAGGTGGGCGGCTTCACGCCGGGCTTGGGCGGGGGAGACAGCCATTCGCGGGACTCCGTCTGGCGGATTGGGACAGCGGTGGCCGCGTGCCCGGTTTCCGCTGTGCGCTGCGCCAGGCCGTCATTCTACTCGGAGCGAAGGCCGTCGAGAAAGGTGTACGAGCCGGTGCTATCACACGCCGGGCAGGAGCCTGAAACGGACTCGGGCGGCATCCTGGCGATACCCGGGCAGCTCGGCCTGCAGCGTCCCGTCCTCCAATACGCCGAACGCGACGAGCAACTTTTCCGCCCGCTAGCGCGGCAGTTGGCGCGCCTCGCGGTGGCGTGGGCTGGAAGGAGCGGGGTTCATCAGGATGGAACGACGACGGACGCGGGGAGAGTGCGTTCGATCAGAACGCCTCCAGCGTCCCGCGCCGCCGGGCCTGAAACTCGAACCAGCGAAACAGGGCATACCCCAACAGGATGTACACCAAGCCGATGGCCGCCTCACCGGCGATCAAGGGCGCCACCTGTGCCAGGCTCCCTCCGGCGATCAGCTCCCGGCTGGCGGCAATCCCGCGCGTGAGCGGGAGCGCCCAGGAGATGGCGGCCACCCATGCCGGCAGGCTGGCGATGGGGACATTGGCGCCAGAGAAGATGAGCAGCGCGAAGTATGCCAGATTGTTGATGAACATCGTATCCAGGCTCACCAGACTCACACAGCCCAGCAGGAGACCCAGGCCGGAAGTGCTGAATGTGGTCACCAGGATCGTGAGCAGCAGGGCGGAAAGATCGGTGTGGGTCAGGTCCAAACCAAGCAGGAGTACACCCCAACCCAATCCGATCCATACCCCCAGGATGCCGTCGAAGATGTGGAAGAACGCCCGGCCGACGAACATCGCCAGGCGGTTAGCCGGTGTGCCGAACAGGTAGACCAGCGTCCCCTCCCAGCGGTCGCCGCCGATGCTCATCGTCACACCGTAGATGCCGCTGACCGAGGCGATCTGGATCGCGTTCCCGATCACGTAGAAACTGGCATTCGAGGCCGACGTGGCGTACGTCCCGAGCAAGGTGAAGAAAAGGATCGACGCCAACGGCATCATGATCTTGGATGCCAGGTAGGTCATCGGGCGGAGCCAGCGGAAGAGGGCGACATAGGACAGGAAGGCCCCTTCCAGGAAGAGACGCACGTTGAGGGACAGGGTGCGCAGCATGTCAGCCTCGGCGCCGGCGGCGCTACTCCAGTCCGAGCGTGGCATCGACACGCGCCTTGCGCAGGATGACGCGCAGCAGGAAGCGCGAGAAGACCAGGTACAGGACCCCGAAGATCCCCATCATGCCCCAGCACAAGGCGAGCTCCCCGGAGGTGGCGCTGCCGTTGGACGTCGCGTGAAGCGCACGGGCGGCCCAGTAAGGAGCCAACAGGAAACTGAAGGGCGTCGTCCAACCCGGCAGCAAAGCAATCGGAAACAGGAAGCCGGCCAGGATGTAGACCGGGAATTCCATGGCGTTCTGCCACTGTTGCACGGCCGGGTTGAGCAGGAAGACCGGGGCGATGATCAGGCCGAAGCACACGAAGGAGAACACCGTGAGCAGCAGGGAGATGGCGAACGGCACTGGCTGGACGATGCGCACCTCCAGGTGGAAGAGCAATGCGGCCAGCGCGTAGCTGACCACCATCGACAGCAGCGATTGCAGCACGCTGGCCAGGTTCTTGCCGAAGATGATGTAGGCCAGTGGCGTCGGCTGAGCGACCAGCGACTCGAGCGTCCCGGTCCAGCGCTCGCGTGTGATGCTGTTGCCGCCGACAAAGAGCAGCGTGCTCCACAGGCCGGTCATGCCGCTGCCGATGACGACGAAGATGGCCTGGGTCGGATCCTTGGGCGTCAACATCCAGATGGCCAGGACGGAAATGATCAACGGCTGGATCAGGATTCCGAACAGGACGAAGGAGTCGACGGCGATCATCTTCAAGGTCACCTCGAATGTCGAGGCAACCACCCGCAGGTCCTGGCGGAAGGTGGAGGCGGTCACGCTTCGCCCCCGACCAGGCGCACGTAGGCGTCCTCCAGGCTGGGCTCGCGCAGATTGACTTTGCCCAGGCGCAAGTCGCTCAGCGCGCTGAGGATCGCCGGCAGCGATGCCGAGCCCTCCGTCGTCTGAACCCGAACGATCTGGCGCTGGTCGACGTCTTCGACCGAGACCGTGTCCACGTACGGCAAAGCGCGCAGGCGCGCCAGGTTCTCGTCGGGGATCCCGAAGACCTCCACATCCACCACGGCCAGGTCCTTGACATGCCGCTTCAGGCCGGCAGGCGTGTCCAAGGCGATGATCCGGCCCTTGTTGATGACCGCCAGCCGCTGGCATAGAGCGTCGGCCTCGAACATGTAGTGCGTGGTGAGCAGGATGGTCTTCTTCTCGGCCTGCAGGTCTCGGATCACGTGGCGAAGCTCGCGCGCCCCGACGGGATCCAGCCCGATGGTCGGTTCATCCAGGAACAGGAGTTCGGGGTCGTGCAGCAGCGTGCGGGCGACGTGCAGGCGCTGCTTCATGCCGCGCGAGTACCCGTCGACCTTCTCCTTGGCCCGATCGGCCAGGCCGACCAGGTCGAGCAGGTAGGGGATGCGCTTGGCGGCTACCTCCGGGTCGACATGGTACAGGCTGCTGAAGTAGCGCAGGTTGTCGTATCCGGACAGACGCCAGTACAAGCCGCGCTCGCCGCCGAAGATGAACCCGATTCGGGCGCGCAGGCGCTCGGCGTGGTGCACGACGTCCTCGCCCAGCACGTGCGCCGTCCCGCTCGTGGGGATCAGCAGCGTGGTGAGCATCTTGACCGTCGTCGTCTTGCCGGCGCCGTTCGGGCCGAGCAGCCCGAACAGCTCGCCCGGCGCGACCTCGAACGAGATGTCGTCCACCGCCACAACCAGCTTGGTCGTGCGCCGCAGCACGCCGATCGTCGCCTTGAACACCCGCCGCAGGTGCTCGACTTGAATGGCGTTCACCACAGACCCTCGCTGCACAATGGAGCAATCATACCGCCGCCTCCAACCGCGTTCAATACACCGTGCAGGGGAACTTCGAGCCGGGGCATGGCGCTCGGGCGCAGGATCTAAGTGGGCAGTCGGCCAGGGCTCGCTTTGTGAGACAAGTCACGGTCTAGAGGCGGCGCGCAGCGGAGCGACCGTGTGTCTCGTCGCTCCGCTGCGCAGTGCTGACTTCGGATTGGCTAGCCTTCGCGAATGACGATGGCCCCGATCGCCTGTTCGATCTTCAGCTCGATCCGGTACTTAGCAGTTCCGAACCCCGGGGTCGTGTACTCCTTGTCGCCCAGATCGAACGAGCGGCCGCCTGCAGGGGTCTGCAGTCCGCCGATCCCGGTGGTCGTGCGCACGCGAACTGCCACGCCCTCGGGGATGACGATGACCGTCTGTCCGACGGCGCCGCTCACCTGTCCCGTGAAGCTCATCCCGGCTGGAAGGGTTATGACCACCCGCCCGACGCCCATCTCGACATCCAACCCGCTGACCTGCAGGCCGGTCAGATCGAGGTGCGCATCGCCGACGCCTGTGGAGACACGCAGGTCGATCGGGATCTCCGTCGTAAGCCCGAACGCCCAGGGCTGGTCCATCGGCCCGAAGATCGGGGTGACGTATGCGCCGCTGGCCTCGAGCTCGACGTGTGTCGTCGTGCCTTCCTGGCGCGTCTTCGCCTCCACCCGGCCGTACCTCTCTGCCGGGACGGTCCCTTCGAGCAGGACGGTGGAGCCCTGAAGCGCGCCTACGGTGAGCGAGGCGACCGGCGGACCGAAGACGACTTCGGCACTGGAAGCGTTGTCCAGGGGAACCGAGATCTCCTTCACCTCGCCGGCTGGCCGAACGCGGATGCCCGGGCCCGCAAGCCAGAAGCCTCCGGCGAACACTGCCACGACGAGTACCAGCGAGAGCAGCGTCCCCCAGATCGTCCGGCGCGGGACCAGCAGGTCGATCCCAGCCGCCACCAGGATCAGCGGCCACATCCGCAGCAGGCTGAGCCAGATGTCGTCTTGCACCCACCCGAGATTCTGTCCGAGGAGTACCAGGCCGAGCCCGACCAGGAGCACCGGTCCGACCAACCCTCCACGATGATGACTATCCATTGCGCGTACCTCCCGCCCCGGCAACCCGGGGAATCTACTTGGTCGGATATGCGCCCGGGCCGCATGCTTGGTCTCGTCCGGGCGCACGGTTCAGGACCTCGGCGCGTGGCGACCGCGAGCGACGATCGCCCGGAACGTGCCCGGGGATCGGCCGCTGCCGCAGCGGTTAGGGCGCCGTCTTCGGCCGCGCCAAGGCGCGGTAGACCAGGTAACCGCCGGCAATCAAGAGCGCCACCGGACCCAGAAAGCGGGTCAACGAGGAGGAGGAGATGGCGACCACGACGCCGATCGCTGCCAGGATCCCCGCCGGATACAGCGCCCAAGTCATCTTCCTGCCGGGTTGCGGCAACAGGTAAACCAAGAAGAAGGTGCCGGCCAGGCCCAGGAAGAACAGGCTGCCGGTGTCGAACCCGACGACGCCGACCCCATCGTCCAGCGCTGCCACGACGGCGAGCGTGAGCAGCACGCCTCCGGGGATGATCGGCCACCACTGTTCGCGCCGGTTGGCATAGATCACCCAGAACGCCGCTCCGAGCGCACCCAGGAAGAGCGATCCTCCCCAGCGCCCACCGGTGGCCGGCAGCGCCCAATCAAGCAGGATCAGCCCGCCGATCCCGAGCAGTGTGAATCCGGGAATGACCGCCCACCAGTTCTTGCGGTCGGAGATGAAAACGAAGGTGAAGATGGCGCCTGCCGCCAGGAAGCACAGCGACCACAGCAGGCTGAGGCCGCTGCGTACGATGCCGAAGTTCTGCAGCAGCACCAGAATGCCGGCCGCCACGAGCAGAATTCCAGCCGCCAAGCGAGCACGAGTATTACCCATTGTTCTAACCTCCAGGCTGCCCGACACGCGGACCCGGTTCCCCCGGACCCCAATCGGGCTAGCTCAACTTAAACGCGCCGAGGCCCATGCTGACCTTGATCTCGAGCCGGTCGGTTGCACCGGCGTAGCCCGCCGTCTGATGACCTCCGGGCACGGGCAGAAAACGCGCCCGATTGACCTGCACGTCCGCCAGCCCGCTTTCCGAGCGCACGAAGGCCTCGACGCCTGCGGGAACCGTCGCCTCGACCGAAGTGGCGCCGCCCTCGATGCGCACCGGGCAAGTGCCCACCGGCTTGGCCGGGAGCGTGAGCACCGTCGAGCTGGCGCCGGTCTTGAGCGACAGGCCGCTGAGCTTAAGCCCCGAGAGATCGATGTGACTCTCGCTGGCGCCGGTCTCGAAGCTCAGGTCGAGCGGCACCGTGTCGGTCAGCGCCAGGTCCCAGTCGAGGGCGCCGCCCGGCCCCCAGTTCCAGGGAGTGGCGAAGGCAACGATGTCGGTCTCAGGCTTGAGATCGGCGACCAGCAGATCGCCCTCGCGGCGGGTGCTCGGAGCCAGGCCGCCGGAAAAGGTGCCGGAGGCCAGCGTCCCCGGCTTAGCGCCGGCGTGAACGCGCAAGATGCCGGCACCGTGGTGCACGCGCACGCGGGCGCGCGCGGCGCCCTCCAGGGCGATTTCGGCCGCGGCCGTCTCTCGCCGCACGTTACGGCGCATCACGCCGAAGAGCGTCAGCGCACCGAGGCCGATCAACGCCAGCGGCCAGAAGAGCGACCAGGCCGGCACCGGAAGCAGCCCGAAGTTGTCGAGCAAGAACAGGCCGCCCATCACGATAAGCACAGAACCCCAGAAGATGGACCCTCGCATCGGCTTCCCTTCCTTCTTGTTGTATGGTTTGGCGGGGGCGGGGTGGCGCAAGGCGCCGCATCGGTGACCCCCGAGTCCGTCTACGCAGAATCCGCCGCCAGGCCTCAGGACTTGCGGCCGAAAAGCGTCTGCCCCAGGATGAGCAGGCCGCCGAGCACCAGGAGCACCGGCCAGTAGGGGCTAAATCGTCCCAGGCCCATGAACGAGCCGAAGACAAAGAAGGCCAGAAGGCTGATCAGCATCAGCCACAACCCGGCGGTGATGCCCTTCTTCGACTGGCCTTGCATCAACGCCGCGAGCATGACGCCGAAGCCGACGAAGCCGGGGATCAGCGTCCAGGCATAGGCCCAGCTCTCCCAGTTGCCGGTCGCGTTCTGATAGAACAACAGGCATCCGATCCCGCCGACGATGCAGCCCGGGACGGCGAGCGGAGGCGTGCTCAGTGCAACCGCAAGCACCAGCATGAGACCGCCGACACCGATGACAATCAGCGGCCAACTGTCTGCGGCCCGGAACCACTCCCGGAGTCCGGGGACAAACTGCGCCGCCAGGAAGGCACCTCCGACCAGGATCAGGATCAAGCCTCCGAC
>Ga0265292_1002299_pt1 | contig 13604 bp, 12 predicted proteins | sample Munlanlewell296A_FD_189080 | JGI IMG/M metagenome (GOLD analysis project Ga0265292, IMG submission 189080) | Leachate microbial communities from a municipal landfill in Southern Ontario, Canada - Leachate well 296A | ecosystem: Engineered > Solid waste > Landfill > Unclassified | place: Canada...
AGTTAAAATAGTTACACAGCGTAAGCATTAAAAAGACTGTAAGAATGCTTTTTCCATATCATTACGCATGGGAACTATTTTCCCTAAAACATCTGATTCCATCTCTCCCCGTTGAGAAACAGTATTTGAGTTTGGAGATTTTAAATTTTGCTCAATATCATTAAGCAAAGAAATTACATGTTCAGAGATTGGCATCATTTTATCAAAGGCCTGTTCAGCAAGCTGAATATCCCCTGAATCTCTATGCTGTTTAACAGTCTTTATCTTTGAATGAAAATCCTCATGTATTTTTTCAAGCTGCTGGAACTGGGGAATGTTTCCATATTTTTTAATGCCTTCCGCATAAATCCATTTTCCAAGATCACAGTCCTTATGTGAGACAATCTGTTGCTCAGTAAGCGATTCCTTGCCATCTAAAAAAGACCTAAGTCTTGTAATCCAGAGTCTGTGTTTGGTTCTTGCTGAAGAAAAGTCAACAGATGAGCTGGCAGACCTTTCTGCCTTTCTATGTCCCTGCACGGCGCTTACAGTTCTTGTCCCTGTTGTGTGTAGTTTTCGACTATTAATTTCCATATCAGTACTATCGTTGTTGCTAAACTTTCCAAGTTTAAAGCTATTAACTAAATTTTTCATTTCAGATGCCTGTCCGGAAAGTTCCTGTGCTGCACTTGCAGATTCCTCTGAATATGACGCATTATGCTGGGTAACCTGGTTTAACTGTTCCACAGCAGTATTTAGCTGCTCTATCCCCTGACTTTGCTGCTCTGATGCTACAGATATCTCAGACATAACCTCACTGACTTTAGTCACGTTCCCATTTATTTCTTCTAAATTGGCTAAAACTTCCTTATTGATCACAACACCATCTTCAGACTTTTTCACTGAACCCTCAATCATGGCAGCAGTGTTTTTCGCAGCTTCAGCGCTTCTCATTGCAAGATTTCTTACTTCTTCAGCAACTACTGCAAATCCTTTTCCTGCATCTCCTGCTCTGGCAGCCTCAACTGCAGCATTTAGGGCAAGAAGATTTGTCTGAAACGCTATCTCATCAATGGTTTTTACAATCTTTGCGGTTTCGTCTGAAGATGCCTTGATTTTGTTAATGGCATCGGAGAGTCGCTTCATGCTTTCTACACCCTTATTTGCACTAGACTTGGCGGCACTAGAAAGAGCTTCTGCCTCTTTGGAATTTTCCCTGTTTTGTCTTGTCATTGATGCTATCTCATGCAAACTACTCGATATCTCTTCAAGCGAACCAGCCTGTTCAGAAGCACTCTGAGCCAGCGACTGACTTCCGCTTCCTATCTCTGAAGATGCGGATGCAACCTGGTCTGCTCCTACGGCAACCTGTTCAAGCCCATTGCTTAGATTGAAAACAGCCCTGTTCAGAGAATTTTTAATCTTCGCATGGTCACCTTTATAGTCTCCGGTTATCTGCGCTGTAAGATCCTTTTCTGCTATTCGCTCCAGAACATTGGAGGCGTCATTCACAGGCTCAATTACCGCATCAAGCATTTCATTTGTGCTCTTTATTAATTTGCGGTAACCTCCTTCAAATTTCGATGGATCTCCGCGTTTTTGAAGTTCTCCATCCTTAGCCCACTGGATCATCTGGTCAATTTCTGTAACAAGATTATTCATTGTTATTTGTAACTGCTGAAAGGATTTATTTAATTCATCCTTATCACTTTTCATCTCAATATCAATCTTCAGTTTTCCCTTGCTTAACTGATCTGCTGCATCGCTCACTTTCTTGATGTAATCGATGAGTTCACGGAAAGAATTTGCAAGAGCTCCTACCTCATCATCAGAATGAAACTCTACTGACTGATTTAAGTCACCTTTTGAGATTAAACTGGCGGCCCTGGAAATATTGACAATAGGATTTACAGACTTCCTGATAATAAAAATTATTGTAGCGAGAAGAAGCATAACGGCAACTGCATAAGAAAGGATGGTCTTTGTTGTGCTTGCCTCAAGGTCTTTGAAATTATCTGTAGCCCATGTATCAAGTCCGAGGTAGCCGATGGATTCCCCTTCCTTAAACTCCGCATGACACTCAATGCATCCCTTCTCAGTGGGAATTGCGCTTAATCCCATTACATAAGGATTACCGTCAGAAGTTTTCATTAATTCAAAAAAATTCTGCTTTGTTCCTTTAATCTTTTCAATTGCAGCCTGCCCCTCAGTTTTTCCAACCAGTGTTTTATCTGAAGATTTGAAAACTTTGCCTGAGGATGAAAGTATATAGGCCCTTTTTATTTTTTTTATCTGGCCTGTCTTGTTTAACACATCGTCAATTCCCTCCATATCAGCCTTCATCATTCCCTGATGTAGGGATGAGTCTAAAACTGACGTCATGTTAGAGGACTCTTCGATTAAGTCGTTCATAAACATGTTTTCCTTGTCCTTAATCTGGAAATAACCGGTTACCGCCAGCACTATGGTCAAAACACTGGCAACGAGAGTGCAAATTTTAATAGACAGACTTGATTTGATTCTATTCAACATAACTATTCCCCTCCATTTTATTCATTGCTAAAATTATTCTTTATAGATGTTTCGATTTATCTATGATTGATCTGCCTTGTTTGAAAGTACATTATCTATATCAAGCAAAAGTTTGACTCCCCCCTTGATGTTGCAGATACCTAGAAGGTAATCAATATTTGTACTTATTCCAAAAGATGGCACATCCTCGATTTGAGAGGGTGAAATATCGAGAACCTCTGATACTTTGTCTACGATGACACCAACTTGTAAGTTTTCTGACTGGGTAACTATTATGCATGTTTCTTCTGTATATTCAGCTTCACTCATTTCAAACTTGAGCCTTAAGTCAATTACCGGAATTATTTTCCCGCGAAGATTAATTACACCCTTGATAAAATTTGAAGTGTATGGAATTGAAGTTATGGGTAATACACCAATGATCTCGTGGACACTAACAATGCCTATTCCGTATTCTTCTTTTCCAAGAAAAAAGCTGAGAAATTTCTTTGTTTCGCCAGACTTGCCAGCAGCCTTTTCGGGATTAAATCCCTTATCTCGGTTTTCGTTTATCCCTTCATTTCCACCTAACATGTTTCTTTCCCTCTTTAAATTTTGTCATTTTAAAAAGTATCTATGCTGCATATCTGCAATCACTTGCAGTACTATTTTGTTTTGCCGCCGCAATAAGATCTGCCGAGTCAAGAATTAACCCGACATGTCCATCTCCCAGGATTGCCCCGCCAGATACTCCGGGGATCTGGCCTAACCAATTACCCAGCGGTTTTGCCACAACCTGATGCTGACCCAATAATTCATCAACAAGAAGTGCATTTTGTTGATTTCCGTCATCTATGATAACAAGCAATGCTTCTAAAGGATTTTCAACTGCGCCTTTAATCCCAAATAGACTGTGCAATCGGAATATTGGGACAGGATTGTCGCGAAGCATTACAATTTCTCCTTTTTCTCCAACTGTAAAAAGCAACTTAGAGTGAGGTCTAAAACTCATGGAAATATTCACTGTAGGAATGAGATAGCGTTCGCTTCCTACTTTAACAAGCATCCCGTCAGTTATTGCCATTGTGAGCGGCAGATACATGGAAAAAGTACTTCCCTTGCCAGCGACTGATGTCAGATTAATCTTTCCCCTTAGGGACTCTACTCCTCTCTTAACTACATCCATCCCAACTCCTCTGCCCGAAATATCCGTCACTTTATCTGCTGTAGAAAATCCTGGTTCAAATATAAGGTTAAACACCTCGCTGTCAGACAGATTTTTTCCCTGCTCAATAAGACCGGCAGCAACAGCTTTTTTAATTACCTTTTCTCTGTCAATCCCTTTGCCATCATCCTTAATTTCAATCACAACGTTTCCGCCTGAATGGTATGCTGAGAGAGAAATAGTCCCTTCTTTTGCCTTCCCATTCTTTTCCCTGATTTCTGGCAATTCAATACCATGGTCCGCTGCATTGCGAAGCATATGCACAAGAGGATCATTAATGACATCAACCATATTTCTGTCTATCTCTGTATCATCACCTTGTGTAATGAAATTGACAATCTTTCCGCTCTTACGTGAAAGATCCCTTATGAGTCGTGTCATTTTCTGGAAAGTCGGTTTAAGAGGTACCATTCTCATTGACATAGTTAGATCCTGCAGCTCTCTTACTATTTTTCCTGTATGAGAAATTTTCTTTGACAGCTCATGATAGCCGCTACCTGCTACACTTATATCCTGCGAAACCATAGACTGAGATATTACAAGCTCACCCACCATATCTATGAGACGGTCAAGACGGTCTGTCCTGACTCGTACAGATGTATCCGATATGTTGCTGTCACCAGCTGCAGTAGATTGTTGTTTACGTATGGCGCCTGCAACATCCTGAAGAGATGCAGCGCCATTTTTTACCAATTTTACTCCTATTGGTTCTTCGCTCTGAGATGACGCAGCCTTTTCAACTTCATTCCGGTCAGCCTTCCCATCGGCAACAAGAATATCTCCGAGCCTTGGAGTGGCAATCTTTGGCATAGAATCTTTTGTAGTTACAGATTCAGGGTTCATTAAATCATGAATTAATTCAGTGTAGCCTGAAGGTTTACTTGCAGTTTCTCCTCCTAAGACGGTCTGCAGGGATTGTATTAATTCCTTGAACATATCTATCGAACGCAGTGCCAGATCTGCATATCCGGGAGTATAGGATATTTTGCGGTCACGGATACGACTGAGAAGTGATTCAGCATGATGAGCAAATTCTGCCATGGGTTTTATGCCAATAAAACCGGCAGTTCCCTTCATTGTATGAAAAGCGCGAAAGCATGTGTTAACTGCTTCCATGTCCTCAGGTTGAGTTTCAAGAGAAAGAAGAGCGGCCTCAGCACCAGCTATATTATCATTGCTTTCTGTTATAAATTCACCAATCAGGCTAATATCAGCGTCCGCTGGAAGAATGATAAAAGCATCCTCTTCCCCATTGATTGGAGCATCTGCCTTGTTTCCATCACTGGTGATCTTTCCGGATTGCTTAATCTCAGAAGCAGACTTAGATTTATTTATATCTGATGGTTTAGTATCATCATGAGTAACGACTGTATTTTGGATATCCTCGATTTTTTGCAGAAATGTTTCAATTTCATAGTGACAATTAAGTGGCTGCTTATCGCGAACCGCAGTACCAATATCACCGAGCATATCCTTGAGAATGTCAATTGCTTCAAGAACAATATCTGTAATCTCTTTAGTATAGCTCATTTTTTTGCTTCTGAGCTTGTCAAGGAGTCCTTCACATTTATGAGATAAATTGTTCATCACTTTAAGATTTAAAAAACCGGAATTCCCCTTAATGGAATGAAAACAACGGAACATACTGTTGATTATCTCTGAATCAGCACTGTTGTTCTCAAGTTCCAATATTCCTTTTTCTATCTGTTGGATATGTTCAAGGCTCTCTGTGACAAAATCTCCATAAATTTCTCTTTCGTCATCAGGTATATTAAGCATCTCTTCATCCTTTTTTTGATGTTCTGGAACGGCAAAACCTGTTTTTCCAGATGATTGAGTGTTCTTTTTAGGTCTATCGCTGCCTGATTGGTGTGGAGTTGAGAAAATCAGATTCTGAAGGCTTATTAATAGTTCTGATATTTGTTTTGTCTGATCACCTATATCTTTATTACTCTTACATTCTGAAGCTTTCTGAATAACTGCGTTGATCTCATTGCATATATTTGACAGCTCAGGGGTAATGCCTGCATTGAGTAACTCTAGAAGCTCTGTTATTTCTGCTTTAACTTGCGGAATAGAAAAAAAATTGCCGTTTACAGAAATCAAAGATATTGAAAGCTGATTAAGAATCTCATTTATTCTTTCTACATTCAGTGCCATAAGCTCACACTATATTCGCTTGTACTTTCTGCATAATTGTTTTTGTAGAAGCTGGCTTTACTATGATGTCACAAATTCCGGTAGATATAGCCTGGAGCAAAAGATCTTTTGTTATATTTTTTGAACTGAGAATTATTGATTTTTTTTTACTGCTTTTTAACGCTATAAGCTGTTTGCATATATCTATCCCACTGTTTGGATCATCGTAGGAGTCAACGAAAATCAGATCTGCTTCTTTAATTTCTGGGTTTTCCTCAAGAGCAGAGTTAAGTTTACAGGTAATAAAGCTTGCCGAAAACTTATCTGCAACCATATTATAAAGTGCTTCTTCCTTGCTATCTATTTGCTGGCAAAGGAGGATTATTTTTCTTAATTTAACAGATTCACTTTCATTATCTTTTTCTTGAGTGTTACCACTGAGAGGGATCCCCACCATCAGGGAAGCAAAGTTTACCGGGAATATTACATAAATAAATCCTATTTCCTTCCCCTCAGAGGAAAAAGAGAATTTGGGGATAATTACAGTTTCTTCTTCATCCAGAGGTATCTTATTGTCCTCTCCCTGCATCTCTTCAGTCAAAAAATGCCTGGTTTTAATAAAATGCAGCTTTTTTTTGGCAATAGGCTTGAGAACAAAATTTAATTTTCCAGCTAGTTGATTGCCAACTTCTGAAACAGCATCAATGTCATTTTCATCAAATTGGCCGCTTTTTTCTTTTTCATCAGCCATTGATTCAGCAAGGCCATTCATAATTGCTGAAACCCAGCAAGCTTCTTTGTGGTCGAGACAGATAAAGATATCTCCCTTTATTTCTTCATTAGTATTAAGATCTATAAGGAAGCTTTTTTTACCTTTTCGTGGATCGAGGAATTCCTTGGCGGTTGTGACTGACACACCTGCTAGAAAACAACTGACAAGCTTTCCAAACAAGGCATTGAAAATAGTAACTATCTCATTCTCAACAGAGTCAAGGATTTCATCAATAGTTTCTTTTATTTTCTCAACAGGATTGGCCATGTCATTCTTCACATGTTTTATTTATCTATTCGTGAGATCCATTGCTAGCCAACAACTCAATAAAAAAAGTTTCTTTTCCCGATGTAAATTCCATAATCCCCTGGCGCACTTTAGTCTTAATTTCAGTCACATATTCTCCCCATTCCAAAACTTTGGGAGAGGAAAGAGAAAAACTGTGACCTAAATTAGAAATCTTGTTTTTAACATTTCCTGCAATTACATTTGTAACTTCACCTATTGCGTCTTTTATATCCATATCTGCTATGTCACTTGCCATATCTTCCCCTAAAAGGGCGCATGTCACTTGTTTAGCAAGTTTATCAGAGCAATGAAAAACGATAGAACCTTTTAACGTACCGTCGAGCATGATCATTGAACACATGTGGACATTTTCTATAGCTTTTGAAATGGGTTCGTCGTTCCTTATGTGTTCTACATCTAAAAAAGCCATTTTTTTGAGTACCTCAACTGCAGTTTCCGACATAAGCGATATAATTGATTCCATATAATATTATGCGCTTTCTTTTAAGGGTTTCATCGGCAGCGTGAATTTTACCATCTCTTGCATAAATGTTTTACCTTGGCTACGAAATCCTCTGGAGTAAATGGCTTGATTATGAATCCTTTGGCGCCGTTTTCCACAGCCTTGTTTACGATGTCTATTCCTCCTTCAGTAGTGACCATAATAATGTCACTTTCCGGCGCGATTTGTTCAGAGTTTACCTTCTCTACGAATTCTAACCCATTCATGTTTGGCATATTAACATCGCAGAGAATCAAATCGCTCGTGTATGATTTCAGTTTTTCTAATGCATCCAGTCCATCAGATGCTTCAACTATTTCTTCTATTTCAAAGCCGGTTTGTCTGATTGTTCGTGTTACTATTTTTCGCATAACCGATGAATCGTCTACTATCATAATCTTCATGGTTACATGACCTCCTGTTCATAGTTGTTAAAAAAATCTTTATTGATTACGCAATTACTATGCCAGAGAGAATCAATTTTTTAGCAACGAGATAAATAAAATTTGAATAGCAATCTTTAACTTACTGATTTATTAAGATATATTCTGGAAAAATGTAAAATATACTAACAACCAGATCTTCTTCCATTCATTGGATAACAAGTTGCTAATAGGAAGATATTGATAGTTTGCGGCAATTTTTTACTGGTATCTTTTGACAACAACGTCAATGTCATGACGAAAAAATTTTTAAGTTAATTTACATTGACGGTAATAATATTTTATCTTAGATTTCACAGAATTTTACTTCTAAAATTAACGATTAATCGCTTAGCTAAAAAAGATAAATGACGTCTTCACAAAAAAAACTTTTCCTATCATGGACAATATTGTTTGCCATATTTCTCCTTTTTTTTGGATTGTCATCCCGTGACTTATGGGACCCTGATGAAGCGAGATATGCGGAGATAGCTAGGGAAATGATTGAATCAGGGGATTACATATCTCCGCATCTAAACTATGAAGCATATAATAAAAAGCCTCCTCTTTACTTCTGGCTTTCTGCAATTGCCTTTAATTTAACTGGAATGGCTGATTATGCTCCACGTTATGTTACTACGTTATTTGGGGCCGGATTACTATATCTTGTATTTGCACTTGGGAAAAAATTTTTCTGTTTTGAAACTGGATTACTTTCCCTCATCATCCTTCTTACCAGTATAGAGTTTATTGCACTTTCTCACTCAATAGTAACAGATATGACTCTTGCTTTTTTTATTACCCTTTCTGTTTTTTCATTTATTAATACAACTGGGAAATATTCTCCATATAGTACAATACATCGGATAATATTATTTATCTCACTTGGATTAGGGTTTATGTCAAAGGGACCTCTGGGAATTATTGTCCCTGGAATTATAATTTTTTTTTATATACTGATTTTCAAAGAATTCGAATCAATAAAAGTTTTTTTTCAACCAACAGGGATACTGATTGCACTGTTAGTAATTCTGCCATGGTACATCGTTTCTTCAATTAAAACTCCGGGTTTTTTGTATGAAAATATAGTTTATGAAAATATCATGAGGTATTTTACTGATGTCCATGAAAGAAGCGGTAGCATTGTTTACTATATACCGGTAATTATCGGTGGTTTTTTCCCATGGATTTTTTTTCTGCCTTTTCAGGCAACAAAAAGTATAAGTAATCAAACAGAAGACTCAAGGCAACTTAAATTTCTCATAGCATGGGTTTGTGCTATATTTGTCTTCTATTCTCTTTCAAAGTCAAAACTGCCAAACTATATACTTCCCATTTATCCACCTCTAGCTATGATAGCCGGGAAGTGTTGGAAGGATTGTTTTCATCCCAGAGAAGATAAAGGAATAACCTTTGGAGTATATGCCATTTTTGCATTGTTTTTAAGTTTTGATATATCTGTTTTGATAATCCTTAAATTTTTTCCTAATATAGTGATAATTGTTTTAGACGCAATAGGTTTAACCGCTTTGATATGGACATTGATAAGTCTCAATATCTGGTTTATTATTTTAGTTTTTCTGACATACAAGAATAAAAAAGTAGCTATATTTTATATGCAGGTTTTTTTTGTGGTATTTATTTTTTTAGGAGCTGTCATAAATGTTGATGCTTTTGAAAAATTCAAATCTAACAAGAAATTAGCTCTTACGCTTAAAAGTTCTGCTATTGGGAAAAGTGAAGTAGTCTTTTTTAAGTTTTTTAAACCGTCATTTGTATTTTACTCACAACGCAGAATATTAAGAATTGATTACAAATTTCAGCTTACATACAGGCTATATCAAACAAATAATAATTATGACGAGTATTATATCTTCAGAAAAAAGGACTTTGATAGAGATCTTGTTGAGTTGATACAGCCTAAACTTGTTAAAGTAGGAGAAAACAGGGAATGTATAATAATGAGGAGGAGGGAACCTGAAAAAAAAACTTAGCAATGTAAAACTGATTATTATAGGCTTTCTGCTGACTCAGCTGCTAACCCCTTGTAATGCATATGCTGTTGATGAAACATTCGATAACGCAATGATTCTGAAAAAAAGGGGAGATTGGGATAATGCCAGCAGAATTCTTTTACAATTAACAAGATTTAATCCATCCTGTGCTGAATGTTATTTCCACCTTGGGGAAATAGAAGAAAGTAAGCTTGATTTTACGAAAGCTGTAACCTATTACACAAAAGCAGCTATATACGACTCAGTCTATTATTTCAATCTCGGCTTAAATTATCAGACGGTTGGAAATTTAAAGGCATCAGTCAATGCGTTCCAAAGTTATCATCAATCTTTTCCAATGTCTTTAGAAGGCATGATTGCCTTGGGTATATCCTATAGAAAATCCGGGGATATAATCAAAGGTGAAGAAATGTTTAAATCAGCACTCAGTCTGTCTCCAGATAACCCTGCTGCTCATTTTAATCTCTCGCTTATTTATATTGAAAGCGGCAGGAAAGATGAAGCTCTCTTTCATATTGAAACTTACAGAAGGATTACAGGGACACAATGGATGCCCTACGATATAAAGAAAGTCTTTAATGAAAAATAAATTTTGGAATTTTATAAGGCTTTGGGGGCCGGTGATAATCTGGTACGAAGTAATTTTCTTTCTTTCAAATCAGCCCAGCCTGAAATCAGATCTTCCTTACGATTTTATACTGCGCAAGGGAGCTCATATGATAGAATTTGCAATTCTTTCTTTCCTCATTTTTAATGCGATTTACAAATCTCAACAGCCTGAAAAGAGAAAAAATAACAGCATTAGTCACACCATTAGTTTTTCATTTATAATCTCTCTACTGTTAGCAACAAGCGATGAAATTCATCAACTCTTCATAAAAGGCAGGCAGGGAAACTATCATGATGTTATTATAGATTCTATAGGGATGATGATCACAGCAGTTATCCTAAAAATTCGCTACTGATTCATTCACCAATCTTTTTATTCAAACTATAAATCATATTTTTGACCAGTCAAAGTTCCTTATATAATCGCGTAACGATGTAAAATTTATTTTAAACGCTTCTTTGACTGTCGCTACATCGCAGATACTGTCGGTTTCAAGTCTTTTTAAGAAATCTCTTGAAATCACTTTGTCAAAAGTCAAAGCTGCAAAAAATCTCATAATACCCATCGGGATATGTCGGATTTTTATCCTCTTGCTGAAAAACTCTGCATAGTATTCTATTAACTCATTCAGAGTCATAACTTCCGGTCCGCCGATAACAAATATCTTATTTTTTGCAGCAGGGGTTTTGGATGACATAACTAGACACATGGCTAGGTCGTCAACGCTTATTGGCTGAATTTTCATATTGCCATTTCCTATAAGAGTAAATGAATTACTATGCTTGCATTTCTTCCCGAAATAATGGATGAAATCTGTAAAAAAACCTGAGGGCCTGAAAATTGTATAATCCATCCCGCTTTTTTTAAGTTCTTCCTCCATAAGCCATTTTGCCTTGTGTACATTCCGAGGTGCATCTTCGCGTGTTTGCAGCGCGCTTACATAAGCAAAATGCCTTACACCTGTTTTTAGTGCAGCCTGCAATAAATTTTTATTTCTTCCATAGTCTACATCCATATGTGTTAGAGTTTCCGTCTCCCGTTGAAGCCCTACAACGCTTATAACGGAGTCAACATCTTGGAGAATCTTTTTGATCTCTTCAATATCGGAAAGATCGTTACAGAAGACCGGGATTCCATCATTTTTATATGCTTCAAGTTTTTCAGCATTTATATCCAGACATTTGAAATTAGTTCCATATTCTTTTTTTAGAGCGTTATAAACAGCACTTCCCAGCTGTCCTGTAGCACCTGCTAGCAATATCATGGTTATCTCCCTGAGGATTTAGGCTTACTTTAAAATAGGATTTCGAATTCCCCGCTTTTTTCTTTCTGCTGTTGCTATTTTATAGAAGGAATCTCGTCTTACTGCCTGGATTAGTCTTATTCTGTTGATTCCCTTTATAGAGCTTCCTTCCTGCTGAGGCATAGGGGAAGTGCCTGGAAGACTTCCTTCAAATTTTCCGGTGTCTAAAAAACCTCCATAACCAACTGCATCTACCTCAAAAACATTTGCTTCAAGAAGAGCTTCTAAAATCTCGCTTTTTTCATTTTCAGCTGCTTTGATAGTGATGAGGCCCTTTTCTTCCATCTCAGAAATAATATTGTCACATTTTTCGCTTCTTACTATAACATCGTTCCAGCCCCATTCTTCGCTGATGCATTTCCCAAAAGTTATATCAGAAAGCTTTGCAGAATATGAAGGATAACAGAGAAAACATCCTAAGTTTGAGTTTGAAAAATCTTCTTCATCTCCAAAATCAACTATTTCTTTTCCTCCATGCATTCTTGCAACAGGTTTTCCTTTCCAGTTAAAAAACTTCTCAATATTTTCTTCTTTGAGACTAACCTTTGCAAGCAGGCGATCTACTCCGTTTCTACCGAAGGAGAAAAAACAGTTCAATCCTATGACGTAGCTTATATTTCCGATTAAATGCTTGCATATTTCCTTGGATTTATCTCCATGTTCTGCAAGCCACTGCGCTTTTCTGATCCCCTCCGTATGGCACGATACTCCGACAAATGCCACTCGATCACCATCAGCTGGCAATGAAGCTAAAATGGGATTAACGCAGGGTTTGGTGTCTGCACATTTTATTATATTATCGCGGGTTTTTGCTACGAATGGAACAGGATGTCCGCAAAAAGAAAGATTATGCTCGCGGTCAGTCAAAAGTGCTGAATCAATATATCCATTTTCTAAAAGGAAACACAGGAACTCTGTTGTTACACCACCGCTATAACATCTTTTCAGTATTTCATTGTTGCGCGTCTTTGCAAGTACTATCCGGTTATAAGGACCCAAAAGTTCTTCTTCAAACTTAGGGAAGTTTACAGTATTAAGGTTTTTCTTTATTTCGTTAAAAGGAAGTTCATTCCTCGGGCAAACTTCAAGACAAATACCGCAATTAGTGCATTTGTCATCAACATCGGGAGAATAATCTCCGCTAAGGGAGATAGCTTTTTCAGGACAAGCTGCAATACATAAACCACATTTAGAACAGGCATAAGATTGAACTATTTCTTTAATCATAGGAGCTTTCTTTTGTTTTAGTTATCCGCCTTCTACGGGAGTCATAAACACAACCTCATCATTCTCATTCAGAGGCGTATCTTCACCACCATGTCTTCCATTTACGATTATAATCTTACCTTCTGAGGGTGGTATGCCAAGATACTTGATAATATCTTCCACAGAAGCACCTGGCTTAAGCTCTACAGAGAAATCCTTCACACCTTCTGGCGCATACTTTATAAGATATGCAAAAAGATGAACCCTTATCTTCATGTCGATAACTCCTATCCCGATGGGGGTGTTTGGAGTCAGGCTAGCCCCAATTCTTTTAGTTTTTCAATAGTAGGAATGCCGTTTTGGTCCCATCCTCTAAGCTTGTAATACTCATTAAGCATTTCATCGAGATGAACCACGAGCCCCTTGGCTGGTCCTTCAGGCATTGGTTCCTTGACGAGCCGGTCAGGTAGAGAATCATCCTTGCGCGAAAATCCGGCTTTCACCATGAACTGCCTCTCGGCGTTGAAAATACGTTCGCCTGCTTTTTCAACTTCTTCTATTGTATATCCGGCACCGGTAGCAGCATTCAGAAAATTGCAAAACCCCTCCGGAGTTACCTCTAGCACAGGCAG
>Ga0265292_1002300_pt1 | contig 13589 bp, 18 predicted proteins | sample Munlanlewell296A_FD_189080 | JGI IMG/M metagenome (GOLD analysis project Ga0265292, IMG submission 189080) | Leachate microbial communities from a municipal landfill in Southern Ontario, Canada - Leachate well 296A | ecosystem: Engineered > Solid waste > Landfill > Unclassified | place: Canada...
TTCGCTATATGCAGCAAGCGATAATTTTTGATCTGCAACTTGTAAGGTATGCCCCATGTCGGCGCCCTTAGCTGCAAGACGAGCTCCCCTCCCTTCCCACTTATTTTTGAACTGATCGAAACGTCTGGAAACTGAAGCTTTGGCACCTTGCATACTGGTATCAATGCTTTTGATAACAGAGTCTTTGGCGTCCTTGAGATTTTCCCAAGCTGCACCAGCCTGTTCTTTGGCGGCTCCGAGATTTTCTTTACCCTGTTTCAAACCTTCCTTAGCATTGAAGGGTTGCTGTTCCGGTCCTTTGCCGGCGAAGAAGACGAGACGGTTTTCCTTGTTGGAAAAGTTTTTTGCTTCCATTTTTATTTTTGTTAGATTTTAACAACATCATTATACCATTTTTGAGGGGACGACGCAAGCGATGAATTTAAGCAAATGGATGCAGTATTTCGTGCATACTTTCACGAGAATGAAGTTTTGCGGGATCGTTAATGTATTGTTCGATACCTTTGGCGTGAATTCTGCCGGTGATTGAAAGGAGTCTTTTTCCCGGATTTAAATTGGCCACGTCAAGAAGTCTTTTTGTCATTTTAAGGGTGCGATCATCCACAACATATGAGATGTCGGTTTCCGGATAATTGTCCGGTTCCGCCATGCTCTGTAAAAGGGTCAAAGGAAAAACGCTTTGTGTCGTGGCAAAGAGTCCAAATAGCTCCCTTCTGGTCCATCGTTTCGCGCTCTGTAATTCGGCTAAATCCCTATGTTTCGCGATGTTGTAGATTCCGAGAGCACCAGCGATCATTGTCCAAATTTTCATGGAAGTTTCCGGTATTTGGCTGACATCTTCTTCGATGAAGGAAACTTCTTTACCAAATTTTTCCATGATATATCTTTCGATATTCAGCCAAGAAGTACTTCTCCTCTCCAATAAAATCATGTCGGAGGTTTGGATCGCCTCATCAATCCCGTCCTTCGCCGCTAAAAAGCCTTCTTTGCTGTGTCGGATGCCCATATTGTGGAGAGAGCTTCCATTTTCAAAGTCGTATTCTCTTGAATAAACCGCGTCAGAATTTGAAGATGTTTCCTTTTCGTCATTTAAAGAATCCGGATCGGCTGCGGGGGCGTGGTGGTCGGCTAAAGCAGATGTGCCCAGCACGGCGCTTCCTATAACCGGGACAGAAAGAATTGCTGCTGCCGGTATGGTGGTAAATATCGATCTTAAAAAGCTTCTGCGATTTGGCTGAACTGTACTTTGTGGCGTTTCCATGGCGAATACTTAGGTTGGCCACAATACAATGAAAACTGGCAAATGTCAATGTCTCAGCCTTTTGTAAAGGCGGTAGAGCCAGTAAATGAGGGGTTTCAAGGCCAAATCTTGTGGTGGCTGGTAGGAGACGGGGCGGCCGCCGAATTTGGTTTTGAAGTCGGTGACGCCGGACCAGGGGTGGTTTGGAGTGTTTGCTGGGGCGATTCCGAGAAAATCGTAGGATTTGAAATGAGCGGCTTTGGCGTCTTTGATGGCTTGCCATTGCAGTAAATAAGGTGCCATGACGTTGCGGAATTCGTTTGAGGAGGCGCCATAATAATAAGTGGCAGTGTCTTTGAAATAGGTGGCGAGGAGGCCGGCGATGACTTGGTTTTGATAAGTGGCGAGATAGAGTTTGGCGTTGGTTGAGAGCGTCTTGATCATGTTTTCGTAGACCCCTTGGTCGTGGCCGGAAAAGCCGTCGCGGGAAGTGGTTTCTTTGAGAATTTTGTGGAAGGCGGCGATGTCGGTGGATGTATGAATTTGGACTCCCTTCTTTTCGGCGAGGCGGATGTTGTATCGGCCTTTCGGCTTCATCTGGGCGAGGATTTCGGTTTCGGAAGGTTTGAGATCGAGAATGAGAGTGTGTTCCGGCTGGAAACCGAGGTGGTTTTTGTGAAAATGTGGGAGCGCGTAGGGAGAATGAAGAGGCGGGTCTATGCGGAGGAAAATTGCTTTTTCTTTTTTTGCGAGAGGTTTTATGGCGGCGAGAAGAGTTTTTAGTTGGGAAGGGAGACTTTTTGAGGAGTAATTTAGTAGCGGGCCGCGTGAGGCGTAAAGCCAAGAGTAACCTTTTGGAAGTTTGTGGCGAATGAGGACGGTGCCGCCGATAATTTTATTGCGATCCTCGAGAGCGATGATCCAGTACTTGCCGCGGGAGGGGATGGCCTCCTGAAAATGCGCCCATTTTGAAGACTGGTGGATAGTGGCGAGTGGATGAGACAAGACAAAACGGTCCCATTTTGCTTCTTCGTTTTTTGAGAGAATTTTAGTGGTGATCATGATTAAGCGAGTTTCCAAATTCTTGATAATTCCCTATCAAAAGTGATTAACATCATGTTTCGTAACTTTGACATTGCAATCAAGAGACAATCGGTAAAAGAGAGGCGGTTTTTATTGAAAAATATGCCACTGGCAGACGTAAGTTCTTCCCTGCCGCTACTCAAAGGGTCGATTCCCATTTTCATAACGGTCTGGAGAAAATTTTTGCATATTTCCATCGAAGTCTTTCTTTTAAGTAAATTTAAAACTTCAATATAAACAAAGTCCGGCAAAAGGATTCTTTTGTTTTTATATTCTTCAAAAATCTCAAGCGCCTGCTCATGACAGGAATCTTCCGAATTCAAAAGGGCAATCCAAATGCAACTATCGAAAATGATCATGTTTTCTGGTTATCGGGACCGTATAAAATATCGTCGATATCCTGGCTTAAGGTCGGGCCACCCTTGAAAGTGAGACCTTTGATCAGCTCGCGGATCGGGATAGTTTTGCTTTCATCGGCAGATTTGTTATCCTTCGCCCATTCTTTATATGGAATGAATACTCCCTCCGGCTTGCCGTGGTTTAAAATGATTACAGTTTTCTTTTTGTTAAAGAAAGTCCTGTAGTTGCGAAGGAAGTTTCGCACCGTGGTGGTTTCTTCGTTTAACATATTGGTGATGGTTAAAATCCAATGGTCTATTGAGGATTTTAGCCTACTTGTCATATAATTGTCAAACATTTTTTGGGGAAAATTAAACCATGTATGCGTAAGTGATAGCACATAGTTCTTAAAAAAGTTTAAAGTTTTTCTAAAGACTTTTCTAATTCATCTTTTGCCTGATAAAGGCCGGGATGTCGAGCTCGTTTTCGGCCTGCTTGATCGGCATGTCGGACGGGGCGGAAGAGAACGCCGAGCGCGGGCGGGAGATAGAGCCTTCGGTTTGCTTGTAGTCGAAGCCCGTGGCGATGACCGTGATCTTGATTTCGCCTGTGTAGGAGTCGTTGATTACAGCGCCAAAAATAATATTGGCGTCAGGATCGGCGGCCTCGGTGATGACTTTTGCGGCTTCGTCGACTTCAAACATGGAGAGATCGTTGCCACCGGTGATGTTGAAGAGAACGCCTTTGGCACCGTCGATAGAGAGCTCGAGGAGCGGACTTTCGATGGCGGCTTTGGCGGCTTCGGTAGCGCGGTTTTCACCGGCACCGTAACCGATGCCCATGAGGGCGGAGCCGGCGTTTTCCATGATGGCTTTGACATCGGCAAAGTCGACGTTGATCATACCGTGAACGGTGATGAGATCGGCGATGCCCTGAACACCCTGACGAAGAACGTCATCCACAACAGCAAAAGCGTCGGTGACCGGGGTCTTCTTGTCGATGATGGAGAGAATTCTATCGTTTGGAATAGTGATCAGAGTGTCGACCTTGTTCTTTAGGTTTTCGAGACCTTCGTCGGCCTGATTTTTTCGGCGGTGGCCTTCGAAAGAGAAAGGCTTGGTGACGACGGCGACGGTCAAAATGCCCATTTCTTTAGCCGCGGCCGCGAGTACCGGAGCCCCACCTGTTCCAGTGCCACCTCCAAGACCACAAGTGATAAAGACCATGTCAGCTCCATCCATGATTTCCTTGATCTCTTCGATGCTTTCCTCGGCGGCCTGACGACCGACGTCGGGATTTGAACCTGCGCCAAGACCGCGAGTCGTGGCTTTGCCGATATTGATTTTGGTTGGAGCATCGGAATGATAAAGAGCCTGCGCGTCTGTATTTATACCGATAAATTCGATGCCTTTCAGGCCGGCTTTGATCATGCGGTTGACGGCATTGCATCCGCCTCCTCCGATACCGATTACTTTTATGTTTGCGACCGGAGTGATTTCCGGCGTGACTTCCATGGTCCTCTGACGTGAGACTTTGGAAGGCTCGCGATGGGCCGAAAACAGATTCTTGAGATTCATTTCGTCGTTTGATGTAGCCATAAGATTATGGTTAAAAGAGTAAAATTAATAAGATATATATATAAATTAAGGAAACAGACTTTTGAACCAGCCCTTAATGTTTGTAATGCCCTTTTTAAGGTTAAGACCCTTTAAGCCCATGTGATGACGCCCTTCGAAACGGGAACCCCAGATCAACAAACCGATGGCTGTGGCATAAGCCGGATCGTCGATTTTGTCCACAACGCCGTCATAATTCTGTGGAAAGCCGATTTGCGCGGGTAGATTGAGTGTTTCACGGGCCAGATCTATAACGCCCGGCAGTTTTGAGCCGGCTCCGGTGAGAACAACTCCGGCAGGCAACATGCCGTCGCGATGAATCTTTGCCAATTCGTCTTTTACCAATACAAAAATTTCGTGATAACGCGCTTCGATGATTTCAACGAGCTGCTTTTTTGAAATAACATGAGTGTCGATTTTGCTGATGAGAGAAAGATCTATGGTTTCGCGATCGTTGACATCACTCGGGATCACTCCGCCGTATTCGATCTTGATCTTTTCGGCTGTATCTATGGAACTGCGCAGACCGATGGCGATATCGTTTGTGACGTTTTCGCCGCCGACCGGAATAATCGCGGTGTAGAGAGTGGCTCCGTCTTCAAAAACGCTGATTGCGGTCGTGCCGCAACCGATGTCCACGACCACGACGCCGAGTTCTTTCTGGCGTTTGGAAAGGACGGCCTCGGCAGGCGCGAGGGAATTTGGAATCAGGTCGTCGATATCCACTCCGGATTGTAGAACGCATTTTTCAATATTCTTTACGATCGGTTCAAAGCCGGTGATAATATGAGTCTCAACTTCGAGACGGATGCCGGTCATGCCAACCGGATATTTGATGCCTTTTTGTTCGTCGACTGTAAAAGTCTTTGGAATAATACGAAGAATACGGCGGTTACTTGGAATCGTGACAGCCTGCGCCGCTTCGAGCACGCGATCGACATCGTCTTCGGTGATTTCATTTTCGGCCTGTGAAACGGCGATCACCCCTTTGGAATTGATGGATTCGATATGGTTGCCACCGACTCCAAGAAAAACATGGTTGATCGGCTCGCCGGCCATACGCTCGGCGTCCTCCAAAGAAGCTGAAATACTGTTGATAGTTTCTTCAACGTCGATAACCGCGCCCTTGCGAAGACCGGTGGAAGGCGCGATGCCAACCCCGATAATATTGATCACGGGAGAGTTTTCATCCTTGACCCCGACGACCGTGCGGATCTTTGAACTACCGATGTCGAGGGAGGCAACTATTGCTGTACGCGGCATAGAAAAATGTTAGTGAGGCGATACTACTAAAAATAAAAGCACCTTACAACTATTTGCCTTGTGAAAATGCGCTTTTTGAGCTGTCCGTGCAAAATTTTTGTTCGGTCGGGAATGGCTTAAGTTCGTGGTCGATTAAAAGAGCGTGCCTTGGTTTTGAGAGCTTGAATTTTTGAGTTGCGCTCTTGGCAAATTTGATGCCCCGATTGACTGAAAGTCGTTTAGTTTTTTAAGTAAGGAATTGAATTCCAATTCGTTAAAAAGAGTGGCGACGGCATTTTTATCATAGTCGTGAGTGTGGCAAGACGGGAGATCGAGAGTGACCGGAACGTCGCAAACAATTGTGGCCATTTTTTTACTGAAAAAAGCCTGATCTTTATCGCGGGCAAGTTTGTCATGAACCGATCCGGTGATCTGTTCCAAATTCTGATAAATATTTTCGAGGAAACCATATTTTTGAAGGAGGGTGATGGCGGTTTTTTCACCGATGCCTTTGACCCCCGGAATATTGTCGGAAGAGTCGCCCTTGAGACCTTTGAAATCTGGGATCTGGTTTGGGCTGATTCCAAACTTTGCAAGAACGCGGGGAACATCGTAAATCATGGTCTCGGCGAAGCCTTTGACCGGATAGAGGATACTGGTGCGCTCGCTGATGAGCTGAAGCGTGTCCTGATCGCCGGTCATGATATAAGTGTGGACCTCCTTTGTTTTGTCGGCCTGATGGGCCAAAGTGCCGAGGACGTCGTCGGCTTCGAAACCGTCCAATTCAAAAATCGGGATATTGAAGGCGCGGACCAGCTCTTTGACGCGCGGAAACTGGAAATAAAGCTCGTCGGGGCCTTTGACGCGGGTGGCCTTGTATTCCTTGAACTGCTCGTGACGAAAAGTCTTTGCTTTGGTATCGAAAGAAACGGCGATATAGTCGGGTTTTTCTTTTTTTAGAATATTTAAAAGCATGGAAGCAAAACCGTAAACCGCGTTCACAAGCTCGCCCTGATGAGTGCGAAAGGGCGGCATGGCGTGATAGGCGCGATGCACGATGGCGTTACCGTCGACGAGGATGAGTTTTTGCAGGTTCATAGATAATTAGACTCGACTTTCGCCTTATTATAGGGTAAAATACGGAGATAACAAAAATAAAAAATGCAGGAAGAGGAAACAAATTTTTTGAAGAAAAAGATCGAGGCAAAGCGGGACTTGGCTAAGAAATTTTCGTTCTCGGCAAAGAAACCTTTGCTTGGAGTTTTTTTGGATCATGAACTTTCGAAAAAGGATGAGGAAAAAATAAAAAGCGTGCTGGAGGGAACCGCGAACATAGACGTAGAAGTGATCGTTTTGTCCGAAAGCAATTTGGATATTTCTTCTTTGCCACACACCATCTTCCTTCCGTATGGACGCATCAATCGTCAGACTTTGCTGGATGCGGTGGATATCGCGATCAGCTTTCCTTTCAATGACGTGGAGGAAATGCTGCTACATGGCGTGATTCCTGTTTGCAAGCATCGACCGGAAGTGAAAAATTACAATCCGAATCACGAGACCGGAAACGGTTTCATATATCGTGGTGAAAGCGCGTGGTCGATTTTCGCCGCCTTGGTGCGGGCGCTGGAAACATTCAAATTCCCATATGACTGGAAACACATCGTGCGTCATGGAATGGAATCCGTGAAAAGTTTTTAGTTCAGGCTCTGGTCGCTGCCGCCATCGGAAGTGATGTCCGTGATGGTGTTTATGATGTCCGAAAAGTTGATGTACTTGATAATGTCGAGGCCCATGGCTTTACCGACCGTGCCGATAATCACAGTGGCGAGGATGGTAACGATGAGGCCGACGATGGAATAACGGATGGTGGAAACAGCGGATTTGATTTTGTCCTCTGCGCCGCCGGAAAGGATAAAAGAAATACCGCCGACAAAAATAAAAACGAGGGAAAGAAACCCCGCGATGATGATAGCGTAGGCGAGACCGCGGTTGATTATTTCCAAAACCTGATAATTTGCGATTGCTTCCGTGATCGTGCTATTTGAACCGGCAGAGAGGTTGGCCATAGGAAAAGATTAGATCGGGGGCATTTTAGCACCGAATTTAAAAAAGGGAAAAGCTTTTTAAGCGGCCATAGCCATTTCGGAACCTTCCGGTTCGACAATCTTTAGATTTACGCGGGCGTTGTTCTTTGAACCGATGATGCGGAGGAGAACGCGGATCGCTTTGGCGGTCTGCCCTTCTTTACCGATCAGCTTGCCCATATCTTCTTTGGCGACTTTGAGAGTGATAAGCACGCCCATATCGTCCACTTTTCGTTCAACAACGACCTGATCCGGGTTGTCGACGATGTGTTTGACCACGTATTCCACGAAATCGCGGTCTTTGGTGGTGTTTGGTTCCATTGGTGTTGCGTCGTCTGACATAAAAAGGGATTAAGAAATAAAAAAATTAAGCTGCTTTTGGTTCTTCGACTTTTGGAGCGGCGGCGGGAGCCACAGGAGCTTCCGTAGGTTCGGACTTGGACTTTCGCTTTTTGTTGCGTGGCTCGATAAACTTCTCCATTCCCTCGAGACCCTGTTTTTTGAATAAAACAGCGGCGGTATCGGAAGGATGAGCGCCATTGGCAATCCATTTCTTGACGGCTTCCAAATCGATCACCAGCTCTTTCGGGTCGGTGGCCGGCTTGTAGTGGCCGAGCGTAGCGACGACGTTTCCTCCTTTTACTGCCATGGTTTTCTCCTGAACAATAATGCGGAAGGATGGCTGGTGTGTCTTGCCTGTGCGGCTAAGTCTGATCTTGAGCAAATTTCTGAACTTAAGGATAAATGCTGGGGTATTCTAGCGAGGGGAAGGGGAAAGTCAAGCGGAAAGCTGGGTGCGGAGACTGCGGACGACCTGTTTGCCAAAAGATTTGTTGATCTCTTCGATAATCTGCGGTTTGCGCATGATTACTTCCTGCGCCCAAGCGGAATTTGGGACTTTTAAAGTGAGGGTGCGATTTTGGTAATGGGCGGGTGAGATATAGTTTTTGGCGTTGGGGAGTTTTTTGAAAAGCTCGGGCGTGAGCGTGCGAAAGTGTTGGCAGATTTGGGCGGCTTCGATTTCTTTTTTGACGCCATAGTGAGCGGCGGCTTTCGGGAGAAATTTTTGGAAAGGGGTGAAAGTCATTGGAATAATTTGAATGTTTTTTCTGCCATGCCTACCCAAGAAAACGTGGCGGCGTGTTGCAGGCCGGATTGGATTAATTTGGCTTGCAGATCGGGGTCTTTATACAGGAGTTCAATTTTGTTTGCAATGTCGGTGGGGTCGTATGGGTCGAAATAAACCGCGTTGTCAGCGCAAATTTCTGGGATAGAAGAAAGATTTGAGGCGGCGACTGGGGTGGCGCAAGCCATGGCCTCCAGAGGCGGCAGGCCGAAGCCTTCATATAGAGAGGGGAAGGTATAAATCGACGCGGCGTTGTATAGATGGACGAGGTCTTTGTCGGTGACGAGATTCGTAAAAACAACATCGTTTTCGAGATGGAGTTTGTGGACGATGTCTTTGACCTCGGGATAGTAGGGGTCGGGGCGGCCGGTGATGACGAGATCGAGATCGGGAGTCTTTCTTTTCAAAATATCGAAGGCGCGAATGAGGTTTGGCAGGTTTTTGTGACTGCGCCAGACGCCCGTGTAGAGAAGAAAATCTTTGTTGATGTTAAATTTCTTGAGAGTCGGCGCGAGAATTTTCGGATCCTTGATGGGAGTGAATTCCGGATTTACGCCATGATAAATGACATGGATTTTTTCTTCAGGAACATGGAATTGTTCGATGATGTCTTTTTTTGTGTGTTTGGAGACGGCGATGATTTTTTTGGCTCTACGGACAGCATTTCGGATAGTGAGCGCGTAGGCGAGGCGATAAAAAAAGGCGCGCATTTTGCGGCCGGGAAAGAAAGAAAGCGTGAGGTCGTGGATGGTGACGAGATAAGGACGGCGATAAAAAATCGGAATATTGAAATGAGCGAAGTGGACAAGGTCGAGACGCTCCTTATTCAAAAGACGGAGAAAACGGGTCTGCTCTTTAAAAGAATAGTGTTTGGCGTTGACGAGAATTTTTTGGACATGCGGCGATGGCTGAAATTCGTGAAATTCTGGATTGTTAAAAAAAAGGACGAAGTCGTGAGGAAAATTTTGGACTTTGTTTAAAGTGATGAGTTGTTCGACGAGTTCCTTTGTATAACGGCCGATGCCGGTGAAGCGGGAACTATACATTCTGCAGTCGATTCCAATGCGCATAAAAGGGGTTAGCAGTGGCAGTTTAGAAGAAATTCGCTTGTAATTAAAGGCGGAATGGATTATTTTTAGCGCGCTCTTGGAGCGGCCTTATAAGGCCGACTTCCAAAGAGGTGACATTTTTCAACGCGGAGCGGTAGTTCAGCTGGTTAGAACGCCACACTGTCACTGTGGAGGTCGCGGGTTCGAGTCCCGTCCGTTCCGCCATTTAGAAAGATTAGCTGTTGTTTATTAACTAAAATGTAACGTATTTTTTTGATTTTCGTTTAAAAAATAATAAATAATAACATTCCTGTATGTGCTGGAGTTTTGCTATCGTTAATGGCCAACTGGCGGAAATTTTTTGGGAAAGGGAAGAGGGGAAGTTGTCTCCTCACGGACATGCCTACGTAAAGAGGTCCGAGTACAGGACTAAGCAGGAGCAAAGGTATATCGACAAAGATATTGAAAAATACCGTTTCGTTTATAGAAAAGGTGAATATAAAAGTTCGTAAAGAATTCACTCCGTTCCTCCATTTAAATTGTTGTACTGAAACCGACAACAGGAAATTTCGGAATTGTCTTGATTTTTGGGATTTTGAGTTTAGAATTCGGAGTCCATGAAGAAGATTTTGAAAAAGAAAAGAGCGGACGATAACGAACCTCTGACTAGAGGGGAGTTTAGGGCGGCTATATATGGAATTGAAGGGCGTATTGATGGAATCGAAGGGCGTATTGATGGAATCGAGAGACGCATGGACGGAATTGAAGGGCGCATGGACAACTTCGAGAGACGCATGGACAACTTCGAGAGACGCATGGACAACTTCGAGAGAACTTTCGCGACCAAGGTTGATTTGGACAACGCGATGACGAATATGAAAAATTATGTTGATCGTGGCTTTTATGAAATTAAAGAGCAAATGTATACGAAAGAAGATCATGCAAAGTTTATGGTTTGGATGGAAGAAGCGATGACGGAACTGCGGGATTCCAGAGATAGCAGGGTTTTAAATGATCGCCATTTACTCCAACACGACGACAAGCTTGTAAATCATGAGAAACGGATTTGTGTGCTGGAGAGAAAATAAGGAAAGTTTCAATTTGACATTTTGTCGAAATAGTCTATATTCGAGCCACATATGAACTTTGTGATCGAATCAAAGAAGGCCAAGAAACTTTATCTCCCAGCGGAGTAAGTTCTTGATATTTGATTCCGAAGAACTCAGTCCGCTAAGAAGGCGGACTTTTTTAAAACTAAAAATTATGAATATTACAGTAGCAAAATTTGGAGGGACGTCAATGGGGAACGCGCAGGCGATCTCGCAAGTGGCGGATATCTTGGAGGCGACGGCCGGCGGAAAAGTGGCTGTAGTATCGGCGACTTCCGGCACGACAGACATGCTTTTAAAGCTGGGCGATTTGGCTGTGAGCGGAAAAAGCTGGAAAAAAGAATTCGAAGAATTGAAAGCAAAACATGCGGGAATTTTGAATGAGCTGAAAGTTGAAGTGGATTTGGCTGATTTTTTTAAAGAGATCAAAGGGTTGCTTGAGGGCGTTGGTATGATCAAAGAGATGTCGCTGAGCGCGAATGACCGACTTGTGAGTTTTGGCGAGAGGATAAGTAGTAGAATTTTGGCAGCGATTTTGAAAAAGAGAGGGGTCGGGTCCGAGGCGGTAGACGCTTTTGAAATTATTTTTACAGACAATGATTTTAAACATGGAAACGTGGATTTTGAAAAAACGGACAAGGCTGTGGCGGAAAAAATTCTGCCGATGTTGGAAAAAAACATCGTGCCTGTGGTAACGGGATTTATAGGGCAATCTGAAAGCGGCAAATACATCACGCTTGGACGGGGCGGGAGCGACTATACAGGCGGGATCGTGGCGGCGGCTTTGGGGGCTTCGGAATTGCAGATATGGACAGACGTGGAAGGAATTTTCAACGCCGATCCGAGGATTGTGAAAGAAGCGGGACCGATTGAAAAAGTTTCTTTTAATGAGGCGAGTGAGTTGGCGTATTTTGGGGCGAAAGTTTTGCATCCAAAAACGATTCAACCGGCGGTAAAAAAAGGGATTCCGGTAAAAGTGCTAAATACTTTTAATCCGAGCGCGAAAGGGACGCTGATAAATGAGGAGGAGACAAATTCTTTAAAATCTGTATCTTCGAAAAAAGGCATCAGCGTGATCAATATCTGCTCGAGCGGAATGTTGAACGCGCATGGTTTTATGGCCAAAATTTTTGAGGTGTTCGCAAAACACAAAGTGGCGGTAGACGTGGTGGCGACTTCGGAAGTGAGTGTTTCGATAACTGTGGACAGCGCTGTACCGGATGGACTGATGGAAGATTTGAAAAAAATCGGGGCGGTAACTTTGCAGGAAAAAATGGCGATTATTTGTTTGGTTGGAAATGGAATTAAAAACGATTCGACGGTGCTTGGAAAGATGTTTTCGGCTGTGACGGGCCACAATATCAGCATGGTGTCGCAGGGCGCTTCGCAGAGAAATGTGACGTTTTTGACGCGAGAGGAAGAGGCCACAGAGATCGTGCAAACTTTATTTAAAACATTTTTTAAAAAATAATTATGAGTGGAAAAGTTGTAGCAATCGCGGGCGCGACAGGCGCTGTGGGGGAGGAGATGATTCGTTGTTTGGGTGAGTTGAAGTTTCCTGTCAAGGAATTAAGGCTGCTGGCTTCGGAGAGGTCTGCTGGGAAAATTGTCAAAACACCGTTTGGCGAAATAAGCGTGCAGGCGATTTCGGAAGAGGCTTTTAAAGGCTGTGATATCGCGCTGTTTTCGGCCGGAGGAGACGTGAGCAAGGAGTGGCGGGAACGCGTGGTAAAAGCGGGATGTCTGATGATTGATAATTCTTCGGCATTTCGATACGAAGATGATGTGCCGCTGGTGATTCCAGAGATAAATGCGGACGCGGCGATGAAACATCACGGGGTGATTTCGAATCCTAATTGCACAACGGCGATCGCGGCGATGGCGCTATGGCCACTATATAAGGAGTTTGGACTTAAAAAAATAATCGTGAGTACGTATCAGGCGACGAGTGGCGCAGGAGCGCAGGCAATGCAGGAATTACTGGATCAGACTCGGGAAGTTTTGGAAGGTAGACCGGCGAAAGCCGTGAAATTCGCGCACCCGATTCCATTCAATCTGATTCCGCATATAGATAAGTTTCAGGAAAACGGATACACGAAAGAAGAGATGAAGGTGGCGTGGGAGACGTGGAAAATTTTTGGTGATAAGGATATAAAAATTTCGTGCACGGCGGTGAGAATTCCGACTTTGAGAGCGCACAGCGAGAGCATCGTGATCGAGACGGAAAAGCCTGTGAACGCGGAAAAAGCCAGAGAAGTTTTGAGTAAGATGAGCGGACTAAAAGTGGTGGACGATCCGTCGAAAAACCTCTACCCGATGCCGCTAAACGTGAGCGGGAAGTTTGACGTGGAGGTGGGGCGTATTCGCCAGAATTTGGTTTTTGGCGAACATGGTTTAGAATTCTTTGTGTGCGGGGACCAGCTGTTACGAGGCGCGGCGCTGAATGCCGTGGAGATCGCAAAATTATTTATCTAAAATTTTATGAAAATTGCTTTAATCGGATATGGAAAAATGGGGCAGGCTGTGAAAAGAATAGGTGAAGAAAGGGGCTATGAATTTCCGGTTGTTGTGGATCACAACGTAAAAGAGGCAACGCATAAGCATGTGGACGCAAAAGTTTTGGATGTAGTGGACATGGTCGTGGATTTTTCGCTTGGGGAAAGCGTTTTGAAGCATATCGGGATATGCGCAGAGGCGGGGA
>Ga0265292_1002301_pt1 | contig 13588 bp, 22 predicted proteins | sample Munlanlewell296A_FD_189080 | JGI IMG/M metagenome (GOLD analysis project Ga0265292, IMG submission 189080) | Leachate microbial communities from a municipal landfill in Southern Ontario, Canada - Leachate well 296A | ecosystem: Engineered > Solid waste > Landfill > Unclassified | place: Canada...
AAATTTCATTTGGGTTTTGTGCTTAAACTCTGGTTTTTTGTTGTAGTTTTAATTGCATTGGGAATTTTCTTTACATCCTTTTTTCCAAATCAAAATCAGGTGTATATTCCTTATATTGTTCTTGCCCTCGCCATTCCTTTGGCTATTTTTAAAGTTTACAAAAGAAATCTTTTTGTTCATAATTTAACAGAGCTTGTTATATATCCTTCAATTGCTGTAGTTTTTGTTCCTCTGTTAAATTTTTGGACAGTTATAATTCTTTTAATTTTAATCTCTCTTTATGATATGTGGGCAGTTTGGAATTCAGGAGTAATGCAAAAAATGGCTAAATATCAGATTAATGAGCTCAAGATCTTTTCAGGATTTTTCATTCCATATATATCTAAAAGGATAAGAATGGGATTAAAGAAATTGTCTAAATCAGAATTAAAGAAAAAGAAAATTAAAGCAAATGTTGCAATTTTAGGCGGGGGAGATGTTATTTTTCCTATAATAACAGCAGGAGTTATTTGGTTAACAAAGACAATTTCCTTGCCATTTGGTTTATTTCCAAAATTTGTCTTTACAGGAGGAATAGAGCCCGCAATATTTGTAATAATAGGTGCTGCTCTTGGACTTAGTTACCTTTTATTCTTTGCTGAGAAGAAAAAGTTCTATCCTGCAATGCCTTTTATAACTGCTGGAATTTTCCTGGGGATAATTGCAAGTGCAATTCTTTTATAGATAAAGATTTTTCAATAGATTTGATTTCTTCTTCAGAAGGCATAATATAAATTTCTTTATTAAAGACCCTTTCTCTTAATTTCTTATCGGGAATTATTAAAGAATTAAAGTAATTTTGTAATTTTACAAACTCTTCAATATAATTTTTGCTTAGAGGTTCAGGAAGAATATTCATTAAAGGAAGGACTTTTGGATATTCTGTTTCTATTCTACCTCTATTAAGAAATTTGTCAATGTTTGGTATGGGAACGGGTTCCCAAACAACATATGGAAGAAGGGATATATCTTGCTTTGTAATTTCATTAATCTTTCCGAAATAAGTGCTAATTTTTTCTCCAATATAATTAATTCTCACATCTATATTATCCTCTTTTAGTCTTTCCAAAAGGTTTTTATTGGGGTTTTCTGTTCTTGTAATTGTCATAAGTCTTCTTCAGTGTTTCGTCTTTTTAAATCTTTCCTGTTTGTTGTTACTCTATAAATACAACATATAGAAACATTTATAAATCCCTGTAAGATAGTGAATTTATGGAAAATTCACCTTATATAAAGGATAGAGCAAAGTATGCTCAAGACTTAGAAAGATATAAACTTATAGTGGATTACGTATTAGAAAACCCGAATGAAACTAACGCGAATAGAGATTCTTTGACTTGTTTAAGAGATGAATTATATAAGCATATTAAAGAAAAGTCCCTCCTTGGAGATATATCAAATGAATTATATAATAAATTAAATCCCTTTTTAATAAAAAATTTAGAAGGAAAGACAGACCTTCTTTCATTAGCTAAGAATCTAAAGCAAAGAATAGAGGATAAGTTGAAATCAGATATTGTATCAGAAATTAAAAATCCAAATAAGGAGAGATTAAAATGATTGCAAGACAGAATAAAATGACAAAAAAAAGAAATGAAAACTTAATTGAAAAATCTATTAATTGTGCTTATAATACAGTTAGTTCTTTAGTTCTGGTTGGAGCTTTTACTTATTGTATTGGTGGAGAAATTAAAGGAATTTCTGATTATATCAATAATCAAACAACATCTCATGTAAGTTCAGATATTTTTTTGGGAAAAAAAGAACCCACAAAATTAGAATCTAAAGTTATAAATTACTTTCAGAATGAGGTAAAATTCTAAAATGTTAGTAAAACAAGAATTAATAAATAAAATCAAGGATTACTTTGATTTGAATGTTTATGAGACAAAAGTCTGGCTTGCTTTAATTGGAAAAGGCTCGGCATCTGCAGGAGAGATTGCAGAAATATCCGGAGTTCCAAGAAGTAGAACCTATGATGTTTTAGAAACTTTGGAGAAAAAAGGGTTTGCAATAGTAAAGTTAGGCAAACCTGTCAAATATCTTGGTGTTAAGCCAAAGATGATTCTTGAAAAATTGAGAAACAATGTTAGAACAGAAGCAGATGAAAGAATTCAAAGTCTTTCAAATATAAGAGAAACTGAAGAGTTTGCTCAGCTTGAAGAAATTTATAAGAGTGGAACAGACCCAATAAAGAGAGAAGATATATCTGCTGCAATAAAAGGAAAGTCAAACATTTCAAATTATTTAAGAGAGATAATAGGAGAAGCAAAAAAGGAAGTGTTAATATGCACAAATGTAAGCGATATTCTTTTGAAAACAAAACTTTTTCAGCAAACTTTTGATGTTTTGAAAAAGGCAAACATAAAAATAAGATTATGCCTTTCTGGAGAAGAATCTTTAATAAAAAGGGCTGAGGCAGAATTTGGAATTAAAATAAAAAAAATAAATATAGATGCAAAATTTTTCATAATTGACAGAAGTGAGATATTATTCTATTTATCCAGATCAGATAGCAAGGAAGAATCTGCAATATGGTTGAATTCTAATTTCTTTTCAGAATACTTTGCTTCTTTGTTTGAATTGGCATTGGGCGAAAAACCGGAGAAGAAGTAAAATGGCAAAATTTTATAGAATAGATTTTAAAGATGAAGAACATCGTAAAGTTTCCGATTATTTAAGCAATTTAAGCAAGATAGAGAATGTAGTTGTTGTACGTTCAGCTTTCTGTGTAGGATATTTATCAAAAGGTCAAGGAACGATTATACTTGGTACTTCGCGAGATATAACTGATCTATCTGGAAATGTTTCAATAGATAAAAGTTTCCCAAATTCAGAGAAAATTAAAGAAGATTTAACTAAATTACTAAAGGAGTAAAATGAATAAACTGATTAGTTTAATCGCAGTACCTTTAATTTTTGCTACCTCTTGTGTTTCTGAAGAACCAATCAAAGAGAATTATATGAATAAATCAGAGATATTAACAAATATTCCAACTTTTGGAGGAGGAGCTTTATTATGTGATATAGATAATGATAATCTTGTAGATTTGATAAAAGTTGGAAGCAATTATGATATTGTAAAATTTTATGCTAAAGGATATGAAAAGTATGCAACTCATAGAACAAGTAAAGAGATGACACCAGAAATTAGAGAATATGCTTCAGAAGTTTTTAATGGCTCTAAAAATTTAGATTATGAAATAGCGAAATTAAAATATGAATCAAATAAAATTAAACAGGAGAAGAAGTAAGATGGGGTCATTAAATGAACAACTTAAAAGAAGATATGGCTTTAATCTTAAAGAAAGAACATATGTCTTAGGAGGAGGAATAGCTGGGATTGTAACACCAATCATTGGAACACGTTACTTAATTTTCCCAGAATCAGATAATTTAGGGCAGGAATTATTTGCTTGGGGAGCATCTACTGTGGTTTCTATTGTACCAATGGTTCTTACAGTACCCTTAGGATTGGGGATTGGGAGTCTAAGTACATTTAGTTCTAGACAAAAAAGAATGAAAAGAAATGACTCCTCTAATTCATATAAATCAATAAAAGATTTAGGAGAAAAAATAAAATGACAGAATTTTATACAACAAGTCTTGGGGATTATCTTAGTCTAATGGCAAGTAAAGAATGGATTTCAAAATCCTATTTGGAGAAGAGAGTTACTATAAAAGAGATTTATGCTATAGATTCACGATTACTCCTTTCTGCCGGGGTGAAAGCTTTAAAAGATTTCGAGGAAAGATCAAAAAATTATGACGCAGTTGTTAATATTGTAAGAACTCCTTCAAGAGCCGCCTTTGGTTTATACTCTGTATATGAAATACAAGGTACTGGTGTTGAACTAAATAAGCCGGGGAAAAAATAAAATGTCAGAAAGTTTAAGACTTATATTACAGAATGAGGAAAAAGCCAAAATAAGTTTATGGAATCCAGAAAAGAGAGAAACCACTATAGAAATAGGGAATATAGTAAAGAAAGTTTATGGCAAAAAAGATGTTCAAGGGAAAGTTGCATTTTATGAAATATGGGCGAATGGGAAGATAATTGATACTATATTTGATAAAAATTACAAAGAGGGTGTTATGATAAACCCAAAAGAAGGAATTAATTTTGGTGAAAGATATAGTCTAAGGGACATTCATGTAGAAAATGTTAATGGACCGAGATGGATTTATTAAAATGTCAACCCAATTAATATACACAGCAAAAGAAAGATATTCTGGTGAAGATAAAATTAGAAAAATAAATGAAAATATAGAATATATTATGAAGAGATTGGGCGGAAAAGTAATTAATAGTTCTTATATAATTTTAGATGGTTCTGCTACAGAAGCATATGGATATTATGCATTTGCAGGATTGGGAATAATCACAACAAGTTTAACCTATTCAAACCATTCAGGGTATAATTTTTGTGCAGATTTTATTGGTTTTGAAGGAAAAGAAGAAGATTATAATATTATAAAAAAGTATATGGAAAATGTTTTGAAGAATACTGGATTAAGCAGAGCAGAGGGAAAATGAAAGACGGAGATTTGAGCATAGAAGAAATTACAAAAAAATATGATTTTAGAGAAAATGTAATAGAAAGAACTCAAAACTTGGGGATTATTGCAGGATATGGTTGCTCTTTAATTAGTGTAATATTTGATATTTTAACAGAGAATAGTTCAAATATTAAAGACCTTTTTGGAGTTTGTGGAGGATATATTGTTGGAACGGGCTCATATTCATTGGGAAATTATTTACATAAAAGAAATGAAGAGAAAAGAGAAGAAGATATTAAGAAAATTAAGAATATTGAAAAAAGGACAATTGAAGAAGAAGTAAAATGAAAAAATCATTATTAAAAATTTTGGGCATTGGGGGCATTGTTTTGTCTAGTCTTTTGCCTATGAAAAAAGCAGAAGCACAAACTAAAGAACAAACTAAGGAACCTCTTGTAAAAGGGACAATATCTGCTGGGATTTTTAGTCATTATGTTGCTCCTATGGGATATGTTCTAGGAAAAGGACCACATTGGCAAAATTATGTTAATATGAATATGAAAAGTTTCAAACTATTTGGTTGGTCTGATTATGATTTTGGGCCTAAATCTATGAATGAAATAGATTTAGGGATAGAATATTCTAAGAAAATAAAAAATACTTCTGCAAAAGTTGGAGCGACTTATTGGAATTATCCTTCTGGGGGAGAGGATAAGATTGTATATGTAAATTTAGAGCACGATAATAAAATAACAAAGAGCATTTCATTAGCACATTTAGTAAAAGATAAGGGGAATGAAGGCGGATTTTATTTAACATCTAAAATATCAAAGAAATTTAATCATAAAAATGGTTTTTCTTCAGATTTAGGGATAAGTTCAGCATATTTGTTTAATTTCTACGATGATACTGGTTTTTCACATATAACTCCAGGAACAAATATTAATTGGAATAGTGGAAATGTTAATTTAACTGGCTCTTTAAATTATCAATTTGGATTTATAAAAGAGCCCGAAAGATTACCTCCAATAAAAAATCAATTATATGGAAGTTTTAATTTAAGTGTAGATTTTTAAATTCTCAATATACATTTCACTTATTATTCTTGCATTCTTAATTTTCCATTTCTCTATAAATTCTTTTAAGCTAAAATTAATTTTCTCTCTTGCATATAATCTATCCTTTTTTTCATAAATATCTTTATGTTCTTTCTTAAAGTTTGCACAATTCTCTGCATTATTCAAAAAAGGTCCAGAATATATTCTCTCTTTCTTTTTTTCAGCCACAAAGAAATATATTGCAGATTTTTCCCCGTTATAATCAAATCCCTTATTTTTAACAATAAAAAATTTGCCAATTTCTTTACCAATATAATTATGAAATTTAAGAAGCTTGCTTCCTGCAACATCCCCTTCCTGTTTGTTCGTACTCGCTTCAATTAATATAAATTCTCTGCCTTTCTTTTGAGAATTTTCCTTTATTTTTTCTATATTTACTTTTTTCACTTCAAAGTATTTCATAGAGGGGTTTTTAATGAATTTTCTGCAAGTTTTTTGAAATTTTTCAAATGTTTCTTGAGAGAGAGCAGCCAAAGCATTTCTCTGCTTGTAAGTAGGGTCAATTAAAATTATTGGAGAATTTAATTTTGAGCTGTTTAAATCCATTAAGGCATTTTTTTTATTTGGAAATTGTTTTTCAATATCAACAATTTGCTTTTCCTTTCCAATTTTTGATATTGCCTTTATGAATTTCATAAATCCCTTATAATAATAAACAAGCAGTTCAAGAGAATATCCTGAAAATCCGTGAATGTATGATTCTGCTCCATAACATCCATTTGCATAACAGAAAGCTTTTGCTATTTTTATATCATCAAGAATTTTTTGTGATTTTATATTTTTATTTATATATTTTACATGAAGATATGATAAATCAGTTATATTTTCATATTCTTTTGGATTTTTTATCTTTTTTACTGGAATAAGTTCAATAAAGAAGTTTTTTCCATAATTTATCCTAAAATAATCTCTTGAACCATGAATTACTAATATATTTTTGGATTCTCCAAGAATTTTTTTTGTTAAAGCAGAAATTTCATCATTTTTATATTTCTTATTATACCTTATGAATACGTCCACATCATAATTATCTTTCTTTATGACAGTCCCTTTTGCAAAACTTCCTCCCACAAATATTTCCGCATCTATATTTAATTTCTTTAAATTTTTATCAATATTTTTAGAAAATAATTTCACATTATCTTTTATATATTCTAAATCCTCTTTAGAAGGCTTTGATTTCTCAAGAACTTCTTTAAGAATTTTATCACTTTTTTTCATACGGATTTTTTATCTCCTTCAAATCTTTTACACTTCTGCTTAGAGTTGATGCCAAATCAATTATGTATTTTCCTTCTTCCAGTTTGTATATTAGAGGTCTTTTTTTATTAAATACATTTACAAGGTCAATCTCAAATTTTCCATCTCCAACAACTCTTACAGATTCTAAATCAAGTATGACAGGAGTCTCCTCATCAGTTATTCCAACCATTTCTCTTATGTCTTTCTCTATAGTATCTTTTTCATTTTCAGGTATTTCAATAACCCTGTTTTTTATATTTTCAAGTTGTTCCTGTTTTATATAAAAGAAAAATTTCCCCTTGCAATTATCACATCCATATAATAATTCTTTACTTCCCGAAGGTATTATCTTGGAGCACTTTACGCACTGATGGGGCATTAAAAATAAAATTAAGGGAAGTTTATAAAATTACTGTCTGTTTATATTCTCTTAGTTTATTCAATCAGATATATGCTTCGGCAATCGTCTTGCTAAACAATCTGTTTATTTATTTTTTATCCTAATTAAATTATAAGATAATTTTTGAAGAAAGATAAAAAGATTTATAAACTTAAGTTTATAACTATAAATTAATATGGATATATATAAAGAAAAGTTTACAAAACTGGAAAGAGAAATAATAAAATTCTTATGCATCAATGCAGGGAATAGTTATAATCAAAGAGAAATTGCTCTTTCCCTAAAAGTCTCTCCAACAGCAGTTGCAAACTCTCTTAAAAATCTTGAAAAAGAAAGGATTATAAAATTAAATAAAAGAAAAAATACAAGACCTCAACAAATAAGTCTTAACTTAGAGAATAATTCAGTATTCTTCATAAAAAGAGTGGAAAATCTCAGAGCAGTTTATGAATCTGGTTTAGCTGAATATTTATTTGATAAGTTCCCTGGTGCTACAATTATATTATTTGGAAGTTATTCTTGGGGAGAAGATGGTATTAATTCAGATATTGATATAGCTATAGTAGGAAATTTAACAAAAAAAATAGACCTTTCCAATTATGAAAATATAATAGGAAGAAAAATAATTATTCAATTTTTCAATAATTTTGATAAAATTGGTAAAAATTTAAAAGAAAGCATATTAAATGGTATAATTCTAAAAGGGAGTGTGAGAATATGAATCTTCCTTTTGATTTCAATTATTATCTAAATGAGAGGATAGTTAGAAAACAATCTCAAAATATCCCAAGGGCAGAATTTCTTATAAAAGAAACTCAAAAGTCTTTTATTGGTTTGAAAAATAGAGTGAAGAAGTTGGGAATAGATGAGTTCAATGCAAATTCAATAATAAAAGATATACATGACATCATAATAGAGAAAATTAGGGCTAAATTACTTCTTGATGGATATAATGCTTCTGGAAATTTTGCTCACGAGGCAGAAGTTGCATATATGAAAAACCTCTCTTTCTCTGACTTTGAAATTTCATTTGTAAATGAATTAAGACAGGCTAGAAATGGAATAAATTATTATGGTAAACTCTATGAGAAGAATTATGCCAAATCTTGTTATGAATTTCTGCTAGATTTAAATCCTAAACTAGATTGTTTGTTTAAGTACACTAAACCATAATACTTTCCTCTTTATTGATATTATGAAATATTTTAATAAAAATCAAATATTTTGATAAAGTATATTCGATAAAGGTTATAACATGTTTAATAATATACCCAAATTATTTTAGGGGCTACATAATATTACTACTATATTTTTGATAAACAATGTGTTTAATTTGACTAATATAATTATATCGTTCTTGTCACTTTTTTAATTTTTGTAACCCTAATTAATATAGAGGTATTATTTAAGACTCGGTGTAGTTAATGTTAACAATAATTTTATGAGGTATTCAAGATATAATTATAATATTATATGATAAAATATCATATGGCAGATAACTACTTTCTTTTTATTTGCTTAGAAGAAGTTCAATCTTCCTAGGATTTCTTTTGATTTCTTTTACTATTGTAGCTGGGCCAATTATAGTCATTGCTCCCAAATCCCCTTTGCTTAAGACTTTTATAATTTCTCCTCTCATTCTGTCAATTATTCCTCTCTCCCCATTTCCGCCTATAACAGCAAGTTCAATTCCCTTGAAATCTTTTACATGCCCTATCATAGCCATAGTATCTCCAATAAGCCTCGCTTCTTCTTCAGCCTTAAGTTTTCCCTGAAGAAACAGTATATTATTCCCTAAAACTATTCCAAGTATTTTTCTTATTCTTTCGTTGCTATCCAAATCTCTTATTTCAGAATAAGGAAGAAACTGAATGGAAAAACCCTTTATCTTTCCCAATTTTTTTTCACCTGTTTTTGCCATTTTGTTATAAGTTATAAATATTTTTTAAATATGTTTTGAAAGTTTAAATACTGATTCGTAAAATTCCTCAAAGTTCTCGCCGTTCTTTGCACTTACTCCAACTACATCATATTCGGGAAAAGCAGATTCTATTTTTTTAATATCCGCTTTTTTTAAATCTATTTTATTTCCGACTATAAGAAGGGGGATTTTTCTCGCAATAAGATTTCCTATTATAGTTATGTTCACCTGATTGTAGGGGTTTTCCGTTGCATCTAAAACAATAACAACAACATCCATATCATCCAGCCATTTTATGCTCTCAATAACCCCCTGTGTTGCTTCTTTAGCCCTTTCTTTTGCATCTTTTTTCTTCATATTGTACTTAAGAAAATCCTCATAATCTATTTTTGTGGCTATTCCTGGGGTGTCTATCATCTTAAACATCAAAGTTTTTCCCTTGTATTTTATTTCAACTTTTTCTTTGAACTGAACATTTCTTGTCTCGTGCGGGACTTTGCTGACTGTTCCTATTTCCTGTCCTGTAAAATCCTTGCATATCCTGTTTGCCAGGCTTGTTTTTCCGGCATTTGGAGGACCGTAAAATCCGAGTTTTATTTCTCTTTTATTTTTAAACAGACTTACAAATATTTTTTTAAAGAAATTCTTAAATATTTTTATTTCCATATTATTTTTTGTCAAAATAGGTTTATTAAACTTTTGTGCTTCTAATTATTTAGTGTTTTCTTTCGGTCTTCTCTCTATATCTTCTATAATTTTTTTAAAAGGTTTCTCTATTATTCCCAATATTTTTTTTCCTTCATATTTTCTAATAGCATAATTTATTTGTTCTCTTGTCCAATCGGCTTTCTTAAGATTTTTCAATATATCTTCCCTTTCCATTCCACTCTTCTTAGCAGTTTGTATATATGTCATTATATTATACAAATTGTTTCTATTCTTGAAAAGATAATTTTCGTACTTTCTTCTGTACCAATTCTGAAGCACTATATATGAAATAACAGCAATCAATAAAAGAAGGAATATTATAAGTCCAAATAACAACCATTTTGATAATTTGTTTTCATCCCCGCCAGGTGGAAATGGTCCTACTTCCACAGGGTTTAAATTGTCAAGAGTGGGCGAAATGAATACAGGAACACTAATAAAATCAACATCTTCTGTAGTTGAAAAAATGATTTTATCCGAAATATCCCCAAGATTTATGTAATAATATCCTAATTCTTTCGTTAGAAGAACATTTTCTTCAAATTTCAAATTGCTTATATCTTCAATAATGAAATATGAATCATTCTTCATCTCTCTCTTGTCAAATTCAAATTGAAATACTCTTAGAGTAACTCCAGCACCCGATTCATAATTTATAAGAATTTCTTTGAATGATATCTTGGTTTTCAAATTCTCCACATTCCATAAATCTATAGCATCGATATATCCTTCTGCATTTTCACCATAGTCTCCCTCTCCTATGCTCTTTAAAATATCAAGGTTTATTATTTCTCTTTTTGGATAAAACGTTATTGAATCGGCAGTTACAGTTTCACTTATTGTTTTAGGTATTTTTATATAAGAAAGGTTTTGTAAAACTGAATTATATTCTTCTTCTGTCTTTGCATTTGTATATTGTATTTCAACTTTTTTTAAATCATATTCAAGAGAAGTCATATTTAGAAATTCATTTAAAATCTTCTGAATAAACAAATCGTACGTTTTTATACTCGTTTTTGCAGAATTAAGTTGAGTGTATTTCTCATCTATCCTTGCTTTTACTAAACTTTTTGTTGAAGTTATACTTATTGTTTTCTTAAAAATTTGAACTTCGCTAAAATTTAACTGATAAGTAATATTTCCAGCTGTTTTAGGCATTGAGAAGTTTGCGTTGTCAAATTTAAGAATTTGAAATCCTGAATCAACAGTTGTATTTGTGCTATCATTAAATTTATAATTATAATCATATACTCTGCCGAGCAAAACACCGAGTTTTATTGAATGCCCGAGAGAATCATTAAAAGTAGAATTTAAAGATTCATTATGAAAACTTATATTTATATTTGCCTCAAGGTATCCGGATATTTCAGATTGATTAATCATTGAGCTACCGTTCTCCGAAAAATTGAAAGAAGCAGAAGCCATGCCAAGCAAAAATACAGCAAATACAATAATAAATGCACTCTTACACCTCATGTTATTGATAATAGAATTGTTTTTATAAATCTTTTTGAGGAAAGAGTTTTACTTCTTTTTATGAGGAGAGTTAGTTTATTATAATATTTTTGAAAATCTTTTATTATTAAAGAGACATATTAAATTATTGTTTATAATATATTTTTTCAAATTTAAGTTTCTCAAGTATTTTACAAAATTCTTTTCCAGAGATTTGTTTTAACTTGCTCATCTTAATTAAAAACTGGCTTCCCTACTTGTATCTTTTGTATTCCTATAAATTTTAATGGAATTATATCCTCTTTATCTCCTTCTAAGCAAACTTCGATAGCTTCTTTGATTCTTCTTAAAACCTCTTCAATATTCTTTCCTTGTGTGCAACATCCCTGAATTTCTGGGACTTTTGCTATGTAAATTCCATCTTCATCCTGTTCAATTAATACAGTAGAATCTCTTGTTTCTTTTTCCATAAATTATGCAAACCTCTTGTAATTAAAAACTTATCTATTCAAATAATATAAGATTTTTATATTTTATTTAATAAAATCATTCACCAAGTGCATAAAATTGTTTTTATAAATCTTTTTGAAGAAAAAGATTTACTTTACTTCATATAAAGAGGGCAATTCGTTACATTTCTTTTCATATAAATTTATAACAAATATAAGAAATAATTTTTACACATATTCATCACCTTAGAAAGATTTATAAAGTCTACTATATAGGACTATATAGTCTACAAATAAGGACTATCTAAATGGAAAATCAAATACTAAAAAAACAATATGAAATAGATAAAGTTTTTCTTATTCAGCCTTGGAAAGCTTTAACTTATTCAGAAATACAAAAGTTATCCAAAAATCGTTCAAAAGGATATATATACAAAGAACTCAAGAGACTTGAAAAAGAGAATATAATAAACTCAAATAGGATAGGAAAGAGAGCAATAATTTATACTATGACTTTGAATAGTGCTTCAGCACAGCATTATTGGGGGTTTATAGAAGAGTATTCTTCTTGGAAACTGGATAAGTTTCCATTTCATATTATAGAAAACTTAAGAAGCAAGATGCCTACGCCTTTTTTTATGCTTCTTGTAACGGGAAGCTATGCTAAAAGAACAGAAACAAAAAGTTCAGATATAGATATAGTAATTATTTCTGATTTTCACAAAGATAAAATATATGCGGAGCTAAAATATGAATCAGAGACTTCTATTCCAAAAGTTCATCTTTATGTTTTTACAAAACAGGATTTTTTATATATGCTCACCTCTAAAAAAGAAAATTATGGAAAAGAGATAACAAGAAATAAGAGGGTATTTTTTGGGGGAGCACCCTATTATTCAATACTATCGGAGGCAATGGAACATGGATTCAAGGGTTAGTCTATTAATGGATAAAGCACAGAATGAGATTTTTTCAGCCCAGCTCTTGAAGAGAACAAGCGAAGATGATTCTTTAAAGAAAACATTTAATTTTCCACCAGAAACCACTTTCTATAACGGAGTAATTGAACATTCTTATTATGCTATATTCAATTGTGCAAAAGCCTATCTTATATCTAAGGGTATTCCTTTAAAATCCAAACAGGGTCAGCATCAACAAGTTTACTTTGAGTTCAAAAAAATGGTTGAAAAGGGATTGATAGAACAAGATTTGTTAAGAGTATATGAAGAAGTAAAGACAAAAGCAGAAGTTCTCCTTGAAATATTAAAAAAAGAAAAAGATAAAAGGAATGAATTTACTTATGAAACTCTGCCCCAAGCGAATCAATCGCCAGCAGAAGATTCGCTGAATAATGCTCTCCTTTTTATTTCCCATATAAAAGCATTTATGAGATAAAAATGAAAAGTCCTCCAATAAGATTATAGAAAGTTTTGAAAAACCCCAAAAAATTATTTTTTGGCTGCTAATAAAAACGATGTATTATAGTAGTAGATGAGCTTTTCTGAATAAAGGAAGCTCATCTACTATATAGCAAACAAGGTTTTATAAATGTTTTTCTGGTTGGAAATAATTATCTCCTAATCTGTTTTGTAAAAATATATTGAAAATATGCTTTAGGATATTTCTTTCTTAAAGCTTCGCAAGAAATCCGTTTGTTTTAACTAACGGATGAATTGCGTTAATTATTTATTTCTAAATTGATTATAAAAGTTGAGTTGGGATACTCAACTCTTGAAAGTTTAACCGATATAGTTGT
>Ga0265292_1002304_pt1 | contig 13559 bp, 22 predicted proteins | sample Munlanlewell296A_FD_189080 | JGI IMG/M metagenome (GOLD analysis project Ga0265292, IMG submission 189080) | Leachate microbial communities from a municipal landfill in Southern Ontario, Canada - Leachate well 296A | ecosystem: Engineered > Solid waste > Landfill > Unclassified | place: Canada...
ATTAGAGTTTATAGCTTTGCTTATTTCTTGGGCATTTAAGGGTTTGTTATTAAGCGCTTCGAGTATCTTTTGCTTAATTTCTTCGGGAGATTTTCTTTCGTTATTGTTATTTTCTGCCATTTTATTTTTTTAACAAAAATTTTCCACCTCAATTAATTTTTTCTTTCTTTTCTTTTCTTTAGCTTCTTTTTCTGTTTGGGTTAAATAATTTTCATCAATAATTACATCTTCTCCTGTTTCATTTTCTAATTCAAGCCTGGCATTCTTTGCAATTGTGCCACCTTTTTTTGAGACTTCTAAATGTTCACCAAACTCTTTTGGATTTTGAGCTCTTTCTATTTCTGCTGTTGAAGCTTCTCCCAGCATTGAGAATATTAATTCTAAATCAGTCATATGATCTCTGAGATTTTCTTTATTGAGTTTTTTGAATTTTTTATACTCTTCAACTGTCTTTCCAAATGCGGCTTTGCTTATCTCATTAGTTAAGATAGCAAATTTTATGTCTTCTTCAACACCTCTTTTTTTCCATTCATCTGTTAAATCTTGCCTTACTGCAATCCCCCTTAATCTTTTGTCAATCCACAATTTAGAATACCCTTTTTTTTCATAAATTTCCTTCATTCTTTCCTGTGCAAGTTCTGGATTTTCTATTTCTTGCACTCTTTCATAACCAACTTGAGCAAGCCACCTTTTGAAAGGCTCTGCTCTTTTTGAAGGAATTGACTGAATTATTCTAAAAATAGTTTCAGTATTAGCACAATCAGTTTCTCTTAACTTACCATCTTCTGCTATAAGTTTCAACTGTAGACAAAATGTCGACAGTTCAATTTGAGAAGATTCCTGTTCTCTTATTTTTAATTTATACCAATAATCACGAGGATTTTCACTCTCACTTAAAACCCCAACAATATCTATTACAGAAAAAAACCATTCATTATTTTCCCAAATTCTTCGAATTTTCTTTCCTTGAAACACAACTAATTTTTTTCTCTTTTTCTCTTCTGTTTCTTTTTCTTTTGAATTTCTTTCATTTGCATCTGCCATTAGAACTCACACCCCTTTTTCATTTTTAATTTAAATTCTGATTTTAACATTTTATTTTAATATCTCCTTTTTTATAGGGCAAGAAGTGAAATCCTCTTTTGTTAATTTAAAGAATTCTGAACAGCAATCAATTAGTTCATTAGAAAGAGAGAACTTTGATTTTCTTTCTCTATCAAAATAAGTATAAAGGATAACTTCAATATTGCTCCTTTTTTTAATATCTCTGATAGAAGGGCAAAAATCTGTATTAGAAGAAACCAAAATTATTTTTCTTATATTTGGAAAATCCTCTTTTATATGACCTATATCGATTGTCAAAAGATTATCAACCCCTTTTTGATGATATTCAAATTTTCCTTCATCATTTTTTAACCTTTGGCATCTTCCTTCCCTAACAGTTATATCTTTGTTTTTTGAAAGAGCGTCAACAAATTTATCATGACCTTTCTTTCTATTTGCTTCATCCTCTGTAGGAAGATCTGACTGAAACGGGGGGCAAGTATAATAAAACAAATGTTTGCAAAACAATCTTTGTTTCTTAGCAATTCTTTTGGCAAATTCAAATTTATTAAATTTCAGTTTTTGGCCATCTCCAAAATGTTCTATTAATTTTTTTAAAAGACCCTCATCAATAAAAACTAAAGTATCTTCCATAGTCACAAAAACCTCAAAATATTTAAATAATTACTTAGAAAAAAATCATCTGGCGACCCCGTAGGATCACCAGGGAACATTCTAAAAATATTAATAATTTTTAATTTATAAGCTTTTGGATAAGGCAAGGCATATATCATTTTGTCTGTTCTTGAGAGTTTAGTCATTGTTTTAATAATTTATTTTTCATATAGTCTGCAAATTAGCATAATATAGATAGTATATAAGCATTTCTATAGTTAATATAGAGCAATAGATATATAATGTATAGATAGAGTGTATAGATAGAGTGTATAGGATGACAATGCTTATAGGGTAATTTGAAAACATTGGGAAGGTTGATTGAGGGATGGCGAATGTGCAAAGTAAACAATACAACTTAACATTGTTACATCTTCAGTTTTATGTAATTATATCAGTAAAATCTTATATTGTAATTATATTACTAAGGTTAATTAATAGTAGAACAATGTTATGGATTTAATTGATAATTATATCCCCAAGAGATTAGCAATATTAAGAGGTTTTACGCATTAACTGTATTAATCAAAAAATGTTAAGTTAGCAACTTGATTTAACATGCAATGACTCCTTTTAAAAAGTTCTAATTTCTGATTCAATAATGCCAGATATTGATATTTATGAGTTCAAAGAAACATTGAAAGAATTTGAAGGAGATAAATATAATTTTATTGAATTTTCAGAGGATAAGGGTGTTGCTGTGATTGAAGTTGGAAAGACAAATAAAGTTATTGATAAGAAGTTAATTGATATGGGTTATAAGATTGGTGAGAGGGTTTTGGTTGTTGTGCAGTAGTAGAGGGATAGTTTTTTAAGTTCGTATATAGTAGCTTTTTTATGAAATTTAGTAATGCTCATGTTTTTGTTGTTGATGCAGATAGTTATCCTGTTCATAGAGATAGATTATTCTGTGGAATTAAAAATCCAAACAAAATAACAACTATGAAAGAAACAGGAAAGAAAAGACCAAATTCTTCTTATTATGGGTTAATTGCCGACTTAGTAACAATAAGAAAGGGAGATTATATTATTTTTTATCAAATGAGAAAAGATGAAGCAAAATTTGATAGAGGTTTTAGAGGAATATTTAAGGTTGTAAGTGAGCCGTTTTTTAGTGATGATAATATTGATGGTTTAGATTCTTCTCAAGGAGATTTAGGTTCAAAAGATAAAAAAGTTTTAGGAAAATGTCCTTATTGTCAGACTAATTTATCTGAAATGGCCGATGCAAAGACAGGAGAAAAATTTTGTAGAAAATGCAAAAAAGAATTAGAGTTTCATATATTGCCAAATCGTGTTCTAATTGAACCACTTACATTATTTGAAGACCCAATTGATGATAATACTGCTTATATTGATAGAAATTATATTAAAGATGATATAAAAGAAAATCTACCTATTTTATGGACCATGCTTTTTAGAAAAACATCTGGAGAGGGTAGAGCAAGGAGTATAACCCATATTTTGCCAGAAGAATATAAAAAATTGGAAAAAATATTTAAGGATAATTGTAAGGTTTCAGAAGAAATTAATTTTGTTCAATATAAACCAACAAACAAAGAAGAAATAATTATCCCTCTTGATACGGATAAAAATGGAGAATTAAAAATTGAAGCATTTTTAGAAGCGTGGTTAATGTCTAAAATAGGAAAAGAAAAAATTAATGGTTTAAGCGAAATTATTGGGGATGGCGAGGATATAGAATATTTTGGGAATAATGTTTTGTATGGTATTGGTGGAGAAAGAGTTGATATTCTAATAATTCATAATAATGGAAAGGAAAGAACAAAAGCATCTGTTATTGAATTAAAAAAAGGAAAATTGAAAAAAGAGGATGTTGAGCAGATAAAAGATTATACAAAATGGATGTCTCAATTAGTTTTTGGTAATGATTCTGGGGAATCTAAATTAAAAATACAACCAATTTTAATAGGATTAAAAGCAGATGATAAAATTATAGAAAAAACAAAAAAGTTAATTGGAGATACTCAAAAACCAATCTTAATGGAATATGAAATTAAAAAAGATAAAATAGAATTTAAGAAAGTTCTTTAGAATTTCCATTATTCCCAATTTTTTCTATTAATCTTTTTCTATATTTTACTTCACTATTTTTTTTATTTGATTCTTCGCCGTTAGGTTTGTGAAAAACTAAAATATATGTATGAACATTCATTGCTTGAAATGGTCTTTTTCCGAATGGTCTAAAACCACCACTTCGATAATATCTCCAAATATAAGTATCAAATAAAGTCATTCCCAAATCTCTCATTATATTAACAACATCAACATGAATCGGTAAAATTTTTCTTGAAGCCCCAATTCTATAATCAGCAACGAAAACAACACAATACCCATCTTTTTTTAAAACATTAATCATTTTTTCAAATGATTTTAAAAGTTCATTCATAAAAGTATCATAATCTTCTATTGTGCTTAAGTCATCTTTTAATTCAGAATATTTTATCATACTCCCATAAGGAATATCAGTTATTATTGCATCAGCATAATCTTTTGTTGGGTCAATTTTTTTTATATCTAAAATATAATCTTCAACTCTCGCATCTTTAACTTCTGCGATATGATTAGTTTCATATTTTAAAACTTCTTCAACTTCTTTTTTATATTTTATTAATTCTTTTGTTATCTGTTCTTTTCTAAGCTTCCCTGAATCATCGGAATCTGATTCATTCAATAGGTCATTCATTATTTGTTCATAAGCTTTTTTTATTTCCTCTTTATCTAATTTTTCTAATTTTGTTTTAGTTAATTCAATAGCATTAGGATTTATATCAAAATTAATTGAGTTTCTTCCTTGTATCTTTGCTTCAACCGCCATAGTTCCACAGCCACAAAAAGGGTCTAAAATAATATCCCCTTTATTAGAAAATCTTTTAACAATATGATGAAAAACAATAGGTCTAATCTTGCTAGGATATTCTCCAATAGCGTGAACACTATAATTAGTAATTCCACCCCTTCTCCCAAAATCCCAAACTGATTTATAACTCATTTTTTTAATATTTTTCTTTTTTAAAGATTATATAATAAATATGATTTTCCCTTACGAAATAATCATTATCTTCTCTTTTAATTGGACAGATAAAAATGCCTTTTGATTCCATAATTTTATTAAGTGCATTAAACAGTATAAAAGCATTTGGATAATGTTTTTTTCCTATATACCCATCCATTATCTTAATAATAAAAATTCCATCATTCTTTAAAATCCTGGGGACTTCTTTTTTAATATTATCTAATGATTTATCAAATTCATCTTCTGTCCAAAAAATTTCATTTTCGTTAAATAACAATCCCTTTTGGAGATTATATCTTTGAATTTTTTCTTTAAAATAATAAGGAGGATCAAAAAAAATGCAGTCAACAGAACTGTCTTCTTTTTCCTTTAGAAAATCATTCAAGTTTGCTTTGATTACATCATTAAAAAATTTCCTCTTATCAACTTTGATGAGTTTATAATCTTCTTCGATATTTTTCCAGGATAACCCCCTGCCATAAGTAATGTCTAAGATAATTGACTCTTTTTTAACAAAAAATTTTAAAATTTTTTGAAATGCAGTATTTGTAGGAGATTCAAAGCAGGTTAACATTTTTAGGTTTAATTTAAAATAGATTAAATTATCATTATCCTCCCTAATTCTGTAATCTTTAATTCCTTAGAATCTTCTAAATATCCCTCTTTTCTTAATTCTTGTATATTTTGATATAAAGCACTTTTTCCTATTTCAAGCTTTTTCATTAGTTCATCTGGTTCAATATTGTTTTTAGAAATTTCATTTAATAGAATTTTTTTTGTCCCACTAAATTGAAAATCAAGCATAGGCAAATTAATTAACCTGTGCTCTTCTTCAGTTATATAATATGAGGCTTCAATTTTTTCTTTTCTTCTATAAGCTGCAAATAATAAAGATAAAGAAGTAATCTTTCTCCCCTCTGTTATATGGATTATAATCTTATTGCCTTCTTTAGCTTCTTTATCAATAATGTTTATTACTTCTCCCATTATTTTGGGTAAATCATAAGATGAAATCTTATTGGTTTCAATCTCAATAGCATCTTTAAAAAAATCCTTTAATGATTTTATAACATCATACATTTTTTCTTTTTTCTTTTCATCAGCAGGTTCATCAATCAGTAAAATGAGTTTATCTGGAGAAAGTTTAGGTATTGCATGTCTAATAGCGTATCCTTCATAGATAGTGGATATAACAACCCTCTTCCCCTCTTTTTGCATATTAGAGATAATAAAAAGATATTTATAAACCTTTTGAATTATGGATATTCCAGTAAAAAGCGGAAATTCCTGTTATAGAAAGATTTAAAAAGAAACACAACATCTAAATCCCGCCTATAAAAGAGGCAAAAAATAAGATGACAATCTACAGAAAAGTCAAAAGAGTAATTGATGGGGATACCTTTCAAACCCATACAAAAGTAAATGGAAGCAATTATGTAAGAATTGCTGGAAAAAACGCTCCTGAAAAATATCAATTCGGTGGAAATCAAGCAACTCAAAAGTTGAGGAGACAAATTCAAGGAAAAGTTGTAACTTTACAACCTATTGGGAGAAGTTATAGTAGGGTTGTTGCAAAAGTTAGGCATAATAGGAGATTATTGAGATAAAATGGTATTTATAGATAACCTAAAAAGAGAATTGGAAGAGAATAAAAGAAAGATTAGAGTTAAAGCACCACTTTCTTTAACATCTGGAACTAATTGGGCAGAATTGAATGTAACTTCTTTGAATGGAAGTCCAGTTATGTTAAGTGCTTCTATGGATAATTTAAAATTTAGGTTTCAACCATTGGCTTCTGGATCAATATGTGTCCCCCTTCCATATAGGTTGGATAGTCATGGAAATAAACCTCTTCATCAACATTTTGATGAATTTGAGTCATCTGCAGATGCTCGTACATTAAGTGAAGCTTTATTGATGATTCTTGGAAGTGATTATAAATTCTTAGGAGGTTTTAAAAAATGAACAAAAGAGCAAATTGGACTTTACCTGCAATTTTTGGGATAGCAGGATTAGGAATGTTAATAGATGCTATTTGGTTAAAAGTTTTGTTACCAGCAGGAAGATTCTTTGAAGGTTTAATTGGATTAATTTTAATAATTTTAGCTATTTGGATGCAAACAAGAGATTAAAAGATTTAATTCTCTTTATCTTCTTCATTTTAAAATCCTTCCTATTCTCCCAAACCACTCCCCAATAACATCCTCAAACAAAGTTACTACACCCCAGATTAGAAAGGAAACAAATAATCCAAGCATGAACATTTCTTTATAATAACAAATCATAATATTATTAGACGTCTACTATTTATAAACCTTTTGACGTCTAAATATTTATATATTAATCATACCATTTAATATTATGAAACTACAGAAACATATTAGCAGAAAAGCCCAAAGTGGAGATAATTATTTCAAATATGAAATCATAATTCCAAAAGAGGCTGTGGAGTTATCCGGCTTCCACGAAGGCGACGAGCTTTTAGCAGAAGCGAAGAAGGGGGAGATAAAACTAAAGAAAAGATAGTTAACCTTAAGAAGTTTAATGCATCTAATAAAATATGGTAAAAGAAGAAGACTTTTTTAAGATTTATTCAAGTATTCCAATAGAAGAGAGAAATAATACTGTAGTGGTAATTGAGGGAAAACCAATAAGCTGGGTTTTAGCTTATCAAGAAATTAAGAATAAAACAAGATTAGGGCAGAAGATTTTAAAAATACTAAAAAGTTTAGGTATAATATGAGTGAAGAAAATATTGAGGAAATAAAGAAGGAGATTGCGATTGAAAGACTTAGGCAAGCCCCCTCAACAATAAAGATTTCTTTTGGAAATAATGGGGGATTTATGAATAGAGATGAAATGATAAAACAAGTCTTGGATAATACAGAGACCGGAAAGAAGATTATTAATCTGCAATTAGAATATTTAAAAGCATTTAAGAAAGGAATATTAGCTGGAGGTTAAATGGCATGTATTTTATTCTCCCGCCCAGCAGATGATGTCACACTTAATTATTTATATTATTACAGTAAAGAATTAGTGAATTTATCCAATTCTTTAGGACATAAAACAATAAATAAAGAAAAAGAAAAAGCTAATAAGAATACAATTTTATCTCTTATAATCAATCAAAAACCTATTTTAATTATGTTTAACGGACATGGATCTTCAGAAGTCATTTGTGGGCATAATCAAGAAGTTATCGTAGATAGTAAAGAAAACCCTGAAGTTTTAAAAAATTCAATAACCTATGCTCTTGCTTGTTCATCTGCTTTAATTTTAGGGCTTAAATCTATTGAAAAGAACGCAATTTGTTTTATTGGATATAAATCTGATTTTGCTTTAGGAAAAGACCCTGATAGTGAAGCTTCTCCTAGATATGATAAAGTGGCTAAATTATTTCTTGAGCCTTCTAATATTTTAGTTAGTCTTTTACTAAAAGGTAATAATGTTAGAAAGTCAATTGAAAAAGCAAAAGAAGAAATGATGAAAAACATCTGGTATCTTCAAACCACCAATAGTTTTCCAGAAGCTATTCATTATGCACCATTCCTTTTTAGTAATTATTCAAGTTTAGTTCCTCTTGGAAATGAAGATGCTTCAATAAATAATGATTGATAGATTTATTAAAAAAATCAGGCTTCCACGAAGGCGACGAGCTCGAGGCAGAAGCAAAGAAGGACGAGATAAGGTTGAGGAGGAGAATTGTGAAATGAGTAGATATCAAATAAGTATGCAAAATGCAAAGAGACTACAAAAATGGGCATTAAAAATAAGTGGTGCTTATAAATTCCTTGAGAATATACCAAAACTCCCAAAAACCAAAAAGATAAAACCAGGACTTTATGTGAGCTATGAAATAAATGACGAGCTAGATGGGGGTATTGATTGGCCAGATATAAGTATAGCTACAATTTATGCAGTATTAAACAATAATCAAGAATTTTTAGGAGAAATTGGAGCATATAACTTTGAAACTTATTGGCTTTCTACTTTAGAAGATGAGCAAATAGATACAGCAGAAAATTGGTGGGAACTTATTAATGAAGAATATAAGAAATTACTAAAATCTAAGGAGTTAATAAAATGACAATATTATCCTTTGAATGCAAAAAATGTAATAAATATTTCAACTTTAATGTTGGTAGAATTAAAATATTTCCTGAGCAGAAAATAAATTTTCAAAAAGAGACTAAATGCCCTTTTTGTGGAGAGTCTTCTAAAGAATTTTTAGAAATAACTAAAGAAAATACTGAAGCTCTCTGTAGAATTTATGATGAAGATATAAAAAATAAAGCTATAAAATCCTATCGCCCAGGAAAATTAGTGGGATATTCTGCTATATTTGGAAGAGGAAATAAAATTAAGATTTCCTTTGATTCCAAAGAGTATTATGTTTTAGATAGTTACTGCATTATTTCAGACTGTGATTGCAAAGAAGCACATTTAGATTTTTACGAAATAATTGAAAATAAGCATCCTGCAGAATGGTCTTTTTTAATAGCTTATAATTATTTTAAGGATCGGGTTTCAGAATATGAAGGCATTGATAGAGAACAGTCAATACAAATTATTAATTTATTATTGCAAGAAAACAAAAAATTATTTGAACAAAGACATAATGAATTAAAAAACTTCTTAAAAGATAAGATAACAAATAAGATAAAGAGACAGATATTAAAAAGAGATATAAAAAATATACCCTATGTAAAAATAGGCAGAAATGAGCCATGTCCATGCGGAAGCGGAAAAAAATATAAAAAATGCTGCTTAGATAAAGAAGTAAAATGAAAATAGAAGATAAATATCCAGAGCATATAATAGAAAGAGGGGAAGAATATCTAAATTCAGTAAAAGACTGCGTAAAAATTAATAATTTTATTTATGGAAATGTTCAAGGTTCTGCAGTATATAAAACAGAAGTTGACTTAAATTCATTAGATGGAGATTGTTCATGCCCCTATAAAATAAACTGTAAACATGCAGTTGCACTTTATCTGAATTATAAAAAAGGAAAATTCTGGGATGCGAAAGATTTTATAAAAAGCCTGGATAAGATGAATACTAATGAGCTTAAAGAATTAATTTTATCAAAACTTCAGGACAATCCAGATTGGATAGTAAAATATAATTTAAGAAAGGGAACAAATAAAAAAAGCTTTATAGGATCTTTCAAAAAGAGCTTTTCATTAGATAAAGTAAATGAGGCTGAAACACTTTTACCCGACTTTTCTTTTGAACAGTTATTAGAATTACAGGATTATATCCATAAAAACTATGATAATTTATCTGAAAAATTGGGTGAAGAAAAAGAAAAGGATAATTATGAATATGCATCTTGGGATGATGAAGAATATGATGAAGAATTATTGGACTTAAATGACAAGTTAATTGAGATAATTGTTAAGAAATCAATTGAAGGAGGAAGGGCTGAAGAAATTATAAATAAGGATGCTTTTACAGATGAAATAATAGCAAATGCAGATTCTTTTTTAAAATTCAAGGGAAAAATTAAAAAAGTGTTTCCAGAAGATAAATTTTTAGAGTTTTTACTCAGCACAAAAACTCCTGATATCTCTGAATTACAAAATAGTATAAATGAATCCAATAAGGGCATAGTGTATGATTTTATAAAAGAAAAGCCAAAAACTGTCAAAGGGCTTGCAAAATTGATTGGTGATAAAACATTAATTTTCTCAGTTGGAGTTTATGAAAAAGATTTTGCTGCAATCACTAAAAACTTTGATAGATTTGAGAAAGCTATGCAAGAAAATCATGAATTAATAAGCCAATTAAAAGGGATTGTTAATTTATTTAAAAGAAATAAATTTAGAAATGAAGAGATTGCAAAAAAGATTCTTTCTTATAATATAGCTGCTAAATATGATGGTAATCAATTACAATATCTTGCATCACAAATAACAGATTACGAATTCATAAAAAATAAATTTAATCAAAATAAAATTGAAACACATATTGAATTATTAAACAGGATGTTTCAAATTGATAGGGAAAAGACCTTTAATTTTATAAATAACAAGCATGATCTTTTTAATAGGCATTGGAGTTATATAGTTCCTTTGTTTAATTTTTTAAGGAAGCATTACGATAAAAAAGAAATTGAAGATTATATTAAAGCAAACCAAGAGAGTTTTAGAACATCTTCTCAATTAAAAAAGCACCTTAAAGAAGAATGCGGAATTTTTATATCTCAAAAAGAAGGGGGACTAATAATAGAGATAAAATGAAGTTTACAAAAACTGTAAAATACAATTATAAATTAACAGAAGAAACTCTTGAAAAAGATATTGATAAATTCATCTTACTTGCAAGAAAAGGAAATTTTTCATGGGATAGTAAATTAGACCGTGAGGGTTTAAGATTAATTAAGGGATACTTTAAGATATTAAAAGACAAGCTTAATGAAAAAGAATATGAAGAATGCAAAAATTGCTATGAAAAATTAATATTATTTTTATTTGATGCTTCAAGAGGAGATGATAAAGCAGATTTTGGTTATGAAGATTTATTGGCTACTATAAGCAATAATTTTGATTATATTATCAAAGATTATTTTATTTGCCTTATAAAGACGTGTGATATTCCAAGATTAGCTGATAGGGTTTCAAATTATGCCTCAAAATTAAAAGATTATGGTTTTTATTCTGATAAAGAAATTTTGCTTAATTCTCTTAAAAAAGAGGAACTTGCAAGATTAGAAGAGTTGATGCTTATAAAAATTGAAAATATGACAAAGAAAGAGGAGGACAAGCAAGAGATACTTTATTTTCTTCTTTCTTTGGCAGAAGTTCAAGAAAATAAAGAAAAGTATATGCGATTATGTGAGAGATTCAGAGGCGTGATAGAAGACTCAGAAGTTGATGAGCTTAAGGAAGAATATAATGAAAATTAAAAAAGTAAATTTCAATATTTAAAATGGCAAACGATAACGGATTAATAGACGAATATGAAAAGATTGAAAGTCAGAAGAAAGAAATAGAGCAGAAAGAAGAAGAACTAAAAAAGAAAATCATTGAATTGGCTAAACAAAAAAATACTGATATCTTATTTGGGACAAATAAAAAGTGTTCAATTAAAGAATACGAAAAAATAGTTTATCCGGACGATAAAACATTCATGTTAGAATTAATTAGGAAAAAAGGGCTTTATGATCGGTTTTCTTCTATTAATTATTTTAAATTAAATCCTGCAATCCTAAGAGGAGTTGTTGGATAAACATGATAGAAATAAAATTATTCTTCTATCTCTAAATAAGCTTCTTTTTTACTTGGATTAAAAACCAATTTAGATTTTGTCTTTAATAAGAAATCAACCCCTAACAAGCTTGGTTGAAGAGGATTTTCTTCACCTTTAATTGGAAACTCAACAGGCATCTCAACTTCAAAATTATCTAAAAATCTTAATTTAGAATCATCAATTATTTTAGTGTGTATTTGTCCCCCACCAATATTAACTGGTTTATTTCTTCCCTCTAACCTATTAAGTTGAATTTTTGAGATTCTCATTCTTTTTGTATCTAAATGACCAATAAGAGTTATTGGACTTCCGGTATCAATAATTGCATGTATTGGTATAGATGATTTTGATAATTTCTCTATTTTTAATAGAAAATGAGCCATTACCCTTAAATCTCCTGCAAAATGATAAACCTGCAATGGTACTATCTTCATTTTAAAGAATTAAAGTAAATCCTTCAGGATGGACAAATTCTATAAATATAAATGATGGATCTTCCCCTTTTTCCTCTATAGTCTTTATTACTATATCAATATCTTTTCCAGAAGCAAGAGGTTTAGAATTTTTTATGGCTACAAACTTTCCAGTAAATCCCTCCTCCCTTAATTTATTTATATGGTTATGAAACCATTGGCTATCTTTCTCAAAATCTTTCAAAAGAGACAACTCTTGCATTTGTTCCATAATAATTTATCCTCTTTTTACTATTATTTAAGTATTTGGTTATTTAAAAATATATTCATATTCTTCCCTTCCTCTCAAATTCCTCCCCCTCTCTTCCCAATCAAACCCCCAAAAAGAATAATTATTGGAAAGGATATGATAAGAAATAATAATCTATAACCCTACTTCCCAACTTTCTTATTCAATGTTGCCTTTGTCCTGGCCCTGTCAATCGCACTATTTCTCTTTCGGGCTTCTTTTGTTTCATTGGACATTGGTCTTTTGCCCGACATCCTACGCCTGTTCATTGCATATTGCTTATGCTTTCTCAATCTTTTCTTTGCCATAAAAATTATTGTAAATTTAGGTATATATAGGTTTGTAAAAGTTTGTTTGAAATTATTTGAGGTTATGTGAGAATTATTTGAGACTGGGCGAGGTTGTTTTCTTATCTCTTTCAACCTCAAAAATCAAAACTCCCGAGTTATCCACAAATTGTGTACAACTGAAACTATATGATAAAGCCCAGATTCTCAGAATAATCAATATCTCTTAATTACATCAAGAATATAATCGTAAGTCTTATTTGTTTGTTCGAGCATGAATTGGTAGTAATTCTTCAATTTTCCTTCTTTTGACTTCTCCAAAGAATTGAAATAAGCCGCTTTATTATCTTTGTAAACTATTATAGGAGAATAACCATTACTCATTAAGATTTTATTCATAATTAATCTCCCGGTTCTTCCATTTCCATCTAAAAATGGATGAATAAACTCATATCTTCTATGAAATTCAAAAGCAAGAATTAATGGATGAATCTTGTTATGATTGTCTTTGTACCATTTCAATAGATTACCCAATTCTTCTTCAACTTCTTCTGGAG
>Ga0265292_1002305_pt1 | contig 13556 bp, 13 predicted proteins | sample Munlanlewell296A_FD_189080 | JGI IMG/M metagenome (GOLD analysis project Ga0265292, IMG submission 189080) | Leachate microbial communities from a municipal landfill in Southern Ontario, Canada - Leachate well 296A | ecosystem: Engineered > Solid waste > Landfill > Unclassified | place: Canada...
CAATCCGAGCAGCAGGCCGCCCAGCATCGCGCCGCGCAGATTGCCGATACCGCCAAGCACTGCGGCAGTGAAAGCCTTGAGGCCGAGCATGAAGCCCATGTAGTAATGCACGATGCCGTAGTTGGCGCTGACCATGAGGCCTGCGACGGCAGCCAGTGCGGAGCCCAGCATGAAGGTGTTTGAGATGACACGATTGATGTCCACCCCCATCAAGGTGGCTGCGGAAGGATTCTCGGCGACGGCACGCATCGCCCTACCCATGCGGCTGTGATGAACCAACCATAACAACCCAGCCATGATGATGAGTGCGACAACGACGATGCCAATCTGCACGTCATTCATGATGGCACCGCTGATTTCGTGCGAGGTGTTGTTAAAAGGTAAGGAGAAGGCGTGATATTCGCGTCCCCAGATCATCATGGCCAGATTCTGCAACACGATGGAGACGCCGATGGCGGTGATGAGCGGCGCAAGACGCGGCGCGTTGCGCAGCGGTCGATAAGCGATACGTTCGATGCTGTATCCCAGCGCCATACAAACCACCATCGCGATCACGAGGCTGAACAGCACTGCCAGCACCGGCGCGAACGCCGCTGCCAGCAAGGCTTGCAAAGCGGTCAATGCAATCATCGCGCCTATCATCACCACCTCTCCATGCGCGAAGTTGATGAGACCGAGGATGCCGTACACCATGGTGTATCCCAATGCCACCAGCGCATACACGCTACCCTGCACTAGGCCATTGATGATTTGTTGGAAGAAGATGTCCACGTTCAGTTCAGCACTTCATATAAAGGAAAAGCGACACCCAGGGTGTCGCTTTTGATGATTTTGAATTGCTTCACGGTTTCGCTGCCGGCGCACCGCCCATCGTTTGCACAGCTACCCATTGGCCTTTACGCACCTGATAGATAGTGACTGCGCCGCCCTTGATGTCGCCCTTCTCATCGAATGCGATCTTTGCGGTAACACCTTCCAATTCAACTTTACTCACCTCCGGCAGGTATTTGGCCGGCTCGGCAGAGCCGGCTTTCTGCATGGCGGCGATCATCACATTGACGGCGTCATAGCAATACGGCGCATACAGTTGGATAGGTTGATGGAAACGCGCTTCGTAGCGCGTAGAGAAGTCACGCCCACTTGGCATGTTGTCTAGCGGCACGCCGGGCAATGAGGCGTAAGTACCGTCCACAGCATCGCCCGCCAACTCGATCAACTTCGGCGTGTAACCACCGTCGCCCATCATAAACTGCGTCTTCATTCCCAACGCACGCAGTTGTTTCACCATCGGAACGCCCTGCGGGTCCATCCCGCCAAAGAACAGCAGGTCGGGTTGCTTACCTTTGATGGAGGTCAATACGGCAGTGAAGTCCACCGCCCTGTCGGTAGTGTACTCCCGCGTGATGACTTGACCGCCATTTGCCTCGACTGCTTTGACGAACTCATCTGCCAATCCTTGCCCGTAAGCAGTGCGGTCATCAATCACGGCGACCTTCTCGCCGGACAATACCTTGGTGGCAAATTCACCGAGCGCCTTACCTTGTTGTGCATCGTTGGTCATCACGCGGAAGGCGGTCTTGTATCCTTGTGCCGTAAATTTAATGGCCGTGGCTGAAGGGGAAACTTGCGGAATGCCGTTCTTGAAATAAATAGACGATGCTGGAATGCTGGTGCCGGAATTCATATGACCGATCACTCCGTTCACTTTTGCATCCACTAGCTTTTGCGCAACGATGGTGGCAGTCTTGGGATCGGTCTGATCATCCTCACTCATTAATTCAAAGCGGGCTTTTTTGCCGCCGATCACGATACCTTTTGCATTCGCATCATCGATCGCCATGCGCGTACCGTTTTCATTATCCTTCCCCACATGGGCTTGTGGGCCAGTCAGAGGCGCTGCAGCACCAATCTTGATGATCAATTCATCAGAAGAAGACGCCACGGTTTGGGCCGGCTCGGTTTTGCCACATCCGACAAGTGCGAAAGCAAGTACGGCAAATAGGTACAGCGTGCGTTTAGACATAGTGGAATCGGGCGGATAAAGGATGTCTGGATTATGCGGAGCGCTCCAAACCTTGTCAATTCAGGGATTCTGGGCAAATAAAAAGCCGGCTTACGCCGGCTATTTATTTGTTACCTAGGCTAGATTACAGGCCTTTGATGAAGGCGATCATCTCAGCCATGTCAGCATCGCTAACCTTTGGGTTAGCTGGCATTGGCATAGAACCCCAAGCACCAGAACCACCCTTCTTGATCTTCGCAGCGACTTTATCCCAAGCAGCAGCGTCGCCCTTGTACTTGTCAGCAACTGCCTTCCAAGCTGGACCAACCACCTTTTTGTCCACAGCGTGGCAAGCGGTGCAATTGTTCTTCTTAGCAACTGCTGGCATGTCAGTTGCCATTGCGGAACCAGCAACCATCAGGCCTGCTGCTACGATCATGCTTGTAACGATAGATTTCATGTTCTCTCCATTTCTAGGTTTGACTGCATTCACAACGAGCGGAGTGTTTACCCCGGCCGCATTCTAAACAACCCCGCATGAATTGCAAACTGTAAGCGGTGAGCCAATAACGCCATCCTTCAAAACTGGTTGACGAGTTATTTTAAGTTCAGTATGAACCTAGCCAATATGACGCGTTCTTCTACAGTGACTTGGGATTGGGCGGGCATCGCCATGCTGCCCCATGCACCACTACCTCCATTGCCGATCTTGGCTTCCATGCGAGCTTGAGCTCCTGCATCGCCACGATACTTCGCCGCCACATCCTTCCAAGCAGGACCAACGATTTTTTTATCAACCATGTGGCAGGCAAAACAATTTCGCTTTTTGGCCAATGCGATAGCGTCAGCATCAGAGACGGTCGCAGTCACGACTTTAGGAGCGACTGGTGCGGTAGGAGCGTCTGGTTTCGCAGCGACAGGAGGAGTGACTGGCTTCGAAATAACGACAGGCGCAACAACGGGTTGCGGTATGACCACTACGACCGGCTTGGGCGCTACCGCAGGAGTAGGCGCCACGGCCACTGGTGACGGAGTCGCCGCCACGACTGCTGGCTCAATCGGCTTCACAGCAACAGGCTCAGTCACAGGTGCGGTAGCTGGTGCTGCGATCGGCGCAACTGCAACCTCTTCAGCTTGGCAAGCCGACAAAGCCAGCACAGCCATGACTAACAATAATTGACGGTTCATCTACGATTTCTCCTGTTTTAGCTTAATAAGTTGTTTCTTCCTGCTCCAACCAAGCCAGCAGATACGCCCATTGCTCTAATTCGCGGTGAGCCACCGACGGCGGCAGGTCGAACAAGGTCTTACCCTCGAATCCGGCATTCACATAGGCCTGTGTTTCGCGCAAGTACGCCAACACAGGCAGGTCAAGACCTTTCAGGAACTGTTCCAGCGTCAACGCCGCACGCGTACGCGGATCCATGCGCATACCCACAACACCGACCGATACCTTGCCTTTACGCACTATCTTTTCATGGTGTAGAGCTTGGAGAAATTCGTGACTCGCTTGGATATCGAAGGCAGATGGGGCGATAGGCACAATGACGCGATGAACCAGTTTCAGCGCATGCTCCAAGTTCTTTCCATGCAATCCCGCAGGTGAGTCGATCACCAACCAATCCAGCGGTGAGTCTCTCACCACATCGGACTGCATCAACTCGATACTTGGTAAATTACGCGGGCGCCCCGCCAACCATTGAGTCGATGACTTCTGCCTGTCCAGATCAAGGATGGCGACACGTTGTCCGCGCAAGGCGAGATAACCCGCGATGTTAGTGGAAAGTGTGCTCTTTCCGCTGCCACCTTTAGGATTCGCAATCAGTATTGCTTTCACGATATCGCCTCCTTAAAACCACCGATGAATGTTACCTATCTTCCACTTGGGACACATCGCGCACAGCCCCTTTATCAGCAGAGGTGACCATCGCCGCATAGGCGCGAAGTGCCGCTGATATCTTGCGTGGTCGCTCTGAAGATGGCTTCCAACCCTGCTTGCCTTGTGCATCCATCACGGCGCGACGCTGCGCCATCTCGGCATCGGAAATCATCAGATTGATGCTGCGATTCGGAATATCAATCTCGATGCGATCACCTTCCCGCACTAGGCCGATAGCCCCGCCGCTCGCCGCTTCGGGTGACACATGGCCGATGCTCAAACCCGATGTGCCACCCGAGAAACGACCATCGGTGAGCAATGCGCAGGCCTTGCCCAAGCCTTTTGATTTCAGATACGAAGTCGGGTACAACATCTCTTGCATACCGGGACCGCCCTTGGGGCCCTCGTAGCGAATGACCACTACATCACCTGCGACGATCTGATCAGCAAGGATGCCTGCGGTCGCTGCGTCTTGGCTCTCGAACACGCGTGCGCGTCCGCTGAATTTCAAGATACTGTCGTCCACCCCTGCCGTCTTCACGATGCAGCCATCCAACGCGATGTTGCCGTGCAACACGGCTAATCCGCCGTCCTTAGAGTGGGCATGTGCGTTGTCACGGATGCAACCCGCAGAGCGATCAGTATCCAGCTCGGGGTAAAACATGGATTGGGAAAATGCAATCGTGGTGACGATGCCGCCGGGAGCCGCACGGAAAAATTTCTTTGCATCTTCGTTTTGAGTTTGCGCGATGTCCCATTGCTTCAATCCTTCGCGCATCGTCTTGCTGTGCACGGTACTCACTTCGCCATGCAACAGACCGGCTCGATCCAACTCACCCAAGATGGCAGCGATACCGCCCGCACGGTGCACGTCTTCCAAGTGATACTCGGATGATGGCGCGACCTTGCACAAGGTCGGCACATGACGCGACAGCCTATCCATATCCTTCATGGTGAAATCCACCCCCGCTTCGCGCGCGATGGCTAACAGGTGCAACACGGTATTGGTCGAGCCGCCCATGGCAATGTCCAAGGTCATCGCATTCTCGAAGGCATCGAAGGTGGCGATGTTGCGCGGTAACACCGACACATCGTCCTGCTCGTAATAACGCTTGCACAACTCGACGATGGTGCGGCCAGCACGCAAGAAAAGCTGTTTGCGCTCGGCATGCGTCGCCACCAGCGAACCGTTGCCCGGCAGACTCAAACCCAGTGCTTCTGTAAGACAGTTCATCGAATTCGCGGTGAACATGCCAGAGCAGGAACCGCAAGTAGGGCACGCGGAACGTTCGATAGTGTCCACATCGGCATCACTCACGCGACTATCCGCCGCTGCCACCATCGCATCCACCAGATCCAATCCGACGACCTTACCCTGCAAGGTCGCCTTGCCCGCCTCCATCGGCCCACCAGAAACGAACACCACAGGAATATTCAAGCGCATCGCTGCCATCAACATACCCGGGGTGATCTTGTCGCAATTGGAGATACACACCAGCGCATCGGCACAGTGCGCATTGCACATGTATTCAACAGAGTCGGCGATAAGATCGCGTGAAGGCAAGGAATACAACATACCGTCATGCCCCATGGCGATGCCGTCATCCACCGCGATAGTGTTGAATTCCTTGGCGATACCGCCTGCCTTCTCGATCTCGCGCGCCACCATCTGCCCCAGATCTTTGAGGTGGACATGACCGGGAACGAACTGCGTGAACGAGTTGGCGATAGCGATGATGGGCTTGCCGAAGTCGCCATCTTTCATGCCTGTCGCACGCCACAAAGAGCGTGCGCCCGCCATGTTGCGGCCGTGGGTGGATGTGTGTGAGCGGTATTGAGGCATGATGTCTTTCTCAAGCAACGTATAATCGGAACGTTGATTCTAACCCATCTAAGGCTATGCTCGTTCACCCGCAATTCGACCCCGTCGCCATCCACCTCGGCCCTTTCGGCATCCATTGGTATGGCTTGATGTATCTGTTGGCATTCGCTTGTTTCATCTGGCTGGGGAGACAACGTCTGCGCACCTTGAATCGAGATGGATGGGATGAGAAGTTCCTCGACGACCTACTCTTCTACGGCGTCTTGGGTGTCGTTCTCGGCGGACGCTTGGGCGAGGTGTTGTTCTACAATCCTAGCTATTATTTTTCGCATCCCTTCAAAATCTTAGCGGTATGGGAGGGCGGCATGTCTTTCCATGGTGGCTTTCTAGGTGTGCTCGTTGCGATGGCGCTGTTCGCACGTGGACGCAATATCCAATGGCTGGCACTGATGGATTTCATCGCTCCACTTGTGCCCCCCGGCTTGGGGTTTGGCCGCATCGGCAATTTCATCAACGGTGAACTGTGGGGACGCCCCACCGATGGACCTTGGGGAATGGCATTCCCTCATGTGGACAATCTTCCGCGCCATGCATCGCAGCTGTATGAGTTCGCACTAGAAGGTGTCGCACTGTTTATTCTGCTCTGGTGGTATTCGCGCAAACCGCGTCCCGTTGGCGCGGTGTCGGGCTTGTTCCTCATCGGCTACGGCAGCTTCCGCTTCATCGCTGAATTCACGCGCAATCCCGATGACGGCATCTTCGGCTTGATGACGTTCGGCGTGAGTATGGGGCAATGGTTGAGTCTGCCAATGGTACTGATTGGTATATGGATGATGCGGCGCAGCCTGCGTCAGCCAGCTTGACACCCCATCGCTCGTCGCACACCATCACCGCCATCTCTTATTTGATGGATTGACTTTGGACGACCTATCCCTAAACGCGCTGCTTGGAATCCTCTTGCTGCTATTGCTATTCGGCGCATGGTTCTCAGCAGCCGAGACCAGCATGATGGCGATCAATCGCTATCGCCTGAATATGCTGATCCGCAAAGGCAGCCGCAGCGCAAAACTGACTGGACGCTTACTCTCCAAGATCGACAAGCTGTTGGGTTCGATCTTGTTCGGTAACACGCTGCTCAACGTGGCAGCCGCAGCGGTGACAAACATCCTTATCCTGCGTTTATTCGGCGCCAACGAGCTGGCACTGTTGCTCGGCACCCTACTCATCACCTTCATCTTGCTAGTGTTCAGCGAGATCATGCCAAAGATCATCGCTGCGAGCCATCCGGAACGTGTGGCGCTCCCCTCCAGTTATCTGCTGACGCCGCTCATCACCCTTTTTCATCCGGTCGTCTATGTCGCCACGGCCGTGGTGAAGAGTTTCTTATGGTTGCTACGAATCAAGGTTCAGACCGATCAGAGCAAACAAAAGGTGACTCTGGAAGAGCTGAGAGGGCTGGTATTGGAAGCCGAGCATTTCCTGCCGCGCAAGCATCAGAAGATGTTGCTGAACCTTGTCGATCTGGAACGTATCACCGTGAATGACGTGATGGTGCCGCGCAACCAGATCGAGTCGCTCAACATCGACGTCGATCCCATCGAATTGCGCCAGCAGATCATCACTAGCCATCACACTCTGATGCCCGTTTATGCGGATTCACAGAGCAACATCATTGGCATCTTGCATATCAAACGAGTGCTTTCTCTATTGCAGGAGGAAGCTATCGATGCCACTCAATTGCGCGAGATATTACAAGAACCTTATTTCATCCCTTCTGACACCCCGCTTTTAAAACAATTACAGCAATTCCAAGAGCGACATACCCGCATGGGATTGGTCGTGGATGAATACGGTGAACTACTTGGACTGGTGACGCTGGAGAACATCCTTGAAGAGATCGTGGGCGACTTCACCACGCAATCCCCCTCGCAGACTGGAAAATATCTGCGTCATTCCGATGGCAGCATGCTATTGGAAGGGAGTAGTAGCCTGCGTGAACTGAATCGCAAGTTAGGATTGCATCTACCTCTAGGCGAAGCAAAGACCTTGAATGGTCTGATTTTGGAGCACCTACAAGATATTCCCGAGCCAGGTACCAGCCTCAAGGTCGAAGGCTATGCGATCGAGATCATCCAAACACAAGACAGAGCCGTCAAAGTGGCCAGAATATTCCCAACCCGATCAGAGATGCGTAGGCCTTAGACCTAAACTTTACAAAGCCTACAAAGCCATGCATCATGCAAAAAACCTTTATAATCTAGCGTATTGGCGCATAGATTTCAGAATGAACGGAACCTTCACTATGGCAACACTTGGATCGAGGTAACACGATGGCTACCGCAAAACCCGAGAAGGTCAAAGAAGTCCAGTACAGCTGGGAAGGTAAGGACAAGACCGGCAAAGTCGTCAAAGGCGAGATGCGTGGCGCAGGCGAGGCCAGCGTTTCCGCACATTTGCGTCGTCAAGGCATCCAAGTCAGCAAGATCAAGAAGAGCTCCAAGGGTGGCGGCTCAGTCTCAGAAAAAGATGTCACCTTGTTCACACGCCAGCTCGCTACCATGTTGAAATCAGGCGTCCCTTTGCTCCAAGCCTTCGACATCGTCGGCAAGGGGCACGACAACCCTGCTGTCGCCCGGCTCCTGCTGGACATCAAGACGGATGTGGAAACAGGCAGCAGCTTGGAGCAGGCCTTCCGTAAATTCCCTCTTTACTTTGACGAACTGTTTTGCAACCTGATCGGCGCAGGCGAGGCCGCAGGTATCTTGGATAGCTTGCTAGATCGCTTGGCAACCTACAAGGAAAAGATCCAAGCCATCAAGAGCAAGATCAAGTCCGCATTGTTCTATCCAATTTCAATCATCGTGGTGGCCTTCGTCATCACGGCTGTCATCATGATCTTCGTGATTCCCGCCTTTAAGGAATTGTTCAGCAGCTTCGGAGCAGATCTTCCTACGCCAACGCTTGTCATAATGGCCATTTCAGACTTTTTCGTGACATGGTGGTGGGCCATATTTGGCGCCATCGGTGGTGGTGGATATTGGTTCTTTTACACATGGAAACGTAGCAAAAACATGCAGCGTGCCATGGATAAATTAATGCTTAAACTCCCCATTTTCGGCCGCCTAGTTCGCATTGCAACAATCGCTCGTTGGGCACGTACACTCTCCACCATGTTCGCAGCAGGTGTACCGCTAGTGGAAGCCTTTGACTCAGTCGCAGGTGCTGCCGGCAATGCGGTCTACTACGATGCTACCAAACAGATACAGCGTGAAGTCACCTCTGGCAGTAGCTTGAATTCCGCCATGATCAACTCCAATGTCTTCCCCAGCATGGTGCTGCAAATGGTCGCCATCGGTGAAGAATCTGGCTCTATAGACAGCATGCTGTCCAAGGTGGCCGACTTCTACGAAGCCGAAGTTGATGATGCGGTCGAAGCTCTATCCAGCCTGATGGAACCCATCATCATGGTGGTGCTGGGAACGCTCATCGGCGGCATGGTGGTAGCGATGTATCTGCCAATCTTCAAGATGGGCCAGGTCGTTTAACCATGTCAGCATAACCCTAGGCGCGGCTCAAATGCCGCGCCTTTTTTACAGGCTCGATCCACGATGCTAGCTTTACTAGAATTATCTCCCATAACCTTCGCGATTCTTGCTGGTGTCATCGGATTACTCGTGGGAAGCTTCCTTAATGTCGTCATTCATCGCCTGCCAAAGATGATGGAACGCGAATGGCAGGCACAGTGCGCTGAACTGAATGGGCAGGAGGCTGCCTCTACCGCAGATTACAACTTGGTCGTACCACGCTCGGCATGCCCGCATTGTGGACATGCCATCTCGGCACACGAGAACATACCCATCGTCAGCTACCTGTTCCTGCGCGGGAAATGCGCAGGCTGTAGCGCAGAAATATCTCCTCGCTATCCCATCGTTGAAGCGCTAAGCGGTCTCTTGAGCGCCTATGCCGCATGGCATTTCGGTTTCGGCTTGGCGGGCATCTCCGCCATCATCTTGGTGTGGGCGCTCATCGCGCTCACCTTCATCGATTTCGACACCCAACTATTACCCGATAGCATCACGCTCCCGTTACTTTGGTTGGGATTGTTGCTAAACCTAAATGGCGCTTTCACCTCGCTACCGAATGCGCTCATTGGAGCCGTTGCGGGCTATCTCGTCCTTTGGTCAGTGTATTGGGCATTCAAGCTCACGACCGGAAAAGAGGGCATGGGTTATGGCGACTTCAAATTGCTCGCTGCGCTCGGTGCATGGCTAGGATGGACGATGTTGCCGCTGATCATCCTGCTTTCTTCGCTGGTGGGTGCTGTGGTCGGAATCGCCCTCATCGTGCTCACCAAACATGGCCGTAACATCCCCATCCCCTTCGGCCCTTACCTTGCCGGTGGCGGGTTAATCGCCTTGTTCTGGGGGCAGGCATTGACCCAAAGCTACCTGCAACTGCTCGCCGTGCCGTGAAGCTATGCCATGGATTAACAGGCGGGATAGGGTGCGGCAAGAGCACGGTCGCTACGCTATTCTCAGACCTCGGTGCACGCATCGTCGATACCGATCAGATCGCACACCAACTGACCCGAACTGGGGGAGCAGCCTTACCTTCGATCCGTAAGGAATTTGGTGATGAATTCATCGACTCATCTGGTGCGATGGACCGAGCCAAGATGCGCCAATTGGTGTTTGCGGATGGCGCTGCCAAGAGACGCTTGGAATCCATCCTGCATCCCCTCATACGCGAAGAGTCGAAGATGATAGCCACTTCGGCCAGCGATGCACCCTACACCATCGTGGTCGTCCCCCTGCTGTTCGAAAGTGGTCGCTACCAAGACTGGCTACACAGCAGCATCGCGGTCGATTGCACAGAGGCTCAACAGATATTGCGCACCATGCAGCGGAGTAAGCTGTCCGAAGCAGAGGTTAAAGCCATCATGGCGCAGCAGTTATCTCGGAACGAACGATTGAAACTAGCCGATGCAGTCATCGAAAATGATGGCCAACTCGACGAGTTGCGGCTCCAAGTAGAAGAATTACACAGCCGATTGATTAGGCTGTGAAAAACGATTGACGACATGAGATGCTGCCTATATCTTTCGCACCCAGCGCTCACCCCACTTTCTGCTAGGTCAATGTGATCAGTTACGAATTTCCTCTAAACGAACGAGTACGCACCATGTTGCGGCTGGAGGATCTTTTTCTGCGCATCACACGTTTTGTGAGCAGCGAAGAAAGTGCTGATCATCACGCAGCTCTCGGCGTGCTGTTCGAGATACTCGAAGTCGCCAGCCGCGCGGACCTAAAATCAGAACTCTTACAAGAGCTAGAGCGTCAAAAGAAGGTACTCAACGCGTTGCACAACAACCCGCAGATCGCAGAAGATGCGCTAGATGCGATCTTGAATCAGATTGAAGATGACAGCACACGTTTGCTAGAGATGAGCGGCAAGATCGGCCAGCACCTGCGCGATGACGAATGGCTGATGGGAATCAAACAACGCGCCTGCATCCCAGGCGGCGTATGCGAATTCGACCTGCCGTCATACCACTATTGGCAACACCAATCTGCGGAAGTGCGTCGTGCCGATCTTGGCAATTGGATCACCCCCCTGCTTCCCTTGCGCAACGGCATCTCGATCTTGCTCAAGTTGATGCGCGAAAGCGGCAAGCTACACCACTTCGTCGCACATCAAGGCACGTTCCAGCAAATGCAAGGAGGGCGTGTTGCACAGTTGTTACGCGTCTCTCTTGATCAGACTTTGCCATGCGTCCCCGAAGTCAGCGCCAATAAATACGCGCTCAATATCCGTTTCGTCGCCGCCAACTTCACCGCCAAGACAACCTTGTACGAACAGGATGTCGAATTCGATCTGACCTTCTGCTCTTCGCAATGAGTAAGCCTCCCGTCGTCTCTTGCCCACACTGTGGCAAACAGCACCAATGGGACACCGCAAACAAATTCCGCCCCTTCTGCAGCGAACGCTGCAAGATGGTCGACTTGGGGAAGTGGGCGAACGAAGAATATCGCGTCGAGCAACGCGAACAAGACCTACAAGAACCCGATCACCAAGCCTGACGTAACAAGGCGATGCCGTGTGCGCCATGTTGCCATGCCATAGGCACATCCTCCGCAGCCAATCCACCTAGCGCATACACTGGGATAGATGACCCCGCCGTCATCGCAGCAAAGCTTTCCCAACCCAGATGCGGAGTGCCTGGATGTGATTGGGTCGGAAGCACTGGGGAGACTAAAGCGAAGTCACAGCCTAATTCCGCAGCACGCTGCAACTCTGCTGCGTTGTGACAAGAGGCGCCGCACCACTCCACACCGGGGCGTTCAGATAATCCAGCGAGTTGTGAAGAGGTCAGCTGCACGCCATCAGCGCCGACCTCTTGAGCCAACCCCACATCCCCATTGAGCAACACTTTCGTACCGCAGCTGTGCGACATCGACACCACACGTTGCGCCAATTCTTTCAGCTCATCGCGTGCAAGATGCTTCTCTCGCAACTGGATCAGTCTCAAACCCGCGTCCAACTTGACCTGCAATCGGGTGAGGAAAACTTCCGCTCCCAATTCGGACACATTGCTGATGGCATACAAAGTCGGCAACTCAAGTGCGCGCAAGATCGGTGCATTGGCAGGCAATATCGGTTCGACCTTCACATGCGTCGGCAATTGCCACGAGAACTGCTGCCCCTCATGCGGATGCAACTCACCAGCCCATGCAGCCACCCGAAAGAAATGCAATCGTACCGTCGCATGAGGATAGTTGAACACGCGCATCAGCCATGGGTAGGCGGTGTGCACTGTAATGCCCAACTCCTCATGCAACTCGCGCACCAAGGCATCGCGTGCGGATTCACCTTGCTCCAACTTTCCACCGGGGAACTCCCAGTAGCCCGCCCATATCTTGTCGACAGGGCGTTGCGCCAAGAGGAAAGAACCATCAGCGCGCTGCAAGACGGCAGCGGCCACTTCGACGATCTTATTTTGCGACATACTGACCGCACCAATCCTTAGCGAACTGCCCCGCCACACGCCCACTGCGCGAACCGCGCATCAGCGACCACTGCAAAGCTGCAGTACGCACCTCGTCTGTCATGCCCTGCTTCCAACCATGATGAGATAACCAATGTGTCGCCACTGCGAGATATTCATCCTGCGTGAAGGGATAGAACGATATCCACAAACCAAAGCGTTCGGATAGCGACACCTTCTCTTCTACGCTTTCAGCCGGATGGATCTCATCGCCGACATATTTCGTGGCGAGGTTGTCCTGCATGTAATCGGGCATCAGATGACGACGATTGGAGGTGGCATAGATGAGCAGATTGTCGGAGAAGGCGACTAGGTCGCCATCCAATGCAGCCTTGAGTGCCTGATAACCCGGCTCGGCATCGTTGAAAGAAAGGTCATCGCAATACAGGATGAATCGTTCCGCACGCCCTTGAACCAAACCAACGATAGACGACAGATCGATCAATCCTTGCTTGTCGATCTGAATGACGCGCAGACCCTGCGCCGCATACTCATTCAATAACGCTTTCACCAAAGACGATTTACCCGTACCGCGCGCACCGGAGAGCAGCACATTGTTGGCCGTACCGCCACGCACGAATTGCAGCGTGTTCTGTTGGATGCGTTGCTTCTGACCATCGATACCCGAAAGATCGGATAGGACTATGCGCTGAAAATTGGGAACTGGATGTAAGACACGTTGCTGGTGATCCCAGCGGAAAGCAGCGGCGGCTTGCCAATCAGGGGTTTGTAGCTGTGCACTAGGCAAGATACTTTCTAGACGAGAAAGAAGGCCTTCAGCACGAGAGAGGAATTCGTCCAACTTATC
>Ga0265292_1002306_pt1 | contig 13547 bp, 7 predicted proteins | sample Munlanlewell296A_FD_189080 | JGI IMG/M metagenome (GOLD analysis project Ga0265292, IMG submission 189080) | Leachate microbial communities from a municipal landfill in Southern Ontario, Canada - Leachate well 296A | ecosystem: Engineered > Solid waste > Landfill > Unclassified | place: Canada...
CGAGCTGGGCGGCAAGAGCCCCAATATCCTGCTCGAGGACGCCGACCTGGACGCCGCCATACCGGGCTCACTGTGGGCCACTTTCCTGCACCAGGGCCAGGTCTGCCAATCCGGCACGCGGCTGTTCGCTCCCGCTTCCATCCATGGTGAGGTCCTGGAAAGACTGAAGGTGGCGGCGGAGAAGCTGAGGGTCGGGCCGTCCGCCAGCCAGGAGTCCGACCTGGGGCCGTTGATCTCGGCGCGCCAGCTCGAGACGGTGGACACCTACGTCAAGACGGGCCTGAAGGAAGGCGCGAAACTGCTGACCGGAGGTGCGCGGCTCACCGGCGGCGAGTACGACAAGGGCCACTTCTACCCGCCCACGATCTTCTACGACGTGGACAACAAGATGACCATCGCGCAGGAGGAGATCTTCGGGCCAGTCCTCTCGGTGATCAAGTACGACTCGGTGGACGAGGTCATCCGCCTGGCCAACGACTCGATCTACGGCCTCGGCGGAGCCGTGTGGTCACGGGATATCCCACAGGCCATCGCGATCGCGCGCAAGATCCGCACGGGCACCGTTTGGGTCAACGACTTCCACCTCATCAACGGCTTCTTCCCCTTTGGGGGCTACAAGCAGTCGGGAATCGGACGGGAGCTTGGATCCGCTGGTATTCGCGAATACCAGCAGGTCAAGCACATCCACGTGGACCAGACGCCACGCATAGGTCAGAAGTTCTGGTACATGGTGCTGGGAGTCGGCTCTTAGCGTGGTGCGCCCGAAGTTCCCCTACATTCGGACACACCACACTGAGACGAGGCCACGCCGTGGTGAGCGCCGGAGCGGTGTGCCGTGCGGCCGCGGCTCCGAAGGTCCTCCTCACTCAGCCTCTGCGGCACGCCCGGCAACGAGGCTGTCTATCTCATCGGCAGTGAACGCGACCTGCTCCAGTACCTCGCGCGTGTGCTCGCCCGGGTGCGGCGCCGGGTGCTTGAGGCTCCCGGGCGTCCTGGACAACCGCGGACCGGGTGCGGGCTGCAGGACTCCGTTGGCGTCCGAGATGTAGGTGTCACGCTCGGTGTTGTAGCGGTGCCTCGCCGCCTCCCTCGGCTCGAGAACCGGGCACACGCAGGCGTCACGGCATTCGAAGATGCGCGTCCACTCCTCGCGCGTCTTGGTTTGAAAGATCGTGGCCAGCCGGCCCTTCATCTCCGGCCAGCTACTGCTGTCCATCTGGGAGGGCAGATCCTCGCGGGCGAGTCCGAGCCCCTCGATCAGTTGCGCGTAGAATTCGGGCTCGACTGCGCCGACGGCGATGTGGCCCCCGTCCGAGGTCTCGTAGACCTCATAGAAGTGGGCGCCGGTGTCGAGGGCGTTGGTGCCGCGCGGCCCCCACGTTCCGCTCTGGATGGCTTGGGCGAAGAAGGCCGTCAAGTTCGCCGCGCCGTCAACCATGGCGGCGTCGATGACCTGGCCCTTTCCGGAGCGTTCTCTCTCCAGCAGCGCCCCCAGGATCCCGAGCGCGGCGAACATCCCACCGCCCGCGAAGTCGGCCACCACGTTGACCGGCGGGACCGGCGGCTCGCCGGCCCGGCCGAACAGGCCGAGGGCCCCCGCGACCGCGATGTAGTTGATGTCGTGACCGGCGCGCTGCGCGAGCGGGCCTGTCTGACCCCAACCCGTGATGCGCGCGTAGATGATCCGGGAATTGCGGGTGAGAACAACGTCCGGCCCGAGACCGAGTCGCTCCATCACTCCCGGTCGGAATCCCTCGACCAGGACATCAGCCCAACCGGCGAGCCGCAGGGCGACCTCCGCACCCTCCGCCTGCTTCAGGTTCAGCGCGATCGACCGCTTCCCGCGCCCCACTATGTCTCCAACGAGCGGTGCGCCCCCGCGCGGGAGCGGGACTCGGTCGACCCTGACGACGTCCGCGCCCATGTCCGCCAGCAACATGGTGCAATAGGGACCCGGCGCCAGCCGGGAGAAGTCGACAACCTTCACTCCGTCAAGGACACCCACGTTCTCCTCCGATCTCCAACTCGGACCAGCCGAACGATCTGTATCAGACCGCCCGCCACGCATCCCGCAGACGCACCCTCCTGCCCACGCGCAGGATCGCGCCCTCGTAGATGTGACCTGCCAGCCTGACCAGACCGTAGATGCTCGCGAGCAGCAGCCCCACGGCCACCACCACCTCCCAGGCAGGCACCTTGCCCATGGCCATCCGCACCGGCATGACCATGGGAGCGGATGGCGGCAGAAGGGAGAACACTCGAGCGAGGCTGCTTCCCGGGCTTGCCGCGGCAGTCATCGCCACGAAGTAGCCGGGCAGCAGCAGCAGGGCCGGGATCATGGCCACACCCTGGACGTCCTCCTGGCGCGTGATGGTGGCGCCGAGCATGGCGTTGAGCACGCTGTAGAAGGCGTAGGCCATCAGGTACCAGGTCACCATCGTCAACGCCGTTCGACCGGTGATGCCGGACAGGTCGACCCCCTTGATGTGCACGCCTCGCATAACCGCCCACGCGACGGCTCCGACGATCACCATCTGGACGAGCCCCAGGACACCTATCCCTGTGACCTTCCCCGCCAGCAAGTGGCGAGACCGGACGCGCGAGAGGATGACTTCCACCACCCGGCTCGACTTCTCCTCCATCACCCCGAGAAGGACGAACTGCCCGAAGATCAGCACCGACACGTAGAGGATGACCGCGCTTACGGTCGCGGCCACGATGCGCGGCGTCCGCTCCTCATCAGGTTCCTTCAGGATCCTCTTGCCCAGAGGTTCCGGAACCAGCAGCGAGGCTATCTGCTCAGAGGTCAGGCCCAGCCTCTCGATCGCTCGGGCCCGAGCGAGGCCCTGAACGGCGGTCGAGACGATGGCGGCAAGCTGCGGATCCTCGGCTTCCTTCCACATCAGGGTCCGGCCGCCGACAATCGCCACGTCCAGGCGGCCCTTGCGCAGAGCCAGCTCCGCCTTCGCGGACTCGGAGTAGTCGGTGATTCTCACTCTGCGGTCGAAGGACCGGGCGGCATCGCCCAGCGCCTTCTCGAACCCGACAGGAACGTCCCCGACGACGCCGACGCGGTAGGTGGGCGTTGCTCGGCGCGACTCGGAAGCTAGCAGCAGGCCGAGCCCCACGATCACCACCACGATCACCGCCATCGACACCACGAAGACCCTGCTCTTGGCGCGCTGGATGAAGTCGCGCGACGCGACCAGAAGGATCTGGCGCAGTCCGCTCATCGCCCCACCGCTTCCCGGAAGAGATCGGTCAATCTCGGGGGCTCGAACGTGAAGCCGGTCACCTCTCCGACCGTCCTCGCCCTCGCAAGCAGATCACCGATGGGAGCGTCCCGAGCCACCAGATAGCGGGGGGATCCGCGACCGTTTTCGACCTGCACGATGCCCGGCAGGTCCGGCACCCAGGGCCGGCCGTCGACCGAGATCGACAGGTGCCGGTGATTGGAGGCCGCCCTCAACTCCTCGAGGATCCCGGCCATCACCACCCGTCCGTGATCGATGATGACCACGTCCTCACACACGTCCTCCACCAGGTCGAGCTGATGGCTGGAGAACACGATGGCCGTGCCGCGGTTCGCCAGCTCTCGCAGCACCTCGGCCAGAGCCTCGACACCTATCGGATCGAGGCCGCCGAAGGGCTCGTCGAGCACGGCCAACTCCGGGTCATGTATCAGTGACGCGGCAAGCTGGACCCGCTGCTGGTTGCCGTGGGAGAGCTCCTCGAGTCTCGAGGAAGCCCGGTCGCCGAGCCCCATGCGGTCGAGCCATGCGTCGACAGCCTCCAGCGCGACCTTGCGTCCCATGCCGGAAAGCCGGGCAAGGTAGGCGAGTTGCTCGCGGAGCCGCATCTTCGGGTACAGGCCCCGCTCCTCCGGCATATACCCAAAGCACAGGCGGTCACCGTGGCCAACCGGACGCCCGTTCCACAGCACCTCGCCGGAATCGGGCCGAACCAGGCCGAAGATGCAGCGCATCGCGGTGGTCTTGCCGGCGCCGTTGGGGCCGAGGAATCCAACTATGCGCCCCGGTCGCACCTCGAATCCGGTTCCGTCGAGGGCGACGACGTCACCGAAACGCTTCTTCAAACCGATGAGAGAGAGCACGCCGGATGTCGTATCTTGCGCTGACATGAGTGAAGGCTCTCACACTCACCCCGCTTCACAAAAGGACCAACCGGGCTGCTTGCCTCACGACAGGCCCGATTGGCATCTCCAGGATACCAGTGCATCCGCCGGAGCCGCTCGTCGGTCATCGTCGCAGGATGCGGCGGCCGACCATGACATGCGATGATTCCTCCCGGTCAGAACCCTGCTGCAAGAGGCACTTCCAGGGCTGCCACCAAGCTGTGTCCATTGACCGCGTATCGACGGAGGACCCCCATGCGCCTTGCCCGCATCGTCGGACCTGACGGCGTCCCGTACCTGGCACGCCTCGATGGCGGCGTCGCCACCCCCATTGCCATCTCGGGGTTCCGGCCCGGAGAGGATCCCTTGCGTGACGCGATGTTCGACGAGGTGGACCTCAACGCATCACCGCAAGTAGCGCCCGAGTTCTCCGTGAAGGGCATGCGTTTCTTGCCTCCCATGGCCGCCCCCTCGAAGATCATCGCGATCGGGCTCAACTACGCCGACCACGCTCGCGAGTCGGGAATGGAGATCCCCGCCTCGCCACTGCTGTTCATGAAAGCTCCGAGCGGCCTGGTCGGCCATGACGAGCCCATCCGTTTCCGGGCCGCAGCCACCAGCCGGGTCGACTTCGAGGCCGAGCTGGCCGTCGTCGTCGGGCGGCGAGCCTACATGGTGAACGAGGACGAAGCGTTCGCACATGTCTTCGGCTACACCGTCTGCAACGACGTCTCGGCCCGCGACGCCCAATTCGCAGACGGCCAGTGGGTGCGAGGAAAGAGCTTCGACACCTTCTGTCCTCTGGGCCCCAGCATCGTCACGAGGGAGGAGATCCCCGACCCGCACAATCTCGCGATCGGCGCGCGGTTGAACGGCCGGGTCATGCAGGACTCCAACACCAGGGAGATGGTGGCCGGAGTCCCGAAGCTGCTCTCCTACATCTCGCAGTTCATGACCCTCGAACCCGGGGATATCATCGCGACGGGGACACCGTTCGGTGTCGGCTTCTCGCGCACTCCCCCCGTGTATCTAACCGATGGCGACGTCGTTGAGGTTGAGGTTGAGCAAGTCGGCATCTTGCGCAACCCAGTGGTCGTGGAGTGAGCCCCTCAGGCTTCCCGCGCTGCGGTCCACCTCCACCGTCCATCACCCGCGACCAGCTCACGATGATCGGCTGACGATACAACAGTGTTTGAACTTCCTCCCACTTCCGCACGGGCAAAGCTCGTTGCGGCCAACGTTCTCCCAGCGGCTCCTCTCATGCAGGGCAACCTGGTGCATGATTGCCGTCTTGGACATCCGTTGCTTCAGCATCTGGCTCATCCGTTCCGCGAAGGGCCCGGCATGCCGGAAGAACATCCGATAGCCGGCACAGAGGTAGTTGAGGTTCGGCTCCCCCTCAGGGCTCAGGGCGATGCGATCTTTGGGGCACCCACCGTTGCAGATGAATCGGACATCACAAGCGCGACAGCAGGACGGGAGGCCATCCCTCTTGTCCAGGCCGAACTGGGACTGTCTGTGGTCACATGCCAGCTCGGCCAGTGATGTCCGCAGGACGTTGCCGAGAAAATGCTCGCGATCGACGAAGTGGTCGCATGAGTAGATGTCCCCGTTGTGCTCCATCACGAGTCCAAGACCGCAGGTTTCAGCATGGACGCAGAGGTCCGGCCGCAAACCCGACCACACGAACAGGCATTCCTCGAAAGTCTGCACGTGCATGCGTCCCACGTCATGCGCAATCCATTCCTCGAAGATCGCGCACAGGAAAGAGCCGAAGCCGTGGGGGGACACGGTCCGCTCGGAGACCCCGTCAGCCAGCGGCTCCACCAGCGGGATGAACTGGACCCAGTCGAGGCCGGCCTCGCGTAGAAACCGGTAGACGTCTAAAGGCGCCCCAGCGTTGACGTTGTTGACCACACACAGAGCGTTGCAGTCGACGCGATGCTCCTGAAGCAGCGCCAGGGCCGCCATGACTCTACCGTGCGTGCCTTCGCCCCTTGAATCCAGCCGATAGTGATCGTGAAGCTCCTGGGGTCCGTCGATACTGATCCCCACGAGGAACCTGTTGTCGCGCAGGAACTCGCACCATTCGCGATCAAGCAGAAGCCCGTTGGTCTGCAGCGCGTTGGAGCACTCCCAACCCTTCGGCAAGTGCCGCTTCTGCAGTTCGACAACTCGCCGGAAGAAACCCAGACCCATCATCGTGGGCTCGCCGCCCTGCCATGCGAACGTGACCGCGGGGCCCGGCTGAGACTCGATGTACTGCCGGACAAACTCCGCCAGAACATCGTCGGTCATCTTGAAGTGCTCTCCGGGCGGGTACAACCCCAGCTTGCTCAGATAGAAGCAGTAGGCGCAACGAAGATTGCAGACCGCGCCGATGGGTTTGACCATGACCTGGAACGGCGCGCGAGCTATCCGCGGCATCTCACCGAAACGCTAGAGGGGTGCTTCCTCCTGGCTTGGGGTGATCCCATGCTCGCAGCAGGCGACACGCCATGCCCTTCGATCCTCAATACACCGCCTCCTGCCACGACCAGTGCGGAATGAACCAGCGCCGCAAGGCGGGCTCTCTCAACCGGTCCAGAGGAATGATCGAGCCCCTTTCCGCCTCACCAATACGGCGATCAGCACGAGGGCAGCCCCTGCCGCCACGGCCGAAGAACCGCCCGTGGCAGGTATCGCCCCGGCGCCACCGGGCCGGGCAAGTCCTGCCGCGTAAACACAGATGCCATTGCCGGCGGCCTTGGTTGCCGGGTCATCCGGACGCACGTCGGTGGCGATCGCCGAGGCGTCGGTGCCCGCTCTGGCCGCGCGAGCCCGAATCGGACCCGTGACCGGAGCTGGAACGAAGGACGCAGACCGCTGAGGACGCACCGATGGGGCGGTCGGCGCCGGCAGCGCGCCGCACGGTTGCACTTCGCGCAACAGCACATCGTCCACCGACCAGCCCGGCGGCACCTCCAGGTTGGTGTCCGAAGACATGCGCCACCCGATCTGGATCTTCCCCGCGGGGACGTTGCCGATCCCGACCTTGACGGTCCGCGGCTCAGTCGCCTCGGGGCCGCTGATCGCCCTGGTGGGTTTCCACGACTTGGCCCCGTCGATGGAGTACTCGAGGACCCCGTAGTCGGCATTGGGTTCCGAGTGAAACGTCTCGGTGAACGACAACTCAAGGGGCCCCCCGCCGGTGGTGAATGCCGGGGAAACCAGGCGCGTCTCCACGCTCGACCCGTAGCCGGGGACGGCACCCGCGTACGTCGTTCGCATCGCCCCGTTTGACCAAGCCCACGTCGTCGGGGGCAAGCCCGAACTGGCCGTCTGGACCGTGTAACCATCGGCGTCCGTGGCGAACGTCTGCACCGGCGCCAGGTCTTTCAGAGTGTCGGACGGGGTGTTGAACGAAAGGATCTGGCTGGCGGCTGACGACCCCGCCCCATTTGCCGAGACCGCGCGGAAACGGTAGGGCGTGCAGGGGGCCAGCTTGGCGAGCGTGACCTCGTGGTTTCTCACGCGCTGCGGCTGGCCGTCCCCGTCCAGGGCCTCTTCCCGGCTGGACGGTGCCCCCGACCCCGCGCCGTATTCCACCACCGAGGTCGAGTCCATGTTGGTCACCCACCTGACCACAGCCGTGCCGCCGGTCGGTGCGACCTCGACGAACACCTGGTCCAACTGCGGCGGACCGTAGGCCTCTGAGAAGAGTGCATATCCCTGATGACCGTTGTCATCAGTGGTCTCCAACCCCTTGCACGTCCTCGAGCGAACCACGAACTCGTAGGCCCCGTAGGGGTCGAGCCCGTTCACGGCAACCTGGTGCTGGGTGGTTCGGAACGGTGAGCCCGTTTGGACCCACGCCGAAGCCCCCGCCTTGCGGAACAGCACGATCGACGAAGACGGAACATCGGTCCGCCAGATCACATTGACCGACGTGGGCTTGGTCCCCGAGGCCGATTGGACGAGGACTTCCGAGATCTTCGGAGCCGGCGTGTCCTTGCACGCCAGCGGATCCGCCCCCTCCATCTGGAGTAGAAGGCGCGGCCGGAGCTCAGGTCCCCGGGATCTACGCCCGAAGCCCGGCTCGAACGAGAATAGGGACTCGAGCAGTTGGGTACTCGGATTCACTCGGAAGGCAAGGCGTTCCTCACTGGGCGTGGAAGTCAGGTCCTCCTTCAGGTTCGTCCGCAAGGCCTCGAGATCAGCGCATGAGAACGTGAACATGTAGCTCGTTCCCGCACCCCTGCGGAAACCGGTCACCGGCGTGGCCGCCGCGTCGACCGACGCGTTGGCGACGGTGTCAAAGCCCGTGCCGGGGCCCCAGCCCGACTCCACGCCAGAGTCCAGGAGTGACAACGCGAAGCGAGCGTCGTCCGTATAGTGGTTGGTTATATCGTGCATGCTGGTGAGTTCGACCGCGGCGCCCGTGATGCGCGAGGGGTCGACGCTGGACGGGAGCCGAAACATGAAGGCGGGCATGGCCGTGGTGGGCGGCAAACCCGTCGGGCCAACCACAGGGGGGCTGGCGGGGATGTTCTGGAAGTGCCCCGAGTAGAGCTGGGTTATCGTCCCCCACTGCTGGTCGGCGGGAGTCAGTGGCTGCCCAGTCGAGGGGTCGGTATCCCGGAGTTCGGTCATGTCGTTCGCCTTCGGCTGGAAGGCCGAAGCCGGCGACGTGAAGGAGTGGGCCGCACTGGTCGCCTTGTTGGGACTGGCCGCCAGGTCGGTAGTCTCCACCTCGAATGTGTACCGCTTCCCCGCGCCCAGACCCGTGAGCCGGACTTCGTGTGCGGTTCCCGCAACCTTCTTGTCCGCGTAGACGCCCTTGTTCTCGTTGACGGGGGTTTCCAGGCCGGGGAAGGTGGAAGGGTTGTAGACGTCGTCGAAGCGAGATGTCTTGCCGGACTCGTCCGTAAGCAAGACCGCGCCGGTCGTCTTCTCGTCGGTAGCCCACGTGACCACAGCCAGGTCGGCCGATATGGGTTCCGACACCACGTTCGAGATCACCGGAGGTGTGGTTTCGGAAGGCGCCACCGCGGCGGCCGCACCCTGGCCAACGAGCCCCGAGACCATCAGAGCGTACCCTTGCGGCCCGCCGGCGGTTCCGATCGGGTTGGTGGCATCGGCGCCGCCGTCGATGCGGATCTTGTAGGTGCCTGCCGCAGGAGCCTCGATCCGCACCCCCTCCACGTTGTTCTTCTCATCCGGGGCCGCGGAACCGGCCCGGGTTTCCCCGATCTCAGCCGAGGGGTCTCCGGCGGCGCTGTTGAACACCAGCCCGCTTTGGGTCGTGAAGTTGTTGCCCACGTATGTGGTTCCGTCCGGACCGGTCACCGTCAGGTCGAGGTTGTTGACCAAAGGAGTGCTTCCCGCGCCCAGTCCGGCCGGAACGTCCGTCCAGGCCAGGGTGACGTTCAGAGGCTCTCCCTTAGCCACGTTGATCGTGTACTCGGCGGCGGAGGAATCGAGAGCCTTGGACGACTTGTTCCAGACATCGGCCACGAACAACCGGCGCGCCTCGTTGTCGAAGGCAAGAGCGTTGTCCAGCTCGACGCGTCCCCAGCCCTGGCCCGCCGACGGCCACTGACCGTCCAGCGCGGCCTGGTCTCCCTGGTCCCCCGTGTAGAAACCGCGCATACGCTCCGCGGAGTTGATCAGCACGGCCTTGACCAGCGCTGCTGAAGGATTCCACCGACGCGCGAGATTGCGAGTCCCTACCGCGTAGCCCTGTAGGGCATCCCCGCTCAGCGCCGGCCCGAACCCATCGAAGAAGTACTGGCGCACCAGGGTCGCCAGTCCGGTCAGAACCGGGCTCGACATAGACGTGCCCTGCAAGTACTGGTCATAGCTCGACGTGGCGCCCTTGGTGGACACGACGATTTGGCCGGGCGTGCACACGTCCGGCTTGAGCCGGTGCTCGGCCGTCGGCCCGTGGCTGGAGAAGACCGCCACCGAGTCCAGCGTTACCATGGGCTGGCGTCCGTTGGCGGAAGCGCAAGAGGCGAGGGTGTTCTTCGAGATCGCCGGTCCACTCGAAAGTGTGTAGATGCGCGGACCGTCGTTGCCCATCGAGGTGGACAGGACCATGTCCTCGTGGTCGTAGACGTAGCCGTCGACCGCCTCGGCGTCTCCCAGGTCCACCAACGGGACGAGCGAGCCGATCGAGAAGTTGTGAGTCCGGGCGTCGACCTCCGGATCGTAGGAGTGCACCTTCTCCGCATGTATGGACGAGCTGTACTGGTGCGTCGTCACACCCGGCGTACCCGCCGATGGGTTGGCGTCGTAGACCTGCTCGTACAGGTCGTACTGGTCGGCGGGAAGGCCGCCCAAGCTGCCGTCGGGCCCTTTCGCGACGTCCTGCTCAATGAAGTGCGCGGCCGGTGCCATGCCGTCGGCTCCGTCAAAGCGTCCGCCGTAGGTACCGTAGAGACCCTGCGCGTCCGGATAGTCGGCCGCGATCGACCCCGCGGTGTGAGTGCCGTGATTCGACGCTTCGCTCGGCTCGTATCCGTCTCCCGCAAGGTCGTAGTAGGCCGCCATCTTGCGGTGGTTCGAACCCGTTGCCTTACGGTTGAACATCTGGTCCTGAGCGTTGCCCGGAACCACCTGAAGGTGGCCTGCCGGTTTCGTCGAGCCATCCGCGGCGAAGTCCGCGAACGCGCGCTGAGCGTTGCCGCCCATGTCCATGACGTAGTTGACGCCCGTGTCGGCGGCCGAGCTTGTCTGGCCGGCGCCGCTCAGGTGGCCGGGAGCGGTGACGAAGAATGTGTCCCGTTCGCCGGTATCCGAGGCCCAACGGGCGTTGTAGTTCTCCATGACCCAGGTCGGCGCCTCCGCCACCCAACGCACGCCGGGGATTCGCGCTATGGAAGGAAGCTGATCCCAGGTCGCGGAGAAAGGTATGACGCGCGAAGTCGCATGACGCTCGTCCACCTTCACCCCCGCGATCCCGCGGAGCTGGGCAATGTCCGACGCCAAGTCTTCGCCCTGATACAAGAACGCCCGGTAGTCACGTCTACCCGGTACGTCCAGCACCCCCGGGGACCCCGCGTAGGCCGGCCGAAGCTTGTAGGCGGGATGAAACGCCCCCACCCAACGGACCCCGGTCAGGCCCCGAGCTTGGCCGGCCTGCTCGGGAGTCATTTCGAGAATGAACGTGCCGTCGGGAATGAAGCCGCCAGACCGCCTCGCCAGCCGCCAGACCGCGTCGCGAGCCGGCTTGCGAATGGGGAACGAGAGTTGAACCAGCCACCAACTCGCCTTGCCCGCTCGCACTACGGCTCGGAGGTCAGGCTCCACGTACGGCTCGCCGGCCAGCGGATCAAATGCCTTGTATGCCAACCGGATGGTCCCAAGCCCCAGACCGTCGGCAAAGTTCGCCCCTCGAGAGCCTACCGGTCTCACCGCGGCCGTGGCAGGTGACGGCTTCGGTCCCACTGGGCCCCCGATGAGTACCGACCCAACGCCAAGGAGCGCAACGGCGAGAACAGCGATACCGCGCACCGCTCGATCACGCATAACCAGGCGTATCCAGCCGCGTCTGGCCGAGAGTCGACTGCTCATCTGGTCCTTCCCTCCCCTGCCGCAGTGATTCCGCCCCACCGGGTCGCACCGCGCAACCTGGTGGAAGGTCCAATGTGGGATGCCCCCTCACCACTATTCATTTCTCTCCGCCATCCCGGCATGCCACCACCCGCCTGCCGCCGAAGGTCGGTGATCGGATCGTATCCGTTCGAGGCGCCGGAAGGTAGAACGACCCGGGAGCCGGCTGTCGCGGCCACGCGCGGATCGGGTCAAGGACGCACGAGGGGAGAACGCGCATTGCCACATCGAACTCAGCCGCTACTCACCTCAGCGGGACCGCCCGGAGCGAAGACGGTGGGAGCGCACCCCCCACATAGGGATGTTGACCAAGTCAGCTCAGGACGTCCTTGCGCGCGAACCACCACCATGCAACGACGCAGAACACAATGACGTACGGGATCTGTAGCAGCGTGCCCCGCACCATATCGGCGGTCTGCGTTGGATGGACGAACAGCCCGTCCCAGGCTCCCCAGTGGTGTGTGGGGAGCCAGTTGCGGAAGCCCCTGAGCGCCGAGATTCCATCAAGGATCTGCGAGACGATCGCAAGGCCCACGCCTCCGGCGATCGCGCCCACTGGCGCGTCGGTCATCGTCGAGAGCAGGAAAGCGAAGGTCGCCATCCCGGACATGCTCCAGGCCACGTACACGGTCGCCAAGCCGACGCGTGCCAGAGCCGTGGCCTCGGGAAGCGTGGTGGAGGATGGCGTGAGCATGGGGTGCCACCCAAAGGCCGCGAGGCCGGCCACGAGGCCCGTTAGGGCCACGAGCACGGTGGCAAGGAGACAGAGCATAGCGGCGACCGAGAGCTTGGCCCCGAGCAGACGCCGCCGAGTGACCGGTCGCACGAGCAAGTAGCGGAGCGTTCCCCACCCGGCCTCTCCGGCGACAGCCTCCCCACAGAAGAGGGCAACGACGATAGGGAGCAGAAAGCCGCTCATCGCGGTGAGGGCGGCAAGGGGCATGCTGAGACCCGACCGCGTCGCCAAGCGGAAGAAATCCGCCTGGTTGGCCAAGCGTTCCGACGTTGGCCCCATAGGCTCATGCGGGCCCCCCACCTTGGTGGCCATTGTGATGATCGCGGGTATCACCACGCAGATGCCAAGAACGAGGTAGGTTCGGAGCCGGCGCACTTGCTTCGAGAACTCGACGCGGATCATCCGTTCTCTTCCTCGAGCATGCTGATGAACGCGTCCTCGAGCCCATGACGCGACATCACCGTCTCCACGCCGATGCCGGCGTGGACCAGGGCGGCGACCACGGCCTTGCGGTCGGTGTCCTCCAGATCGGCCGAGAGACCATCCCCTTCCAGGGTGATCCGGCGGACTCCGCCCATAGTGGAGAGAACGCTCTGCGCACGTGCCACGTCGTCAACCTCGAGGTAGACGGTGACGGCCGAGCCCACCAGCTCCGACACCGAACCCGTCGCTACCAGGTGCCCACGGTCTATGACCGCCGCATGGGTACAGACCTGTTCGACTTCGCCTAACAGATGGCTCGACAGGAGCACGGTCGCTCCACGCCGCGCGATGCTGCGCACCAGCTCTCGCATCTCGCGCATCTGCTGAGGGTCCAGGCCTGTCGTTGGCTCGTCGAGGATCAGCAGGTCGGGCCTTCCGAGAAGCGCTTGGGCGATCCCGAGCCGCTGGCGCATGCCACGCGAATACGTCTTGACCTTGCGATCAAGCGCCTCGCCCAATGCGGCAACTTCAAGCGCTCCCTCGAGATCCGCTGCCGCCATCTTCTGTCCGCCTGCACGGCAAAACAACTCAAGGTTGGCGATCCCCGACAGGTGAGGCACGAACGCGGGGGTCTCCACCAGCGTACCGACGCGGCGG
>Ga0265292_1002307_pt1 | contig 13541 bp, 6 predicted proteins | sample Munlanlewell296A_FD_189080 | JGI IMG/M metagenome (GOLD analysis project Ga0265292, IMG submission 189080) | Leachate microbial communities from a municipal landfill in Southern Ontario, Canada - Leachate well 296A | ecosystem: Engineered > Solid waste > Landfill > Unclassified | place: Canada...
CTCTGTTTCCTTTTGTTCTAAAACCTGCATAACTGACATAATAATCGTAGACAGGCAATATCTCTCCTTTGGCGAGCAACATATTTTCAGCATCATTAAAGCGCTTTCCCATATCAACAGGCCTGCCTGTCCGGTAGGCAGGTAACACATTTTTCGAAATCACCTTGCTCTGTGCTAATGACAAAAGAATACCAAACAGGAAAATACCCAAACCAAAATGACTAATAAGTGAAGATTTGTTTTTTTGTGTTCGGTATAATCTGAGCAGAATATCTATTGAAGAAACTGCCGCAAACAAGCAGGCAAATGCCATTATTAAGTAAGAAGGATTGTTGATGTCGGAATAGAAATATAGCAGCGCTGTCAGAATAACAGATATAATAAATGAAAAAAACAATTTAATAAAAAAAACCTTTTTTTCATTGAAGCCATATTTTAAGTATTGTGTAAAAGCAATTAATATTCCTGTAATAGATGCAAAAGGTAATTGCCATGCGTTGTAATAAGCAAGCCTGTTGGAAGGCGGGGATATGTTTGTTCCAATAAGCCTATTGATTAAGGGAACAGAAGTAGAAAAAATAATTTGAAAAGCTGACAGCATAAGAATCACAGCGCCAATAAACATCCAAAACTCTTTTGAAAACACTTTTTCGCTCCGGCTTTCAGGAAACATTTTTACACGGGAAAAAAGTAACAGAATTGGAATGAAAAAAAACGCGGATAAAAATACAGCCAGATGCCAGGTGAGTCCTGTGCTTCCGAAAGCATGGGCGGAAGTGTTGCTCAGCAAACCACTCCTGGTGAGGAATGTGGAATAAAGCACAAAAACATAAGCCAGAATAGTGAGAAGAAATGCCGGAAATAAATATTGTTTATTGATTTTTGAAATCATTACCAAATGCAAGGAAGCAACAAGAATGATCCATGGAACCAGCGATGAATTCTCTACGGGGTCCCACGACCAGAAACCTCCAAATGTAAGGTCCTGGTATGCCCACGCACCTCCCATTAACAAGCCTGCGCCAAGTACTAGTATTGCAAAAGACAACCATGGGATAACAGGTTTCAGCCATTCTGCATAACTTTTTTTCCACAAAGCTGCTACCGCATATGCAAAAGGCACAATAACCGAGGCAAAGCCAAGGAAAAGTACAGGAGGATGAGCTTTCATCCATACATTCAACAAAAGCGGATTCAATCCTGCACCATCAGTGATATATTGCAGGTAGTTCGGATAACTGAAAAAAGAAGAGCCGACATTCTCAGGTGCTTCACGCAATAGCATGAACGGGTTATTACCGATCTTCAGCCCTAAGATGTGTACGCCTAATATTGTCGATGTCAGAAAAAGCTGTGATATGGAAATTACTGTCATTACAGGCATTTCCCAATCGCGTGTGCGATACATTAAAAAAATACCGATTAAGCCCTGGAAGAATATCCATAAAAGGAAACTACCCTCCTGTCCTGCCCATACACTCGAAAGTAAAAAGCCAAAGGACAGGTCTTTTGATGAATGCCGCCATACATGATTATATTCGAAATAATGATTTAAAGTTATATAGACCAAAATACCAAAAACACCCAGGATTGAAAAGAAATGCAACCTGAAAAGATGCCTTGCACGAAATCGCCATGTACGGAAATTGATCTGATTTTCACTGCATGAAAATAAATAGAATACAGCAGCAAGCAGCAGCGATATAAAAGAAGCCCAAATCAATATCTTTCCTGCAAATCCAATAGCAATATGTTCCCCGATAAATTGCATTTTCTTTGTTACTGTTCAGGTACTAATGAAAAAACTCAAAAAAAAACTGCCACTAAAGGGCACTAAGTTACAAAAAGCCCCAAGAATCAAATTCCAAACCCCAAATTCCAAGCCCGGGATTTTCATAGTTTATTTATAATGGAGGCAAGAATCAATTTTAGTTCTGATGATTCCTTAACCAAATATTCGCTTCTTTTCACATCTCCGATCTTCAAGTGATTAAATATTCGCAGATATTTTTTTTGTTTTTTTTGAATTTTGAATTTGGGGCTTGGAACTTGTAGGATAACCCCGTGATTCTTCATAATTTGTTCCGCTCAAAGTATAACTGAATTATCACTTGGGGATTACAGAAAGCACAGGTATTTTAGACCGGCTTATAATATCCGAGGCATTGGAACCAAGAAATCTTTCGCGGCGGTTGCTTTCCTGCTGAGTCATGATCATGATCAAATCACCGTCTGTTTCATAAGCGTAATCAAGAATAAAAGAGGTAAGTCCGCCAATGATCCTGTCGCCATGAATGATGTGTGCAGTTGTGTAAATATCACGCTTTTCAATAAATTCCCTTACCTGCTTCAGTTGCTCTGTAAGATGGGTAACCACTTCATTTTCGTTTGTCAGTAAAATGGAAACAATACGAATGGTAGAATTGTAATATTTAGCAATTTCAATGGCCCTCGCCACTTTCTGCTGAGTTTCTTTGGTAAGATCGAGAGGCAGAATGATCGTATCAAACTGTTCGCGTATGTTGGTTCCGTTAAATGTGAGTACAGGGCATGGCGCTTCTCTGATAACACGTGAAGTATTCGAGCCGATAATATATTTCTTGTGTTCCGGATCAGAGCTATTGGCAGCCATTACAATAAACCGTGCATAAATATCTTTTGACACCTGTACTATCATATCGTGTACCTTGCCTTTCAGCAACAAGTGGTTAACTTTTATCCACGAGTTTTTAGAAGCGCTCTCGGAAATCTTTAGCAGGCGGGCATTACAACTTTCTTCATAATCATTTTTTTTTTGTTCTGAAGATTCTCCGAATAACTTTCCGAAAGCAAAAAGGCTGTTGCTTTCCGGAATAACGTGTAACAGGGTGATTTCCACATTCAGCAACTTTGCCAATGCATACGCCTGCTCCAGTGCAAGAAGAGACTGCCCTGAGAAATCTGTCGGAACAAGAATATTGCTGTAATGTCCTTTCATTTGTATACTATTCTACCGAAAATATTAAATATTCACTGATGTTACGCAAATATAATAAATGATTCGCTGTGGCTAACTAAATTTGGAGGTCAGGCAGAGCCGTCCCCATTTCGGGACGTGTCGAAGCCCAACCAATACATATTCACTCTTCGACACAGCCGCTTCCTCACAATGCCCACGCAATGGCTGGCTCAGAGTGACACTAATCAAAAAACATTTAATATGCGTAACATCAAATATTCAGATACAATAAATTCATTAAATTTGCATTTCATAAAAAATGCAAATTAACATATTTTGTTTAAAATAATCTTTATTTATTATGAAAAAAATTGGTGATTCTGAACTTATCCTTAACTCCAACGATAGCGTTTACCATCTCCATCTGCTTCCTGAACATATTTCCGGGGACATATTAATTGTGGGTGATCAGGGTCGGGTAGAAACCATTTCGAAATATTTTACAAATATAGAATGTAAAATTCAGAACAGGGAATTTGTCACTCATACCGGCACTTACAACGGAAAAAGAATAACAGCATTGTCCACAGGTATCGGAACAGACAACATCGACATCGTAGTTAATGAACTGGATGCACTGGTAAATATAGACCTTAAAACCCGCACCATTAAGGAAAAACTGACCAGCCTGAATATTGTCCGTCTTGGAACTTCAGGTGCACTCCAGGGTGATATTCCTGTCGACGACTTTGTAATGTCCACTCACGGCCTGGGTTTCGACGGCTTGCTGAATTTTTATCAGACTGAAAAAAATATTTTCGAAGAAGAAATTACAGAAGCATTTATTAAGCATACCGGATGGGGGGCAAAACTTGCAAGACCATACACTGTGAAGGCTTCTGACAGCCTGGTAAACAAACTTGGTGAAGGATTTTTCAAAGGTATCACGGCTACTGCTTCCGGTTTCTATGGCCCGCAAGGCAGAAAATTACGCATTGATCTATCTGATCCTTTGCTGAATGATAAAATTGAAACCTTCAACTTTAAAGGCCATCGCATCACCAATTTCGAAATGGAAACATCCGCACTTTACGGACTTGGCACTATTCTCGGACACAATACACTTACCATCTGCACCATCATTGCTAACCGCGTGAGTAAGCAGTACAGCAAGAATTACCACCCTGCTGTAGAAAAAATGATACAGATAGTTTTGGACAGAATCACTGCATAATATGAATGGTCATTTGTAGTTATTTATGGTAATTTATTGTGTGCCGGTAGTAAAGTGAAGCGGTAATACCGATGCGGTATCTGTAACAGTCTCCCAAAGTTTCGGGATACTGTAACAGCTACTCTTTCGGCATTATACCAAATTTCAATGGACTATTTTGTTATAAGTAAATGGTATAACAGGTAACGATTTGTTGATTTAAATTCAAACATTTTTATCCGGTATGTGTATTAATTAAAAATTATTATGTAAATTTGTATCATTAAGAAAACAAAAGTAACTACTCAACAGCTTAAAAGGCAATAATAGGAAGTTTTTTACAAAATTTTTACCACATAGACACAATAGAAACATAGAATACCACATAGCTGTATATGCCGATAACACAGAAATATTTAGATGAACTTACCTGTAAAATAAAGTTAATCTATGTGAACATAGCAAAGCGATATCACGAACACCTTTAAAAATAAAAATTAATTGTGAGTAAACCTATCTAACTATGATACTATGTGGTAAAAAAATACATTAGTTTCAACTTGCTGAGTAGTTACAAACAATACCTTCTTATTTTTTCACTCAATAATTCTTTCACTTTATATTATTTTTATGGAATACAACACAACCCGCGAAAACATTCCTATTACCGAATACGGCAGGAATGTAAAAAAAATGATTGATTATACAATCACTGTTGATGACCGCGAAAAAAGGAACAAACTGGCAAAAGCCATCATTAATGTAATGTCGCAGCTCAACCAGCAAATGCGTGATAATAATGAATATAAACACAAACTGTGGGATCACTTGTTTATTTTATCGGACTTCAAATTAGATGTAGATTCCCCATTTCCTATACCCCAGAAGATTTCGATTGATCATAAACCTGAAAAAATTTCCTACCCAACTTACAATATTGCTTTCAAGCATTATGGAAATAATATAGAGCGGATCATTAAAAAAGCAATTGAAATGGAAGATGTTCCTTCGAAAGACGCATTGATAAAGACTATTGCTAATCACCTGAAAAAATCATACCTGAACTGGAATCGCGAATCGGTTACAGATGAAGTAATAGCGGGACATCTGGAAATGTTATCAGGAGGCAAACTAAAACTGGCCGGAGATGTGAGGCTCAGTAATACAAATGATATCCTTGCAAGCAACAAACGCAGGATCAACCAAAGCCAAAATGAAAATCAAAACGGTAATACTAACAATCGCAGGAATACCAATACTTTTCAAAGGAATAAACCGCGACCTATCCCATAACAATAAAGGCATAGAGGTATAAGGTATAAAGGTATAAGGGAAAAGACCTATAACTTTCACCACCCCTATACCTTTATAACCTATACCTTTATACCTAAATAGGGTTTAATAATTCCCGCTCCACTTCCGAAGGAACCATTCGACTGATAAGAGAACAAGTATCAGAATGAATACCCATAATAGGTTGACCATTTCATTAAATCTCTTTTGAGTGAAGGAAACTGATTTAATGTCGTCCCTGCTATTTATGGCTTTTAGCAGTTCATCCAGTTGGTTGGGATAGAACAATTTTCCATCATGCTTTCGGGAAATGTTATACAATAATTTATGATCAGCTGTTGTACTTAAAGATTCAAGGTTGAGAGCAAGTACGTTGAATATTCCCGTTTTAGTGTAAATTTTATCCCCTGCTCTCACCTTTGCTTTATACCGGTATTCTCCTATGGGGAATATTCCTGCATTTAAATGATAAGCATTTGATGTTTTACTGAAGACAAATGGGTAGTCCTTATTTTCTTTGTTATAAATAATAAAATTGACCTCCGGTTCATTAATGAGTTCATAACTGTCGTTATACAACTCGGCATCAAACTCAACATTCTCATTTTCGTAATAGTTATTGTTCCCCTTTACTCTAAAGAAACTCTTGTCATCAGTAACAGCAAGGTATTGTACAAATTTACCAATCATTTCGTTGAAAATATCATGATTTTGATGCTGCATATAGTCTGTAAATTTCCATTTCCAAATGCCTTCGCCTGCGATCACGCATGTTTTCAGATTATCAACATGATTAAAAATCACCAATGGCTGTTTGGTCGCTACAGATCCTATTTTCTGATAAAACAACACATTCGCCGAATTAGAAGTTTTATAAGATCCGAAAGCCACGTACAATGGAGGAAGATCATCAGAAAAACGTCTGGCATCCTCGTTTATCGTAAACAGTGGGAAATCATTGTTGATTACAGGCAGCGCTTCATTTATTGAAGATTTTGTATTTACTGCAATACTCAGCCCTGCATTCAGCCCATTAAAAATATTGTAATTACTCTGCGCACCTAAAATATAAATAACCGGAATTTCGAATTTCTTAAGTGATTCAAGAATTTTCGAAGCAAAATTTGTCAACGAGGGAAGTTGGTGAAGAATAACCAGATTGAATCCTGTAAGCGGCTTGGTAAAATCATCGGTTAGATATGATTCTACATCATAATTATCATTCTTTTCAAGCGACTCCTTTATTGCCGCGATATCCGGATTTGGAGAGTTGGCAAGTATCAATATTTTTTGCCTCTGATCCAATACTTCCACAAAAAAATCCTGTTCATTATTGGCTAAAGTAACCTCATCTTTTATCGAAGATAAAATAACCCGATACCGCTGTATTCCGGACTGCTTAGCTTCAATTTCAAGAAAAACGGTTTGTGTTGAAGATGCAGTTGTAAAATCAAAGTTTTTGGCAAAAAGGGATTCATTTCCTTTTAAAACAATAAGTTTTGTGCTACTCCCCTTGCATTTATTAGCTGTAACAACGATCTCAACCGGAAATTTATTTCCGAGGTAAGCTATATGGTTATAATTAATCTTTGAAATAATCAGATCTTTATATATCGTTGTATCTCCCAAGGCAAGTGTATAAATTGGGAATGTCGCAAAATCAGAAACATAAAGCGGATTTTTTCCTTTGTTGTAAATACCGTCAGTGGCCAAAACAAGTGCACCAACATTGCGATTGGTATATCTGGTTTGAAATTCATCAAAGAATGCTGATACATCTGAGACTTTATCATCAAAAGCGCTTTTCAACTTATCGGTTACTTTATCTCCGAAATAGTATGTCTTTACTTCGTATTTCGATTTTAAGCCGTTGATGAGTTTATTTAATTTTTCGGGGTATTGGTTTTTATAAAAGGATGAATCTTTATTAATAAGAATCGACATCGAATTATCCTGCGCTATAATGATGATAGGTTTTTCAACATACCTGTACACAGATTTTACTAATGGCGAAAGGAGTAAGAAGGCAATAACCGTAACCGTAACAAAACGGATTACAGCCAGAGTTTTTTTCAGCCAACTGCTTATATTATACCTGTTATTCCTATAATAAAGCAATAATGCAACTCCTGCCCCCAAAAAGATGCAGAAGATGAGAAACCATAACGGATATTCGGTGGTGATGTTAAAACCCAATTTTCATGAATAATTCTGGATGGATACAAAAAAAAATATCAATGTATCAAAGTTACTCTTCCTATATATTCGTGTTTGGGACCTTCCATCTCTTTTACACTGATGACATAAACATAAACATCAATAACTACATCATCCCATGTGCCACTATTATTAAGTGTCCCATTCCATTTATCTCCAATAGTATTTGTATGGTAAATTAAACTTCCCCAACGGTTAAAAATATTTATCTGGAAACAGTCAGGGTCCCAGTTTATTCCTTGCGGGAAAAAATAATCGTTATCCCAATCACCATTAGGAGTAAAAGCAGATGGGATATAGATTGTGAAAATATCTTTAACTGTTATTGTATCGCTAATAGTATCGGTGCATCCGTTATTATCAGTAACAATAAGAGTGACAACAAATGTTCCGACACTGTTATATTTATGGTCAAATGCTATTCCACTTGCCGTCAAGCCATCTCCAAGTGTCCATTGCCAGCTTATAATATTACCAGAAGAATTATCAAGGAATGAAACGGGGTCATCCAATATAGTCAAAACTTTAGGATGTACTAAGAAATACGCAGTAGGGCCAGGAATAAAAACAATACTACCGGATGTTGTTGCCGTACAACCTCCATCATCTACAGTTACAGTATACGTACCTGATGGTAAATTTATAGCAGTTTGGGTAATCTGCGGAGGGTTTGTGTTCCAATTATACGTATATGTGCCATAACCACCATTGGCAGTAACAGTAACTGTTCCATCGCTACGGAAGCAAATCTCCGGCATGCTTGTAGTGGAAGCTGTTGGCCCGGGAATCTGTGTCACTATTCCTGTGATAGTTGCATTACAGCTATTGTTATCAGTGACAGTCACTATATATGTACCAGCCGGTATTCCGGATGCAGTTTGCGTATTTTGGGGAGGAACAGTATTCCAATAGTACTGGAATGGCTGTGTTCCCCCATTGACAGATATTTCAACTGAGCCATTTGAATAGCCACAATTTGCAGGAGTTGTATTTAGTATAGAAAGTACAGGTGGTGGCGAATCGGTAATGGTAACGTTGGTTGTGGCTGTGCAGTTGTTCGCATCAGTTATAGTAACAATATATGTACCGCCATGCACTCCCGTCATTGTTTGAGTATATTGAGGAGGAACGCAATTCCATTGGTAGTTATATCCTGGTGTTCCATCAGAGGCTGTAACAGTAGCTCCGCCATTCGAATGCGTGCAGGTTTCGTCGATAATGTTTGTAATGGATGCAAAAGGCGCTGGCTGATTATTAACTGTTGCTGAGGCTGTGGTTGTACAAGCACCATCAGTAACGGTAACTATATAAGTTCCGCCCGGAAGGTTAATAGCAGTTTGAGTGTTTTGAACAGGGTTTGTGTTCCAATTATACGTGTATATTCCACCAGGCCCTCCTGTTGCATTCACAGTTGCGGTTCCATCAAAATGTCCACAATGCTCATCTGTTGAGGAAGTAACAAGAATAATTGGTGACTGGGAGCCAACCGTAAATGAAGATGTATTTGTACAACCCGCAACGTCTGTAGCCGTAACCGAATAATTTCCTCCGGGAATATTTGTAAGATTTTGAGTAATGGCGCCATTAGACCATATATAGTTTACAGGTGGAGTAGGATTATTAACTGTAATAGTAATAGAACCATCATTAAGCCCTGCACAAGTTTCATCCTGAACATTCCCTGAAATAGTGATACCTGGAAGTGGGGTAGACTGTAAAACCACCATTTCCAAAACCTCCGATGAGGAACAACATTCCCAAGGAGTACAACTGCAACTAGCATAATCGGAGCAATAATGCACGCAACACGGATCGGATGCAAATCCAAAACATCCGGACAGTGCACATCCTGGTGCCTCAGGAACATTATCACAACACCATGCATAACTACCGCCTCCGCAAGCAATTGATACTGCATCAGGTGCTGCGTAAGGTTGTTCAACCCAAGAACAGCATGCTCCGTATTGAGTTTGGGGCTGGCCACAAATTATAAATCCGCTGGGGGGGGTTCCAAGTGGCGGGCATGCCCTTGTACTACCACCTTTTAAGGCGGTTGCACCATTAAACAATTCAGGTTGCGTAACCTGAGATTGTTTCTGATTGCCATGAACGATTTTGCTTCGTATTCCGGGGGAAGAATATGAAAGACCTCTTGTTGTATACATAATAACCCTATACCACAACTTGATTTTATTTAAGTTAGAACCAGGTATAACATCATTATACATAAATCGGATATTACCGTGTTCAGAAGACATAAGAATACTATTATACCTTTCAATATATGGGTTATAGTTTTCTGCATGGAGATCAAGCAATGACTTGATATTGGCAGAAGCTAAAGAAGAATAATTAATACTATCATAACTTCGTTCCACCTGAACACGATATATATCAGGATCAGGATTATTTTCCCAAACTAAGTGTGCGATGGTATCTTTATAAATACCCAAAAATGTATACGCATCTGTAATAATATAGTCTGCCGGCTTTGTTATTTGCTGATCCGTGTTCTGGCAAATAACCGACAGCCAAACATTTGTTATTATTGTCAGAAAAAGACTTTTTTTCATTTCACAATAAGATTAATTTAAATATAAATATTATTTACTGATATAATGACGAATGTATATGATTATAGTTGCCTCTTAAAAATATTTATTAATATGTATCCTAAATTCCCTCGCACAAAAAATGCACGAATTTGAAAAATAAGTTACCAAGTACAACAAGGAAACAAATATATTGAATTTTCTCCAACATCTATAATTTCCATTTGTTAAAAAACATTTACGTTTGCATACCACCGCAAACACTAATCACTTGGCCGTTCACATAGTTAGAAAGTTCAGAGGCAAGGAAAATAGCAACATTTGCAACATCATCCGTAGTACCCACGCGTTTCAATGGGATATTTTCTATCCATTTTATTTTAATATCTTCAGGAAGTTTTGCTGTCATTTCAGTTTCGATAAAACCAGGAGCTATCGCATTGCAGCGAATATTCCGGGAGCCAAGTTCTTGTGCAATTGATTTAGTAAAACCAATAATGCCTGCTTTCGATGCTGCATAATTCGACTGCCCGGAATTTCCTTCAATGCCAACAACAGAGCTCATATTAATGATTGAACCAAACCTTTGTTTTATCATTATTTTCTGAACAGCTTTCGTTAAATTGAATACCGATTTCAGATTTACACTCATCACCATATCCCAATCCGATTCGGTCATACGGAGCAAAAGGTTATCTCTGGTGATTCCTGCATTATTAACAAGGATATCGATGGTTTGGAACTCAGCTAATACATTTGCAATCAATTTTTCTGAAGCTTCAAAAGAACTGGCATCCGAAGCAAATCCTTTTGCTTTAACACCAAGGGCTTTTAATTCTTCTTCGAGCGAAACGGCTTTATCGTCATAAAAAAGATCGGAAAATGCAACATTGGCGCCTTCTTGTGCAAACTTCAGTGCAATTGTTCTGCCGATGCCTCTTGAAGCGCCGGTTATCAAAGCTGTTTTACCTTCTAATAATTTCATATATTGTATTTGGATTAATGATTAAATAAAAGCAAATATAAAAAAATCGTAACTACTTAGCGGTTAAATACAGCCACAGATTACACAGATTATAAAATTATCCTTTTGTATTCAAGAGAATCTTTCCCAAAATTTACAATTAACCCCGTAGGATATTTCATTTTTATTGCATATCAGTTTTTCAAATAGGGTTATCCAACGGGGTTAACCCGACTTTGAGTTTAGAAGCTGCAAGATATACTCAAAATGGTATAAAATAATACATTTCTTTTGAGTCATAGTTATTGGTCTACAGCAGCCGGTTTGGTCGGTTAGTCAGGGTCTTTAGTTAATTTTACCAATAACTGAAAACCATTGACTAAACTGGCAGCCCTGACTATAAACCAAAGACCTATTCAAAATGTACAAATTTATCCCGTTTGCAGCTATATCCATCTGATCAGGTTAAAATCCTGCCTGTTTGGCAATAATGGATTCTTAGGGAACATTCTGAATGCATAATCAAATACACCCGACCGGGTAGTAAAAATCTCAGTTTTATAAGTCACTATATTGTCTTCTGTCTTTTCTATTTTCATTTCATATTTGTGAATAATTTCTTTTACTTCGTCCCTCACTTTCTGTCCAAATATTACTTCTATACCAATATCTTCAGGAGAAAGCTCATTCAGGTCAATCGTAATTTCAGCAACAAATTTTTCGCCAAGTTTAAACGGATGTTTATTTGGATCCGGAACATTTATTGAAACAACTTCAATGCTTTCCCATCCGCGAACAATTTTCCTCTTCCAATTTGAAAGTAGTTTTACAGTGTCATAATCATTTTCTTTCAGCATATTGGTTCTTTCAATCAGTTTCAGGTAATACTTTTTAAAATAATCATCTATCATTCTTTTTGTATTAAAAAGTGGTGCAATTTCTGCAATCGTGTTTTTTATATAAGACACCCATTTTGACGGAACGCCCTGTTTGTCGCGTTTATAAAACATCGGGATGATTTCATCCTTGAGCACATCGTAAATGATTTCGACGTCAAGTTCGTCCTGAAACTGTGGGTTTTCAAAAGTTGCTTCTTCGCTCAATGCCCAGCCAGCTTTTTCAACATACCCTTCTGCCCACCAGCCATCCAGAACACTAAAATTGACTACCCCGTTCATCACAGCTTTCTGTCCGCTTGTACCGGAAGCTTCCATAAGGCGCGTAGGTGTGTTAAGCCAGATATCAACACCCTGCACAAGTTTGGAAGCAATATTCATATCATAATTTTCAAGGAACGTAATCTTTCCAATAAATTCTTTCTTTTTTGAAACTTCGATGATTTGTTTGATCATGTCCTGTCCTGCCTCGTCTGCAGGATGCGCCCCCCCCGCAAAAATAAACTGCACAGGCATTTTAGGATTGTTCAGGAGTTTTGCTAATTTTTCAGGATTTTTAAAAAGGAGCAGCGATCTTTTATATGTAGCAAAGCGTCGTGCAAACCCAATAGTTAAAGCATTTTCATCGAATGAATCAATAACCCCGATAATATCTTTAGGATTTTCCTGACGCTTGGCAAGATTTTCCATCAGGCGTTTTTTAACAAAATCCATAAGCTCTTTTCTCTGGCTTTGTCTGATTCGCCATATCTGTTCGTCGGTTACATTAAAAATCTTTTTCCAGAATTCGGGATTTGACTGATCCTGCTCAAATCCTTCATCAAACTGCGCTTTATAAAGTTGTTGCCATTTTTTGGCAGTCCATGTGGAATAATGAACTCCATTTGTTACATAGCCAATGTGCGACTCTTCAGGGAAAAATCCCTCCCACATACTGTTAAACATTTCGCTCGAAACCCTCCCATGAATACGGCTTACACCGTTTACTTCCTGTGAAAGCCTAACAGCAAGAATACTCATTGAAAACTTTTCATTCGGATCATTTTCCTTTTTACGGCCAAGGTTCATAAAGGTGTCCCAACTGATGTTCAAGCGATCTGCATAATGCGGGATATAGGTTCGAAGCAGGTCTTCGCTGAATGCATCATGTCCGGCAGGAACAGGAGTATGTGTAGTGAACAAGGTGGATGACCTTACAATTTCAAGTGCTTCACGGAAGGTAAAGAAGTTATCCTGTACATATTTGCGCAATCTTTCAACACCGATAAAAGCAGCATGACCCTCGTTGCAGTGATAAATATCAGGGGCTAATCCTACTGCATCCAGCAGCCTGATTCCCCCCACTCCAAGCAACAACTCCTGTTTCAAGCGATTTTCCATGTTGCCACCATAAAGCTGATGTGTAATACTCTTGTCTTCGGCTGTATTCTCGTCAACATCAGTATCGAGCAGATATAAAGGAATACGG
>Ga0265292_1002308_pt1 | contig 13538 bp, 12 predicted proteins | sample Munlanlewell296A_FD_189080 | JGI IMG/M metagenome (GOLD analysis project Ga0265292, IMG submission 189080) | Leachate microbial communities from a municipal landfill in Southern Ontario, Canada - Leachate well 296A | ecosystem: Engineered > Solid waste > Landfill > Unclassified | place: Canada...
GTACGGAGAAATCCATTGCCCCCCCCTCTCGTTAGGCCCGCGCCGTGGCCGATCTACGCTACACCGTTCCTCGATCCGCTTCATCCGCACCGCCGCGACCGGGTATGATCACTCACCGCTGAATCAAGTTTGGTTCTTGGCCGATTTCTGTCCCTGTCCACGCTCGCCATGGCGAAGGGCCTTCGGGCCCGGCCCGAACGAGTGAGGGTGAGGGGAGGATCGCACCGGGTAGCCGGGTACTCGTCCGAGGCGTATGAACCAACGAAACGCTGCCGGGCGCGGCCGCGCTGGCCGCGCGCGAGTGGCGGCCGTGACTTGCGCTTGCGAGAATGGGCCACCATGAGCGACTCCCCTCCCGAACCCGGATTCTCGCTGTCCTCCGCTTCCCTGCGTCTACGCGCTGCGGACGAGCCACCCGCGCCCGCTCGCCACGCCTCGACGGTGGCCCTTCTGCGCGACACCCCCGAGGGGCTCGAGGTCTTCCTCGTCCGCCGGGGCACCAACCTGAACTTCGCCGGCGGAGCGATGGTCTATCCGGGCGGAGCGGTGGACGAGGCCGACCGAGACCCCGCCCTGCTCGAGCACTGGGCCGGGCCGGCCCCCGAGGCGTTCTCCAGGCCCCTTCTCGCCGACGAGGAGATGTCTCGCGGGCTCGTGGTGGCCGCGGTGCGCGAGACCTTCGAGGAAGCGGGCGTGCTGCTCGCCACCGCGCCGGCGGCGGGGTGGGCGAACTCCGAGCGTCTCGAGGCCCTGCGAGTGGAGCTTCGCGCGGGGCGCACCGGGCTGCCGCAGGTGCTGGAGGAGACGGGTCTGGCGCTGGACGCCGGGTGCCTGCAGCCGTTCGCGCACTGGATCACGCCCGAGTCGGAGCCTCGCCGTTTCGACACTCGATTCTTCCTGGCGAAGACGCCCGAGGGTCAGCACGCCACCCACGACGGCGAGGAGTCGGCGTCCGGTACCTGGATGCGCCCGGCCGACGCCCTGGAATCCAGCCGCCGGGGCGAGTGCTTCATGCTTCCGCCGACCGTGTTCACGCTCCAGGAGTTGGCCGGATACTCGAGCGTGTCCCAGGCATTCCAGGCCACCGCGGGAAGGGACGTGCCGGCTATCCTGCCCCGTCTGGAGTACGGGGAGGACGGCATCCGCTTCTTCCTGCCCACCGATCCCGGCTACTAGAGCATGAGCGGCCTGGTCAGGTGGCTGACTGCCGGCAACCCATCCATCTACACCCTTCAGGGCACCAATACCTACCTGGTCGGCGATCCCGAAGGTCGCGATCTCGTCTGCATCGACCCGGGGCCCCACGACGCCGCGCATCTGGCCGCGGTGAGAGATGCCGGAGGCGGGCGAATACGCCAGATCCTGCTCACCCATCGCCACCCCGACCACGTCGCCGGGGCACCGGCCCTGGCCGAGACTCTGGGGATCGGAATATCGGCCGCGGCGCCCGAGGGGCTGACCGGCGCCCGGCCTCTGGCCGACGGCGAAATCGTGCGCGCGAGCGGCGCGTCGCTGCGCGTGGTGGCCACCCCCGGACACTCCTCCGACCACATCTGCTTCTACCTCGAAGAAGAGCGGGCGTTGCTGACCGGCGACCACATCCTGGGGTGGGGCACGACTGTGATCCCGTTCCCCGACGGCAATCTCGCGGCCTACATGGACTCCCTGAAACGCTTGTTGCGCTTGGATCTCGGGCGCCTGTACCCGGGTCACGGCCCGGTGATCGAGGATGGCAGGGCCAAGGTCGAGGAGTACCTGGCCCACCGCACGGACCGCGAGGCGCAGATACTGGCCGGGCTGGCGGCCGGCGACGGCAGCGCGCGGGAATTGGTGGCGCGCATCTATGTCGACGTCGACCCACGCCTGCACCCGGCCGCCGAGTTGTCGGTGCTTGCTCACCTGACCAAGCTCGTCGCCGAAGGACGCCTCGAGCAGACCGGCCACGACGACTACCGCTTGCGCCGCTAGCACTCGCGGGGGCGAGTACCGGCCGCACTTAGTGCTCGCCGGCGTAAGTACGGTCACAACCGAGAGCGTCACCGCGCCCCGAGGGCAAGGCCGCGAGGAGCGCCGCGTACTGGACAGTACGCAAGCGACGAGCAACGCAGCCATCGGGGATGCGGGGGCGCTTGAATGTGAGCGTATCTGCGCCGGGGAGCACTAAGGGGGAGACCTGACCGCATCCGCCGACAGAGCCCGCCGAGCCCCCTGGTGGCTCCAGGTCTTGGCATGGATCCTGGGCTGGCCGCTGCTTGCCGCCCTTCGCCTCTACCGTTCTCGCCGCTTCGGCCAGGCGGGCAGAGTGCTGGCCGTGTGCCTGGCAGTGCTCGGGGCCCTCACCTACTGCGCCCTCGTCCCGAAGTACTTGGGGGGCTTGGCTTCCGGCTCCGCGCCGGCCCCACGGGCCGAACCCTCCGCGCCGGCGCTGTCAGTCAGCGGGACACCGGTAGCGGGCATGACCCCCACGTGGCGATCTCCCAACCCGGCCCCTCTCGGGGAGATCGTCGAGGCGCTTGTGATCCGCGTCGTTGACGGGGACACCGCCGTGATGCGCCTGGACGATGGGCGCGAGGAGCGGGTGCGCTTCATCGGGGTGGACACTCCCGAAATCGGCGCACACGCGGAGCGCTACGGAGAACAGGCGGCCGCCTACACCACCCGGGTCCTGGCCGGCCGACGCGTCTTCCTGGAAGGCGACGTGGGAGAACGCGACCGCTATGGAAGGCTGCTCTCCTACGTCTGGCTTGCGCGGCCCACCTCGACGGACGAACCTGAGTTGCGGGCGAGGATGCTCAACGCCCGGCTTCTGCTGGACGGCTTTGCCTATCTCATGACCATCCCGCCTGACGTAAAGTACGTGGGTCTGTTCACCGAGTTCGCCACGGAGGCGCGCCAAGCCCAACGCGGCTTGTGGGGGACGACTCAATAGGATGCACGCACCCACCACCGGCCCAAGGGAGACGATGCGGCGATGACCAAGACGGGCCTTGAGATTGCGCAGGAAGCGAAGCTGCGCCCGATCCTGGAGGTGGCCGCCGAAGCCGGCCTGGAGGCCGGAGAGGTCGAGCAGTACGGCAGGTTCCGGGCCAAGGTCGCCCTTTCGGTGCTGGACCGGCTGAAGGATCGGCCGGACGGCAAGATCGTGGTGGTGACCGCCATCACCCCGACGAAGGCGGGAGAAGGCAAGACCGCCACCGCAATCGGTCTGGCCGAGGGACTCGCGCGCATCGGCAAGCGATCCACCCTGTGCTTGCGTGAGCCTTCCATGGGCCCGGTGTTCGGCATCAAGGGCGGCGGTACCGGCGCCGGACTGGCGCAGGTGCTGCCGATGGAAGACATCAACCTTCACTTCACCGGAGACATCCACGCCATCACGGCCGCCAATAACCTGCTGGCCGCGGCAATCGACGCCTCCGTGTTCAACGACAACCCCCTGGACATCGAGCCCACCTCGGTGTCCTGGCCGCGTGCGCTGGACGTCAACGACCGCGCGCTTCGCAACATGGTGATCGGCCTGGGTGGAAAGCCCCACGGAGTTCCCCGCCAGGCAGGCTTCGTCATCACTGCCGCCTCTGAAGTCATGACGATCCTGTCGCTGGCCACCGACCTCGCGGATTTGAGGCTGCGCCTTGGGCGCATCGCGGTCGCCGAAACGAGAGGCGGCCAGACCGTCACCGCCAAGGACCTCTCGACCGACGGAGCGATGGCCGTCCTGCTCAAGGACGCCGTCCGACCCAACCTCGTGCAGACCCTCGAGGGCCAGCCCGTATTCATCCACGCCGGACCCTTCGGGAACATCGCCACCGGCAACAGCTCGGTGATCTCCGCCCGCATCGCCTCCAAGCTCTCGGACTTGGTCGTGACCGAGGCGGGCTTCGGTTCGGAGCTGGGGCTGGAGAAGTTCTGCCACATCGTCAGCCGGGAGAACGGGCTCCGCCCGGCAGTTGCCCTGCTCGTCGCATCGGTGCGCGCTATCAAGGCCCACGGCGGGATGGCGGAGCCTCAGATGGAGGACCTGGAGTCGCTCAAGCGGGGAGGCGGAAACCTCGCCGCCCATATCGACATCGTCCACTCCTTCGGCCTGCCCTGCGTGGTCGGCGTAAACCGCTTCCCCACCGATACCGGGCGCGAGCTGGCCTTCTTGCGGGACATGGCCATGGACATGGGAGCGGAGGAGGCCATCGTCAACGAGAGCGTGGCCAAGGGCGGCGCCGGCGCCGAGGATCTCGCCCGCGCGGTGGTGCGCGCCTGCGAGAGACCCGACGGGTTCAAGACTCTCTACCGGCCGGACACCCCCATCCAGGAGCAGGTGGAGGCGATTGCGACGTCGGTGTACGGGGCGGCTTCGGTGGAGTACACGCTGCAGGCTCAGCGCGGCATCGCCCGGCTGCACGAGCGTGGGCTCGGTCACCTGCCGGTGTGCATGGCCAAGAGCCACCTCTCGCTCTCGCATGACCCGAAGCTCCGCGGACGCCCCCTGGGGTTCGTCCTGCCGGTGAGGGACGTCTACGCCTCGCCCGGGGCGGGCTTCGTCGTGGCGCTGTGCGGGGACATCCAGCTCATGCCGGGTCTCGGTCGCGACGCCGCCTACATGCACATAGATATCGACGAGGACGGCAAGACCGTCGGTCTCTTCTAGCGCCAGAGGAGGCAGACGCGTGGACAAGGTGAGGATCGGAATCGTCGGCTGCGGGCGCATCTCCACACTGCACGCCCCCGGGTACCTCATGCACCCGCACGCGGAGCTGGCCGCCTGCTGCGACATCAATCGCACGAAGGCCGAGGCGTGGGCGGTCCAGTTCGGAGTCGGCAAGGTCCACTCGAGTTTCGAGGACATGCTGGCCGACCCGGACATCGACGCCGTCGAGATCATCACGCCCCACGACACTCACTGCTCGATGGTCGAGGCCGCGGCCGAAGCCAGCAAGCACGTATCCGTCCAGAAGCCGATGGCCATGGACCTGTCCGAGTGCGACCGCATGATCGCCGCCACGGCCAAGGCTGAAGTGACCTTCAAGGTCTTCGAGAACTTCGTCTTTTATCCCCCGTACCGCAAGGCCAAGGAACTGATGGATGCGGGAGAGATCGGCGAGCCGCTGGCGATCCGCATCAAGTTGAACTCCGGAGGTCCGGCATTCGGCTGGCCCATTCCGCTCACCGCATGGGCCTGGCGCTTTCACCGCGACAGATGCGGAGGGGGCCCGCTAATCTGGGACGACGGCTACCACAAGTTCTCCATCGCCAGGTACTTCATGGGCGAGGTGGAGAAGGTCTTTGCCTGGATCGCTCAGACCGACATGCTGCCGATCATCCAGGGCATGCTCGCCGATCCCCAGGCTCTGGCGACCGCTGCCGCCGACCCCGAGGACATGGCCGAGGCGTTGAAGATGCTGGTCGGCCCCGACGGCAACCTGCAACCACTCGTCATCGATGCGCCCGCCGTGATCGTCTGGAAGTACCGGGGAGCCGACAAGTTCGGCGTGTGGGACGCCATGAGCTCATTCGACATGGAGATATGGTCCGAGTACTACGCCACCGACGAACGGGTGGAGATCACCGGGACGAAGGGCGTCATCTGGGTCAACCAGTGCACCGGACGCCTGCAGAACACCCCGCCCGTCATCCTCTACCGCAAGGGGGAGACGATCGGCTTCGAGAACATCCCTTCGGGATGGGAGACGAGCTTCGAAGACTCCGCGCGCCACTTCGTCGACTGCCTGCTCTCCGGCGGCCAGATCGACCCGGTGCTGACAGGAGAGTCGGGCCGCGAGGTGACGCGCTTTGCCATCGCCGCACATCTGTCGGCCAGGCAGGGTCGTGAGGTGACACTGGATGAAGTCGGCCCGCACGACCGGCCGTAGGACTTCCTTGGCGAGCGCCCTCCGCGTGGGCCCCATCAGGCTACCCAGTACGAGCCCGCGGAGCCTGGCGCGATGCAGTCTGATGGCCGCAACTCACCGACACGACAACTCGCTCGCCGGGCAGGGCTGGGATGGCGCTGCCCTGACTACCCGCGCATGAACATCCAGAAGACGACGCCGAACATGACCGCGAACACCGCGGCCAGGCCGACCACGCCCACGAGCAGGCCGTTGGCCCCGGTCCGTATCCACACGGAGGCGCGCTCGGAGCGAGACAGGGCGGCACCGCTGCTTGGGGCCTGCCAGTGACACAGGGGGCAGACGCCACTGGTGTGCGCGGCAATGAACTCCCAGCCGCACGACTCACATTTCACCAGCGTCGGGCCCATCGCCTGCCGCTCCGCCGGAGCGGAAAAAACCTCAGCGATCCCCTTCGACTCCAGCAGTTCCAAGGCGGCATGGGCTGCCTCGGCGGACTTCCCGGCCTTCCTCATCCTCAACGCACTCTCCCCGCCGCCATCCTCGACTTTACGAGAGCCGTCATGAGGACCAACGCGGAAAGCTGCCACAACCCGAACAGGGCCACCAGATCACCACGAGACCGCCGGGTCGCGACCGCCAGTTTCTTGGAGGCGGCAACGGAGGTAGTCGTGGGAACCGCCGGCCCAGAAACCGCGCCCGCGGAGGAAGAGGAAGCCGGAGCCCCAGAATAGCCCGGCTGTGCCCAGGGCTCCTCCTGAGGGAGTATCTCGCCTTCCACGACCGCCGAGGGAATCTCCTCGGTGACCACAGTCGCAAGACGCGCGTGCGCGACGGCCTCTGCTCTGCCAAACACCATGCCGAAAGTCACGTTGGGCACCCCCGAACCCTCCGGAACCGGGGGAATCCACCGAAGCTCTATCCCCCTTACCATGCCCGTCACCGCATCGCCCTCGCCGGCCTGCTCAACGCCGAGATAGCGGATGCTCCACCCCGCCTGTGCCAGTGCCTGGTTCAGAGCGTCGGCGGCCGGGGCGGCATCCCCGGGTCCTGCGGGCAGGGCGTTTCCCTGAATGGACACCCCCTCGGGGGTGATCTGGATGGGGACTCCACCCAGACTCGCCTCCAACACCTCGAGCTTGGGTGCCGCGGTGCCCTTGGTCCCATCGTTCTGCGCGGCCACGGAGGACTTGACGGCTCTGATCTGCACGGCCCCCCCACCCAGGGAGATGCCCTCGATGATGGACTCACAGCTCACTTTGACCGTCCGGCCTTCCACCAGCATCCGCGACGCCGCCTGCAGCTTCGAGATCTGGAAAGTCGGCTCCGACTCCGCGGCCTGGAACGGGGCCAGCCCCGCCCTGGTACGCACCCGGTTCACGGCCGAGACCAGAGCAGCGAAGGCCTGACGGGCGATTGACCGAGCCCCCGCCTGCCCCCGCAAGGAAGAAGACGTGCTCGTCGAGGCCGAAGCTGCCGGACCCTCCGACGCGAACCCGAGCACAACAGCGCTCGCCTGCGCCTCCTTCTCGGCGGCCTTCGCATCGGCTTTACCCACCTGCAGGCGCCCCTGCCCAAGCGGATCTGCCTGGTCCGCCACGGAGGCGGAAGCCTGAGTCTGTGAACCGGGGTAGGAAGCCACGGCGTACTGCGGCTGAGAGACCGGAGCTCCCTCGCCGGCTGCGGTCCCGACCACGGTGGCACCCAGGGGGCCGGTGTCCAGCCAAGCGCCGGTTGCCGTCACCGAAGGGCCGGAGTCGAACACGACCGTGCTGTAGGGCACGTTCATATCGACGAACTTCAACCCCGCGAACTCCTCGGCCTCGACATTCAGCCAGAGGGGTGCTGCCAGGACGTGCCCCCCGTAAAGCCCCAGGGTGGTCCTCGTCTCGGCTCGCAGGAGGGAAGGCGAACCCACCCCGATCACGCCCGTAGCGAGCAGCACCACCGTCAGTACGAACACCCTATGACGACCGTTCCTACACATGGCCATGTCCCCCTCTCCCGCGCTTGGGGCGTACGCCCCGCCTGCGGGAACCATCGCGATCGGAAAGCCCGGCCTGGTCGGAAACGTCACCCCCGCCGTCGCGGCGATCGACGACCAGGCGGCCAAGCGCCGCGGCAACATAGTCTTCCGGCAATCTGCCCTCGCGCCGGGCAATCACCTCGACGTCCCTCCAGAGGCGTCCCGAGATCGCCACCCGGACTTCCTCCCCGGCACGGCTGCCGTTGCTTCCTTGGACCTGACCCGCCGCATGCCCCAAATAGAACTCCTCGATGAACCCTGAATCCGAGCGCAGTGTCTGTGCCGGTCCGGCGAAGACCGCCTTGCCCTTCTCCAGCACATAGGCCCGCGACGCGATGGACAGCGCCTCGCCCACAAACTGTTCAACGAGCAGCACGGCCGTTCCGGCACGGGCGACTTCGCCCACGTAGGTGAAAAGCTGCTCCACCACGGCAGGCGCCAGGCCGAAGGAGAGTTCGTCGATCATGAGCAGCTTCGGTTCGGCAATCAGCGCTCGGGCGAGCCCCAACATCTGCTGCTCTCCGCCCGAGAGCGTGCCGGCTTCCTGATTGAGTCGGGCGCGCAAGCGCGGGAAGACCACGAGCGCCTTCTCGATCTCCTCGGCCGACTTCTCTTTGGCCAGCCCGGCGCCATAGGCGCCCATGTCGAGGTTCTCGCGCACGGTGAGGGTGCCGAAGATCCCTCTGCCCTCCGGCAGGTGGCCGATGCCCAGAGACGCGATGTGCTCGGGCTTGCCCCCGTCTATGCGCTCGCCGTTGAAGCGGATGGTCCCAACCTTCGGGCGCACGATGCCCGAGATCGCGCTGAGCACGGAGGTCTTGCCTGCCCCGTTGGATCCAAGCAAGCAGACGACCTCCCCGGCGCCGACCTCGAGATCGAGGTGGTGAACGGCCGTGACGAGGCCGTAGGAGATGGTTACTCCCTCAAGAGTGAGCAGCGCCAACGGGCGCACCTCCCTTCGTCCCGAGGTAGGCCCCGACAACCTGAGGATCGGCCTGCACTTCGGCGGGCCTGCCTTCCGCCATGAGCTCACCGAAGTTCAGCACATAGATGTAATCGCAGACGTCCATCACCAACCGCATGTCGTGCTCTACCAGCAGGATGGTCACTCCGAGCCCGCTTCGAATCCGTTCCAGGTCGTCCGCCAGGACCTTCGTTTCCCTGGTGTCCATCCCGGATCCCGGCTCGTCCAGGAGCAGCAGGGACGGTTCTCCAGCCAGAGCCCTGGCCAGTTCGACGCGACGCTGGATGCCCAGGGGCAGGTCGCCGGCGAGGGTGTTGCGATACGGCTCGATTCCGAGGAAGTGGAAGAGGGCGCGCACCTTCTCGGCGGAGTGGCGCGCCTCCATCCTCGCCCAGGGAAGCCCGAGCAACGATCCGACGGGTCCGGCGCTCTCACGGATCTCCCGCGAGATCATCACGTTCTCCAGGACGGTCATCTCGCGGAAGACCTGTACCGACTGGAAGGTCCGCCCTATGCCCAGCAGCGCCCGCTGTTCCGGGGCAAGGCCCGTCATGTCGGAGCCCTTGAAAGCGACGCTTCCCGCGTCGGCTTCCTGCAAGCCCGAAACCACGTTGAACAGGGTGGTCTTGCCCGCCCCGTTCGGGCCTATCAGCCCCACGATCTCCTCGGAGTTGGCGTGGAAGCAGACATCCCTCAACGCCTGAAGGCCCCGGAACCTCACGGAGACGCCGCTTACGTCGAGTATCGCCATGGCCCTAGTCCGATGGTAGAGGCGGCTCGCTGCCGTCCTGGCACAGCCAGCGCGGGATGACGGGAACCCACTTGCCGCCCTTGCGCGTAAGCACCTCCATGCAGTCAAGGGGGTCATGTTTGGCCGGTGAGTAGCTGAGGGGCAGCGACAGCCCGGTGTCGAAGTTCTTGATCTGGTTCATCGCCGCAACGAACGACTTCCAGGTCGGGTCGGGTCCCGCCTTCTTCAGCGCCTCCACCGTCAACCAGGCGGCGACGTAGCTCTGCTGGACGTAGGGGTCGGAGAAGTCGTCGGGGTAGTACTTGCGTTGAAGGGCCAGATACCTCTGGACCCCCGGGTAGTTCGGGTGCGCCTGTGGGTTCAGGAAAATGCTCGTCATGAAAGCGCCCTCGATCTTGTTTCCAAGGTTTCCCTCGATCAGGGTGTTGGAAGGTGCGGCCAGCACGATATCCGCCTTCCAGTTCTGGCTCGCCATGGCGTTGACCGCGCGCATGATCCCGCCCGGGTCCAGCCCCATGATCACGGACTCAGCCCCCTGGGCCCTGGCCTTTATGACGTAGTTGGTGTAGTCGGGCTGGGCCGAGTTGATGATCTCGGGCCGCGCCACGGGCTGGCAGTTCGCCTTGGTCATGGAGTCGTAGAGAATGTCGCCCGAGGGTTTCGTGAAAGGCAGGTCGACGATCCAGATGACCGACTTCTTGCAGCCTATGTACTTGGTCGGCGCCCCACCCATGCGCGCCGCCTTGCGCCACGCCGTGAGGGTGAGGAACATGTTGGGCTTGTCTTCCTGCTCGGGCACGCCCAGCCCCCCGACGACCGGTATGCCCACTTTCTCCAGGTAGGGCAAGAAGGCGCTCTCGGAGTTGGGCGCCAGGTTCCCGACAAAGGCGAACACCTTCTCCTGCTCCACCAGTTCGTGAGCCTCGGCCATCGCCCGGGTGGGATCCCAGCCGTCGTCCCGAGCCTGAAGCTGAAGCATTCGGCCGTGCACCCCGCCGCTCGCATTGACCTCCTGGAAGACCGCTTTGACGATGTTCGCCTCGGGACGCGAGTCCACCGGCCCGGTCATCGTGTAGATGCCCCCGAACACGATCGCGCCGGCTTTCAACGCCGGCCCGGACTTGGGGGCGGTGACGCTCTTGGATTGCCCCGAACTCGTGGATCCCCGGCTCGCCGAATCTCCCGCTGTGCCCCCGGCAGCGGTGTCGACCCCCGCCGCCGAATCTCCAGCTGCGGTGTCGATTCCCGTCTGCTCTCCGGCCACCGCGGTCTGGTCGCCGCTTGCGATGTACTGGGGCTGCGAGGGGCGAGCCAGGTCGTGGATGAGAACCCCCCCGAACGCAAGGCCCAGCACCAGGTTCAAGGCAAGAAGGCGTCCCACCGTCTTGTCGTTCATCGCTTCTCCCTCCCCGATACCACCTCAGTAGGCTGCGTTACTTCCGTCTCCCATGTCGCGGGCTCCTCTATCGAGCCCGGTTCGCCCGGCGGCCCCAGCCCCTTGCCGCGAGTTCGCCGTTTCTCCATGCCCTCCCGCACTTGTGCGCCGACCGTCGGCACCAGACCTCGTGGCGAGACGATCGTCTGGATGATCAACGTCCCCCCCGCGATGAGCTGCGTCGCCTGATCGACGATGTTGCTGAACCCCCGCAGGAAGTGCGGCACGACGATGATGACGGTCGCCGCCAGCGCCGCCCCCGTGACGGAGGCTGAACCCATGATCGTGAGCATCGCAAGCAGCACGAGCGACCGGGTCCAGTCGTAGGGAGCCGGTGAGTAGGAGCCGGTGAGCCCGAGGGCCACCACGCCCCCCAGGGACGCGATCGCCGCCGATGTAGCGAAGCCCAGTAGCTTGTAGCGCGTGAGCGACACACCGCTGGCGGCCGCTCCCAACTCGCTTTCCCGCACAGCCCGGAAGATCCGTCCGAGCTTGCCCCTGCGGATGGTTAAGACCAGAACCACCATGAGGATGAACACGCCCAGGGCCACCTCGTAATAGGCCCGATCGGAATCCAGAGACAAGGGCCCCAAGTTGGGCCGCGAGATCGTCCTGCCCACAACGCTTCCCGCAAGGACCTTCGACGGCAGAACGAGCTGGTCGAAAAGCCGGGCTATCGCGAGCGTGACGAGGGTCAGAGCCAGACCCTTGATCCGCAAGGCAGGGAGCCCCACTACCATGCCGGTGAGATATCCCACGACCACCGCAGCCAGGCCCGCTGCCCAGAAGTCCCAGTGGTAGACCTGCACCAAGGTGGCCGTGACTCCGGCACCCAGGCCCATCAGCTCGGCGTGCATCAGCGAGGGCTGGCCGAGGAGACCCACCACGACCACGAGGCCGAGGAGGACTATTCCGTAGGAAAGCGCTTGGGCGAACAGGAATGAGTAGAAGTTCCCAATGGCCAGGGGCCCGAGAGCAGCGATCAGGATGCCTGCCAGGGCGATGAGCGCAAGCCCCGACCTCTTGGCCGGCAGCGTCGAACGGCGGCCGACGGCGGCCGTGTCCGCTGTGACACTCAAGACCTCCGGCAATCCCCCGCGACTCATGCGATCTCCCATTTCCTAGGCCGATTCCAGCGAGCGAGCCAGCCCCGACCCCCGCCACAGCAGCGCGATCAGGATCACGCCAAGGGTTACGAGATCCTTCGGTCCCGGGGTCGTGACCCAGATCCCGATGTCGCTGTGGAGGATCCCCAATCCGATTGCGGCCGCGAAGGTGATCGGCAGACTGACCAGGCCTCCGACCAGCGCCGCCGCGAAGGCGGAGACCACCAAGAGGGTGAGTTGGGTGGTGTTGAGGGTGATCATGGGAGAGAGGAGGATCCCGGCTATGGCCGCCAGGACGCTTCCCACGACCCAGGATGCCGAGTTGACCACGCTCACGCGTATTCCCAGAATCCGCGCGGCCTTCACGTTGTCGGCCACCGCTCGCATGGCCGTGCCCAGCCGGGTGCGCTTGAAGAAGAATGCCAGCAGCGCGGTCAGCCCCGCCGCCACGGCCAAGTTCATGATCTGCAGGTAGCTGATCTCCACTCCCGGCAAGTGCACCGTACCCGGAGGAGCCAGGCTTATCGGCGCGTGATAGGCGCTCGCCCCCCAGAGGAAGCCCGCCGCCGCGGTGAGCACCAGGAGCCAACCCAATGTCACGACCACCTTCGACAGCGTGGGTTTGCCCTCCAACGGGGCTATGGTGAAACGCTCGATGACCAGGCCGAGCAGCGCGGCAAAGACGACGGCGCCCACCACGGCCAGGGCAGAGGGAAGGTGCCACAGCACCGACAACTGGTAGGCGACGAAGGTGGAGAACATGCCCATGGCGCCGTGGGCGAAGTTCAACACCCTGGAAGTCTTGTAGATCATCACGATGCCCATGGCCGGCAGGGCATACATCGATCCCAGGACGACACCCACTATGCTCATCGGCAACAGCAGATCCAGGTGTTCCACGCCTCAGGTCCCCCCAAGTCCTCCGCGGCCATCCCCCGTTGGGGCGATGTCCCATACGCAACGTAGCAAGAGATGCTAGCCGACAACATGTGACACGCGCCACACAGGAGATTCGACGGCAGGGGCTCGGACTCCTGCTTCGCCGGCTCGAGGCTTTCCCGCCGTCCCGCTGCCCGTGCTGCCCAGCCGCGTCCAGGCCGTAGTAGGCTGTCGACCGCGGCTAGCCATCCCATGGAGCGGCGGCGGGCGGCGCCACGACCGTTCGCCCGCCTCCCATGGTGAGAACTTAGTGCTCGCCGGCGTAAGTACGGTCACGACCGAGAGCGTCACCGCGCCTCGAGGGCAAGGCCGCGAGGAGCGCCGCGTACCTTGACGGTACGCAAGCGACGAGCAACACCGCCATCGGGGATGCGGGGGCGCTCGAATGTGAGCGTATTTGCGCCGGGGAGCACTTAGGAAGGAGTGTGGGCCGATGCATCGAGTGGGGGCCCGATGAGACCGGCCGATTCCGTGGAT
>Ga0265292_1002309_pt1 | contig 13526 bp, 14 predicted proteins | sample Munlanlewell296A_FD_189080 | JGI IMG/M metagenome (GOLD analysis project Ga0265292, IMG submission 189080) | Leachate microbial communities from a municipal landfill in Southern Ontario, Canada - Leachate well 296A | ecosystem: Engineered > Solid waste > Landfill > Unclassified | place: Canada...
TGTCACTCCCAAAGAATTCAAAAAAGTGTTTTATTTCGCTGATTAGACCCTTATTTCTTATATATTGAAAAATAATAAGATCGCCTACAACAGCACCAATACCTGCAATTATTCCTATTTCAATCGGATGAAGTGACTCAGCAAGTAAAAGCAGTAAAGCTGTTCCAATAGATACTGTAAATGTGGAAACAAAAAGGGTGCCGCCAAAAAAAGCTCCGATGTAACCAAAATTTCCTAAGTGAAATATTATTTCTCGAAAAAAAGGAGTTTTAAGTAAAATAAGTCCAACAACAATACTTATTCCAAAATATGTAAGATTTTTAAAGTGATATCTTCGCCATCTTCTTTCTAATATATCCATAAAAAAAGTATAGCAACTGAAATCTTTAATGAGAACTACCTTTTCTTTTATAATAAAACCAGCCAATAAGGCAAACAATAATAAACACTAATAACACTTCTATTGCATTACCTGTATTGGTGATTAACGATCGATATGCCGCTACTCCTAAATACAATAAGATAAAAATGCGGATGAATGATCCAATAAAAGCAGAAACAATAAATGTGCGTATATTGAGCCTAATAATTCCGCAAACAAAAGATAAAGGTGTTGTAGGTATGATTGGAATAGCCCGAAGGAATATAAGAACAAAAATATCTTTCCATGATCCGGTAAAACGTCTGCCTATATTTTCAACGCTTTTATGCGAAATGTTTAACCATTTTCCAAATCGTCCTAAGAACAAGTCTTCTGACTTATCTGCCAAAAAATAAATAAAAAAAGAGCCAATTGTTTTTCCAAAAGTGGCAATACTTGTAAGTAGTAATATATATAGAACAGAGAACTTTTGATTATAGGTAGCTATTTTTGAGATGATTAAAAGAAGAGGTGAAGGAAGGGGAGGAAAAATCTCCTCAATTATTGACCCAAAAAAAACGATCAGTTCTACTGGTATTTGCGAAATAATCTCCATAATGTTTGGGATTAATTATAGTTGATTTTTATTGATATAATAATGATAAATATGAAAAAAATTCAGAAAATTACTGTGCAAGGATTAAAAATTGTTATTTTTAAGAAAAGTGAATCTGATTTTATTTCACTCACTGATATTGCACGATTTAAAAACGCCGAAGAACCAAAGGAAATTGTAAAGAATTGGATATGAACACGCAGTACAATAGAATTTTTAGGGATTTGGGAAAAAATCAATAACCCAAATTTTAAAGGGGTCGAATTCGACACCTTTAAAAATGAAGCAGGAAGTAATAGCTTTGTACTTTCTCCTCAAAGATGGATAGAGGCAACCAATGCGATTGGCATTATCTCTAAATCAGGTCGTTATGGTGGTGGAACCTACGCCCACAAAGACATTGCCTTTGAATTTGCTAGTTGGATTAGCGCTGAATTCAAGCTGTTTCTCATCAAAGAGTTCCAACGATTAAAAGAAGAAGAGAATCAGCGTTTGGCATTGGGTTGGGATATAAAACGTACGTTGGCAAAAATCAATTATAAAATCCACACTGATGCGATCAAAGAAAATTTGATTCCTCCAAATATTTCTAAACAATCAGCCAACATAGTCTATGCCACAGAAGCTGACGTGCTTAATATGGCCTTGTTTGGCAAAACCGCCAAAGATTGGAGAGATAAAAATAAAGGAAAAGAAGGCAATATTCGCGATTATTCAGACGTGACTCAGTTGGTAATATTGGCAAACTTAGAAGGAATAAACGCCGAACTTATCCGTCGTGGTCTGCCCCAAAGCGAGCGCTTAACGCAGTTGAACCAGATTGCCATTATTCAAATGAGGTCACTGCTTGGCAGTCCCGGTTTGAAAAGATTGAAATAATAACTCGTTCATTAAGAAAAAAATGACTAACTGGCCAACAAAAAAATTAGGAATAGAACTATGAAAAATAAATATAAACAAAAGCCAAAAGTATCTTGCATTATTCCCTTCTGGAATGAAGATCAACGCTTATTTGCTGTCCTTGATGAAGTAGTAAAGGTGCAAAATTTATCAGAAACGATATGCGTAGATGATGCTTCTGATAATGACCAATCTGAGAAGATTAAGAAATCCTATCCCAATATTATTCTTATCCGTTTAAATAAAAATGTTGGTAAGTCACATGCAATCCTTGAAGGATTAAAACATGCTAAAGGTGACTTTATTTTATTACTTGATGCTGACCTTCGTAATCTTAACTATATTGAAATCAATAATGCAATCAAAGCAATCGAAGAAACACCTATCATCGATATGCTTATTTTACGAAGAGTCAAAGCCCCGCTTTTTGTAAAAATAACACGTGGAGATGTGTTAAGTACTGGAGAAAGAATAGTAAAAAGGCAGGATCTCCAAAAACTGTTAGGAGGATATATTAAAGGATGGGAACTCGAATCAAAAATTAATTTGTACATGTACAATCATAAAAAGAAAGTTTTTTGGGTTCCTCACTCTGGCATCAACACACATTGGAAATGGGGATGGAATGTAGATTTAATATATCACAAAAAAAAGATGTCAGATATCTATTCAATCGGATTGATTAATCTAATAAGGCTTTACCTTTTTTTTGGGAAAAAGAAATATACATTTAATCTAACCTAGTGGTTTAATTCCCCGACGCCTTTGTCATCCCCTCGTAGGAGGGGATCCAGTCGATAATTACACTGGATTCCCGTCTTCACGGGAATGACACATTATTGAATGCGGACATTTCTACTTTGTTGTAATATAATGACGTTTTCATTTGAAAATACATTTACACTGTGTTACTATCATAACAGTTACTGTCTAACATCGCCTTAGATGATGGGGAGCTAAAAAAACGATTGGTCTAGTAAATCTAGCGTTTTGAAGTAATAATCCATCATTAATTACAACCGGCCAAGACTCAAAAGTTTTTGGTTGTAATTATGAAAAACAATAGGCTAATTTCTGGAATAGGAATCGCCGCAATCTTTCTTCTCTTCTTTTCGTTCTCCACAATCGTTACCTTTGTTACTGACTGGTGGTGGTTTGCTGAAGTTGGTCAAACTGAAGTTTTTATTAAGCCTCTTATTACAAAAATCATTATTGGTCTTGCAACCGCAGTCATTGCCGCTATTTTTTTTCTGACGAACTTTCTTATTGCCATGCGGTCAAAGACAGAATGGACGGCTCTTATACCTGAAGCATTATTTGGTACTCCGATCAGTCTTGACAGTAGAATATTAAAAAAATTAGGCATTATTGCCGGTATTGTTCTTTCTTTGCTTCTTGGATCCATTACCGCAGTCAACTGGCAGGAAATACTAAAATTTTTTTCCTCTACCTCTTTTGGAGAGTTTGACCCTATTTTCAAAAGGGACATTGCCTTTTATATCTTTTCTCTACCTGTTTTTAATATGGGACTGGGAATTATCAAGCTTCTTATTATTGTTTCCCTTATTAGTAGCGGAGCCATATATATTTTCAAAGGTAGCTTGAATCTAACGAGTTTTATTGGTAAATTTGAAATTCCCGGTTTAAAATTATCTAACAAAGTTCAAACGGCACCAAAAGTACAACTTCATCTGGCTGTTCTGCTTTTTCTTTTTTTGATAGTAACCGCATTTGGCACATACCTTTCCTTATTTAAACTCCTTTCTACCCAAAGCGGTCCAATATTTGGAGCGGCTTTTACTGATGTGACCATAATGATCCCTATCTTAAAAATCTCTATGGGTATGACTGTATTAGTGGCTGTTTTGACTCTGTTTTGGGGCATAAGCGGAAAACTGGTGCCTCTTATTGCAGCAATTTCTCTTTATGTTTTTATAGGATTTATTTCTGTAATAGTTCCATCTATTTTTCAAAAACTAATTGTTGCTCCCAATGAACTGGTCAAAGAAACCCCGTTTATCAAACATAATATTGTCGCGACCCGCCAGGCTTACGGCTTGGACAAAATAGAAGAGCGGAGTATTTCGGCAGATAAACCATTAACTTCGTCTGATATTGCCTCAAATAACCTGACGATTAAAAACGTCCGGCTTTGGGATCGGGAACAGCTTCTTTCCACTTTTTCCCAGATTCAGGAGATAAGAACCTACTATGAATTCGTCTCGGTTGATAATGATAGATACTTAATTAATAACGAGATTCGTCAAATCATGCTTTCACCAAGAGAACTGGCAACAGAGAGCCTTCCCAACCGAAGTTGGATTAATGAAAAACTGACCTTTACTCACGGATATGGTCTTGCTGCCGGACCAGTCAACCAAGTCACTACAGAAGGACTACCAGTTTTATTTGTCAAAGATCTGCCGCCAAAATCAGAAGCTAAAGAACTTTCTATTAACCGTCCGGAGATATATTACGGCGAGCTGACCAATGACTATGTGATTGTTAAAACTAAATCAAAAGAGTTTGACTATCCTAAAGGAGAGGAAAATGTCTACAGTACCTACCAAGGTAAGGGGGGGGTTAAGATCGATTCTTTTATTAAACGGTTGTTTTTTGCCTTTCAAACTAATTCGCTCAAACTGTTTTTATCAAACGATGTTACCTCTGAAAGCCGTATTCTCTATAACCGCAATATCAAAGAACGGATAGAAAAGATTGCTCCATTCCTTGATTTGGACCGCGATCCATATGCCGTCGTGGCTGATAAGAAAATCTACTGGATCTATGACGCATATACAAAAACCAACGACTATCCTTATTCTCAACCGCTCTCTCTTAATGGAGGAAGCGTCAACTACATCAGAAATTCTGTCAAAATTGTTATTGATGCCTATGATGGCTCCATTTCTTTTTATCAAGCTGATACGAATGATCCTATTATCCGCACCTATGCTAAGATCTTCCCAAATCTCTTTCAGCCGATCAGTAAAATGCCAAAAAGTTTGGCTTCTCATCTTCGTTATCCAGAAGATATCTTCAGTCTCCAAACAGCTATATATACAACCTACCAAATGGACCAACCACAGGTTTTTTATAATAAAGAAGACCAATGGGAGATCCCAGCTATCAGCGAAGAGAAACAAGAAACCGCAGACGGATCTCAACCAATGAACCCTCGCCATATGATTATGAAACTGCCTGGTGAGAAAAAAGAAGAATTTATCCTTATGCTTCCATTTACCCCTCGCGGCAAAGACAATCTTTCTGCCTGGATGGTGGCCAGAAACGACGGAGAAAATTATGGAAAACTGATCGTCTACCGTTTTCCAAAACAAAAACTTATCTTTGGCCCAAAACAAATCATCGGCCGCATTAATCAGGATGCGGAAGTCAGCCGTCAGATTTCCTTATGGGGTCAGGGCGGATCCCAGGTTATTCAAGGACCACTCCTTGTCATCCCAATTGAAGAATCATTAATTTATGTCAGGCCGCTCTATCTGAAAGCAGATACAGGCAAAATCCCAGAATTGAAGAGAGTCATTGTTGCTTATGAAAATAAAATTGCTATGGAAGAAAGCCTCGAAGTAGCCCTTTCAAGAATATTTGGAACAACGATCGCTACCCCAGCTCAAGAAGAAGGAGTTGATCAATCAATCATCGCTCCCGATCCAACAAAAGATTTGTTCAAACAAGCGCAGGAACTATATGATGAAGCCATCCGTTCTCAAAAAGAGGGTGATTGGGCACGCTACGGCGAGATAATAAAACGATTGGGTGAAATTTTAAGAAGCAAGTAACATGAATATTACAAAAATCATATTTACCATCATTGTTTTTTTGTTATTGATTAGTTTTATATTGCCTATTTTTATAGGATATTAGATTAGATCATGGAACAAACATTATTATTCAAAAAGGGGCTAACCTCTCATAAGGTTCAAACTTTACTCAAGGAATATGGATATAACGAAATTTCTGAAGTCAAACAATTTACCTTAATAAAATCAATTATAGGCCAGTTTGACAATGTTTTAATTCTTCTTTTAATTGCAGCCGGCGGTGTCTCGTTTTTTGTTGGAGAACGGCTTGACAGCTTATTTATTTTTCTTATTGTTATCCTCAATGCTTTTTTTGGTCTGTATCAGGAATTTAAAGCAGAAAAAGCTCTTTCTTATCTGAAAAAACTGACCGTCACGACCATTCGTGTCATTCGAGATGGAAAAGAACAACAGATTAGTAGCCGGTTCCTTGTGCCGGGTGACCTCATCTATATCGAAGAAGGAGCTAAAATACCAGCCGACTGTCAGATAGTTGAATCACGTCATCTTGAAGTTAATGAAGCTTCTCTCACCGGCGAATCATTACCAGTTGTAAAAAATATTAAAGACCCAAATAGTAATCAACTGTTTATGGGAACGGTTGTGGCTAAAGGACGAGGATACGCTCAAGTGTTAAAAATCGGAAATTATACAAAGTTCGGGACGATTGCCAAAACCTTATCAACAATTAAAGAAACAAAAACACCCTTACAGAAAAAACTTGATGGTTTTACCAAACAAATAGGCATCATTGGAATTGTTGCCTCCTCAGTTGTCTTTGTTCTTTCCTTTATTCAAGAAAAAAGTCTTATTGAAAGTTTTATCTTTGCCGTCAGTCTCGCGGTAGCGGCCGTCCCCGAGGGACTACCGGCCGTTATGACAATTACTTTAGCAATTGGAGTGGAGCGAATGGCTAAAAAAAAAGCCATTGTCCGCAAATTAAATGCTATTGAAGCTTTAGGATCCATTACCGTGATTGCCACTGATAAAACCGGCACACTGACTGCAAACCAAATGAGAGTTAAAAAAATCTTTGTTGGAAATAATGTCTATGAAATAACAAATCCTCCTCTTTTAACCAATCATCCGTTTTCTAAAATTGTCCTTAACGGTATTTTGTGTTCTACGGCGGCCCTTGTGACAAAGATTGATCACGGAAAAGACTTTGATATTATAGGCGATGCGACTGAAGGTGCGCTTCTTCTTATGGCTCACAAAGTAGGCATAATTCCTGAAGAAACTAGAGAAAAGTGGAAAATTATTGATGAACGGCCGTTTGATCCGGTCACCAAACGGATGACGATGGTGGCGCTTGACGGAAAAGAAGAAATTGTCTTTACTAAGGGAGCGCCTGAATCTATTCTCTCAATCTCCTCACAAATCTTAATTGGAAATAAACCTACACTTCTTACTCCTCATCATATTAATCGAATTGAAAAAGAATTTGAACGTTTCGCCAGACAAGGTTTACGGATGATTGCTTTTTCTTATAAAGAAAATGACAGTAGCGATCTAGAAAAAAATCAAGTTTTTTTGGGATTTGTTGGTATTGCCGATCCGGTTCGAGAAGAAGTAAAAGAAGCCGTCAAAAAAACTCAAGAGGCGGGAATAAAAGTGATAATGATTACTGGAGACAATCCACTGACGGCCGAAGCAATCGGGATTGAGACAGGAATCATTAAAGAAGGTGAAGATATCATGACCGGTACTCAGCTTGATAATTATTCCGATGAAGAGCTCATGCCTATTTTGGCAAAAACTAAAATCTTTGCCCGTACTTCGCCCGAACATAAATATCGCCTAGTACAACTTCTGCAAAAGCAGGGAGAAGTAGTGGCGGTCACCGGTGACGGCGTTAATGACGTATTAGCTCTAAAACAAGCTGATGTAGGAGTGGCGATGGGAATTACCGGTACTGATGTGGCCAAGGAAACCGCTCATATGATTATTACCGATGATAACTTTGCCACTCTGGTTGGCGCGGTTGAGGAAGGAAGAAACATCTTCAACCATATTAAAAATGCTATAAAATATCTTTTGGCTTGCAATATGGGCGAAGTAATCTACGTTATTGCGGCTGTTGTTTTTCAACTCCCAATCGTCACCGCCCTGCAACTACTCTATATTAATCTTGTCACCGACGGACTACCGGCGATGGCCCTTGCCTTTTCACCAAATGATAGTAATATCATGAGAGAAAAACCAAGACGGGTGATGACGATTCTAGGAAGGCATGATTTTAAATATATTTTTTTAGTGGGTATTTTCACCGCAGTTCTTGCCTTTTTGTCCTTTCTTCCTTCACTGATCTTTTCCCAACCAAAAATAGCCATCACCCTTGTATTTACCTCAATCATTATCCTTCAACACTTTATCCTCGTTGATATATGGCTTTCTCATAAATCTATTTTTACTCATTTTTATCTTCTAAAAAAACCGATCTTTATTATAGGATTTTTCTTTCCTTTTGTCCTCCATCCTTTTATTATCTATAATTCATTTTTCCAAAATGCATTCTCTGTTACCTCTCTGTCTTTTTGGTATATCATCTCATCCATTTTTATATCTCTTCTTATTTTTATTCCTCTGGAATTATTCAAATTAACTAAGAAATTATTTTAGTATATTTAGTATATACTGTTACATAGTATGAATTTTGATTACACGGTTTCCACAAAAAAATCATTCGATGAGGCGGTAAGGGCGGTGGAGGAAGAAACGAAAAAAGCAGGTTTTCGTGTCCTTTATATTCATGATGTAGCGGCAACACTTGGCGAAAAAGGCTTTCAAATTGAGCCTTTTAAAATTATTGAAATCTGCAACGCCAAAAGCGCTTATACAGTACTCAAGGCAGATATAAAAATTGGATTATGTTTACCTTGCAAGATAAATGTTTATATTCAAAATAAGCAAACTTTTATTTCCGGTATGCGACCGATTGTCTTATCTCAATTTTTTCCAAAGGCTAATCTTGGTAATTTACCAAAAGAAATCGATCAAATAATTCAAAATATTATTAATAATTCCAAATAGAAAATATGAAAAAAATCATAATGATGGGAGTTTTGGCTTTATTAATGTTTTTAGTTACATCAAAAACATCATTTGTTTCAGCTCAAGGAATGATGGGTTATTTTAATTCTTCAATTGATAAAGTAACAATACAAGGCCAATAAACGGAAGAACAGGAAGGTAAGGTTTTGTTAAATAACCTCACGGACAACACTATCTCTTGCCCACAACTTAATGATGTGGACTTTGAGAAAATAGGTGAGTATTTTATGGGGAAATCAATTGGTAACATCCAAAGACACATTTCTATGAATGAAATGATGAAAAGAATGATGGGCGAAAATGGCGAAGAACAAGCACATCAAGCCATGGGGAAACGATTGAGCGGTTGTGACACTTATGCTGCTTTTCCTTCACAAGATGCTGGTTTTTTACCAATGATGGGGATGCTCGGGATGATGGGTGGTAATTATCAATGGGGAAACGATTCGTCTGGCATGATGGGAAATCTTTACTGGAGTATGATAAATAATAATTGGGGAATATTTGGAGTTTTAACATGGTTGCTTATTACTATTTTCCTTATTTTAGGAATATTATATTATTGGAAAAAATTAACAAAAAAAGAAAGAAAATAACACTCTAAATAATGAAAGGGGGTGAGAAATATGAAACATAATCCAATTGGAACAGCTAACGCAGTAGCAGTAACAACCGCAATAATTTATATCGTTTGCCGTGTAGGAGTTTCCCTTTTTCCAGATTTATCAATGACGATTGCCCAATCTTGGTTTCACGGTATTCAATTAACTCAAATTTCTGAATTAAATTTTACATTCGGTTCATTTATCCTGGGATTGGCAACATCAACAATCGGCACTTGGTTAGTCGGTTATCTTTTTGCCAAACTTTATAATTATTTTTTAAAATCATAAAGGTCCAAAACAATATCTTGTTTGCTTTTTTCTTTCACCTAAATTTGAAAAACAAAATATTGCTTATTAACAATGAAGCCGTGAGTAAATCGAAAACACTCATTACGTAAGAAAGGACGATAATAATTACTGCGGTGGTTACTCCAAAGAAAATCTGTCTCATTGGACGATTAGGTGAAGTCATTGGTTCTGGCAACATCACCAAAGCAAAAAAAATAATTACCGGATCAAAAATACTTATTCTTTTAATGATAAAAAACGTAAAAAGATTATAAGCAACAAAAAAAGATAAAATTATATTAAATTTTCTCAACCGGAAGATAGGCACATAACCCGGTAAAAATAACAGTAATAAAAAAAACGAAGAGACCGACCACCAGGCGACCGGAGTTCTAAATACTAGACTTCCAAAAAATAGTCCAAAAGCAGCTGGGTTAAAAATATGCCTGTTTTTAATCTTAATAAGATGCTTTGAAATGATAGCTAAAAAAATAATAAATATCGTTTCCAACCAAGAATTTGTTGGAGAGTTGAGCATGGCAATAATAATTCCGGTGACGATTGAGGCGGAAAGAAAAAAAGGTTTTATCTTTCTTATTTTGAGAAAAATATAATCAACAATTACCGTGAAACCTATTGTTAAAACAAAATAAACAAGATTAATCAAAGAAAAATCAAATAACAAGTCAATGGAGATTTTTATCAATAAAAATAAAACCAACTGCAATTTAGGAGTATCTAAATATTTCATATAATTAAATATACTAAAAAGTTAGATTTATTTTCCCCCCTTGACAAACATTTCAATAACTACTACATTATGTAGTATTATGAAAATATTTAAAATTGGTCTAGAAAAAACGTTCTCAAAACCATATTCTTGGTTTCTGACTATCTTTATTGCCTTAAACGTACTTTTTCTTTATTATTTTTTATTGATTCAAAAAACCACATGGGATTCTTTCTGGCAGTCAAATACGGCTTTTTACAGCTGGTCTCAAATAGTATTAAGTATCATTAACGCCGTCTTAATTGGAGCATCCGTATCAATGCTTTTTGAAGTAATTAAGGAAAAAAAAAGGACTTCAAGGACCTCATACCTTCAGACTTTTGCCTCATTGCTTTTTTCGGCAGCCGCCACTGGCTGCTCGGTCTGTAGCGCCTTTTTACTTCCTATTTTGGGGATTGCCGCATCATTAACAACCCTGCCATTTGGAGGTTTGGAGATAAAATTATTATCAGCCTTGCTACTTTTATATACTATATATGAATACGCAAAAATTACCAGTGGATTATGTAAGATACCAAAAGAAAAAGCCATTTCATTTGAAAAAGGTCAGATAGATCTTAAAATTAATAAAGAAACCTTACCTCAGCTTCTGCCTTTCATAATACTCATTATATTTATTACCATAATTTATACACTCCCCCGGCTACCAAAAACATGGCGCCTGCAAACTCAAAGAAAAATTATGCCAACGAACGCAGATATAAAACAGGGACAATCGGCTGGTATCTTTGCCCAGATCAATCCGTCGGAAGGATATGAATTAAAAACTAAATATAATAATATTGGGCCGCAGATGTTGGAAATGGGTGTTATTGATCTTGAAAAATTCAAGCAAACATATGAAAAATCAGGTCAACCGTTAACTTCAGAACAACTTAATATCTTAACTAAAGGTACCAATAAAAAAATCAGAATTACTCCTGATAATTCCTACTTTCTTTTAAATTTCTTTTGGGCGTTTGGTTTGGCTAACAAGACAAAGATTCTTGAAGATGGGGATATGGTCAAATATGGCGAAGGCCAGGTTGGTAGTTTTGCCTCAACCGGCGGTTGGAGCCTGACAAAAAGCGGTGACTCGATGGAGTATTATTCAAAAAGAGCCATCGTTCCTTTAACAAAAGAACAGGAAAACTTGGTTAACAAAGTAGCCTCAGGTGTCTATCGACCCTGTTGTGGGAATTCAACCGCTTTTCCCGATTGTAATCACGGTATGGCTTTACTTGGAATATTTGAGCTAATGGCCGCCCAAGGATCAACAGAATCAGAGATGTTTCAAGCTGGAAAATATATCAACTCATTTTGGTTTCCGGGTACGGCCTTTGACACCGCTTTATATTTCAAGAATAAAGATGGAATAGAATTTAAAGATATTGATCCTAAAATATATTTAAGTAAAGATATTTTTTCCGCTTTTGGGGCACAGACGGTAAAAAAATGGCTTATTGACAAAGGAATTCAGGAAAAACCCCCGGTTCAAGGAGGAGGCTGTGGAGTCTAATGAAATTTAATAATTTAATACTGCTGTTACCGGTAATAGTAATTTTGATTGTCGTTTTTAAAATAAATCCGTTTAGTGGCACAAATGAAAGAAAACAGGAAATATCAGCATCCGGGGTTTCTACTAATAATATCAAGGAAATAAGTATTACTGCCAAGCAGTTTTCTTTTTCTCCCAATCCAATAAAACTGAAATTAAATGAGAGAGTTAAGCTAAAAATTACCTCCATCGATGTCATTCACGGTTTTTCCGTGCCCGAACTTAGCATAGATGAAGTTGTCTCTCCCGGTAAGGAAACTGTCATTGATTTTACGCCAACTAAAGAGGGAATATTTACTTTACTTTGTTCAATCACTTGTGGTACTGGTCATTCGGGAATGAGAGGTAAAATTATAGTAGATTAGTTTTTATGAAACAAGAGAACCAATCGGAAATTATAGCCATGATTGAGGAATTAAAACAAAAACCTCAACTTAATCGTCATGAAAGAAGATATCTTGCAAAATTAGAAAATAAATTCAATCAATCTAAAATCGTCACGAGTCTTCCCTGGAAAAACATTTTTACGAAATTCTTCATTGGTTTTGCAGTCTTATCAATCATAATAGGACTATTTTGGTATGTAAAATCTTTACCTAATCTGCCCCCAATAGATATGGCGGGACATATAGAAGAGAATCCACCCTCTCACATTTTGGATACAGAGATGCCAGAATCAATCCAGAAGCATATGCTTGAACATGCGGATGGAAAGGGAAAGCCGGGTATTTTGATTCAATATAACTGCAAAAAATATAATTGCGAAAAAGATTTAATCGAAAAACTAAAAGTTTTAATCAAAAAATATCCGGAAAATGTCTATTTAGCCCCAAATAACTACGACGGGAAAATAATTTTAACACGCCTTAATAAGAGAGAAATTTTAGAAAAATTTGTCGAGAAAAAAATAATCGCTTTTATTGAAAATTGAAGATATACAATTTAATTACTAATCATGGTAAAATTATTACATTCTAAAATAATATGAACTTTGACCATACGGTAACAACAGAAAAGTCGTTTGACGAAGCGGTAAAAGTAGTTGAGCAAGAAACAAAGATAGCCGGATTTCGTGTCCTTTATATTCATGATGTAGCGGCAACACTTGGGGAAAAAGGCTTTCAAATTGAGCCTTTTAAAATTATTGAAATCTGTAATGCTAAAAGTGCTTATACAGTACTCAAGGCAGATATAAAAATTGGATTATGTTTACCTTGCAAGATAAATGTTTATATTCAAAATAAGCAAACTTTTATTTCCGGTATGAGGCCGATTGTCTTATCTCAATTTTTTCCAAAGGCCAATCTTGGCAATTTGCCAAAAGAAATTGATCAAATAATTCAAAATATTATTAATAATTCCAAATAGAAAATATGAAAAAAATTAACAAAAAAAGAAAGAAAATAACACTCTAAATAATGAGAGGGGATTAAAAATATGAAACATAATCCAATTGGAACAGCTAACGCAGTAGCAGTAACAACCGCAATAATTTATATCGTTTGCCGTGTAGGAGTTTCCCTTTTTCCAGATTTATCAATGACGATTGCCCAA
>Ga0265292_1002310_pt1 | contig 13521 bp, 9 predicted proteins | sample Munlanlewell296A_FD_189080 | JGI IMG/M metagenome (GOLD analysis project Ga0265292, IMG submission 189080) | Leachate microbial communities from a municipal landfill in Southern Ontario, Canada - Leachate well 296A | ecosystem: Engineered > Solid waste > Landfill > Unclassified | place: Canada...
AAAAAAACTTACTATAGATGCTAACGGTGATAAAACAGTTGACCAGTACGGGTGTATGATTGACTTCTGGGGTTCACGTGTCTATCCCTGGATTTGGCAGAATAACGGCGAGTTGTTTACGCCGGATCTCAAAAAAAGTGTTGTGGATTCCCCTGCGGGGATTGAAGCATTACAGTTTTTGGTTGACCTCCAGAAGAAGTATAAGGTTACTCCGCAAACACTGCCAAATGAGTATAAGAACAATGTTGAGATGTTTACTATCGGGAAAGTTGGGATGCTGATCTCGGGAGCGTGGGATATCCAAAACCTTAAACCTATAAAGAGTTTTAAGTGGGACATCGCGCCGTTACCCATGAATAAACGTAAGGCAACGATTCTTGGGACTGAGAATTACGCAATTTCTTCAACCACAAAGTATCCTGAGGAAGCGTGGTTATTCTATAAATATCTCTTAAGCGCGGAAGCACAGAAGATTATGGCGGATAAGCTTGAGAAACAACCGTCCTTAATGACAGTAGCGCAGTATTTTGAATCTATAGATACCGGGTATAACCGTAAAGTTCTTACCGGCGCGTTGGAGTATGCAATTCAACCTCCGAACTTACCGCAATGGCAGGAGCTTAGTCATTTTTGGCAGGATGAGCTTGATCTTATATGGGTAGGGAAAAAAGGCGTGAAAGCCGGGCTCACGGATGCTGCAAAAAATATTAATGCACGCCTCGCAGAGAAATAGTTAAAGTCTAACAACTATAAAAAAGATGACATTAAGTTTTGTAGTGTTGTTTTTAGTATAATCTTGTTAAATCAATTGACAAAAGGATTTATTAATGGAAAAAGAACAAAAAAAGATTGATATTATTTTCAAAAATACGGAAACTAAACACGGGTTAAGGCTGTTTGAGAAAAACAAGATTACATCGCTTAATGTTTATGATAAAAACGAGAAACCTTACCTAAAATGTTTGGGTTCTGACAAAGAACGTCCGGCAAAACCTGAAGAAATTGTCCGTCAATTGTTCGTCAAACAACTAACGGAAGATTATGGGTATCCAAAGGAACGTATCAAAATTGAACAAGACGTTTGGTTTGGTTCCGGGGTTTTCGATAAACGTGCCGATATTATCGTATTACATAAAGATCTTCAACATCCTTACATCATTATTGAAGTTAAAAAGCCAAACCGTAAAGACGGGATAGAACAACTGAAATCGTACTGCAACGCAGAAGGTTCGCCAATAGGAGTTTGGTCAAACGGTTCTGAAATAGTTATTCTTCATCGTGAAGAACCAAATGTTTTTACTAATATATCGGCAATTCCTACGGTAGATCAGTCTTTGCAAGACGTTATCAAAGAATTGTGGACTATAGAAAAGCTTACTCAAGAAAATAAGTTGGTTAAAGAAAAGCTATCATTGAAAAGTATTATTCTTGATCTTGAAGATTTAGTATTAGCAAACGCCGGGGTTGACGCGTTTGAAGAAGTGTTCAAACTAGTGTACGCAAAACTTTATGACGAATGGGCAGCGAAAAGTGTTAGAAATCGGAATAACAGGATACTTTTCAGGATTTATGGCGAATCTCCGACAGAATTGTATGATAAAATTAATACCCTTTTTAAAGAAGCGCAAAATAAGTGGACTGGCGTGTTTAGTCCCATGGATAAGATAGAGTTGACTCCGAACCATTTAAAAACGTGTGTTTCGTTCTTGCAGGATATAAAACTGTTTAATTCCAATCTACAAGTGATTGACGAAGCTTTTGAGTATCTTGTTACACAAGTGTCAAAAGGCGCGAAAGGGCAGTATTTTACTCCCCGGCACGTGATTGATATGGCAGTAAAGATGTTAAATCCACATGAAATTGAAAAAGTTATTGATACCGCCGCAGGTTCTTGCGGGTTTACGGTACATACAATATTTTGGGTTTGGGGTGACAAGTTTAAGGTAGATGGACCGACCCGCGAGCAAGCGGAGTACGCTTCCGAGATGGTATACGGTATTGATTTTGATGCTCGCGCGGTAAAAATTGCCAAAGCGTTGAACCTTATAGCTGGCGATGGTAAGAGTAATGTATATAAACTAAACTCGCTGGATTCTTCGTCATGGGATGAAGAAGGGAAATCGGCGTTTCGTCCTATGCTGACGCGTTTCCCGGATATAAGAGAAAAAGATGAGGATAACCAACGGAATTATAAATATTTCGATTTCGACGTTCTTCTCACAAATCCGCCGTTTGCGGGGAATATTAAAGAAAAACAAATCCTGAAAAATTATTTGTTAGCCGAAAGAAAGGGTAAAACTGTACCCAAAATGGGGCGGGATATCCTTTTTATTGAACGTAACCTTAACTTTTTAAAACCTGGTGGGAGAATGGCGATTGTTTTACCGCAGGGTCGGTTAAATAATACGAATGACGAGTATATCCGCAAGTTCATCATGCGGAAAGCGCGGATACTTGCTGTAGTTGGTTTGCATGGAAACACTTTTAAGCCGCATACTGGAACGAAAACGAGCGTGTTGTTCCTACAGAAATATACCGAGGAAGAACTTAATAGAATTTTAGCTGTTCAAAATAAGTACGAGAAAAAGTGGCAGTTTTTTTTGTCTGAAATTAAAGAATTGGCAAATACTGAAAAGCTTGACCCTGAAAAACTGCCAGAAGATTTGATAGCTTTCTTAAACAATTACTACGGTAATTATGAAGAAGAAAGTCAGGAAGTGAATGAAGATGATGAGAATAATGACGGGGTTCCGAAAATTGTTACCGCAGAGGAATTGCAGGATGATATCAATAACTTAGAAGAAGAAATTGAATCATTACAAAACGAGATAAAGAGTTTAAGTAAAGAGGGTAAGAAAGAGTTAAGCAAAAAACTTAAAGCTTATCAGAAAAGCCTGAACGAAAAGGGATATACGCTTAATCTTAAAACACTTACTGGACGGTTGGGAATAGTACTAAATGACGAGAAGGATCTGGAAGAATTTCATCAGTACTGGTTACAGGATAAAAGCGCGAAGGAGTTGTCGTATCCTATTTTTATGGCAACTTCGCAGAAGTCGGGGAAAGATAATTCCGGGGAGTATGTGTACAAAAAGAACGATATTGGTGAACCAATGCTTGACGAACACGGGCATTTAGTATTAGATCACGACTTAGACTTTATTACAGAGAAGTTTATTGAGTTTGCGAAGAAACAGAAGTTTAAATTCTGGGAAGATAAGTATGTGTATAGGTATGTAATGCCGATTAAAATGGTGACTAGTCGAGATATCAAAGTTAAAGAGTATGGTGAGAAATAAGCATGCCGGAAATTGTTGCTGATAACATATCAATAATCAATAGTTCTGAGTTGGAAGGCGCTACCCGTATTGATGCGGAGTATTATCAACCGGAATATTTAAGAAAAGAGAAGGCAATAAAACAACTTGCTTTTGGATATTCATATTTGAAAACTCTATTGGAAAAGGACAAGTCAATTTCAGGAGGAGCAACTCCATTAGGCGCAAATTATAAAGATAAAGGAGTGCCATTTCTAAGAGTGCAAAATGTTATGCCCAATTATCTGGATTTATCCGATGTGGTTTATATAGATAATGAAATTCATGAAAGATTGCTGAAGAGGTCTCAAATAAAACAGCAAGATGTTTTACTTACTATAACCGGAGTATCTTATGGAAAATCCTGTGTTTATCCTTATAATGAGCCTGCAAATATAAATCAGCATTCAGTACTGATACGGACTAATCAAAACAGGTTGCTTCCTGAATTCTTATCAACTTTCCTGAACTGTAAATATGGGAAATATCAGAATGATAGAAAAATCACAGGGATGACCCGCCCAGGGTTATTGTATTCGGAATTAAAGTATTTATTAGTACCGAACCTCAGTAATGGATTTCAGAAAGATATACAGGAAATTGTTAAAAAAGCAACTGTTCTAATAGAAAAATCAAAAGGACTCTATTTCCAAGCAGAAACTTTGCTTTTGGAACAGTTGGGATTGTCAAAGATAAATTTTGATAATGATATTTGTTGTGAAGTAAATTCAGGCGACACAATAACAGTAAACCGCATTGATGCCGAATATTATCAACCTCAATATGAGCAATTAATAAAGGCCCTAAAAAAATATCCATGTCAAACATTAGGACAACTATGTAAATTAGTTAAAGGGATAGAACCGGGCGGGGCTGAATATTGCGAAAAAGGAAAACCTTTTATTCGAGTAAGCAATCTAACAAAACATGAAATCAATAACGATAATCAGCAGTACTTATCAGAGGCCACCTACAAAGAACTGAAAGAGGATTATCAACCCAGAAAAGGTGAAATATTATTATCAAAAGACGCCACCCCGGGTATCACATACCATTTAAAAAACGATATTGAATGTATAGTTTCAAGTGGTATTTTACGTCTTCAATTATCATCAAAAATCAGGAAGGAATATCTTTGTTCGTTTCTTAATTCAATGATAGGGCAGATGCAGATACAACGCGATGCTGGCGGGTCAATCATAAACCACTGGAAACCCGAACAAGTGAGAAATACAGTAATTCCGATTTTACCGGGAAAAGTGCAGGATAAAATTGAACAGCTTTGCCTTGAATCCTTTACGGCTCGGGAGAAATCAAAACAATTGTTAACACAAGCCAAACAAAAAGTGGAAGATATGATTGATGGGAAATGCGGGAATGGGGTATAAATGACAATGAAAAATTGTGAACATGACAATTGTAAGGATAAGGATGACAACTATACGATTTTGGGCGAGGATGGTTTGACTGTTCAATGTGTCGGTCCATGGGCTGAAGAAAAATACGATTATTTGACCAGGTATTTAAATGCATCTCAAGAAGCAAGAAGAAAATTCTTTAAAGAAGGCAATGCTATATTCATTGATTTATTTTCTGGTCCAGGGAAATGTATTATTAAAGATGACAAGAAAGAAATTGATGGTGGGTGTTTGAGAGCATTATCACTAGAAGTCCCTTTTAATGAATATTATTTATTGGATATTTCGGAAGAGAATCTTAGCGCTTTAAGAAAAAGGACACAATTGTCGAAAAACTGTTTTTTAAGATTAGGGGATTCAAATTTATTAGTCAAGGATTTATTGAAAGAATTATTAACGAAACCGTATAGGTATCATTTCGCGTATATAGACCCGTTTGGTCCTGATGGATTGAAATTTGATACCTTAAAAGAATTAGCAAAACTAAAAAGAATGGATATGCTGATCCATTTTCCTATAGGTGCAATGAAAAGAAATATTCCTAATTGGTTAAAACAGGAAGACACAATCTTGGATCAATTTTTAGGTACAAATAAATGGCGTAATGTGATAAAAAATGTTCAAAACTCAAAATCAAATATATACAAAACGTTAATAGATATTTTCAAAGAGCAGCTTTTAGGTATCGGATATCCAAAAGAAGGGTTAGGGATAATTGACCCTTACGGACAAATTGATCTTAGCCTTTCTTCAATCCCGGTTAGAAATACTAAAGAAGTGAATATGTATACATTAATCTTAATCGCGAAACACAAATTGGCTCAGAAATTATGGAATAGTGTAATCAAGAAAGATTTATATGGAAATAGGAGTCTTTTTTAATGCAAGCAATTACACGAAAATCATTACTGTATCACAGCGGTGTAGAATACGCCGATTATTGTTTGAACCACGTAGAAGGTTGTTCGCATGGATGCAAATATCCCTGTTATGCTTTTATGATGAAAAAACGGTGTGGTGTGGTAAAAACGTACGAAGACTGGTGTAAACCCAAGATTGTTTCAAACGCCATACAATTATTGAATAAAGAAATACCTAAATATAAAGACAAAATAAAATATGTCCACCTCTGTTTTTCTACTGACCCATTTATGTACCAACAAGACGAAATACAAGAACTTAGTTTAGAAATTATCGATTTGTTGAACCTAAACGGAATCCGGTGTACAACTTTAACAAAAGGTACTTACCCAAAAGAACTTGCAAAACGGAATGGGTACAGTACAAATAATGAATATGGTATAACGTTGGTCTCATTGAACGAAAAGTTTAGAAAACAGTTTGAACCCAATACCTCGAAATTCGCGGATAGAATCCAGTCACTAAGACACTTGCATGATAAAGGCTTCAAAACATGGGTGAGTATGGAGCCTTATCCCACACCAAACATTGCAGTACAAGATTTAATGGAAATACTAACCGCAGTGTCATTCGTCGACAAGATCATATTTGGCCGGCTTAATTACAATGCTAAATCGTCGGAGTATAGCTTGGTTAAAGATTATTATAATAACTTGGCAGATACAGTGATAGATTTCTGTGGAAACAACAATATTGAATACCATATCAAACATGGTACGCAACAGCACTAAAATATTATTAGGACAGAGGAGAGAAGAACAAATGCTCAATCGTTTAGAAGTACAAGGGTTTAAGTCTATAAAAAAACTGAACTTAAAGCTGGATTCGTTGAATGTACTCATCGGAGCGAATGGTGTCGGGAAATCCAATTTGATGTCTTTATTCAGTTTACTATACCAGTTAGCTAAGCGTAATTTTCAAGTTCATATTGGTAGGTCAGGTGGAGCGGATTCATTATTGTATTTTGGCCGAAAAACGACAAATGAGTTGTTGGTAACAGTGTCGCTAAAAGAAATTGATTACGAAATAGTATGTACCCCTACTTTAGACAACCTATTGATATTTTCAAAAGAAAATATGGTTTTACGAAGTCCAATTCGTAAAACACGGTTAAGTGTATCATTGGGTAAAGGACACAGAGAGACAAACATTGAAAAAGGAATATCAAGAAACGGAGTTAAACAACTAATAAATGTCTTGCTCGGATTGAAAGTGTATCATTTCAATGATACTAGCGCGAGTTCAAAGATGAAACAATTGAATAATGTAAATGATAATGTTTTTTTAAAAACAGATGCGTCTAACATTGCTTCTTTCATATTTCTGTTGAGACAAAAACATCCTAAGCATTACAACAATATCGTAGATACAATCCAGATGGTTGCACCGTTTTTTGACGATTTCATTTTACGTAACAATCCGTTCGATAACCAACAAATTCAGTTAGAATGGAAAGAGAAAGGCTCGGACGCATACTTTAATGCGCATTCGTTTTCAGACGGAACATTACGTTTTATCTGTTTGGCGACATTACTATTACAACCCAATTTACCCTCTGTTGTATTACTTGATGAACCGGAACTGGGCCTTCACCCGTCTGCAATAACAATACTTGCAGGATTATTGAAAAGCGCGTCAACGAAAACGCAGGTGATTGTATCAACTCAATCAGTAACATTAGTAAATCAATTCAAGCCTGAAAATATTATTGTTGTTGATAGAGACGAATCGCAATCAACGTTTAAACGGTTAAGCCAGAACGATACCAATTTGTGGTTAGAAGAATATGGTTTGGGAGATTTGTGGGAGAAGAATATCATTGGTGGTAGGCCGTAATTATGAAAAGAGTGTTAATTCTGGTAGAAGGCCAAACTGAAGAAAAGTTTGTTAATGATGTCCTCATTCCCGGTTTTTCCCAAAAAGGGTTATATTGTATACCAGTACTTGCTACAACAAAACGAGTAAAAATAGGTTCGGATTTTAAAGGGGGGATAGTGTCTTATCAAAAGACGAAGAACGATATTCTACGCCTTCTTCAAGATACTAATGCAATTGTTGTAACAACGATGATTGATTATTACGGATTCTCATCACTTGTCCCGTTCCGCGCATCAATTAAAGGAATTAATTGTTTCGAAAGAGTTATGTCACTTGAAGCTTTATTCAAGAATGATATTAATCATGACAAGTTTCTTCCGTACCTGCAATTGCACGAGTTTGAAGCTATGGTATTTGTTTCTCCCAAAGAGGCCGCAGAGGCACTAACCGAAGTAAGAAAAGTAGCGGATGTTGAAAAAGTAAAACAACAGTTTCATTCGCCCGAGGAAATTAATGATAATCCAACTACTACTCCTTCAAAACGGCTAGAAAATATATTTCATTCATACGAAAAACCTTTACATGGACCGCTTATAACAAAAAGGATAGGGTTAGACAATATTCGCAAGGAATGTAAGCATTTCAACGATTGGTGCACAACTTTAGAAAATCTGTAAAAATGTTTTCTCAAACGCGTAATTAACATAAGCATTGGAAATTATGTAATGTTTTTCTACAGGACTCATATTTTAATACTTCTTTTAACTCTAACTACCCCAAATTTGTTTGCGGAAGTACCTTTCACTGACTGGGATCGTGTCGAGAAACAAGTGAGGGACGGAACAATATCCCGAGTTGATGCACAACAGTGTGTCAAACAGTTATTGCCTGAGTTAAACAAGTATTGTGCGGAGAATGGATTGGAAGTTACCGTAATTACCTCAACTCAATCGGTCTCGCCTCGCTGGACCTTCCCTGTTGAAGGATACGGCATCAAAAACATTGGCGAGCCCGGGTACACTGGATACGCGCCGAAAGGATACAATTTTTATGATGGTAACAAGCACGGCGGCCATCCGGCAGTAGACATTTTTATCCGTGATAAAAACCAGGATACTATTGACGATAAAACTGGACATCAGGTAAACGTTCTCGCGGTATCTACCAGCATTGTTCTTGCGGTGAGTACCGGGTGGCAACCCAGCAGCGGTATCCGCGGGGGTAACTATGTGTACACTTTTCTCCCAGGTGAACAGTTGATTGTGTACTACGCGCATCTTGATAAAGTTGAGGTGAAACCCGGTGATGTTATATTTCCGGGGAAATTGATTGGTACTATGGGGCGGACAGGGAAGAACGCGTATCCCTCAAGGTCGCCTACGCATTTGCATATAATGTGCCTGTCTTACGACAAAAATGCGGGGTTAAGCTCTGTCAATGTGTATAACAAATTGTGTAGGCCGGGACATAAAAGATAGTGTATCTTTAAAGATAGTGTTTGTTATTCCTCAAAAAAGGTGGTTACTGCATCCAATGCTTTCTCGCGGTACTCAACACTTTCGTTAAAAAGCTGGTGGTTCGCTCCGGGGAGTAAGGTAACCTTTACGTCTTTAATCTTTGAGGTTAAGATTTTGAGATTGTACTTCCATTCAACAATAATGTCAGAGGTTCCCTGCAAGATAAGTGTTTTGGGTTGTACTTCAGTCTCAGGGTATGAGACCATACGTTTTTCGTATTCAAATAATGAACGTACCCAGTCTGCTTGCACCACCCGTGTTTCTAAAGGGTCGGAACGTTGAAACCTGAGAAACTCGTGGTCCGAACTATCATTACGGAATATACGGGGTACTATTTTGAAGAATGGATTAGCGAAAAAGTGTCCCATCTTTGAGAGTGTCCATAGTTGAGAACGTACCAGCGGTGCGGCTAATACAGCTTTTTTTATATTTATCCCCGGTGTTGTGATCAACGCTTCTGCTACCACCCCGCCGCTCATACTGAATCCAATAGTATAAATGTCGTAGGTGAAGAGTTCGGTGCATTTATTTACAAAACTGGTGTAGCACTTGAGGTACTCCCCAAAAAAATCGCCTTTAATGTGTACATCAGATGCTAAACCATACCCTGGAAGGTCGTAACACGCAACAGCGTAGTTGTGAGTAACAAGATGGGTGATAAGGTTTTTCATGGTGCCTGCGTGGTTCTGGTACCCATGAAGTACAATAACGATTGCCCGCGGGGTCTTGGGTATATAAAACTGTACCGGCAGTTTGTACCCTGCAAGGTCCATCGTGCCGAATACGAATTGCCCGCTGTCAGCCGGGAAGTCGATGTTATAGTACGATAAATACCTGGAGGTATCCTTATTATATACTTGTCCCTTAAAAGGTGACTCAATCGGGTGAAGCGTATTTCTTAGTGTATCAAACCTTTCCCCTGCTACTGGTAAAACGTGTATTTGGATACAAAGAAGGGAAATTAAGATCATACTAAAATGTTTGTTTATCATATAAAAACATTATACAAAGAAAATACTTGAATATTTTTTTGGAAAGAGTAAAATATATACTTTCAGTTGTAAATAATGGTGGGTAAACAGAAAAGGAGTGGGTGTTAAGGTATGAAAAAGTTGTTAATTTCATTAGGTATGGTGTTCTTATCCGCAGCGGTATCGTTTGCCAGTGAGACTGACCTTGTTCTTCCTGACTTAAATATGGTTGCTTATGGTTCAATGACAGGGCATTCATTGTTACTCTGGGGTATCGGAGTATGCGTTCTGGGCTTACTGTTTGGTTTCTGGCAGTATAAAACGTTACGTAATCTGCCGGTACATAAGTCAATGAGCGAAATTTCTGAACTTATCTACGAAACATGTAAGACATACCTTATCACACAAGGGAAGTTTATTCTTATATTAGAAGTATTGATTGCAGTGATAATGGTGATATACTTCGGTGTACTGCGCCATCTCGATGTGGGACGGGTCGCGATAATTGTTATCTGCAGTTTTGTGGGTATACTTGGCAGTTACGCTGTTGCGTGGTTCGGGATGAGAGTCAATACTTTAGCGAACTCGCGGTCTGCGTTTGCAAGTATTATGGGTAAACCGTTCCCGGTCTACGAAATACCGATCCGCGCGGGGATTAGTATCGGGATGTTGTTAATCAGTATTGAACTTTTGGTTATGCTATCTATCCTGCTGTTCATCCCGGCAGAGTACGCAGGGTCGTGTTTTATTGGGTTTGCAATCGGTGAGTCGTTAGGCGCGTCAGTACTTCGTATGGCTGGCGGGATATTCACGAAAATCGCGGATATCGGGTCTGACCTTATGAAGATTGTGTTTAATATTAAAGAAGATGATGCACGCAATCCTGGAGTTATTGCGGATTGTACCGGTGATAACGCAGGGGATTCAGTTGGCCCAACGGCTGATGGGTTTGAAACTTATGGTGTTACTGGTGTTGCGTTAATATCGTTTATCCTTATTGCTGTAAAGGATCCGTTTATTCAGGTACAGTTATTGGTATGGATATTCGTTATGCGCGTGATGATGTTGATTGCAAGCGCTGCGTCATACGGGATTAATGATATAATCGCGAAAGCGCAGTTCAAGAATGTAGATAAAATGGACTTTGAAGCGCCGTTAACGAGTCTTGTATGGATAACCTCGCTTGTATCAATCGCATTGACTTTCCTTGTATCATACTTATTAATAAGCAACCTTAATAATGACCCTACGCTTTGGTGGAAGTTGTCATTAATAATTACCTGCGGTACGATTGCCGGGGCGGTTATTCCTGAAGGGGTAAAGATCTTTATTTCAACAAAATCTGCGTTTGTGAAGAATGTATTGAATTCTTCACGTAAGGGCGGGGCGTCACTGAATATACTTGCAGGATTGACTACCGGTAACTTCAGTGCGTACTGGATGGGCTTAACAATACTTGGGTTGATGATTATTGCGTATATGGTTAGTATGTTAGGGTTTGATTCGTTAATGCTTGCACCGTCAGTGTTTGCGTTCGGGTTAGTGGCGTTTGGGTTCCTCGGGATGGGGCCTGTGACGATAGCAGTGGATTCTTACGGTCCCGTAGCGGATAATGCGCAGTCAATTTATGAACTGTCATTAATCGAAAGTATACCGAATATTAGTGAAGATATTAAGAAAAATTTTGGGTTTGAACCGAAGTTTGAGAAAGCAAAAACTTTCCTGGAAGAAAATGATGGGTGCGGGAATACGTTTAAGGCTACCGCCAAACCCGTGCTTATAGGTACGGCAGTGGTTGGCGCTACGACTATGATATTCTCAATAATAGTGTTACTCACGAACGGGTTGACGGAAGGGATTGCTAATTTATCTTTGCTATACCCGCCATTTTTGTTTGGTTTAATGGCAGGCGGTGCGGTTATTTACTGGTTTACCGGAGCGTCAATGTTGGCGGTGACAACCGGAGCGTATCACGCAGTTGAGTTTATTAAAGCTAATATTAAACTCGAAGCGTCAGACCGCGCATCGGTTTCAGATAGTAAGAAAGTTGTGGAGATATGTACGCAGTACGCTCAGAAGGGTATGTTAAACATATTTCTTGCGATATTCTTTACCACACTTGCGTTTGCATGTTTTGAATCGTTCTTCTTTATCGGATACCTTATATCAATAGCGCTTTTTGGGTTGTACCAGGCAATATTTATGGCGAATGCCGGTGGTGCGTGGGATAATGCAAAGAAAATCGTGGAAGTTGACCTCAAACAAAAAGGGACGGAATTACATGCTGCGTCAGTTATCGGGGATACTGTTGGTGATCCGTTTAAAGATACGTCGTCAGTTGCGATGAATCCTATTATTAAGTTCACAACGTTATTTGGATTACTTGCGTTGGAATTGGCAATAGAACTTGATTTAACACTAAAACTGATCCTGGCCCTGATATTTTTTGGGGTATCATTGTTCTATGTTGTAAAATCGTTTACTGATATGGCTATAAAGGATGATGAACCTCAGAAAGTAGACGCAACGGTAGCGGGGAAGTAAGGTAAGTATAAGTATAGATAGTCCTGCGGCAATGTTAGTTGCGGGATAGGAAAGTTGTTTACGTGGTAAAATCTGTATGATTACGGATACGGCATTATTGTTTGCGATACTCACGCCGGTGCTTGGCGCGTTTATCTTGCCGCTGGTGGGTAGATATTCCGCTGCTGCACGTAATTGGTTAGCTCTGGTACTTATCGGGATACCACTCGTGTTTTCTTTGATGTGCATACCTTCGGTGTACAGCGGTGAAGTGTTAAGTTTTATGTACTCCTTACCGTTAGGGTTTAACCTCACCTTTGTTGCGGACCCGTTAGCAATATTTATGGCGATAGTGTCTTCATTGATAAGTTTTGTTATCATGATTTACTCATTTGACTATATCAGCCATTATGATAACCAAAACGAGTACTATTTTATGGTAGTACTTTTTCTGGGTTCGATGATCGGGTTAATCTTCGCAGCGAATCTCATACTATTATACATCTTCTGGGAACTGACCGGTATCACAAGTTGGAGATTAATAGGGTTTTACCGCGGGAAAAGTGATATTTACCGCGCAAATAAGTCGTTTTTGGTAACCGTTTTCGGTGCGTTAGTAATGCTGTTAGGGTTCATCATTGTTTACCAGCAGACCGGGTCGTTTGATTACAATTCTGTGTGTGATACTGGCAAGAATTACATGATCTCGAACCTCGCGGTATTGCTTATACTGTTTGGTATACTCTCAAAATCCGCAACGTTACCGTTTCATACATGGCTGCCAGATGCGGGTGTTGCACCGTCACCGGTTACTGCATTGCTGCACGCAGCGGTACTGGTTAAGATAGGCGTATACGTTTATGCGCGGTTATTCCTCGCTACATACAGTATCGACGAAATATGGACTACCGCTGTGCCGTTAATCGCGGGGTTCAGCGCGTTAGTCGCTGCAGGTGCGGCTTTTGTTGAGACTGACCTCAAACGTATAATCGCGTATTCAACTATCAGCCAGATAGGATTTATTTTCTTAGGTTTA
>Ga0265292_1002311_pt1 | contig 13517 bp, 9 predicted proteins | sample Munlanlewell296A_FD_189080 | JGI IMG/M metagenome (GOLD analysis project Ga0265292, IMG submission 189080) | Leachate microbial communities from a municipal landfill in Southern Ontario, Canada - Leachate well 296A | ecosystem: Engineered > Solid waste > Landfill > Unclassified | place: Canada...
AAGAGGAAATCCGACGTGCCGGTCATGGTCGTCAGGCTCCAGAGGAAGATGAAGATCCCGACGATGATCAGGATGTTGTAGATGCCGCCGACCTTGGAAGCCCACTGCGGGTCCCCGAGCATCTCACCGATCCGCTCGCGGTATTTGATGATGAGGAAGCTGCAGATAATGCCGAAGATGCCGCCGATGAACCTCATACATTACTGGAGGACTGCGTTCAAACGAGTCGCGATATCCTCCTTCGGCTTGGTGCCGATGAAGGTGTCTTTCGCTTCGCCGCTTCTAAAGATGATGAAGGTGGGGATGCTCATGACGTTGTACTGTGCCGGGGTTTCGCTGTTCTCATCCACATTCACCTTGAAGAAGGCGACTCTCCCCTCGAAATCTTTGGCGAGCTCCTCGACGATGGGAAGCATCGCCTTGCACGGGCCGCACCACGGAGCCCAGAAATCGACGAGGACCGGTATGGGGGACTTCAGAACTTTCGTCTGGAATTCCGCGTCGGTCAGAGGAATAGTCATGAAATGTTGAGGACGGAGCGAGGCTGATGATATCAGAAGCTTTTACATTGTTACATTGTTTCACTGATGCCCTTTCGACAGGATGCTCCTGGTTATCTGTTTGCCCACCTCGACTGCCGGTTGTCCGTAAATATCAATCCGGTAGAGCTTGCCTAAGTAGACCACTTCGGCGAGGAACATGAAGAAGAGCTGGCCGATGTGGTACTCGTCCAGCCGCTGGAGCGAGACTGTCACGTGGGGACGCTTCACGGAGGTCAGCGCCTGGCTCGTTCCCTCGTAGCACGCGTCGAGGAGCTGGCCGAAGGTTTTGCCGGCGATGAAGGAGAACGACTCGGGGAGGGAACGCGGGACTTCCAGACGGGGCTTATCGAGCTCCCGGATGAACAGGTGCCAGTACTTACGCGGACCCGCCAGCCACTGCTGCAAGAGGGAGTGCTGGTCCTGCGTGCCGACGGCGGCCATGGGGATGGGGTTGAAGCCGTCGTTCTTCCCCAGGCTTTCCGCGATGAGCTGCTGTTCCCAGCGGGCGAAGGACAGAAGCCGGTCGCCATAGGGCATGATGACCCTGATGGGATAGCCGCGACGGGTGTCGAGGAGGTACTGCACTGCGGCGAGGGAGGCGGCGGGATTGCGGCTCAGGGTCGTTTCCTGGCAGTGCGTGTCCATCTCTTTCGCGCCGCGGACGAATGCACCGATGTCCCCTCCCAGGAGGCCGAGTGCGAGGAGGCCGACGGGCGTGAAAATGCAGAAGCGGCCGCCGACGTTCGGCGGGATGGACAGTGCGTGAATGCGGTTCGTCTTCGCGAAAGCGCGGAGCGGTCCGCCCTCCGGATCCGTGATCGCGATCACGCGGTTCCCCGGATGCGTCTTCACGGATTCCTGGAGTTTCTCGAAGCAGGCGAAGAAGGCCGACATCGTCTCCAGCGTGCTGCCAGATTTGCTCACCACGACGATGAGCGCGTTCTTCCAGTCGATGAGCGACAGGTGCATCGCCAGAGCGGCCGGATCAATCGTGTCTATGACGAGGAATGCCGGGGTCGTTGGGGATTCGAAGAGTTCCTGGAGGACCTTGGGACCGAGCCCCGATCCGCCGATGCCGATCCACACGATGGTCCGGATATTCTCGGCCTTCACCATGTTCACGATATCGCCCACGTTCTTCACCGTGTCCCTGTCATAGGGATTCATGGACCAGGCATGTTGCCCCTTCTCCCGCTCGGAGAGCCATTCTTCCGTGTGCCGCCGCACCGATGACCGGATGGCGGAGAACTCCGAATCGGGGATGCCGTAGCTCGGTGTGATCACCTTGGCGAGCGTGCCTTTGATATCCAGCGTGAGCATGGCAGAGAGAGTATCATACGTCTTCACGATAGATATGATACGATTGTTCATCTGGACTTTTCTTCATAGCGGCGTAGCGATATCGCTACGCCGCTATTAGTATAGCCTTCGAAAAACATTCGTAGCGTTTTCATCGCGAAGCCGTATCAGATGGAGCGGAGGACGGCGGCGACGCGTTCCTCGGTTTTCCTGATCTTCGGCGGGAGCTTTAAGAGCGCGGCCACTATGTCCGGCTGGCCGTATCCCAGGGAAGTGAGTGCCGCGATTGCGTCCGTATCGAGAGCGGCGATGCTCCCACGGGTGAGCCCGGCGGACTCGACAAGCCATTCCGGATGTTTCTCGGACAAAGATTTCAGATCCACCAGGAGCTTCTCCGCGGTCTTCCTCCCGACACCTTTGATGTTTGTGAGGATGCCCGTGTCATCCGTGTGCACCGCTTGCAGAAGCAATGCTTTCGAAATGGAACAGAACTCGAGCGCCATCTTCGGACCAACGCCGGAAATATTCAGGAGCTCCGCGAAGAACGCTCTCTCCGCGTCGCTGCGGAATCCGTAGAGTTCCAGGCGGTCCTCCCGGACGAACGTGTAGACGATGACGGTCGCCTCCGTTCCGGTCCGGACAGAATCCCACAGGGGATGGGGAACGGACACCAGGTATGCGGTGCCGCCGAGATCGACCACGATCTGCGGGATGGAGAGCTTCCGGACGGTACCCGTGAGCGCGTACAGCATGGAGCTTGATCGTAGCAGATACTGGCCATGAGCGCCGCTGATCCCGCTTTACTTTTCCGAGGCTTTATTCCCGTCCGAATCAAGGAATACAAGGAAACCGAGGAATCCGAGGAAGAACGACTGTCTTCGGACTCTCTCGCCTCGGCGAAGCCCTCGGGCGAAGTCGGGTCGGAATCCTCGGTTTCTTCGGATTCTTTTCTTTGACGCTGCTTCTCCCCTGTGTCTCTTTCTGCTATACTGTCTCGATGCCTCCGGGCGCCCACATCCATATCCATACCAGGGTCGTGGTCATTGTGGCAGCAGCGCTGCTCATGCCGCTCACGGTGCTCGCCGTCCCGAGCGAGCAGCAGTTTCTCGAGACGAAAGATGCGTTCGACCAGCTCTGGCATTCCGCGGCGGAAACGACGAAGCGGCGCGCCGATCTGGAGGAGAACCTGCAGCAGTTCGACGTGAAGGTACAGCAGGCCAGGCAGGATCTGGAGGAAGCGGTGCGGCTACGAAAGGATCTCCGGGAGAGGGTCAGGGACCGCCGGGAACTCATCGATGTCCTGCAGCAGCAGATCCGCGTGGCGGGCGAGACCGAGGCGTTCTACCGCGGTATCGCCGACCACCAGCGTGACGATTACATCGCCTTCGTCCGCTATGTCGCGAGCAAGGAGATTGCTCTGCAGGAAGCCGGACCCAGCGCGGGAGGACCGGTGCTCCGGCGCATCCTCCGGGGGTCTCTCGGGGAGAGTATTGACGAGGAGCTCGCGTACGCGGCGCTCCTCAAAGCGCGGAGCAGTTTCCTCCGCCAGGCCGGTGTTCTGGTGGCGGAATCCGGACGGGCGCAGGAGCGTCTCCAGAACATCGCCGGACAGCTGACGAGCGAACTGGAGGAACTCGAGGGCAAGAGCAAGGTTCTCGAGAACGCGATGGACAAGAAAGCGGCGTTCATTGATGACAGCTGGCGGCAGCGGAAGCTCACGGAAGAAGAGCTGAAGAACGTGGCGCAGGAGGCGCAGGAGGCGCAATCGCGCATTGCGTCAATGCAGACGAGCCTTCTCGCCATCAATGCGAAACTGAAGGAGGAGCGCCTGAAAGAGATGCGCAGTGCGCTCGCCTCGCTGGAGACGGACAAGGCCGGTCTCGGTGCCCAGCGTCAGGCGTTGCAACGCAAAGAAACAGCAATCCGTCTTCTGCAGGAGACGGCGATGCGCGCGCTTCAGACAGCCATGCAACAACGGAATACCGACAAGAAGCTCTACAAGCGGCTGGAACAGGAGGAGCTGTCTCTCAAAGAAAAGAAAGCCGCACTCGGAGCACTCACGGGGTCGGGGACGGTTCAGCCTATTGCCGCGCTCACGCAGGAAGTCGCGCTCCTGAAGGAGGTGATTGCGTTGATGCGCGATGGGATTCCCGCGGAGCCGGCGAAGGAGTATGTCCGGGCCAGGTATGAGGCGGAGGGGGTGGCGCCGGAACTCAGCGGGATCGCGGCCAATGTCCAGGATCTCACGAAGCGGATCAACGAGCTCACCGATTCGATCGGCGTGAGGTTGGGCGAGATCGAAACGACCGAGCAGCAGACGGGGCTCGAGGGACTGCCGCCGCTTTTCTCGTGGCCGGCGACGGGTCCCCTCACCGCCACGTACCTCGATCCGGATTATGAGCGCGTGTTCGGCATCCCGCACCAGGCGATTGACATCGCGGTTCCGCAAGGATCACCAGTGAAGGCAATCGCCGAGGGTATCGTCTTCGCCGTGAAGGATGGCGGCGCGACCGGCTACAGCTACGTCCTCATCGGCCACCGGAACGGTTTTGCGTCTCTCTACGGGCACGTGTCCCTCGCGCTGGTCAAGGTGGGGGACAGAGTCCGCTACGGTCAGACGATCGCGCTTTCCGGCGGGCGTCCGGGCACCCGCGGGGCCGGCCCCATGACCACGGGTTCACATCTCCATCTCGAGATGATGAAGGACGGGAAACAGATCAATCCGCTGACGGTGCTGCAGAAATGACGATCACGAACTCTCCCTTGATCGTGAGCTTCATCAATGCCGTTCCGACGTCCCGAATGGTGAATGTCAGTGTTTCCTCGTGCAGCTTCGTGAGCTCCCGTGCGACGACGATGCGGCGATCGGGTTGGTCACCGAGGGCGACGGCGAGGTCGAGGAGCGTCCGCTCGATGCGGTGTGGTGATTCGTAGAACACCACCGTGCGTTCCTCTTTCCGCAGGGACTGAAGGAGCGTTGCACGTCCCTTCTTGAGCGGGAGAAACCCGAAGTATGTGAACCGGTTGATGGGGAGTCCGCTCGCGCTCAGCGCCGCGAGGAACGCGGAAGGGCCGGGGACGACTTCGATCTTCATGTCCGCTTTCCTTGCCGCCGCAACGAGCGCGTATCCCGGATCGGAAATGCACGGCGTGCCAGCGTCCGAGACGAGGCAGAGGCGTTCGCTCCGCCTGAGACGCGCGAGAATCGCATCAACCTTTCGTGGGTCGGAGTATCCGTGGAACGAGATGAGTTCCTTCTTCGGGAGACCCAGCAGCGCTAAAAGCTTGCCGGCAACACGCGTGTCCTCGCAAACGATCGCATCGCAGTTTCGTAGCGTATCCATTGCACGGAGGGTGATGTCGCCAAGGTTGCCGATGGGGGTGGATACGATTGACAGCATGGGCATAGCGTAACACGTAATTAAGCGAACGGGCCTCGTGGCGGCTCCGCTTGATTCCGCCGCGGCAGCGGCCAGAACTCAAATTCCTCTTCCGGCACGTTCCATTGGAAAAGATCGAGTATCTTCGCCCGCGCGGCGTCCGGGACCGTCCCCGTCCAAGGGATCACTCCTCCAACCGGCAGAACGGTCATGCCCGCGTAGTGTTCTTGCAGGAACTTCTCGAACGTCCCGTCGTAGTCGATCGCCGAATGGTTGTCGAAGATGACGAGGTGGTCCGGTGCGGTTTTGCAGACGATCATCTGATGCCAGCTTTTTCTGAATTTTGGCCGAAATCCGACCGGGTAAATCGTCACGAGGTATGGCTTCCCGCCATGCTGAAGCGCGAATCGGCCATGAAACTCGACGACGTTGTTGCACGGACCAGTCCAGTCGTTTTCCTGCATTCCTTCCGGGTCCTGCCGAAAAGTCCGCAAGAATTCCCAGAGAGTACCGGGGCCGAGTATTTTTACATGTTGATCAAGGAACTCTGTCAAATCCTCCACGGTATCGATCGATTCCATGAGTGTCTCGATGTCCATTTCCGGCGACGGCGGCGGATGGGGAACGGAGGTTCCGGAGTTTTGTGCGATCACCGGAGGAGGATCGACCGGGTGCGACACCCGCATCGTGTCACCGATGAGCGCCGCGAGTGCAACCAACGTATAGAATTTTTTCGTGTGAAGAACTTTCAGAACGCTGCTTCTTTCAAGTGGAGCTTTTGTTGCTGACACAGGAGCAGGAGGAGCTTCAGGTCTTTCCATTGGCGAGACCGTACGCCCGGTGAGATACCGGTGCAATTTCTTCAAGCTGTCATACTCTTCCAGGCTCTTCCCGAGCGGCAAAAGTCGGTTTTTTTAGCGGTCATCCCTGGACACAAGTGAAATTTAAGCGTACACTCCATCAGCTATGGTCACACTAGGACCATAAGCTTCTTTCCGTGCCATGGACAGCATCAAAGTGAAGGGTGCCAGGATGCACAACCTCAAGAATATCGACGTCGAAATCCCGCGCAATTCCCTCACGGTCATCACCGGCCTCTCCGGTTCCGGAAAATCCTCCCTCGCTTTCGATACGATCTTCGCCGAGGGTCAGCGCCGGTACGCCGAGTCCCTCTCCGCCTACGCGCGGCAGTTCATCTCCCAAATGGAGAAGCCGGAGGTCGACTCGATCGAAGGCTTGAGTCCAGCTATCTCCATCGACCAGAAGACCGCGCCGCGGAATCCCCGCTCCACGGTGGGAACCGTCACGGAGGTGTACGACTATATGCGTCTCCTGTGGGCCAAGGTCGGAAAAGTGCACTGCCCCATCACGGGCAAACTCCTCACGAAGCAATCGGCGAGCCAGATCGTGGAGATCATCACGAAAATGCCGGAGGGGAAGAAGATCATTCTCCTCGCCCCGCAGGTCCTCGGCCGCAAGGGGGCGCATCAGAAGATTCTCTCTGCCATCAAGCGGGAAGGGTTCGTGCGGATGCGCGTGGACGGCCAGATCGTGACGTCGGACGAGGAGCTGGTCCTGGACCCGAAGAAAGCGCACGACATCGAGATCGTCATTGACCGCATGATTGTGCGCGATTTCGCGCCCGTCCGGGAAACCCTGAGTGACGGGACGACCATGGAAGCGCCGAACCCCAACCGCACCCGCCTCTCCGATAGCGTCGAGCTCGCGCTGCGCAAGGGGGAGGGACTCCTCTTCGTCCTCGACAGCGAGACCGGTGAGCTCATCAAGTTCTCGGACCGATTCGTGAACCCCGACTACCCCGAAATGAGCATCCCGGAAATCGAGCCGCGGAGCTTCTCCTTCAATTCCCCGCACGGCGCCTGCGAGCACTGCCACGGCATCGGCAACATCCTCCAGATCGATGCGGCGACGCTCGTCCCCAACTCCGACCTCACCGTCAACGAGGGGGCGATCCACCCCTGGGCGACGTCCGCAGGCCGCATGAGCTTCATGCTCCAGACACTCGCCGCCGTGGCGAAGAAGCTCTCGTTCTCGCTCGACGTCCCGTGGAAGGAACTCACTCCCGAGGCGCAGAAGATCGTGCTCTACGGACACCCGGAGAAAATCGAGGTGGACTTCAACACCGAGAAATTCGACGGGCACTACCAGACCACGTACGAAGGCGTCATCCCCAACCTCGAGCGTCGCCACCGCGAGACTGACAGTAGCTACGTGCGCACACAGATCGAGGCGTACATGTTCGAGCTCCCCTGTCCCGAGTGCCTCGGGAAGCGCCTGAGGAAGGAGATCCTCGGCGTCACGGTGGGCTCAAAGAATATCGTTGACGCATCGGCGCTTTCGATAAGCAATGCCAAGAAGTTTTATGAGGAATTGATACCGAAAAAAAAGGAAACCGATGAGTCCACGTCCGAACGGACAGCGGGCCGGGCGGGCGAAGAAACCGAGGAAAAAAAGAAAGACTTAAAATCCTCGGATTCTTCGGTTTCTTCGGTTTCCTCCCAGTTAACATCTTATGAATACACCATCGTCCGAAAAGTTATTTCCGAAATCATCTCGCGGCTCTCGTTCCTCGAGAACGTGGGACTCAAGTACCTCACGATTGACCGTTCCGCAGCCACGCTCTCCGGCGGCGAAGCGCAGCGCATCCGCCTCGCGACGCAGATCGGCTCGGCGCTCCAGGGCGTCCTCTACGTTCTCGATGAACCCAGTATCGGGCTCCACCAGCGTGATAATGCCAAGCTCATCGCGACCATGACGAACCTCCGCGACATCGGGAACACCGTGATCGTCGTGGAGCATGACCGGGAGACGATCCAGGCCGCGGACTGGCTCCTCGAGATCGGCCCCGGTGCCGGCAAGCACGGCGGGCAGGTCATCGCACAGGGAACGCCGGACCAGCTGATCTTAAACCCGCACTCGGTCACCGGGCAGTACTTAAGCGGCAGGAAGAAGATCCCCCTCCCGAAGAAGCGGCGTCCGGGGAACGGAAAATTCGTGGAGATCATCGGAGCGCGGCATCACAACCTCAAGAATGTGGATGTCCGTCTCCCCCTCGGCAGTTTCATCGGGGTCACCGGCGTTTCCGGTTCCGGCAAATCCAGCCTCATCCATGGCATCCTGGCCCCCGAGCTCCTCAGAGTTCTCAATAACGCCCATGCGAAGGGACAGGACTTCCAGGAGATCAAGGGGCTCCATCACCTCGACAAAGCCATCGTGATCGACCAGTCCCCCATCGGCCGGACTCCGCGGAGCAATCCGGCCACGTACACGGGCATCTTCACGGAAGTCCGGGATGTCTTCGCGATGACGCCGGAGGCGAAACTCCGCGGCTACAAGCCCGGGCGCTTCAGCTTCAATGTCAGCGGCGGACGCTGCGAAGAGTGCGAGGGAGACGGACTCAAGCGCATCGAGATGCACTTCCTCCCCGATGTGTACGTCACCTGCGAGTCCTGCAAGGGACAGCGGTACAACCGCGAGACACTCGAAGTCACTTACAAGGGGAAGACGATCGCCGACACGCTGGAGATGACCATCGCGGAAGCGCTGGAATTCCTCGGCGCCTTTCCCACCATTAGAACCAAGCTCCAGACGCTTTCGGACGTCGGCCTCGATTACATCCACCTCGGACAGAGCGCCACGACCCTCTCGGGCGGCGAAGCACAACGCATCAAGCTGGCCACGGAGCTCACCAAGCGGGCGACCGGCAAGACGTTCTACATCCTCGATGAACCGACGACCGGACTGCACTTCGACGACATCCATCGCCTGCTCGACGTCCTGCAGCGGCTGGTGGAGAAGGGCAACACCGTCCTCGTCATCGAACACAACCTCGACGTCATCAAATCGGTTGATCACGTGATTGACATCGGACCCGACGGGGGCGATGAGGGCGGACAGATCATCGCCACGGGGACGCCGGAGGAAGTGGCGCTCTGCCCCTCCAGCTCTACGGGGCAGTACCTGAAGAAGATGCTGAAGTGAATAACTCTGCGCGTCGGCCACGATAAAGTGCCTGTGCCTCGGCCTTCCACTCTCTTTGCCCCGCTCTCTTTAGCCCCGCAGCACGGGCATCGTGCCCGTGTTCCGGGGCACGATGCCCCGGCTTCGGAAAAAAATGATTAGTTGCGTACCCTTGTATTCCGGCAGTGCCTGCGTCTCGCGCTTCTGCGCTTAAACGCATGGCATGGGTAGTGATACCGCTTCGCGTTTAAACATTTTTCTTCCCGCGCCTTGTTCCCGAAAGGAAGAACGTGAATACTATGAGCGATTTCCCCCTTTTCTCCCCATGAGCCGCTTCCTCCTTTCGTTCATCTCCGCTGCCCTCCTCCTCTCGCCTGCTCTGTCCTTCGCGGCGTTCTCGACTCCGGGCCAGCTCTTCCATGCCCTTCAGGATGATGCGCGGGCGAGGAGCTTCTTTGCTACCGCCCATGCGGGGAGCCAGGGAACGTATGTTTCCGTTTGGGCCAACGGCAAAAACCAGGGCAAACAGGCGGAGAACACCTCCCTCTCGATGAATGTCACTGTCGACAGAGTCCAGGGAACCACGAAGACCCGCATGAAAGGCCAAGTGCTCGTCATCGATGAAATCCTGTACTTCAAGATCCTGAGTGTCCCAGGCACCCCGAAAGCCATCGCACCCGCCGTGCTGCAGGATCAGTGGATCAGCATCCCGCTCGTTCAAAGTGCGTTCAGTTCCGTAAGCTCTGGCCTCGCGGCGGGTTTCTTTGCCTCGGAACCAACTCCTGTGGACTCCATCTTCACCCTCTCAAGCTACACCGACAAAGGCCTCAGAGTGTACCAGCTCTCCCTCACGCCGGATTCCGCCGTCGATCTGGCGATGCAACTCAAGAACCTGCTCAATGACACTCAGTCGACATCGAGCGATTTCTTCCCCTGGCGTGAGCTCGGGAAGAGTCTCTCGTTCTCGATGACCGTCGTCCTCACCGGCAAAGACCGCTTCGTCTCCAGCACGTTCTCCCTCTCCATGAAGACCAAGTCTTCTTCCTTCTCCGCCAAGGGATCGGAACAGGTACTCTCAGGTCCGCTGTCCCTCTCGGCGCCGACGGACGCCATAGCGCTCAGTTCTCTGCCGCAGTCCGCGAGAGGCCTCACGCGAGAGCTGCCACTTCTCCTTCAGGAACCGTCTCTCCCGCAGGAATCGCCGGAATCCGGAACAGAACTCAGCGCTCTGCTTCCCGTTCCGATTGACGCCGCCTGCACTGATACGACGGTGAGTGCTGCGAAGCTCCTCGAGCTTCAGCGAAGCGGCATCTGCCCAACGAAGAAAGTGCCGACGCGGTATGGTGGATGGTGATTCCTCCTTACTGTGCGCCACATGTTCTTCCTCTCACCCCACGCCTATCCCTGGGACATCGCCATTGCCATGATCCTGGCGGGCTCCTTCAGCCTGGCGATCGCTGCGGATGCCGCGCTGCGCTCGGGGAAGAAAGGGACTCTCCGCCGTTTCACCGTCTCTCTCATCGGACTCCTCTCCTTAAGTGCCTTCTTCCTCACGGCCTACGGAACGTTCGTCGAGCCGAAGCTCCTCACCGTGACGCAGGCATCCGTCCCCCTCCGAACGGACCGCCCCCTCAGGATCGTCCTTCTTGCCGACCTCCATGTCGGCGCGTACGTGCAGGCCTCCGACACCGAACGTGTCGTCCGGAGAGTCAACGGCCTGTTCCCGGATATGATTCTCATCGCCGGGGACTTCGTCGCGAGTGACAATCTCGACGCGCGTACGTTCTCCTCACTCTCGCCCCTCAAGGATCTCCGGTCCAGCTACGGCACGTTCGCCGTCCTCGGGAACCACGACCATGGCGTGTACCGCACGTTCTTCGGCGTGCACCGCGCTCCGGAAGATCGCAGTGAAACGATCGCGGAGTTCCTCCGCAGTTTGAATATGACCGTGCTCGTGAACGCGAGCGAGAACGTGACCGTCGGAACGGATGCGGTAACGATCGCCGGCGTCGACGACGCCTGGTCAGGAAAAGCAGATCTCCTCCGGACACTCCAGGGACGAACGGCGGGGGTCCCGACGATCCTCCTCTCCCATAACCCCGACGTGATTCTCGATCCGCTCTCGGGGGAAGCCGATCTGATCGTCTCGGGACACACGCACGGCGGGCAAATCCGCCTGCCGTGGATCGGTCCCCTCGCCGCCCTCCCCACCAGGCTCGGACCCGCCTTCGACCAGGGCATTTTCTCCCTCGGGCGGGAACGCACGCTCGTCATCACCCGCGGCATCGGAGAGCTCGGCCCGCGCGCCCGGCTCTTCGCGCCACCGCAGATCATGCTCCTCACCACCGAGCCGCCTCCCGGCTTCGCCTCCCCGTTCGGTACGGCAACAGGGGGTACGATGAGTTCGAGGCAGCTTTGAAATGACACATTTAATTCCTTTTGGTAAGCTCTAAGCGTACACTGCCGCCTTATGCAGTGGCACGAATTTCGCACGCATATTCGGCATCTTCCGGCAAAGGATTTAGGCCGTCTGGAACGGGCTTTTGCTTTGGGGAAGAAGATGCACGGCGACCAGAAACGCTTTTCCGGCGACCCGTACTTCAATCATCCGATTGCCGTCGCCATGATGCTTTCCGATCTCGGCGCCGACGCCGACACGCTGATCGCGTCCCTGCTGCACGACACCGTCGAGGACACGCCGATTTCCATCGCCGAGATTGATCATCAGTTTGACGGGTCCGTCGGAAATTTAATCGATGGGCTGACCAAGCTGAGCTCCGAGGACGTGGCCATGAGTCCGAACCTGAACGAACAGGTCGAGACGCTCCGAAAGATATTCACGCTGATGCAGAGCGACATCCGCATCATGGTCATCAAACTCATCGACCGGCTGCATAACATGCAGACCATCGAGTTCCTGCCCCCTGAACGGCAACGGCTTCTGGCCGAAGAAACGGCTGAGGTTTTTGTAAAAATCGCCGACCGGCTCTGCATGCGTGACATACGTGACGAGCTGGGTGCCCTGTGCCTATCCGTCCTGGAACCGGAGCTGTACGAGAAGCTTAAGGATATTCGTCTCAGGAACGAACAGCGCAGTACGCCCATAGTCGCAAAAATTCACCAGAATTTCCGGTCCTTCGATCCCATGCTTTCAGCACATACCAAGGTTTTCTTCGCCAACAAATCCTGGGGGCAGCTCCGCACACAATACGAAGCGCCAGCGGCTATTGGCACGTCATTCGTCACGGCAATCTTCATCTGCAACGACGTCGACAATTGCTACCGGACATTGGGGATCCTGCATCAGATGTGGAAACGAGAAATGCTTTCGTTCGAGGATTTTGTTAACGTGCCGCAACTCAATGGATACCGCGGAATTCACACCACCATCATCGCCCCGGACGGCACGCGGGTCCGCTGCAAAATCCGCACGCGGGAGATGCAGGAATACTCGAGACTCGGTGTTTCCTCCGTCTGTTTCAAAGGACCCACCAACATTGGTGAGATTCTCCCCTGGACCAAGCGCATCTCGCCACTGGCGGTTGACACCGAAGGCAGCAGCAACGATTTCTGGCAGAATCTGAAAAGCGACATTCTGGGCGAAGCGATCACCGTTCACGGTCGGGATGACACCACCGTTCAGCTGCCGAACAATGCCACGGCTCTGGACGGCGTTTTCCATCTTTTCCAGGAAAATGCCCTCCGGACCAAAGCCGTTCGCGTCAATGGCCAGGAAGTCCCGCTGAGCACCGTTCTTGCCAAGGGGGCATCGCTGGATCTGGAACTTGCCGATGAAGAGACTTGCACCCTGGATTGGCTCCACTGCGTTCACACAGGTTTCTCGACAGCAAAGATCCACTCATTCCTTGCCCAACAGTCAGAGGAGAAGAAACTGGAGACCGGCAAGAAAATCCTCCAGAAGATCTTTACGGAGCAGAAGCGCGGCTACCTGGAGGAATTCGATGAGACGGTGTTCGCACAGCAACTCGCTGAATTGGGATACCACTCCCTCCGTGATATCTACATCGCCATTGCTGACGGGCGGTTGGAACCTGTAACGGTGTATACCATTTTCTTCCGGCCCGCACATAGGAAACGCAAGGAGAACGTCCGCTCCTCCATCATCCGGTACAAAATCGCAATGAATAACACTGAGACGATGGATCGTGCAAACCTCGCTCACCGCAAGCACGGGAGTACCCTCACGGACATCCGGTACCGGCGTGGTCCGAACAACCAGGGAACCGTTTCGCTCACCGTTCAGATGTCACATGGGGAACTCAACGCTTTCCGCGAAGATCTCCTCCTCGCCGGC
>Ga0265292_1002312_pt1 | contig 13514 bp, 10 predicted proteins | sample Munlanlewell296A_FD_189080 | JGI IMG/M metagenome (GOLD analysis project Ga0265292, IMG submission 189080) | Leachate microbial communities from a municipal landfill in Southern Ontario, Canada - Leachate well 296A | ecosystem: Engineered > Solid waste > Landfill > Unclassified | place: Canada...
AATGCTGACTGAATTTATTTTTTCAAAGTTAGCTTTGGACCTGAGTTGCAAAAAATACAGGAGCCTGTTCATGGAATGCCTGGATATAGGGAGATTAGCTAGTTAAAAATTTACCGGAGTATTGTTATTTATTGAAATACTTTTGTATTAACGCCAGTAATTCATCTTTTAAAATGGGTTTTGAAATATAATCATTACATCCTGCTTCTAATGCCTTTTCGCGTTCACCTGTTAGTGCGTATGCTGTTTGTGCAATGATGATTACATCCTTATTAAATTGGCGTATTTGCCTGGTGGCTTCATATCCGTCCATTTCGGGCATTTGAATATCCATCATAACCAAGTCAATGTCAGGATTATTACGGCAAGCCTCAATAGTTTCAACTCCGGTTTTTACATGTAAAACTTCATGGCTGATTTTTTTGAGCGTTCTGGTGATGAGCAAATCCGATGTTTCATCGTCTTCGGCAATTAATATTTTCAGGTTTTTAATCTGATGATTCATTATTCCATCAGCCGAAACAACATTTGTAATGACGCTTTTTGCCTGCGTTTCAGCATTGTCAGGAATGGTAAAATAAAATACTGAGCCTTTTCCTTTTTCGCTTTCCACCCACAATTTTCCGCTGAGCATTTCCACATAGGCTTTAGTGATCGATAAACCCAAACCAGCCCCTTGTAAAGCTTGCTTATCGGTAATATCAGCCTGAACAAAACGTTCAAAAATAGCTTCCTGCCTGTCTTTGGCAATTCCAATGCCTGTGTCTTTCACAAAAAACTCTAGTTCGACAGGCTCACTATTTACTTTTAAGTTATAGCCAAATTCAATAGTGCCTTTATCGCTGTATTTTATGGCATTTTTGATAAGGTTAGTCAGGATTGCATAAATTTTTTCCCGGTCGGTTTTAATGATAGCTTCTTTTGACGGCAAAGAATTTTTAAAGGAAATCTGCATTCCTTTACCTTCAACCTCGGGTTTGAAGAAGGTATAAATGTATTCGATTTGCTTGTTTATATTCGACTCCGTAATATTAACTTCCATCAGTCCCGATTCTATTTTCGAAATATCAACAATATCGTTGATGATATTGAGCATACGGGCGCCGCTTTTCTCTATGATTCTAATATAATTTTGTTGCTCCTCACCGGTAAGATGAGGTTCTTTCAGTAGTTCGGCAAAGCCGAGAATACCATTCATGGGCGTTCTGATTTCATGGCTCATATTGGCAAGGAAGGCGGATTTGAGGCGGTCGCTTTCTTCGGCTTTAATTAATTCTGCTGCCAGTTTTTCTTTCTCTTCGTTTTGAAAGGCAAGCTCTTTGTTAGCAATGATTAATTCTTGTTCTGCATGCTTGCAGTCGGTTATGTCTTTATCGTATAATGCCTTTAAGGAATTATTCTCTTGCCGTAATTCTTGTAACTCTTTTATAAGTTCTTCTTTGGTTTTACCCTGATCATTCATAATTGTAGGTTATCTAATCTATGCTCATTGTAATACGCGGAGGCTTTCGGATCATGTTGAATGGCTTAATGATTGATTAGCAATTTCTCCTAAGAGCCTATTTAGCTCGTTGCGTTCACTCATGAGTTCAATTATTGCACGGGCTACGTCATCGGTTATGCGGCGGTATCCATTTAGCATGTCGCGGATTGTTCCTGGTTTTAGATTGGACTTCTTGGCTATCAGTAGCCTGTCCCCGTTTTGAAGCTGGTTGTTAATTTTCAGATTTTCAGGATATTTTATCTCCCTTGTTCCTGGTTTTTGTTTCATGTCGTATATTTGTCGCAATTTAATAGGCAGTATGTCGTTTATTAATACGTAACAAATATATACAGTATATTCTGTAATCGATACAAATAATGAAAAATAATACAGAAATTTCTGAAAGAATTTTACAAATAATTGATTTCTTGTCGATTAATCCTAATAAGTTATCAAAAAAATTAGGATATGATCGCACACAGACTATTTATGATATCATAAATTGTAAATCAGCACCAAGTTTTGACTTCTTTAATCGCCTGTATAATTCAGAATATTCTGAATTAATCAATCCAATTTGGTTGTTAACAGGCAAGGGAAATATAGTTAGATATGGTAGTCCCCTGGAACCAGGGATAGTTTCTGAGCTAAAATCTTCTTATGACATTAATTGTAAGTTCTGCGCCGAGAAGGAGAGAATAATAGAGGCCCTGCATGAGGCTAACTATGGATTACGCGCCGCGCTCGATGTTTATAAGAAAAAGGAGAAAAATAAGGGAAGCGTATCTAATAACGAAGCTACTTCTGAACCTCAAAAGTAAACCGCATGAAATTGATATGGGCATGTAAGTCTTAAGTCCCTGTTATACAGTCACAGTTACTTTTCATACTGGATTTGCATGGAACAAAAACAAAGAAAAACATCTTCATTACCACACTCCATTAGAAAATAAGTATCTTAGGATACCTGTTGGCTATCTTAAAAACAATCAAAGAAATGAAGACGAATTATTCCAACCGAAAGCCATTTTTCATCTTATCATTGGCTTACCTTCTTCTGGTATCGCCAAATCCGGGACAAGCCCAGGTTAAGACCTGGGAAGGTACAATCAACATACCAACCTATGGATGGGAAGATGATGTGAATCCCAAATTCTGGGCGATGGAAGGCGGTGCCAAAGGTTCCACCACGGTGCGGGCCTCCATTGTTTATCCATATTGCATGCAGGACCATCTTTCGCGAAAACTGGAAAATGTCACCTATAAAGCGATTTTCCTGGAGAACGAATACCTGAAAATTACCTGCCTTCCTGAATTGGGCGGCCGTTTGCATTCGATATATGATAAAACAACCAACCGCGAGGTTTTTCATAAAAACAGTGTGATCAAACCGAGCATGATTGCCATGCGCGGTGCTTTTATCAGCGGAGGTGTGGAATGGAATGCCGGGCCGCAGGTGCATACCGTTACCATTTTGTCGCCGGTGGATGTAATCTCCGGAGCCAATCCTGATGGTTCGGCCTTTCTCGAGGTCAGCAATCTGGAAAAAAGCCTTCGCACCCAATGGACTGTGCGCGTTACCTTGCATCCCGGCAAAGCCTATCTGGATGAGGAAATGCGCATTTACAACCCGACGGATGCCATGAATCCCTATTATTTCTGGAATTGTACGGCCTTTCCTCAACTACCCGGAACCCGGTTTATTTACCCTATGAGTTTGGGTACCGATCATTTTGGGGTTGAATTCTTCAATTGGCCGGTTAATAAAGGCAAAGATCTGTCATGGACAAAAAACTATGCAGATGCAGCCTCGATTTTTGCAGTGAATTGCGGGTACGATTTTTTCGGAGCTTATGATGTGGATCTCGACCGGGGCGTTATACAGGTTGCCAACCACTTTGAGCACAACGGTAAAAAAGCGTGGACCTGGGGCCAGGGGGAATATGGCAGGATCTGCCAGAAAAATCTGACAGATACTGATGGAAATTACATCGAAGTCCAGAGCGGTCCGCTGCAAACCCAATCCGATTATGGGATCCTTGCACCGAAAAGTCAGGTCTCATGGAAAGAATACTGGTATCCTGTTCATGGATTGGGCGACGGATTTGAATTTGCCAACAAGCGGGTTGCTTTCAGAACAGAACGGAAAAACGGGCAGATGGAGATCAGAATGATTTCAACTGAGAAATTTGCCGGGGCAATCTGTGCTATATATCAGGATAATAAAGAGATAAACGCTAAAAGGATCGATCTTTCGCCTGAAAAGGTGGCAACGATTTCTGTTCCTGCACCGACCGGAAATGAGGTGAAAGTGGTTCTGAAATCCTCTGATGGCAAAGAACTTGCCTCCTATAACAGCCCGCTTCCATTGCCACAGGTTATTCCGCCGCAACAACCCACTTATGTGAATAAGCCTGATAATCAGCTTACCCTGGAGGAAATCTACCTGAAGGCCCAAAAATTTGACCGGGCGCTCGACCGGAACATGGCAAGGAAATATTATAATCTGGTTCTCGAAGCGGACTCCCTTCATTTGGCTGCTCTCCGGGATCTGGCCATATTGGAATTCGAAGCCGCGCAATATAATATAGCTGCTAAGATGCTGGTTAAAGCTCTCGGGCAAATTCCGAATGATGATGGAATAGCCTGGTATTTCCTGGGATTGTGCGATTTAAAGCAACAAAAACCTGATGAGGCCATAAAATGCGGATTTAAAGCATCACGGTGCCTGGGCACGGAATCGATCGGATTTGATTTGGTTGGGCGGGGTCTGATGCTTCAGGAAAATTATGCGGAAGCCCTCGTGTCATTTGAAAAAGCAATGTTGGCGAATCAGAATAATGCCGGTGCACTTCATCATTACCTGATTGCCCTATATAAGAACGGGCAGAAAGAAGAAGCATTGGAATTGGTAAAGAACCGCATAGCAATAAATCCTACTGACCTTACGAACAGGGCATTGGAGGCAATTATCCTGAATAATCCGGTAGGTTTTACCTCTCAAGCGCGTGAATTTGTCGGGGAATATGATTTTGAGATGCTGGAAACCAGTATTGCCTTTTCGGAACTCGGATTGAATTCTGAAGCGGCATGGATACTCGAAAATGCATGCATCACAGGGCTGGAGGATAAAAAGCAAAACTTCCTGATTCAGTATCATCTTGCCTATCTGTTCGCCCAAACCGGGAATAAGAATAAAGCTTCCGGTTATCTGGCCAAAGCCGCAGGAAACTATCAGGATTTTATCATGGCCTCAAGACCTGAAACGATGGAAGTTCTGGAATTTGCGGTTAAGGAAAAACCGGACGACGCCCAGGCTTTTTATCAACTCGGCAACCTGCTTGGGAATTTTGGCAGGCTGGATGAGGCTGCAAATCATTGGAATAAATCTGTACAATTGAATCCTTCGATGAGTATTCCATGGCGAAACCTGGGATTGTACCATTGGGTGATCAGAAACGACCATTCGAAGTCTGAAATGTGTTTCCGAAATGCCATAAAGTCAAGACCCTCTGACCAGACCCTTTACCGGGATCTGGCAAGGGTGCTCATCGATAACGGCAGAAGACCTGAATCGATTCCGCTGCTTGAGAATATGGCATTTAAAGGTGTTAAGCGGTCCGATATCATCATTGATTTGGCGCAGTCCTATCTGGATGAGAAAAGATTTGATGAATCATTCAATCTTCTGATTTCAACACCCTATTTCGTGAATTGGGAAGGATCAACCATCACCTGGGACATATTCAATCAATCGCACATTGGAAAAGGAAAGGATCTGTTTAATCAAAAGAAATACAAAGACGCATTGGCTCAATTCGAAGCTGCACTCACCTTTCCGGAGAATCTCGGGGTGGGTCATTCCGTGAGGACTGAGGAGGCCGCTGCCTGGTTCTGGAAAGGGAAAGCCTTGCTGGCCCTTGGGAAATCCAAAGAGGCACTGGTTGCCTGGCAAAACGGAAGCAATTCCCCCGATGGTTCGGCAAAGCAAAATGAATGCAAGAAAATGTGCAAAATGCTGCTGGAGTAATGATCAATCATCCACCGAAGATTCCACCTAAGGGGAGCGACTTGTTGATGGATTTGGTCTGAGCACCTGCGGTTAATACCGATGCCGCTAATAGAACCGTAAGTAGTTTCTTCATTTTTAAATATTTAAACACATTGAGTATTGCTTTTTATGATGACACTCTTAAAATCAAAAGTATTGATAAAGTTTCTACTAAATTTAGAGCATGTAATTAGTTCCTGAAAATGCAAACCTATGGTGATTATTCTGAAAGCCGTTCTCGGTGTCATGACCAGCCTATTTGGATTTTATTACCTGAAAGATGTTTATAAAAATCAAAAATCATTTTCCGACAAGCCCTGGCCCGGACTCTTGGGTACCGGGTTTATTACCAATTTCTTAGATACGCTCGGTATCGGAAGCTTTGCCCAGCAGACCGCCATTTTCAAATTTTTTAAGCTGGTCGACGACCGGCTGATTCCTGGTACGATGAATGTCGGCAATACCATTGCAACTGTTACCCAGGCCTTCATTTTCATGACCGCGGTTAAGGTGGAGCCGGTTACCCTGGTTTCGATGTCGGTTGCTGCACCCATCGGGGCAGTTTTGGGTGCAGGTGTCGTGGCTAAAATGTCGCGTCGGAAAATTCAATTGGGTATGGGTATTGGCCTTTTAGTGGTAGCCATGACCATCCTGGCCGGGTTGCTGAAATTGATGCCGCTGGGCGGCGTGGCGATTGGACTAACCGGTTGGAAACTAGTTGTTGTTATAGTGATGTGTTTTATTTTCGGTGCCCTTCAAACCATCGGAGTTGGTTTTTATGCCCCGTGCATGGCGATGGTCTATACCTTTGGAATGGATCCAAAAACTGCTTTCCCGATCATGATGACTGCAACGGCTATGCTGATGGCCGCCGGCGGATCAAGGTTCATCAAGGAAAAAGCCTATGACCGTAAAGTTGCAATCGCTCTTACTGTTGCAGGGGTATTAGGCGTATTCCTGGCAGCCTTTGTCGTCAAAGCCTTGCCGCTGGAAGTGATGAAATGGCTGGTATGCGGCGTGGTTTTATATACCTCGATAACAATGTTCCTTTCAGCAAGACAAAAAAATTATGAAAGCATATAATCAATTGAATATCGGCCTGTTCGGTATCGGCTTGGATACCTACTGACCCCAGTTTGATGGGTTGCATGGGCCATTATTACAGCGGTATGCTGGATATCTATTCTGATATCACCAGTCATTACGCCCATTTCGGGGGTCATTTTGAAATGCTTGAAGTGGATGACCTTGCCAGACTGAGAAGAGATGTTACTGATGACCAGATTGATGACCGTGTTAAACTCTTTTTTAAGGAACTTGAAGTTGCTGAGAACTCGAGAATAGTATCCGATCCCAATTTTTATGTCTGAAGCTGAAGAATTCAGCTTAGACTATTGATGGATCATTTGTTTCTTGTTAATTACTTACTTAGATTGCGCTGACTTTATTACTGCTAAAGCATCAAAATATGAAACATCAGTTACATACCATAATTACCATTACAACAACGCGACCCCCAACGGGTTGAGCAGGATTGCTATTGTTGCAAAGCGTCTTTCTCAACTTCGGGAAAGGCGCTTTGCATTTATACATAACACTAAAATCAGATAAAACCCTGTATAATTATGCGCATATTAAAATTTGGAGGTTCATCAGTAGCTAATCCAGAGCAAATAAAAAATGTAATCAGCATCGTAAAGCATTATGATTCTGCACATCCTGATTTATGTATTGTTGTATCCGCACAAAGCGGTGTAACAGATCAGTTAGTAAAGATTTGTGAGTTAATCTCTACCCAAAGGGAAAGCTGCGAAGCTATTATACAAGAAGTTGAACAACGGCATCTTGCTACATTAAAAGCCCTGCTTCCTGTTGCACAACAACCTGCAGCGATGGCCGAAGTTATGGCTATGTGCAATGAACTGTCGGATATCACCAAAGGGGCTTCGCTGGTAGGTGAAGTAACCCCGCGCACTCATGACCTGATACTGAGTTTTGGCGAACGTCTGTCAGCTTTTGTTATTTCTCAGGCTTTAAAATCAGAAATTGGACATGCTCAATTCGTTGATGCACGTCAGCTAATCAGAACAGATGGGGCCTTTGGACGCGCCAAAGTTAATTTTGAAGTAAGCAACAAGCTGATACAAGAATATTTTGAAGCAAACAAAGAGCTGAATGTCGTTACCGGTTTTATAGCCAGCTCGTTACAAGGACAAACAACCACTTTAGGCCGAAGTGGTTCTGATTATACTGCTGCTATATTAGGAGCGGCTTTACAAGCTGATGCCATTGAAATATGGACTGATGTGGATGGTGTAATGACAGCCGATCCCCGCTATGTGAAAGAAGCGCAGAGCATTGAGCAATTGTCGTATAACGAAGCCATGGAATTATCTCACTTTGGAGCCAAAGTAATATTTCCATCTACTATGCAGCCTGCTATGGCAGCGCAAATACCCATACTGGTAAAAAACGCTTTCAATCCTGCCCATAAGGGAACACTGATTTGTAAGGAATCAGGTAAGGATAGCGGCTTTATAAAAGGCGTTGCTTCACTTATAAATATTTGTCTGATAAATGTTGAAGGAAGTGGAATGGTTGGAGTAGCAGGTGTTTCAGCACGGATGTTTAGCACCTTGTCACAGCAACAAATAAGTGTTATCCTTATTAGTCAGGCATCTTCTGAACATTCCATTTGTATAGGATTAATGCAGGATGATGCGGAGAAAGCCTGTCAATTATTACGACAAACATTTGCAGAAGAATTACTTACAGGTTTGATATCATCTGTCTTTTATGAATGCGGGTTGGCCATTGTAGCTGTGGTAGGCGAAAACATGCGTCAAACACCAGGTGTGTCTGCACGCGTATTTGGTCCGCTTGGGCGCAATGGCATCAATGTAAAAGCCATATCACAGGGCAGCTCCGAATTAAATATTTCTATAGTTATTAAACAGAACGATTTAAAAAAGGCCTTACGCATTTTACATCAATCACTATTTAGTTACGATTTACTGCAATTGCATCTTTATGTAGCAGGCACGGGAGCTATTGGAGGGAAATTATTGGAAATGATTGAAAGTCAGCACGAGTACCTTGCATCGCAAAAAATATCCCTGAAGATTTGCGGACTGATTAATAGTAGAAAAATGATAATAAGTGAGAACGATATTAACATAAACAACTGGAAAGCATCAATGGAGAATGATGCTGAAAAAGCCCATTTACAGCACTTTGTAGATAAGTTATTGCAACAAAATATGGAAAATAGTGTATTTATCGATGTTACTGCATCCGGTGAACCCGTCAGGCATTACAACAACCTGCTTTCAAACAACATAGCAATAGTTGCTGCTAACAAGCGGGCGAATACACAAAGTATGGAGCAATATAATTTATTACAAACTTCGGCAAGAAAAAGAAATACTCCTTTTCTATACGAAACAAATGTAGGCGCAGGTTTACCGGTAATAAACGTATTGCGTAGTCTCATGGCTAGTGGCGATAAAGTGATGAAGATAGAAGCAGTACTATCCGGAACTATGAATTATCTATTGGCGGAATACAATGGTGATCAATCTTTTAGCGAATTAGTACAATTCGCTAAAGACAAAAACTATGCTGAACCTGATCCAAGAGATGATTTAAGCGGAATGGACGTAGCGCGCAAATGCCTGATATTGGCTCGAGAATGTGGTTGGGGAATAGAATTGGACGAAATAGAGGTGGAAACTTTGATGTCACTGGAAGCTGCAAGCGCAAAAGATATTCCGGCATTTTTTGAAAAACTGAAAAACTATGACAAAATTTTTCAGAAAAGCTTTGAAGAGGCAAAAGCAAAAGGGAAAAGAATTCGTTATGTTGCTGATATTGAAAATGGTAAAGCAAAAGTTTCTGTAATAGAAGTGGATGAAACTCACCCTTTTTATAGTTTAAAAGGGACCGAAAACTGTATTTGCCTGACTACTAAATACTATCAGCAATACCCTATGGTAATTAAAGGACCGGGAGCAGGTGTGAATGTAACTTCTGCTGGCGTGCTGGCCGATATTGTCCGTATTGCCGAAGGCCTTAAACGATAAACTATTTCAAATATGACACCCTTTAAATCTGTAACAGCGTTCGCCCCTGCAACTGTAGCCAATGTAAGCTGTGGTTTCGACATTATGGGCTTCGCTATAAAAGGACCAGGTGATAAAGTAACCCTTTCCTTACAATCAGACAATGCTGATTCTCCGGTTACATTGAGTGGTCCTTATGGCCATTTAATACCTTCGGAGAGGCTCAAAAATACTGCAGGTGTTGCAGTAAATGCCTTTTTAAAAGCAACAGGCAATGTGCAATTGCACCCGGGCATTGCTTTGGAGAAAAACCTGCCTTTAGGAAGCGGCATGGGTAGCAGCGCCGCTAGTTCGGCAGCTGCGGTGTTTGCCTTAAATCACTTATTGGGTAGCCCATTAAGCACCCGTGAATTAATACCTTTCGCCATGGAGGGCGAACGAATAGCCTGTGGCTCAGCTCATGCCGACAACGTGGCTCCTGCCTTGCTTGGCGGCTTTGTCCTGATACGCAGCTACAGCCCCCTGGATATAATTTCTATTACATGTCCTGATGAACTGTATTGCGCAGTAGTGCATCCGCACATTGAGCTGCAAACTACCGATGCCCGCAGAATACTAAAAAACGATATTTCTATGGCCGATGTTATTAAGCAAAGTGCCAATGCAGCAAGCTTTATGGTGGCACTATCCCAGAAAGATTATGACTTATTGGGCCGGTCTATGCACGATTTGCTGGCAGAGCCCAGGCGTACCCAACTTATTCCCGGATTTGACAGTGCTAAACAAAATGCACTCAACGCGGGAGCAATTGGTTGCGGTATTTCCGGTTCCGGACCCTCTGTGTTTGCTTTATGCCGAAGTGAATCAACCGCAAACATCGTGGCAAAAGGTATTCAACAAGGTTTTTTAGAGGCAGGACTTGCCAGTGATACTTTTGTCTCACCGTTTAATGCACCCGGAACTTGTATCATAAAAACCAATTAACAATATTAACTCATTCGACATGAACTACTATAACGTAAACAATCCAAGCGAAAAAGTGTCGCTCAAAAGCGCAGTACTACTAAGCATCTCCAGTGAGTCAGGTTTATATATGCCCGAAAATATTCCACATTTACCTGATTCATTTTTCGAAAAACTTACTGCTTTAACTTTACAGGAAATTTCCCTTGAAGTCTCCAAAGCCATGCTGGGAGAGGATATTCCGCATACAGCATTAGAACAAATTGTGAATGAAGCGCTTTCTTTCCCGATTCCATTAAATAAATTAGATGAGAATTTATTTGTACTCGAATTATTTCACGGGCCTACATTGGCGTTTAAAGATGTTGGTGCCCGATTTATGGCCGGGCTTTTTAATTATTTTTTACAAAATGAAAACCGCGAGGTAACCATATTGGTAGCCACTTCAGGCGATACCGGCAGTGCTGTCGCAAACGCTTTTTTTAACCGGAAAGGAATAAAAGTTGTTATTCTTTATCCTTCGTGCAAAGTAAGTGAATTGCAGGAAAAACAATTGACCACCATGGGCGGAAATATTACCGCTTTGGAAGTAGATGGAAACTTTGATGATTGCCAACGATTAGTGAAACTGGCCTTTGCTGATGTAGAAATTAATAATCATTTAAATTTAACCTCAGCTAACTCTATCAATTTTGCCCGTTTATTTCCGCAATCATTTTATTATTTCTATGCCTTTGCACAATTAGGCAATGTAGATAAGCCGGTGGTAATAAGCATTCCCAGTGGAAATTTTGGCAACTTAACCGCAGCCTTAATCGCAAAAAAAATGGGACTGCCAGTATATCAATTTATTGCAGCAACTAACAAAAATCATGTTGTACCGGATTATTTAAAAAGCGGACAATTTATACCACAGCAAACTCACTATACCATTTCCAATGCAATGGATGTAGGTAATCCAAGCAATTTTCCACGGATGTTGGAAATTTATCATAAGCTGCATCCGGCAATAGCTGCTGACGTAAAAGGTTATTGGTATACCGATGAACAAACCCGTTCAGCGATGGCCGATATTCAAAAACAATATGATTACCAGGCCGATCCGCATGGAGCAATAGCCTATGCAGGGTTAAAAGAATATGGTATAACAAATGATCATATCAGTATTTTCGTAGAAACAGCACACCCTGCTAAATTCCCCGATGAAGTAGAAAAAGCAACTAACAAAAAGGTGCAAATTCCTCCTGCATTAAGTAAATTATTGGTTTTAGAAAAGAATGCGGTTAAAATACCAAATGATTATCTATGCTTTCGAGATCAACTGCAACAGCCGACAACCGACAACTGACAACCGACAACCCGTGCTGCAATATACTTGCCACAATAGCTAAGATAGTGATTCAGATTTCTTAGGTATTCGTTAGATTTACGGTTCATAAACCATGAATATGAAAAAAGCAGCCAGGTTACTTTCGCGCAGGGATTTTGTCCAAACATCTGTAAAAGGGATAATTGGGGTGGCAGTGATGCCAACCATATTAACATCCTGTTCAAACTGGAAAGGCGCCAACGACAGGATTGCTGTCGCTCATATCGGTGTGGGATCCAGGGGAACCGACGAGCTTATGAGTTACTTTCTGCCAGTAAAAGATGCTATGAATATTGCCGTAGCTGATACTTTTAAAGGACGTCGTGAAAATGCGGCGAAGCTCATCAATAAGTATTATAAAGACAACAACTTATCCACTCACGAATGTATCCCGTATCTCAATTTTGAAGAGATACTGGAGCGAAAGGATATCGATGCCGTGCACATTACAACCCCCGATCATTGGCACGTTCCTGCGGCCATTCTTGCAGCACGGGCCGGCAAACACATCATGCTGGCAAAACCGCTCGGGTTAAGCTATCCGGATTTCGTGAAGCTGAAAATGGAAGTGGCTAAAAACGACGTTCGTTTTCATTACGGCACCCAGCAGCGAACATCACCTCACATGCAGATGGCTTATATCATGATCAGGGAAGGGCTGATCGGTGAAATCGAACGTGCCGATGTATGGGCTCCAGGTGGAGGGGGCGGTCAAAACCCGGTATGCAATGAAGTTCCTATACCTACTGATTTTGACTATGAAAGATGGACCGGTCCGGCTCCGGTGCGCCCGTATTGTCCCGAACGTGTAACCAATGTAGGATCATGGTATACAAATGATTACAGTATCGGATTTCTTGCCGGATGGGGCGCTCATCCGCTGGATATTCTGATCTGGATCGCGAAAGATAAAGTCAACGGAGGATATACCTGTGAAGGTGCCGGAAAATACTGGACCGGTGGTTTGTACGATAACATCATGTCGTGGGACGTTGCCTGCAAATATCAGAATGGATTTGATGTGCATTTTGTAAGCGAAGATCTTGCTGCTGCAGGTGTATTGAAATCCGGAGGGAAAAAGGATGGCGATGGAACAACTTTCTTCGGCTCAAAAGGCTGGATATCTGTCAGTCGGAGTTCCGCATCATCGAATATTCCTGAAATCCATCAGAAACTGAACGATTTCCCTAAATCCAATGGTTACATCAGGAGCGAAATCAATACGATGGGACAGGTATTTGTGGATGTTGTCCGGGGTAAATCAAAGGAACTCTGTCCGCTCGATGAAGCCATTATCTCCGATACCATCAGCCATATGGGCGATATTGCCATTCGTTCCGGCCGCAAGGTTACCTGGGATCCGGCAAAAGGAGAAGTCGTTGGTGATCCGGAAGCTAATAAGTTATTCATTAGGGAATTGAGAAATCCATATACGATATAATAAAATGAACCGAACCGCCTTTAAAATGAAATTGAAACCCGGTTGTGAAGCCGAGTATAAAAAGCGCCATGATGAAATCTGGCCTGAATTGGTTGAATTAATTAAAAATTCCCGAGTTTCAGATTATTCGATTTTTCTGGATATTG
>Ga0265292_1002313_pt1 | contig 13514 bp, 5 predicted proteins | sample Munlanlewell296A_FD_189080 | JGI IMG/M metagenome (GOLD analysis project Ga0265292, IMG submission 189080) | Leachate microbial communities from a municipal landfill in Southern Ontario, Canada - Leachate well 296A | ecosystem: Engineered > Solid waste > Landfill > Unclassified | place: Canada...
CCTGCGAAAAACGGGAAGCCAATCTTAAAACCTCAAACTCTTTAATTGGATATGCTAAGTCTATCATCCCTGCTTGATCGGGCTTTGAGTCCATAATTGTTCCTACACCAGGGTAGCTCATCTTCAGGATACTTCCTGAATTTCCATCGATGACCAGATGCAATCCATTGAGGGTAGCTTCAAAAGTTTTATCAACCTTGTCCGCAGCCAGATTTGGCAAAGTGAAACTAACTAATAGTGCCATAGCTACCGTAAGCAATAAAAAAAATTTCTGTGTCATTTTAATATTTGCTGGTTTATTTTTTATCACCGAATCGATTTTACCTGCTGCAGCATTACCGGGCCCAACAGACCCGATTCCTGCAAGGGATCATCTTTTTTCCAAAGGCGCCAGGTAGTAAAACTATGCCGCCCCGTCGGACTTGGCTGATCTTTCAATATCCAATCCGGCCAGGTATTTTGTTTCAGTGTACCATTCGGATTGCGTTCACTGTCTTCGGGCAGGTTCTCATCACCAATTTGCCGGTTTACCCACAAATTAACCACCTCAATTTTCAGGCTGTTTTCCCCTTCATGAACCAGCGAAGTGATATCGGCCCGATAGGGAGGTTTCCAGAGTATTCCTGCACTTTTCCCATTGATAAACACTTTTGCTATCACCTGCACTTTTCCCAGATCAAGAAAAAGCTGAGTCCCTTTTTTTATTGAATGGACAGGAATGACAAGCGTTTTGAAATAACTTCCTGTTCCGGAGAAATAGTTTATTTCCTTCTCCGGAAGCTGGGTCCATGATTCCAGCTGATTCAACTCTATTTCGGTTGAATCACCACTTCCTTTCGGGAATTTTAGTTTCCATGAGCCTAAAACCTCAACAGGTTTCAGCTCGGAGGAAATGTTTTCGGTAAGTTTTTTTCCACCGGCTTTGGTGAAAATATAATTTCCTGGAAAGGAGATTTCGTCGTTTAAAAAATTCAAAACGCCTCCTTTGATGTTTTTAGATTCTATTGTCCCTGAGGCAATCCCATCCTGAACCAGCGTTTCATCGTTGCGGGTAACTTTGATGATCCTGTTGGAATCAAAATCCTTTTCCGGAGTAAAAACCACGAACCCGCTGCCGGCAGAGCCCAATATAAAAGGAATGCGGATGGTGCCTTCCCCGGTGGGAGCATAAGCGGTCAAAGCTTTCGTTTGACCGGTTTCGGGATCCCACCAATAGGGACGTTTCCCGGTTACCCGAAAGGTACAGTTAGCCACCACCGTGGAGTCTGCACCATTGGATATGAAATAAACATCCGTTTCATTGATTTTCCGGTGGATGAATCTCAGTTTTGTGTAGGAAATAAAATCGGGAAGAATACCGATACGGTTTAGTGCCTCTTCAGGAGAAATATTCCTGAACACCCGGCCCCTCCCAACTTTACGTTCCTTAATGGGCTCTGCTCCGCTTCCCCAAAGTTCTTCCACCAATGCTTTCAGCTTAACATCCGCCTGGGGATAATCCGTCAAGCCCGGGGTTGCCATTGGAGGTTCACCCAGAATAGAAACCCCCTGTACTACCATATCGCGAATACGCCTCAGCATGGGTTCTGTCATGGTTCCTGTATGGGTCAGTACCAGCATCTGGTGTGAGTTCCCTGCACCATCAATCAGTTTCCCATCTTCTACCTTAACTCGTTGAAACGCATCGGGGCTACAGGCATCATAATCGTAACCGGTAAGTGGAAGAATTCTAAAGCGATAAATGGGTTCTTCGGGCTGAAGGTTAAGTACATCGGACACGAAAGTCCCCTGGCGCAACAAATATTGGCAGCGGGCTAAGTAACTATGCCAGGGCAAAGAATATTCCCACCAGGTTTGGGTCCGTTCATAATGGAGTCCATATGGGCCCTGGGATATGCCTGGTTTTCGGTCAAGCCAGGGCTGCATGGCGTAGCGATGAAAAATGAACCGATTCACCCCATCACAAAAAAACCTGTCGCCAGTAGCCTTGATGTTGGCCGGGTGCAATAGCCATCTTTCTTCTTCTGCCGAAGTAAAACTTTCAGCCCCTGTAATGGGACGATTATTCAGGTGGGATGCGGATGACATGGCTTTCACTTTGTCAAAATACCAATCACCGTTATTGCGGGTCCAGAATTCGCTGATGGGTTCATCCGTCCAGTTGGCGGCATCCAGATCGTTTCCTATGGTGTTATAGGATTCAAAGGAAAACTTCAACCCATTTTCATGGCTAAGCTTTTGCATCTCCGCCACATAATTTTCGACCATCAATTCTGAAATGGTTTTGCGCAAATCCCACATAAATCGTTCGGTCTGTTGCAAGTCCCCGATAACCCTTCCAGTTAAAACAGGAAGGAACGGAGTAATATCATATCCTCTTCTTTCCCTGAATTCTTCGCCCATGTTGCTGGTCCAGTTTTGGGGGCCGACTTCCCAGCTATCAATATGGGTGGATACTAATGTTTTTCCGGCATTAGGCCCGACCAGTTCCACCAGTTTTTTCATCATGCCATCAAAATGTTTTTGAATTCCTGCCTTGCTCAACTTGTCGCACTCAGGCCCTCTGCCTTCTATTGGTGACGGCCCATTGTTAGCACCGGTAAAGGTGTGCCCTAACCGCAAGATTGTCCATTTCCCTTCCGGTGCATTCCATTTAAGACGACCATTGACATCCATATTTTCGGTAAGGTTGATCACGTTGTCTTGTGAAAGGATCACACTGGCAGGCGCGGTCTCACCGGGTTTACCGAACTGCCCAAAAATACCGCTCTTTGAGAACAATGCCTTCAATTGGAAGTTTTCGATGTGGTAACGGGGATGGATCTCCAGATTGTTGATCATAACTTCTTTTTGGTCGGTATTAGCTTTCACAAGCTGTATCCTGAACCATCGGGCCGTAGCCAAATTGAACACGATGGAATTCTTACCATTTCTCAGCAAAAAAGATTTCACATTTTTATATTCCTTTCCGTCATCTGAAACCTGAAGCACGGCATCGAACCAACCATCCAAAAGCAATCCGCTGGCCGTCAGATCGAGAACGCAGGCTGTATATAAAGAATCAAACCGAACACTCATCGAAGGAAGTTTATCCGCGTTGCGAAAGGATAAGCTCACGGGATTTTTATCTGTTGGAAAAGTGGGGCCTGACACGCCTTCGTCTGTAGAAATGCTTAGGGAAGGATGGGCATCCATCATGTGTACTTCTTTCAAATCCGGATTCCGGACAGCCATCACGGCTATGTCGCGATAGTAATCGCCTTTTGCCGGAGGTTGTGGCAAAACCAAATCAACTAACCCCTCACCCACAACAGGTATCTCACTGGACACCACGGTCTGCATGGCATATTCCGGTGTTATCCATGGACCGCCACTTCCGGTCCAGCCCGCATCGTTCGTCATGTTGACTTCCAGTCCCAAACGGTTTGCTTCCTGAACGGCAAACCGAAAAAAATCTTTCCATTGTTCACTCATAAATTTTATAGGGCCAAGGGGTGTTCCATCCATTGTACTCAGGTCAATATCCATGATCAGCACCCCGCCAATACCGACCCGCTTCATGGCCTCCAGATCAGCAGTGATACCTTCGCGGGAAACATTGCCGTTCATCCAGAACCAAAACACCCAGGGGCGGGCTGATTCAGGAGGAATTAAAAAGGCTTTCCGGATAGATGCAACCGTATCTGTATTTGAAGTAACCTTGCGCTGAGCTGACACGGTTATTGAAAACAGAACAAATACTGTACAAAATATAAAAGAGAACAAAATATACTTTTTCATGTCATAATAATTGTGTTGCCTATTCACGTTTATGGTTTTATGTAAAGGGGATCGATTTCTATCTTCAATTTGTGTTTATTATCTGTATTACTTTGAAACTTCAATTTTCCAGCCCGCAAATTCAACCCAATATTGTTGCTTATCGGGTCCCCCGGCTGCCAGGCCAAGGTCTATCGCTTCAGCAATTCCGGGAATATCCACCGTGCGTCGTTCGATTATCCAGTTTTTCCCGTCAAGACTTATGTAACCACTAAAGCTATTGCCATGACGTACAATTTTCAAATAAACCGGTGTTTTGGAATTCTCGGGAAGGTTCTGACTGCTTGCTTTGTGCATACAACCGTTTGCAAATTCATCGTATTGAATTCCTGCGCGTCCGGGGGTACCGAATACCAGTACAGAACCTTTACTTCCTGGCTGTACATCAAAGCTTTGAGAAATATCGTTGCGTACAAAGAGTCCCGAACGGAACCACTCGTGCGTACGATCTCCGAACCGATTGATTTTTACTGTTGCCACGAAATCACCTTTAATTCCTTTTAAATAAACAGCCGCGTAAGAATCCTCAGCATGGTAGAAATCCGAACCACCGGCAGTGATTTTAAACCTGTTTGCCTTATTATCTGCCTCAATTTCGAATGGTTTTGCTTTTACTGAACAATATTGATGTATTTTCATCCGGGAGATATCAAGGGTTACAGCTTCAAAAACCGTCAGATTTTTTTCCGCACTGTTTTCAATCCGCAAATTATGGATCCCGACTGGAGCTTCCATTTCAAAACTAATCTCCTGCGACTCATTTTCTTTGAGTTCAATCGAACGGCTTTCAACTTTCGAATGATCGAGAAAAAGGGTAGCAGTCATTTTTTGCGTTACCGGAGTCAGATTTTTCGCGGTAGCAGTAGCTTTAACTTTCTCTCCCTTTAAAAACCGGTTGTTCGACAACTCAAAATCTTCAAAAACAACTGATGGTTTATTCCCTTCAATTTTTACAGACTGATAAGGCGTTGAACCTATTGCCAGCTCATGTTCTCCATCCTCATATATTCTGATTTCAAAATCAATTTTCCTGCTGTTGTTTTTTACTACCGGAAAGAGTTTTTCTTCATAAACCTTACCGTCAAGATAAAGATCTATTTGTGCTGCTCCGGTTGCACCCCGGTTAAAAACATCTGCCGAAACGTGAATAACGCTTCCGGCAATAACTGCTCCAGTTGCCGATTTTGATGCAGCCTCAATCTTCAGGTGGCTTACTTCAAACACCGGGTCTCCATCAATAATCGTTTCAGGGGCATTAACGGGGGCTTCGATTTTAAAATTATTCCGGTAGATATTGTCCTCGATAAGAGCTGCACAAAGTTTCATCTCACCCTGTTCAAGGTTGTAAAAGATATTCTCTTCCGAAGTCCAGCCCGAAGACATATTATCAAACCAAAAACCGACATTGTCATTAAAGAATCCTGCACGAACATCATGGATCAGGTTTCTTCTGACAACGGAATTAAAAGTCAATCCGGCAGTTTTAATTGCGCCCGAGTCATCCGCATCGCGCTGAACATCATCGAGGTGGTTATACTCAACGAGATATCCGCCATCAATCGCCTCTTCCTGATTGGCCCAACCACCAACGTCGATTCCGTAACGGCCTCTCGTTTTGGTAATGTAGTTATGCGAAATCGTAGTCATTAAGGTATAATTAGCATAAATATTTATGCCTCCGCAATCGTAAAGCTTATTATAAGATATGATGGTCTCCCTGATTATTTCCCTTCCATCGCCAGGTTTGGCAGGGCCGTTTACATAAATACCACCGTTATCTAAAGTTTCGAAATGGTTATTGAGAATACGGGTTTGGTAACAACCCTTTTTTATGGAGATCCCTGTACCGTTGCACGAACGAACTTCGCCTCCAACAAATTCACAGGCATGGGCAAACTCATAGCTGATTGCACTATTCCCGGCAGTTGAAGCCTCGGCAATTCCAGTTGATCCATCAACCCCATCGTAATTATAACTGATAGCGCTATTTCCGGTCATTGCACCCTCAAAGGTTAGTCCATAAATCCGTAAATTTCGGACCGGTTGCCCCATCTTTCCACGTACTTCGACTAATTGGTTGATTATTGAGACGCCTACTTGAGCCCGATTAGGATCAATCATTCCATTTGCCGGGATATAGCTTATCTCCTTCAGTTTCTTATCGAAAAACCACTCTCCGGGGGCATCGAGCAGCACTTTTACATTTTCAACATAATACCGTGGCGGGACAATTACAACTCCCTCCTGCAGTGATCTGAAAGTGGCGATTCCGTTTTTTTCATCCACTTTTGTGATTGTGTTAATGCCGGTGTGCCAGCGCAAAAGCATAATCACCCGGTTTCCCTCCATCTCTTTCCATGATTTGAGGTCTCCCTTTTTAAAATAAAGTTCACCCGTGGTCTTTGATATTGCAGGAGGGGTGAAATAGCCTTCATTCGGGGTACGGGCAAGTACCTGTCTTTTGCCATTTACGACCAACATTGCAGCAGTGTCGGCATCAAATTGGGCACTCCATATTTTTCCGGTCTTCTTCCAGCCCGAAACAAGAGCTTCTCCTGAAATAACAGGTTTCTCGCCCGGATAGGCGGCGTAGGTCACATAATGATCTTTCAGTTTATGGTATTCGAAGGCACCGGTGGGGAGATTGGTTTCCACCCTTTCGCCGCCATCAGAAGGTCCAAAAACTAACGGTTGTCTTAAGGCATAATGGCCTTCACGGATATAGACCAGAATATCTTTACCCCTTCCTAATGGATGTGGCGAACCGATCCAACGTTTCTCAACCGGTGCATCTTTTGGAAAAAAGACCCTTGGTTTCAATTCACGTACTGCTTTTTGTGCACGTTTGATGGTTAGAAAAGGACCATCGGAGTGGTCGGCATTCGGTTCCGGCAGTGTTCCGGACCAATGATCATCCCCCTTAATGGAAACATAATAATCAGCCTGTTCAGGGTAGCTGAACGGGAGCCATTTCTCACCTCTTAGAAGTTTCCCATCACGGGACTGATAAGGAGTTTGTGAAAATGCACAAAGACTCAGCAATCCTGCAAAAAGAACCAGCCCGCATAAACGCAACTTATTCCCAAAATAGTTTGCATTTTTAAGTTTGGATGAAACCCTCATGTTTACTTTTACATTTGAGAAAGACCAGATGTATTGAAAATCAAATCTATTTAAATTGGCTGAATTGATTCAATGGGTTTTTGTCCATTCATTATGTTTTTTTAACTGATTCACCCGTTTGATGTTTACATCAGGCTAATTAACTGTTGGAATTGAGCAAAATATCAGAAGTCTTTCAGTACGAAAGAATATTACTTTGTGTAAAACGATCAATTTTAATTATTTAGGAGGAATTACAGATGCTTTTTTAAACTCGCACCAAATGAAAAGAAATATTCTATTTCTGGGACTCCATATTTTAACAGTATATTTTTCTATAGCTCAAAGTTCTCCGGGAATTGAAATAGATACATTACAGGTAAATTTCAAAAACCCACCCTCTGATTGTTGGCCTCATACCCGTTGGTGGTGGCCCGGAAATCCGGTTTCGAAAAAAGAGATAACCCGTGAGCTTGAAGAGATGCGCAGTCATGGCATCCGTGGTGTTGAACAAATTACAATGGATCCGGTCTACGAAAAGGGGAACATCCCTTATTTGTCCGATGAATTTATGGAGATGTTGAAACATACCGTAAAAGAGGCAAAGCGGTTGGGCATGGAAGTTTCATTGAACTTTGGTGGTCCGGGCTGGATTATTGGTGGAGAGTGGGTTAAGGAAGAAGACAAGAGTAAAGATATGGTTCCAACCTTTATGGATCTTACAGGAAACCAAATCTATAATGGGAATTTACCCGATGGATTAACCAAAACTAAAAGATCATGGGAACATTTTACCCCAAAACTTGACGGTAATGAAACTTTACTGGCTGTTATCGCCGGCAAGATTGAACGTGATGGAAAGATCACCGAAAAGTCACTTGTTAATCTCACAGTCACTGTTACCGGAAATAAAATAGTCTGGAAAGTTCCTGAAGGAGAATGGCGCTTAATGGCTTTTTGGTTAAAGAAAAATGGAATAAGCAATGCCGTTGATCATTTCAACAAAAGCGCGATGGAACGATATTGTGAATATCTTGGGAACAAATTTTACAGTGCATTTGGCGATGAATTTGGAAAAACTGTTGAGTCATTGTTTGTGGACAGTTTTGAATTGCCGAATCTTTCAAGTGGCATCAATTGGTCAACAGGGTTATTGGAAGAGTTTAATAATGAGAAAGAATATGATCTTACTCCCTATCTTCCCGCCATCTGGTGGGAAGTAAGTGATATTTCGCCGAAAATCAGGTTTGATGTGAATGATTTCTTGCATAAAACAGGGTTAAGAGTTTTTTTCAAAACTTTTCTGGAATGGTGCGAGGCTCATCATATTCAAGGGCGGATTCAAGCTTATGGTTTTAATACAGATAACATCGAAGCATCGGGAATGACCCATATCCCTGAAATGGAGATAACAGCAGGGGAAAAAGATGCTGCCGACTGGTTCGATACAAGAATCGGGCCTAAGAAATATGTAGCATCGGGAGCACATATCTATGGCCGGAAAATTGTTTCAGCTGAAGTTTATACTTTCATTCATTGGGAACGATATCGCGAAACACTTGAAGAATTAAAGATTGCCAGCGACGGTTATCTCCTGTCGGGAGCTACAAAGTTTTACAACCACGGATTTAATTTCTCTCCCGAAAAAATTGTTTCACCGACACGTTCGCTACCCTTTGCAGCTTATATTCAACCTCAAAATGTTTGGTGGAACTATTATCCCAGGCTGGCTGAATATATCGCCCGTTGCTCTTATTTGCTGAGGCAGGGCGATTTTGCACCCGACATCGCACTTTATTCCCCTTTGGCAAACCAATGGGCTTTAAATGTATTGAACCCGCGCAAATGGACACGCGAATTCGATTGGGGAGAACTTGGTAATCTTCTTATTTCAAACGGCTATGATTACGATCTGATTAATGATGATGCCTTACAAAATATGGCTAAAATCGAAGATGGAAAAATTAAAATTCAAAATCTTGAATACAAACTGCTTATCCTTCCCAATGTAGAGACTATTCCGTTGAAAACTCTGCAATTCATTGAAAAATATGTTGATATGGGTGGCGTAGTCATCGCGTTGGAACGTTTACCTGAAAGATCTACGGATTATATAGATTACAAGCAAACAGACGAAAAGGTAAAAGAGCTTACAAATAATTTATTCAATAAACCAAAATTACCAGATGGGAAAGCGGATAATCCTTATGGCGTTAAGGAATCTAAAATAGAAGAAGGTGTATTAATGAATCCTTACGGAAATGGGAGGACCTATCAACTTAAAGATGTAATCGACCGTCAGATATGGTGGGATAAACGCAGCAGCACACTCGATCCTTTTCTGGAGACTATCCGTAAACATATTGCCCCCGATTTTGGGATCGATTTTGCCTGGGAAGGCATGCGTAAAAACGAAGGACTAACCTTTATTCACCGGAAATTGGCAGAGAAGGATATTTACTTTGTTTCCAACATCCAGGATAAACAGAGCACCATACCCGTAACTTTCCGTGTGAAAAACAAAGTGATACGGAAATGGAATCCATATACAGGTGAAATCACTCCAATTCTCAGCTTTAGCGAATCAAAAGAGGGAATTAAAGTTCCCCTTAACCTGGCTCCTTATGAATCGATGTTTGTCGAATTTTCCCCCGGTGAACCTGAAACGTATGTAACAAAAACGGATTTTTATCAAATTACTGAAGCAAAGAAGAACGAAATAAAAGCTTATGCTCTGCAAAATGGAACCTACTTCACTTCCATAAAATCCCGTAACGGTGAGAAAAAGATAACTTCAGTGGTTTCAGGAATTCCAGCTCCTTATCTGATCTCCGGAAAATGGAGTATTGAACTGAAAGGAAATGATTTTCCGCTATCTGCCAAACAGTCTGATTTTCTGTATTCATGGACTGAGGACCCATTAACCAGAAATTTCAGTGGTACAGGCCGATACGAAATAAACTTTAAACTTTCATCCGACTATATCAAAAAAGAGCTCAAACTATTTCTTGATTTAGGAAAAGTAGGGAATATTGCTGAAGTGAGTTTAAATGATAAAAAAATTGGTACCACCTGGATGCGAGATCAAAATCTGGATGTAACAGGAGTTGTTAAAGAAGGCGACAACAAATTAGTAATATTGGTTACCAACACGTTGATCAATCGGGTCTCGGCAATGAAAGAACCGCCACCTGTTCCCGAAGATATAATTTCCCGATTTGGAAACGGTTCAATAATTACAGACATCCCCCGGGAATTTGGATTTAAGCCATTACCTGCATCAGGCTTGATGGGACCTGTCCAAATAGTGCCGATAAAAGTAGTTACAGCTGGTTTTTAAGACATAACATGGAAAACATTTACATATTAGGCTTTTTCGGTCAGGGATCCACCTCACCCCCCGGCCCCCTCTCCCGCGCTCGCAAGCTCACGGGAGAGGGGGAGTCAGCTTCTGCATGATGTTGTACTACCATGAAAATGATCAATTTTTAGTCATATGAATGTATTAAATCAGAAAACTTCTTGTATAGTTTTGTATTATGACAATCATTACGTCAATGCTCCGCGCCCCCTCTCCCGTGAACGCAGCGCAAGCGGAGCGAGCGCGGGAGAGGGGGCCGGAGGGTGAGGTGGATCGCAAGGAAGGCAAGGTCATATGGCCTCTCAGTATGGCACAAAAGACCCCCAATTTGACAACTTGCAAGTCATTGACGATGAGGTTTTTAAAAAGAAGTTACATAATGGGTTCCGTACATCAATAAATTAGCTAGCAATGAAAGTATTTTCCTGCGTTAAGATTTTGATATTTGTAATAGTATCATCGTGTATTTATCTGATGACGGGCTGTTCCGATTCTGCGGGACTTGATCAGGGGCAAAGCGGTAAGTTAAAGGTTACCTGGGAATTATTGGGAAATTCGATGGGCGGCAAGGAGCAATGCAGAACCGCTTTTACTTTTATCAATGATGGCAACAGCCCTATCGGCAATCAAGAATGGGTTATGTATTTCAATCAGGCCACCATTATGCCCATGGCCATGCTGGATTCAACCAAAGGAAAGGTTGAGCATATTAACGGTGATTTTTACAGGTTTATTCCTGGTGGAACCTTTATGCTTCCTCCCGGAGATACGCTGGTACTTGAATATGGTTACGAGGGTATCATGCTTAAGGAAGCTGATGCACCCAATGGCATTTACTTTGTGTTGCACGAAAACACGGGTCAGCAGTTGATTGTACCTGTTAAAAACTATAGGGTCAAACCTTTCACCGAAATAGATAAACTGTTTTCAGATCCAAGATTTAAGGAAACCATTCCCACTCCAGGTAACGAATATACCAGGAACCTGGCAATCATACCTATGCCTTTGGATAAGGTAGGTAAAATCATACCCACACCTGTTGAGAGCCATACAGGGACCGGGAGTGTCGGGCTATCAGGATCAACCATTATCTATTTCAGTAAAGGATTGGAGCAGGAGGCAGAATATCTTACCACATACATTGAGAATCTTACAGGTATTAAACTGACAAAAAAAGAGGGAGTCGGAAAAGGTCCTGAATCCATCGTGCTGAAAACATCTGATGTCATGGTGAATGGAACCAGGGAAGAAGCCTACAGGCTACGAATAAATCAGAAAGAGGGTATCCGTATAACCGGTGGTGATGCCGCAGGAGTTTTTTATGGGATCCAAAGTATGCTTGCACTCCTCCCGGTAAGTGCTTTTTCCAAGCCTGTTGCCTCGTTAGGCATTAATTCCATTGAGATTGCAGATGCACCGCGGTTTCATTTTCGTGGCTTTTTGCTGGACGTTTCCCGTAATTTTCAGAAAAAAGAAGCCGTGTTGAAATTAATCGACCTGTTGGCATCTTATAAAATCAACCATCTTAACTTCCGGATTACTGAAGACGAAGGCTGGCGGATCGAGATCAAGGGCCTGCCCGAATTAACCCAGGTTGGAGGCAAGCGCGGACACACTCTGGATGATAAAGGCTGGCTGCCTCCTTCATTTGGTTCAGGCCCTTCCCCGGATGCGGAAGATAATCACGGCACCGGCTACTATTTACGCGACGATTTTAAAGAGATCCTTACTTATGCCAGCCAGCGGCACATCAAGATAGTTCCTGAAATTTGTTTTCCCAGTCACGCCCGTGCAGCCATCAAATCCATGGAAGCCAGGTACAGGAGTTTTATAGGCCGGGGTGATAAAAAGGCTGCTGAAGAATTCCGGCTGATTGACCCCGACGATCATTCTATCTACAGTTCAGCCCAGCTCTATAAAGATAATATTGCTTGTGTTGCCCTGGAATCCACCTATCATTTTTATGAAACGGTGGTTCAGGATATAAAAGAGATGTACAATGAAGCTGGCGTTGAATTCACACTTCTGCACACCGGAGGAGATGAGGTAGCCCTGGGAGCATGGGCCAAATCTCCTGAGTGCCAGAAACTTCTGAAGTCTCATCCCGAAATCACCAATCCCCGCAACCTGCAGGCCCTTTTCTTTAATCGGTTATTAGGTATACTGGCAAAATATAACCTGAAAATCGGTGGATGGGAAGAAGTGGCTCTGAACAAGGATTCTGCCGGTAATGTCACGGTCAACCAGGAGTTTGTTGGTAAAAACGTAATCCCCTATGTATGGGACAATACCGGCAATAACATTGACCTCGGATACCGGATTGCCAATGCAGGATACCCGGTAGTATTATGCAATGTAACAAACCTGTACTTTGATCTCTCTTACAATACCGATCCCCGTGAACCCGGTTTATACTGGGGTGGCTTCCAGGATGCGCGCGACCCCTTTGTTCTGATACCCTTTGATGCATTTAAATCCGCGGTTTACGATCAATACGGTCAGGTTGGCGGTAAGGAAGATCTCTATCCCTCCCTGGAACGGCTGAAACCGGAGAACCGCAAAAACATATTGGGCCTGCAGGCACAACTGTGGACAGAAACTGTGAAAGGCCAGGAAATGATGGAGTATTACGTATTGCCCAAATTATTCGCTTTTGCTGAAAAGGCCTGGGCCGCAGCTCCGTTGTGGGAATCAGATCCTGATATGGAAAGCAGGATCCGCAGGATTGATACGGACTGGAATGAATTTGCCAACCGGATCGGACAGCGGGAATTTCCGCGGCTGGATCATCTGTTTGGCGGATTTAAATACAGGATCCCACCCCCGGGAGCAATCATTGACAACGGAATGCTGAAAGCCAACATTGCTTACCCCGGACTTACCATCCGCTATACGGTTGACGGGTCGTTGCCGACCATTGATTCACCCGTTTATACAGGGCCGGTAAGTATAAAAGGAACTGTAAAACTGCGGGCTTTCTCAGCCAGCGGGAGACCTGGAAGAAGTATAGAGTTAAAATAATATCGAATAAATGAAAAAAGTTGCCCTGGTTGGTTTCGGCTTTATGGGATTAACCCATACAATCAATATTCTTAAAAATAAACGCCTTCAATTGGTTGCCATTGTTGATAAAAACATCGAAAATATTGAGAAGAATCTCAGGGACCAGGTTGGTAATTTTTCGACCGGGAGTATTTCAAAAGAGTCGCTCAGTGGAATAAAGATGTATTCA
>Ga0265292_1002315_pt1 | contig 13506 bp, 12 predicted proteins | sample Munlanlewell296A_FD_189080 | JGI IMG/M metagenome (GOLD analysis project Ga0265292, IMG submission 189080) | Leachate microbial communities from a municipal landfill in Southern Ontario, Canada - Leachate well 296A | ecosystem: Engineered > Solid waste > Landfill > Unclassified | place: Canada...
CAATGGCCGCGCGGTCAAGCACCTCAGGGGTCACACCCACACGGTACCCAGCATCGCGCACATCGAGCGTAACGCTGCGGTGATCTTTGGCGCGGACCAGGCCGCGGAGGAAGGCAATCATTACCAGTATTGTAGCAGACTCTTGCCAGGGACAAGAAAATCCTCTAAAGATATAGGGCCATGCGGAGGGGTTTGGCACCTTCGCTCATTGAAAAATGTGTACCCGATCCCATGAAAGGGGGTCTTTGTATGCCACACGCACCAACTCCATTCCAGTGCATTTCGCCTGCCGACTTTCGCTACTGGCGAAAAGACGTAGCCCAGTTCATGTCAGAAGAAGGTTACATGGGCTACCTCGGTCGCGTCGAACTCGCGCTGAGCAGCGCGCTGGTCAACAGGAATATCTGTCCAGCATCATGCGCGGAAGAAATTGAACGCGCTATCCCGCAGGTTAAGGCCGAAGATGTCTACGAGGAGGAGGGAAGAACCCACCACGACATCAACGCCTACAACAATGTCTTGGGTCGCTACGTGAGTCTGTCAACGAAGCGTTTCATCCATATTGGTGCAACGTCGTCCGACAAGATCGATACGGCCAACGCTGCACGTATCCGCGACTGCATCACCTGCGCCATCATTCCTGATCTCAAGCGGCTGGTGACGGAACTCATCATCCAGGCAATCCGTCACAAGGACACGCCGCAGATCAGTCGGACACACCTGCAGCACGCGCTGCCGAGCACGTTCGGCTTCTCGCTGCTGAAGTACATTGGCGGCTTGACGGACTGCATCATCTCCCTCGAGCAGCTCGTTGACGGCATGCCAGGCAAGATGTCGGGCGCAATCGGTGGCTACCACTCGTTCAGCGTCTTTATCCCGAGTCCGATCGAGTTCGAGTGCTTCGTACTCGACGACCTCAAGCTCAAAACGGGAATTTCATCGACACAAGTCGTTCTCACTCAGAGGATGCAGCGCGTTTTCAACGAACTGCAGAACATCGCTGCTGTGCTGGCCGACATGGGCGATGATTTCCGTGACCTCCAGCGTCCGGAGATCGCGGAAACCTGTGAACCCTTCGCGAAAGGTCAACAGGGATCATCAACGATGAAACACAAGCGTAACCCGATCACTTTCGAGAACGCTGTTGGACTCTGGCGGGTGATTGTGGGTCACATGGCTACACTCAACCTCTGCCAGTCGAGCAACCACCAGCGTGATCTGCGAACGACGGCTCCGCTGCGTACGGTCGGTGAGATTCTCAACTACCTCGATTTCGCAGTAGCAAGGCTGACGAACGTGTTCTCCCGACTGCAAGTCTTCCCGGAGAACATGCAACGCAATCTCAAGATGCAGGCGCATCTCTATGGTGCGGAGGCTGCCTACATCCACCTGGCACTTGCCGGGCTCGATGATGCCAATGGCCATGTCGCGCGCGTGATACACGAGAGTACGGCGGAAGCTGGTACTCCACTCCATACCATGCTGAATGCGGACAGCATCACTGGTCCTTACATGATTGGATTGTCACATGATGCCCAGCAGATGATCGCCGGGCCGGACGTGCACTACTACGGACTCACCCCGAATCTCGCCGAAACGCGGGCCCGTGAATGTGCGGAACTGCTCCACCTCGACCCCGACCAGATCAACCAAGGGATTACTATGACAATATAACACCCGACCATCTCCGGCCGGGTGATTTTTTTCGCGCAAAAAAAGACCCCGAGCGGACTCAGGGTTTGACTTGTGGTTATTCGTCCCAGAGGACGAGTTCGTAGAACGAGCGGCCGAGCTGGGCAATGACCTTCACGCCGTTGTCGGCTGGCAAAACTTCGTGGACAGCGGTCCAGACACCGGGCAACGGGTAATTCTTTGACCCATGCAAGACGATGAACTCGCGACCGTTTCTCCCGGCATGCAGAGGTATCCCATTCACTACCGTTGAATAGACGACCTCGTCGAAGAAGGGGCCACACCACTGATTTATGAACTGTTGCTTCCCATACCTCTCACGCGTGTAACAGTAGCAACTGTCGGCACACAAGGGATCGCCGATCACCTTGTCGCGGACTCCTCGAATCTCCACGTCGCCGTGAACGACGTAATGCTTTTCACCGAGGCTGGCGGCATAGAGCGGTTTGTCGTTCACGATCGACAGACCCCAGACGCTTGCGTACATCTTACCCGGAACGTCCTCAAAGATAACGTGCTGGCCGCTTGCTTCATCAACGATGAAGGCATATTTTCCGTTTACACACAGCGGTGATAACGCGCCCTCGTAGTACTTCCCGTTGATGCAGGTCGTACCATGCCTCACGGCAGCTGCTTTTCGTCCAGCACTAATCGAGACATAGAGCGGCTTACCATCAACAAGCTGGATACCACACACGTGCGAGTACGGAACGCTCATCAGCTGACGAGAGCCGTGGAAGAACGATACATCATCCGAGTCGCCCCGAATGAATCCGGCGCAGAAAGGCTCTCCGTCAACGATAGAGACCTTACCCACGATCCTTTCCAGTTGGGGGCCAGTCTGCGAGCCGTAGGTGACATGCACGTACGCCCCCCCCACGCTGTTGAGGAAGACCGGGGTGCCGTCCACTACGCTGAGTAATTTGCAACCCCTGATATCATTCCACAGAAAACGCAGTGTTCCGTGTTGTGGAGGCGTGAGAAACACACGATCCGGATGATCGAGGAATGCCGAGATGTGCTCTGCGGTGATCCTTTCTCCTCGTTGAATCTGCGTGAGCAGTTCTCCGACTTTTCCTGAAATGAGCTCCGACATTATTCCCTCCGCATTCGCGCCAACGACATGAGCATCACCGTGACACACCATGCCGCGTTTGCTGCGCGTGCGCCCATAGAACACAATGTTCCACAGGACTTTCCCACCTCGCTGGTGCGGAAAGTGCCCCTACCTAACCACTGGGGCGGCCTACTGTCAAACCCATGATTTTTCCCGACGGACTTGCTACACTAGAAGTTCGTATGGACCGCTTTGTCCTCAAATCCAACTTCAAACCCACAGGCGATCAGCCGACCGCGATTGCCAAGCTTGTGGCGGGCCTCGGGAAGAAATATCGCGACCAAACCTTGCTGGGTGTCACAGGCTCAGGCAAGACGTTTACCATGGCCAACATCATTGCCAAAACCCAACGCCCGGCGCTGATAATTTCGCACAACAAAACGCTCGCCGCGCAACTAGCCAGCGAGTTCCGCGAATTCTTTCCTGAGAACGCGGTGCACTACTTTGTGTCGTATTACGACTACTACCAACCAGAAGCGTACATGCCGCGCACCGACACCTACATTGAAAAGGAAAGTGAAATCAACGAAGAAATCGACCGACTGCGCCACGCCTCCACACAATCACTGCTTTCCCGGCGCGACGTGATTGTGGTCGCCTCGGTCTCATGTATTTATGGTTTGGGGTCGCCCGCCGAATACTTAAAAGAACGCATCACGCTGAAAGTCAGCGATGTCATTCGCCGCTCAGACCTGCTCAAAAAACTGAACCAGCTCCAGTTCTCACGCAACGACATTGATTTTCACCGTGGCACCTACCGTGTACGAGGTGAAGTCGTTGATGTGTTCCCGGCGGATTCAGAAAACGACGCTGTCCGCCTGACCCTTGATGGCGATCGCATCGAAACCATCAGTGAATTTGATTCAATCACTGGGCACGGCAAACGCACGCGTCCGCAAATCGACTTTTTTCCCGCCACGCACTATGTTGCACCACCAGAATCTTTGCAGAGCATCGCCGCGCAAATCCAAACTGATTTGGTGAAACGGCTCGCGGAATTAAAAGCGGCAGACAAATTACTCGAAGCCCAACGCCTGGAACAACGCACGCGCTATGACTTGGAAATGATTAAAGAAGTGGGTTACTGCACGGGCATTGAAAACTACTCGCGCTACTTTGACGGCCGCAAAGCCGGCGACCCACCATTCACGCTCATGGACTACTTCCCCAAAGACTTCCTCTGCTTCGTCGATGAATCGCACATGACCTTGCCACAAATTCGCGGCATGTATGCCGGTGATCGTTCACGCAAAAACACCTTGGTGGAATACGGCTTCCGTTTGCCGGCTGCGTATGACAACCGGCCGCTGCAGTTCCCGGAATTTGATGCCAAAATTAACCAAGTGATCTACGTCTCCGCCACGCCATCGCAAGATGAAATTGGCAAATCCAAACAAGTCGCGGAACAACTCATTCGCCCAACAGGCCTGCTCGACCCAACGGTGGAAATCAAGCCAACCAAAAACCAGGTGGATAATTTGATCGAACGTATCCGCGAACGCATCAAAGACGGCGAACGCGTCTTGGTTACCACGCTCACCAAACGCATGTCAGAAGACCTCACTGAGTATTTGAAAGAACTGGGAATCAAAGTGCAGTACTTGCACTCGGACGTGGAAACGTTCGAACGCTTGGAAATTCTGCAGAGCCTGCGCAAAGGTGAAGTTGACGTCGTGATCGGCATCAACCTGCTGCGTGAAGGCTTAGACCTACCTGAAGTTTCCCTCATTGCCATTCTCGACGCAGACAAAGAAGGCTTCCTGCGCTCAGACACCGCGCTCATTCAAACCATGGGCCGCGCCGCCCGGCACATTCGCGGACACGTCATTATGTATGCGGACCGCATGACCGGCTCCATGAAACGCGCCATTGGTGAAACCGTGCGTCGCCGCAAAATGCAGGAAACGTATAACAAGGCCCACGGCATCACTCCGCAAACTATTGTGAAAGCCATTCGCGAAGAACGCTTGGCCGGAGCTAAGCGCGCAGAAAGCGAAGTGCCCAAGGTAGACGTCAACGATTTGCCGTCAGAAGAAGTCGAGCGCCTGCTCAAAGAATTCCACGCTCACATGGAACTCGCCAGCAAGAATATGGAATTTGAAAAGGCCGCGCTCTACCGCGACCGCATTGTCGAGCTACGCAAAGCTGCACCGCAAAAAACAACAAAACGTCGACGCTAAAAAAGAGCCGCTCCAGAAAACATGGGGCGGACCCGGCGAGGATTCTCTACTGGATGGTAGGGCGAGCCTTGGTTCTGAAAAGGATAACGCCCTCTTCTTCGTTGACGGCAATGCCCAACCATTCGGGAAAGAACATCTTCAGGCTCGCAACCACGCTTGTGGTACTGACACCCTTGGGAACCTCGCACCGGTAGTCATCCGGACCCTGTCGGACCGAACGATGAATATCCACCAAAAACGCCGCCTCATCGCCTGCAGTGCAGTCATGAATCCTCATGGCAGACCTCCGGGGAAAGAGAACGAGCGACTGATTTCAGCGTACACTTTGGTGTTGGCCAGGTCAACAATCATAAACTCTGGTAAACTGAAGCCATGACCCGCGTGCTCATCTTCGGCACCTTCGACCTGCTCCACCCGGGGCATCGGTCGTTTATGAAACAGGCAAAAAAACACGGCGAGCACCTTACCGTGGTGGTTGGGCGTGACGACGTGGTGCACCGCCTCAAAAAACGCTGGCCGACACAAACACTGGCCGAACGCATGGCTGCAGTCCGCCGCGTGCCTGAGGTCAATAAGGTTGTGGCTGGCATGCCGAAGAATTATCTGCTGCACATCAAACGCGAACGGCCCCACGTGATTGCGCTCGGCTACGACCAAACCCACTTCACCGAGCACCTCCATCAAGACCTGCAAAAACTCGGCCTCGCCAAAACAATCATCCTGCGCCTCAAACCGTTCCAACCGCACCGCTACAAAACATCCATCGTTAAAAAAAATCTCCGCAGCACAAGGCGCGGAGAACAAAGAACGAGATGTTAGGGAACTTCCCACCTTGGACTGTGAGGTGTCCAGGGGAGGCACTTCTCAGTGATTGCAACCTGCAGGTGTTTTTCCAACGCCGGGTATGCTTCGGGCGGAGTCGTGATGTTTATCTCCGCTGAGTCCCACCTCTGGATGGCCAAGACACCTTGGCGGGAAATGCGAAATGACCCTGCTGCTTTGATGTTACCCCGAAGGCTTTCAAAATCTTGTGCCATGCGACCCGGGTGCGCAAACAGATGCCTGAATTCTGGATCACCCTGGGCTGCCATGACCAAAAGACAGCGGTGATTAGCGAGGTCGCCAATCACCAAAACAGTGTCGCGGACCAAGAAAGTCCACGCCGGCCATGAATGGTCGACGCCAAGATACCTGCGCCACACATCGCGAACACTCACGAGTTGAACCCTGGAAACCTGCATGAGTCAGTGCCTCCCTTTGAGACAGGCGGAAAGATCGGTCAATATGCTGGGAGAACTCAGCCTAACACTTTAGATACGCTTGCGCCTAGTGAGCGTTCCTGATACAGTAGTCGCGAGATTGTTTAATGAAGTGAACGGACATGCCAACAAAAGACGCTGCCATCAAAGCCCTCCGACAGTCAAAGACTCGCCGAGCACGGAACCAAGCGGTACTTGCCAACCTCAAGAAACTCGTCAAACAGTCCCGTTTGGCCCTGAAAGCCAAGGACATGGGCAAACTTGAGAGCTTGACCAAGGAAACTGCCCGCGCCCTCGACCGCGCCGCGCAGAAGGGTGTCATTAAAAAGAATACTGCCGCCCGGAAGAAATCCCGGCTCGTGAAGAGCTGGCAGAAGGTCAAACAGGCTACGGCCTAGCGACCTCGGCGACAAACGTCGTAATAAGCAGCCGCGGATCGAGCGAGCTGCTTTTCGATTGCATTTCAATGTCGAGCAGGCGGGCGTTGGCCGTGCGAAGTTCTTCGGCTGTGAAGCCGCGAACTTGGCTGAGGGATTTTTGCACGACGAACGGGTGGAGCTTGAGTGTTCGCGCGAGTTCGTTGGGGCTGGGTTGGCTGGCGGAGGCGTCGCGCACCAAGGCGAGAATGCGAAACTGCCGCTGCAACATGGCGAGCAGACCGAGCGGGTGTTCTCCGCCGGCGAATGATTCCTCCAGGAGGGCGAGGGCTTTTTTTACTTGGCGCATGCTCACCGCGTCCATAAGTTGGAACATGTCGGCGTCAGCCTCGGCGTGCACGTACTCGCGGACGAGTGCGACGTCAATGTCACTCGTGCTCGTGCCGACGGCGTGGCTGAGAATTTTGATGACGTTGGAAATTTGCCACAGGTCGCCTTGCGTGTAGGCGATGAGCTCGGTGGTGGCGGTCGGGGTGAGGTGGGTTTTGGCGGCGGTCGCGAGTTCGGTGACCGCGTGTTCGAGCAGGCGGCCGCTGAGTTGCGGAAAATCCTGACGGTAGTTTTGTCCGGGTTTCACGGCGCGCGTTTTGAGCGGGAGTTTGCCAAGCCACGCGGCAAGCGGCGAACTGGTTGGTGCTGCTGCGCGACGGCGTGGGTCTTGTGCTGGCGCTTCGTCCCAAAACACCACGATGTGTTCAGCAGGGATGCGTTTGCCCTCGAGTAGGGCGACAATCTGTTGTTGAAAGTCTTTTCCGGCGGTGGTGGCTCGCTCCACAGCAACAAAACGGCGTGGTGAGAGTAAACCTTGCGCGGTGGCTGCCGACTGCAGTGCCTCATAGGTCAGCGTGTCATCACGAAGCGTGACAGTGTTGAGTCCGCTCGGGTCGTATTTGCTCATAAACCCTTGCTTGAGGCGCGCGAGTTCGCGGCGAGAATGGAAGGTGTCTTGTCCGGTAAAAGTGATGATCATGGCGTCGCTATCTTGACATGGATGCCCACGATCTGCAACGCTGCACAAATCGGAGCACCCATACAGGAGGATGCACATGAAAAAAAGCCTTCGAGTGGCAAGACAGCCTCGCTCAGCAGAGGATGTGAATGCTGAGCACCTCTATCTCATGGATCTCAGTGAAAAGCATAAGAGGCCGGAACGCAGCAGTCCCCCCTCGAAAGATGATGGTGGTGGGGTTCACAAAAACGGATGTGGACCAAAGCTGCCGCATCGCTTCTAGCGCTCCTACCGACCTACCTCCCGGGTCGGTCTTTTTTTACTTTTTCCAGGGTTCCATCTCGCCCCAGCTCGAGCCCACTTCCACGGCCACTTCTATGGGGACTTTCAGTTTGGCGACGGTGTTCATTTCTTCACGCGCAAACTCGGCGACCTTATCCACGTCACTTAAAGGAACTTCAAACACCAACTCGTCGTGCACCTGCATGGTCATGCGGCTGCTCGCGCTGATCTGCGGCAATGTTTTGGCAATCGCGACCATGGCCATTTTCATGAGGTCCGCGGCTGTGCCCTGAACGGGATGGTTGATCGCCATGCGTTCGGCACCCGCGCGGATCATCGGGTTGTTGGAATTGATTTCCGGCAAGTAGCGGCGACGGCCAAACAACGTTTCAACATACCCGAGCTTGTGGGCGAGCGCCTTGGTTTCTTCAAGGTACTCCGCAACTTTGGCATACAACGCAAAGTAGCGATCAATAAAATCACGGGCTTCGTCGCGGGTCAGATCAGCACCTTGCGCCAACCCATGCACGCCCAACCCGTACAACACGCCAAAGTTGATGGTCTTGGCGGCGCGGCGTTGATTTTTGGTCACCTGGTCGAGCGGGACGCCATACACCTCAGCAGCCGTACGCGCGTGGATGTCTTCACCAATGTTGAACGACTGCATCATCTTGGGGTCGTTGGCTATGGACGCCACAATGCGCAGTTCAATTTGCGAGTAGTCGAGGGCGAGGATACGATTGCCGCGGTCAGCAATAAACGCTTTCCGGATTTCTGTGCCCCAGTCCGAGCGAATGGGAATATTTTGTAAGTTGGGCTCAGATGATGAGAGGCGACCAGTGGCTGCCACGGTTTGATTGTAGCTCGTGTGCACGCGGCCAGTTTTTTTCTGCACCAATTCCGGCAAGGCTTCAAGGTACGTGGAGGCGACTTTGGACAACTCGCGATACTCCATGACCATGGGCACGATAGGATGTGCGCTCTTGAGTTTTTCTAGCTGCTCCGCGGCCGTGGAAATTCCGGTTTTCGTTTTGCCCAGGCCTACGCTTGAAATTTTCATTTTCTCAAACAATACCTCTTTCAACTGCAACGGCGATGAGACATTAAATTCCGTACCCGCTTCTTTAAAAATTTTGGCTTCGATGGCCGTGATTTCCTGACGCGCCCTTTTGGCGAGTTCGTTCAGTTGATCAACGTCGAGCTTCACGCCGGCGAGTTCCATGTCAGCCAGCACGCGCACGAGCGGCATTTCAACTTTTTCGAACAGCCCGAGCACGGCAATCTTCTCAAGTTTGGCGGTCAACCGCTTGGCCAGCCGAAACGTGTAATCAGCGTCCTCGGCCGAATACCACGCCAGCTGCTCGAGCGACACCAATTCCATCGCGATTTGATTCTTACCCTTGGGCCCGATGAGCGCTTCAATCGGCTGCATTTCATAGCCCAACTCCGAGAATACTGCGCCATCGAGGTTGTGCTGACGGCTGCCGGGGTTGAGCAAATACGAAGCGACCATGGTGTCCACGCTGAGCGGCTTCAGCTCCACGCAGTGCTGCCACAGAATTTGAAAGTCGTATTTTAAATTGTGCCCGATCTTTGCCACAGCTTCATCTTCCAAAATCGGCTGCAATTGTTTGAGCCACCCGGCATGATCGCGCACGTTCACGTAATAGCCCACACCTTCTTCCCAAGAAAAGCTGATGCCTAAGAGCTTGGCTTCGATCTGGTTCAGCCCGGTGGTCTCCGTATCAACGGCAAATTCTTTTTGCTTGCGCAGGTCTTCCAGAAACGTTTTAAACGCGGCGTCGTCATTAATGAGTTGGTAGTCATGCAGTCCGTCGTTATTCTTCGACGGCTGGTCAACCGCTTGGGCCACCACCTCACTCTGCGGCAGCTTCGTCAATAGACTTTTGAACTCCAACTCTTGGAACATCTTCACCACCTTCTCGCGGTCATAGTGTTTGACTGCTGTTTCTTCGAGCACAAATTCCACCGGCACGTCGCGAATGATCGTGGCGAGCATGCGTGACGTCATGGCTTTTTCTTTTTGCGTCAGCAGTTTCTCCCGCAAACTCTCAGGCAGGGCTTTTGCTTTGGGCGTGTTTTTTTCAAGCGCGGCGTAGAGTGCATCAAGCGTACCAAACTTCTGCAGCAGATCGCTGGCGGTTTTCTCACCGACGCCGGGCACACCGGGAATGTTATCTGACGGATCACCGCGCAGTGCCTTGTAATCAATGAGCTGGTCAGGCTTCAACCCAAACCGTTCTTTCACCGCCGCAATGTCATACACCGTCGTTTCGCCAATACCTTTTTTAAATGTGTAGACTTCAGTGTGACCATCCACGAGCTGCAGCGTGTCCATGTCACCGGTGATGATGATGGTCTGCACATCTTTATCAGCTTTGGCGGAGAGCGTGCCAATCAGGTCGTCAGCCTCAAAACCCGGCTTTTCAAAAATAGGAATACTAAAGCTCGCGACCAATGCTTTGACGCGGGGGATTTGGTCGTACAGGGTCTGCGACGCTTTTACCCGTTGCGCCTTGTACTCTTTAAACGCCTCGTGACGAAATGTTTTACCCGGCAGGTCAAACGTGGCCGCAATGTAGTCTGGCTTGAGCTCCTTCATCATGCGCAACAAGACCGACGTAAACCCATAGACCGCATTCACCACCTCGCCCGACTTGGTGGTCAGGGTTTCCGGCAACGCGTGAAAGGCGCGGTGAATCAGGGCATTCCCGTCGATGATAACGAGTCGCTTTTTGTGGGGAGGCATGGGTCCATTCTAGCATTCGAACCCCTAGACGGACAGGTCTGCTATATTGCGATACCCACTCAACACACGAACGATCTCAAGCGGTTGTGTTTCTAGGCGGTAGATTATGAAATAGCTGTAGAATGGCCAAAAACGAAATGGTTTATCGGTAAAATCTGTTCGTATTTTCCCAAGCCCTGGAAACGCTGCGAGACGAGTGCAGTCAGCGTCAAATTCATCGAGGATGCGATTCGCATCATCAACGCTCTCTCTGGCAATGTATTCCCAGATTTCGTTCAGGTCCCTTTGAACTGCTTCGACGAGACGGTATGGCTTCATCGCTGGCGCTTCTGGCGCCACCGCTTGCCTTTTTCTCGTAACTCATGAAACACAATGTCGGGATCAACGAATTTCCCTGCCACCGCCTGGTTGAGTCCGTGCTGAATCTTCTGGCGAACTTCCTCCCGCTCCCGGTCATGCTCAATCTGCGTGCGCAGAATTTCACGTATGTACTCGCTGCTGGTTTTATACGAACCAGACGCCACGCGCTTTTCGATGTATTTTTCGAGTTCGGGCGTGAGGGAGATATTCATAACAGGGGAATCTTAGCAATTCTTGCTAATTTTTGTCAAAGCGTTATTCGTCACTGTTCGCATCCAAGGCATGGCGCTTGCGGTACCATAACCATGCACTGAGCAGTAGGGCGGCCCCGCCGAGCGGCAGGAGTGTCATCAATGTACGACGTTGATCATTCGAGGCTACGATTGTTTGCGTTTGCGGATTCTGCGCCGAAGTTTTGGCTGAGGCCGCACTGACCCCAAGCACTGCCCCGGTTGTTGCCGGTGGTGCGGTGTCTGGCAGCGTCAATTGCAGGTCATCAACCGAACGCGGGCGGATCACAACGCCATCTTTACTGCGCACGACAATCCCACGAATCGTACCGGTGACACTGGCGGTGATCTTTGGTTTCTTCACACTGAGCGGCAAGGAAATTGCCACGTCACCGGTGCCGTCGTTGACGGTGAAATTCCTGCCTGTACCCGAACTCACTTCACCTGAGACTTCCACAAAACCGAACAGATCGCCTTCGCCCAAATCACTGGCGCTCACTCGCCGCGGGTCAGCTGCTCCACTCCCGATAACCCGGACGTCTTTTGTTGCGGCAATACGCAGTCGTGGTCCGGCCGTTACCAGACTCACCACACCGGTCACGCGCAAATGGTCACCAAGTTTCACCGCGGGGAACGTGGCCGTCGTGGCATAGACTTGCACGGCGCCATCGCCAGTTTCCAAGGTGAACCAATTTTTCGCAAACATGCCGGGGAGAGAGGTGACCACACCTTCGCGCACATCGCGGTCGTCGGTGTTTGCCACTGCGTCTGCCGACTGCCCGCCATCCCACTTCCAATGTACCGACGTGCCTTGCCGGCTGAACGTGGCACCTTCCGGCGCCGCCCCAAACTTCACGCCATTCGCTGTTGAACCATCCGGCCGTTTGAGCAGCACCGTCTCACCGCCGTTGTTGAGTGCGATCTTCGTGGTCGCGCGATCAAGCGTCAACCGTTGGCCGACTGCCAGCGTGGTCGTTTCATCAAACGTGTAGGTCGTACTGCCGTCAGTTACACTCCAACCGTGCAAATCTACAGAGCGTTTGTCAGCATTCAGCAGTTCAATAATTTCGCCGTCTGCTTCAGTGCCCGCCGGGTTTGGCAGCAGCGCGGACAGGAGGACCTTACCGGTATTGTCGCGTGGCTCGGGTTCGCTCGACTTTGGTGGGGCTGAACTCTTTGGCGCGCTCGGAGTTTTTGCCGCCGGTGTTTTTGGCGTCACTGATACTGGCGCCGGGGTTGGGTCAGGAGGATTGGGCGGCGCCACAACTGCAAGAATGGTGATGCGTCGCTGTTCGAGCACACCAACTTGGCCATCGCTCACTGTGAGACGCACAGTGAAATCTCCGGCTCGACTATACTGGTGGCTAGGCGTGGGGCCGGTATCCGTGATGCCATCACCAAATTCCCAGGCAAACGTGAGTGCGTCGCCTTCCGGGTCAGTGGTTTCTGTGGCGTCGAACGGCACCGCACTGCTCAGGGCACTCTCCGTAGGCATGGTCAATGTAATTGTTGGTGCAAGATTGGAATTCACAGCACCCGGTGTTCCCAACTCGGCGGCGCCATCGTCAAACCCAACGCTCGCGGACGCCGTGTGCCAACTTTCTTTGAGTGTGCCATCGCCGGGCACAACATCACGCTCCATGGACTTCCACATCACACCGGATTGGTACGATCCCCCTTGCGGCACACCAACGCCGTCATCGGCAGTGTCCACCAGTGCGTTTGTCGCGTCGTACAACTTCAACTGCAAGTCGCTGTTCACCAAGGACACGGCGGCATCAACAACGTCCGGCGGACTGGTCAGGTGCGAGCTCGCATTCGTCTCGGCGTAGTTGGCAATGATAAAATATCCGCGGCTCGGAATTACTTTGCCGGCCGGGATCGTCAACATGGGTGTCTCAACCCCCGAAGATTTTTTTGTGAGCACCCAGCCTGATACATCAACTGGCTGATCGCTAAGGTTGCGCAACTCAATCCACTCGTCGGCGTTCGAGGCGGCCGAACCCATCCACATAACCTCGTTGATGACAACGCTCGGTTCACTCGCCTGTGCATGGCCAACCAACAGGGCCATCAGGGCGAGACTCCCCAGCACTATTTTAAGAATTCTGATAATAAACACGGCGGCTCCTTTTCTGAGCCACCGAGTTAAAGCCACCGAAATCGTCTGCAGTCAGAATAATCGCCCGGGCCGGGGGTGTCAAGAAAAAAAAGAGGGCCTGCAAGAACA